>Ga0163144_10008266_pt1 | contig 22536 bp, 18 predicted proteins | sample OliLak19BULKMAT1_FD_123175 | JGI IMG/M metagenome (GOLD analysis project Ga0163144, IMG submission 123175) | Freshwater microbial mat bacterial communities from Lake Vanda, McMurdo Dry Valleys, Antarctica - Oligotrophic Lake LV.19.BULKMAT1 | ecosystem: Environmental > Aquatic > Freshwater >...
CACTGTGGGGCGCCCACCCTCACCTCAAACACGTCGGCGCCTTCGCGAGCCTGGATGACAAAGTCGCCGCGGTCGAGGAAGTGCTGCTGGCGTCGTAGGGGTGGACCACCCGCCTTATACCCTTTGGTGTTCGAGAGGTCCTTCGAAGTACCGCAGGATGACGAACAACGCGTTCTTTATTTTACTTCACCACCCCAATAGTCAGCAGCAAATTCGCATAGATCCGCTGCTCCCCGGTCGCGATCGTGAGACAGACGTCCTTCGCGCCCGCCGTCTCGTAAAACGCGAAGCGTTCGATCTGCGTTAGCTCGCCGTTGCAGTCGGTCGGCTTCAGCAGGGCGCGGAAGTCGTTCCAAATTTCAGGATCGCTCGCTTGCGCGTAGGCCCCACTTTTGTTGGTCGCCATGACGGCGGCGTGTTCGATGGGAATGGTGGTCGCCAGCACTTTCAGCACGTCGGTCACCCCCAACAAGCCTGGCGACAAGTTCAGGTAAACCAGTTCAGCGTTTGGCCCGCGCGCCGTGGAATGGGGGTAGTTGCCGTCGCTGATGAGCACCTTGCTGCCATGCCCCGCCCGCGCGAGGGCAGCGAGAATCTGGGGGTGAATGAGTTTGCCTTGAATCATGGGTTGCCTCCGGATGACGTGAATGTTCGCCAATGGCAATGTACCCGACGACCGCGGCGTTGTCCGCAGCACGCGTACTTGGCGGCGATCAGGCTGCGATCAGGCTCCGGTCAGTTCCATCGCGCGGTCGTAACCGCGCACGCTGCGGATTGTTTCGATGAGTCTGCGGACGTCGGCGTTGACGGTGTCGATCGATGAGGTCGACTTGAGGTTTGCCTCGGCGTCAGCGGCGAATGTCGTGATCGAGCCATACCCGAAGCTCCCGCCGCAACCCTTTAACTGGTGAACGACTACATGCAGCGCCGCAGCGTCGTGCTCGGCCAACAGTTGCTGCAGCTGTGCAACCGTCGCAGGCAACGTCGCGACGAACTCACCGATGACCTCGGCCATGTCCACGTCATCGGCAAAGGCGCTCTCGAGCACCGACATTGCCGGCACATCATCCGTGATGACAGGTGATGACGGTAAGTTCATCGACTGGACCCCAAACGACGGCGTGCCGTTCGCGTTCGATCTCGCGAACGACGCGCAGGTGTTGATCAGGCTCGCTTTGTCGATTGGCTTCGTCAGGTACTCGTTGCAGCCCGCTTCCAGGCACTTATCGCGATCGCTCGCCATGGCGTGGGCGGTCAGCGCGATGATCGACGCGGTGTAGCCGGCCCGGCGGAGCGTGCGGGTCGCGTCGTAACCGTCCAACTCGGGCATCTGCATGTCCATCAGGATCACGTCGAACGCCTGCTCGCTGGCCAGCTCGACCGCGACGCGGCCGTTGGTTGCGGGCGTCACGCTGGCTCCAGCCTTCTTGAGGAACGCGGTGATGAGGCGGCGGTTGTCGGGGCCATCTTCGGCCAGCAGGATTCGCTTCCCGTCCAGCCGTGCAATGACCTGTGTCCGCGGATCGCCACCCGACGGTGAAAGGGGTCGGGTGGATTCGGTCAGGCCCTCGATCATCTCGACGCCCGCAGACAGTCCCGCGTCGATCGTCACCCGGAACGTCGTGCCAGCGCCGGTGACCGAGCTGACCGTAATGTCCCCACCAAGCATTCGTGCCAACCGGCGGCTGATTGTCAGACCGAGCCCCGTTCCGCCGAACTTGCGTGTCGTCGACGAGTCGGCCTGCGTGAACGGTTGAAACAGCTTCGCAGCCTGTGCGTCCGTCAGGCCTATGCCCGTGTCGACGACTTCAAACTGCAGTTGTTGGTCGGTCCGCAGGCTGGTCCGAACCGTCACCGAACCGCGCGGTGTGAACTTCACACCGTTGCCGACGAGGTTGATCAGGATCTGCTTTAACCGCAACGCGTCGGTCCGAACCGTTTTCGGAATCGGTGTGTCGAACGCGAGGCTCAGCGCGATACCGGCCGCCGTGGCGCGCGGGCGAATCATGGAGATGACGTCACCGATGATTGCGGGCAGGTCGGTGTCGGTCAGATCGACGGCCATCATGTCGGCTTCGATCTTGGACAGGTCGAGGATGTCGTTGATCAGTTCGAGCAACAACTGGCCATTGCGTCGGATCGTCTGCAGGCATTCGTCACGATCGACGTCGTGACCGCCATCCAGCGCCATCTCCGAGTAACCGAGCACGGCAGTGATCGGTGTGCGGATTTCGTGGCTCATGTTGGCCAGAAAGCTGCTTTTGGCGCGGTTCGCATCGTCGGCGGCCAGACGAGCGATCTCGATCTGCTCCCCTTTAATCAGCAGTTCACACGCCTGCGCTTCCATCTCGTACTTTGCCCGCTCCAGGTCGGCCATGTACCGCTTGACCTCAGCTTCGGCGGCCCGGCGCTCGGCGAGATGCCGGCGAATGCGAAACATCGAGAACCCACCGATGCTGAACGCGAGAATGCTGCCCGCGATAATGCTGACGCGCGTAAGCGTTCCACTTTGTCCGACCAGGCTTCGACGCATCGCCAGGAGTTTGACTTCCCGATCGCGAACGATGTCCAACGTTTGCTCGATTTCCAGTGCCAGGCCGTGACCACTGCTGATCGCGAGATTCCGCGCCGCGTTGTCGAATCCTGCCTGCCGGCGCAGGCGGATCGTCGTTGCCGCGTTCGTCAGGAACGCCTGGACGAAGGTGGACAGTTCACTGATCGTCTGTTGCTGCTGAGGGTTGTCCCGAGCCAGCGACTTGATGCTCTGAATCGACTCAACAGTATCGTGACTCACCGCGGGGAATCGCTCAGACGTCGCGACATCACCGGAGATGATGTAGTCACGCACCAGCAGCCGGACGTCCGATATGCGGCGTGCCACGTCGTCGCACTGTCCGATCACGTCATAGGTGTGTGTCACCTGCTTGATGTGCGACTGCAATTGCGACACGTTAAACCACGAGACCATGCCCACCCCGGCCAGCGCCAGAAAGGCAGCGGCAAAGCTGATCAGGATGTTGCGTTCGATAACGTTGCGCATAACGACGGACCGCCGAAACTGGAGTGCCACCAATTCATCGGCCCGGCGAATGGACGGGATAACGCGTAAATCTCGCGAGCAGCCTGCTCTGGAACACCCTTATGCGGGGTCAGGAACACGCGTGATGCGAGGGTCGGTGAAATGATCCAGTTCGTCGCGACTCGTACTCGAAAATTCGGTGACGACCGCCCCATCCGGCCCGGCCTGGAACCAGTGCAGCGTGTTGGGGGGAATGGTGTACTGGGCGCCCGGCTTCAATTCGATCTCGTGGAAGACCGTGTAGTACGACTCACTGTGGACGGGCGGTTTACCGTGTCGCTTTGGCGTTGCCGTCCCCTCAACGTAAAGGTAAACCGTCCCGCGGCGACAGCGGAACGTCTCCATCTTGCCCGGGTCGACCCGACCCTCGGGCAGGGGCACCGGTGGGTGGCGATGTTCGGGGCAGGTCTGCCCGGCTGACAGCACCAGTTCCTTGCCGCAATAGCGATCGGTGTTGGCGTAGACGACCAGCGCAAGCCCCTGCCGATCGAAGTCGGATAAGCCGAAGTCGGCGACCTCGATCGTCGCACGCTCGTGGTCCGTCAACACGATGCCGGCGGCTTCCAATTGCGTCGCGGCTGCGGTGCGAGCGCGGGTGATGTCGTTGGCGTTCATAGGCTGCTCCGCTGAAGTGAATACGTTCCCGTCGCGTCGGGCGTTGCTGTGATGGCGTCGCCCCAGTTTAACGTCGTGCCAAGACGCGCCCAGCCAGCGTCGATGCGTCGTTGGACGACCAACCAGTTCGGCACACTGCCGGTGGCGTCGGGCCCTTCCACACTGCAGGCCCCCACCGCCGTCGCAGCCGTCGCGGTGCGGGTGACGTCATCCCCGCGCAGCATCGCCGCGAGGAAACCACCGATTGTGCAATCGCCCGACCCGGTGGTGCCGACCACCTCCGTCGCGCGGAAACAAGGTGAGTACACCTCGCAATCGACCCAACCCACCGCGTTAAGGCCGAGCCGCTTGCGGAACGCCGTCACTCGATCGCCATTCGCCGACGTGCGCGCGTACAGCCCGCTTTCACCCAGCTTGATGACGGCGACCGCAACGCCCAGATCGATCAGTTGCTGCCCCAACCGTCGCAGCAACGGCCCGTCGATCACGTTTGGATCACCCGCGGCGAGCTTTGCGTGGGTCGGACGGTCCAGCATGTAGAGCAGTTCGTCGATGCTCGGGAAAAAGACGTCGACGTCCGGCAAAACCCGCTTCAACAGCGATGCCCAGTCCAATCGGCCTGCTTCGGATTGCGGATCGGGCTGGGCCATGTCCAGGCTGGTCGCCAATCCGCGCTCGCGCACCTGCTGCAGCATGCACGACAGTTCCGCGCCACCGTCGGTGTACATGCGGGCCATGATCGGTGGATAGCCGAAGTGGAAATGTTTTGCCGAGCCGAGCTGGTCGTATGGAATATCACCGGCCGAGAACGTGTCGTTCGCGCCGGTGCAGTGCCAGAAGGTGCGATCGATGCCCGGCGGACTGATGACGATGGAATAGCTCGTCGTCTCACCGGTCGCGACGATCATACCGTCGGCGAGCGCGAGGTCGTACGCGCGCAGTGTGTCGAGGATGTTCGCGCCGAACGTGTCATTGCCGACCTTTCCCATCAACCGCACCGGCACGCCCAGTTGATGCAGCGCCAGTCCGGTGTTCGCGACCGCCCCACCGGTGCTGACGGTGGCGGGGCCGATCTTCATCAACCGGCCCGGCGTCGTGATCGCCGCGCCCGGAAGCTGGGGGATGATGTCCAGGCAGATGTGGCCCGCGACGATGATCCGTGATGCGTTGGTGTCGGTCATGCGTGTTATCCCCACGAGGGCCGAACGGTCTGCCCGGTTTCGTGCGACGCCAGCGCCGCGGTGAACAGCGTGTGACTGTCGGCCGCTTCGTTGGGCGTGGCACAGTACATCGGCTGGCTCATGCCGGCCCGCCCGTGGGCGACCTCGTCGCAGAACGCGGCCCACATCTGCACGATCGAATCGCTGAAGCCGAACTCGAAGATGTTTCCGGTGATGGTGCTGTAAGCCGACTTGTACTGCAGGTCCGTCACGTGCCACGCCTGCTCACCGCCGGGCGTATAGGGCAGAACCGCCAACCGCTTGGGGTCTTTCGTGCTGAACTCGGCCGACAGTTCGGTGCCGGTCACACGCAGGAACCAGGTGTTGTTGTGTCCTGGCGCGACGCGCTTGGTCGACAGGATCATAGGAAAAGCACCCTGCGGCGACTCGACGTCGCACGCGAGCGTGGCGTTGTCCCATGTTTCGCACGGGACCATCGCGCCTTTGCCGTCCGGCCGTTGCTCGACAATTTTTGTCAGCAGCGCCCGCACGCTCGCCGGTCGCCAACCAAAGCGAAGAGGCATGTGCAGCACATGCATCCCCAGGTCGCCCATGCATCCGTACTCACCGTTCGTCGCGATGCGTCGTTTCCAGTTGATCGGCTTGAGCGGGTTCAGGTCCGACGAATGCCAGAAACCCGCCTCGACCTCGATGATGCGTCCGAATTTCTTCTGTCGCACCATCTCGGCAATCGCGTAGACGCCGGGGAAGAACGGGAACTCACTGGCACAGCGGACGACGATCTTCTCGTTGGCCTTGACCGCATCGGAGATCAGCCGATTGGCGGGCTGGTCGATACCGAACGGCTTTTCGCCAAGCAAATGCTTGCCCGCCTTGATAACGTCCACGTACACCTGCGCGTGCAGATTGTGCGGCACAGCGACGTAGATCGCATCGATGTTGGGGTCGGCCAGCAATTGCTTGTAGTCGCCGGTGGAAATCCGGACGGTCGGCACGTTCTCTACGAACCACGCAACCGCCACGGGGTTGGGATCACACACCGCGACGATCTGTGGCTGAACCTTCTGGTCCAACAGGTGACACCACCGCGCCGCTGCGCTAGCGAACTCGCGACCCATGAGGCCGCAACCGATGATGCCGAATCGTATAATCTTCTTTGCCATGACTTGCAGGTCCGTAAGGTTTACTTCAGATACTTCGCTGCTTCGTCAGGTGACGCGCCATCGTGCACGACGGCCATCAGCGCCTTGGTAATGCCCGCGGGGTTGGCGTGCTGGATGACGTTTCGCCCGTAAACGATGCCAGCGGCGCCAACCTCCATCAGGGTAGCCGTGCGCTTCAGGATTTCCGCATCGCTGACCTTTCCGCCACCTCGCACGAGAACCGGAATGCGACCTGCGGTCTGGATGACCTTGGGATAGTCGCGCACGTCGTCGGTCGGGTCGGCCTTGATGATGTCGGCGCCAAGTTCGACGGCCTGGCGAACGAGCGGCACGATCTTTCTCGGGTCGCCATCGACCATGTAGCCACCTGCCTTGGCGTTGGATTGAAACACGAGCGGCTCGATCATCAACGGCATGCCCCAGCGGTCGCATTCGGGCTTGATCCGCAGAATGTTCTGGACGCACTGGTCGGCGACTTCCGGTTGCTCGGGAATGAGGAAGAGATTCACGACGACGCACGTTGCGTCCAACCGCAAGGCCTGCTCGACGGGCCGTTCAATCATCCGGCTGAACAGCGTGCGCGGCAGGACGGTCCCGTAGACGTTCGCAACGTCCGTCCGTAACACGAGTGACGGCTTGTGCCGACCGGGCAGGCCCTGCAGCAATGGCGCCTGGCCGACGGTCAGTTGAATCGCATCCGGCGCTGCGTCCACGAGTGTCCGCACTGCGGCGCCGAGGTCCTCGATACCGGAGAGAAAGGCCGCCTCGTTGAAGAAACCGTGGTCGACGGCGACGTCGAAACAGCGGTTGCTCTTGGCGTTGAACAGGCGATTCATTCGATATTGTTTTGGATCATTCATACTGTTTTACCGATCATCAGAATTTGCCACGACCACGTCGGCCCCTTTACGTTTCACGACCTCGCGCGCGCCCCTGGACACGCCGCGATCGACAACCCACGCGCTAATCTGCTTCCAGCTTGCGAATCGCACCGCAGCCGGTCGATCCCATTTTTCCGCGTCGGCCAATAACACCGTGCGACTCGCCCGGCCGATGATCGCGCCCTTGACGTTGGCCTCGCTCAACTCCGTTGTCGACAGACCGTCCGCATCCATCCCTGATGCCGCGATGAACGCGATGTCGAAGCGCAGTTGCGTCAGCCAGTCGAGCGACAATCCACCGACGACCGCCTGGCTGACTTTTCGCAGTTCGCCACCGATCAACACGAGAGGCGCGGGCGCGTCACTCGTCGCAGCGTCCATCGCGACGCGCAGCGAGTGCGTAAACACTTTGACATCCGACCGCAGCAACACCCGGCGGGCCGCTTCAAAGCAGGTCGTACCGGCGTCGATGTAGACCGTCGCGTTGGCGGGAATGAGCGCCGCGGCCGACGCGGCGATTGCGCGCTTGGCGGCGACGGCTTCCTTGCCGCGGCGGTCGAACGTCGGCTCACCCTGCAGGAAGTCGCGATGCACGACGCCACCGTGAACGCGGACGATGTCACCCCGTTCTTCCAGTTCCATCAAGTCCCGCCGCAATGTCGAGCGGCTGATGCGCATCTCACTCTGCAACTGCGTGACCGCCCAGCGCGGCCGACGGGCCAGTCGCTCGAGAATCTGCTTCTGGCGATCATGAACGAACATGAACATATTTGAACAAATTGTTCATTCGCATGCAAGGGGGTTGCTGCGACCCTGCGGAAACCGCAGTGGAAGATCGCTTGCGCTCTTTAGTTCGTGCCGAGTACGGCCCGACACGACGGGGTACCGTCGCTCCACGGGCGAGACGCCCGTGCTACGGTGAGAAGTCATCTACTGGTCGCGCAACGGCACTTCGCGGAAGCGATCGGGTTCGGGTTGGTTGAGGGTGTCGACGATGTCTTTCGAGTGACCGAGGTCGGCGTCACGACGTTCACCGGTGCGGGTGTCTTCGACCGTACGCGTGCCACGGATCGTCTCGATAAAGTCGGCGTGGGAACCGTCCTGGCTCTTTTGGCGGTCGGCCCAGGACTTGTTGTAGCTGTCGAACGCCGCCATTCGGTCGCGGTGGGCGGCCTGGCCGGCGGCGAAGGTGCGGTTGCTGTTGTCGATGTTGTCGCGCGTCTTCTGGGCCATCGCGCCCTCGTTGATTTTCCAACTGTTGAGCATCTGAAGCATGACCGGCAGGTCGCTGTCAAACGTCTGTGTCGGGGCCATTGCCTCGATCGCGTAGAACATCCACGCATCGTGGCTCAGCGGAGTTGTCTGCACGTTCGAGAGGGCGCGGAAGTCCTGCGCGCCTCGGCCGGGCGTCTGTTTGCGAACGTCGTAGGCCAGCACCGCGCCCTGACCGTTGGGCATCCCTGAGTTCAGTGTCTGCACAAGCTTGATGTTGCCAACCTGCGTCGCAGGGCCGCCGTTGCGCTGACTGAATTGACTGAACTGGGGAACAAGGGTCTGAAGTGCGTCCGCTGGCGCACTATAGGGCGCGACGATCATCGGTATCGTCTGGGGCAGCGCCATTCCCCATTGGCGGGCGTTCTGCTCCATCTCTCGCTGCATGCGGACGGTCTGTGAATCGGGGGTGTTAACGCTAATCGCGAAACCGACGCTGAGTTTCTGCTCGCCGGGACCCGCGACGACAAAGACGCTTTGACACGACGCCGCGTCGGTCGTCCATCCTTCGGCAAGACCAATACTGCCGGTGCCGTCGGGAAAGTTGTACTGCCGCAACGCCACGGGGGCCGGCTTGGGGGCTTCGGGTTGAGCCGGAGCAACCGCGACCGCTGCGACGTTAGCAGCGGCAACACCGGCCGGTCGGCGCGACTGCGGGCCCAGCGGGTTGACGGGACCAACCGGTTTGGCGGCCTTTTTGAGCGAGTAAAGCGTACCGCCGGTCTCGAACTTCATCGAGTTATCGCCAACCGTTGCGGTAAAGGGAAAACTATTGCCACCTGCGGTGAAGGAGCCGTCGAGCTTTGTCCCACCGGTGAGTTTCGCGGTGACAGGGAACGTATTGCTGCCGAGCGTGACGGTGCCCTTGTACGAGCCATCACCGCCGGTGAGGTCGAGCTTCAACTTGCCATCACTGTACGACCCAACCAGCGGATCGACCGGTGTCGCCGCCGCGCCGAGCGGGTTGGCAGCCAGGGGGTTGTCGTCGTTTCCTTCCACCACGGGACGGGGTGCCGCGACAACCGGCACCGGCGCACCGGTGGGCGCGTTGGTGATCGGCGCGGTGTTAGCGATCGTCATCGTGCCGGTGCCTTCCACCTGGTACGTCATCGCGTTTCCGTCGGGCGTTTGATTCTGCTGTTGACCGCTGGTGTTGATCGAGCCGGTCAGGTCGGTCTTGACCGTGTGGCCGGTCGCTATATCCACAAGCGCTACGCCTTGCAGGATTGTCTTGATGCTCAGCCCGTTCTGCTCCATCTCGACCGCGGTCGAAACCTTCACCTCTGCGGTCTGTCGACCGTCAATGTCCTTCACCGACAGCAACTTCAACCGCATCCCCGCGCGATCGTTGGCGTTGCGCAACTGCATCATGCGCGAGACCGCCTGTGGGTCGGCATCCCATTCCTGTCCTACGTCGACCGGTTGCTTTGGGTAGATCGCCGAGCCGGTCTCGAGCATGCCGTGCAGTTCCGACTGCGACTGCGGGTCGAGTTGCCCGTCACGGAAATCATCGGTCACCCGACCATCGGCGACCCGGCTGATCGTGACCGTCTTCCCAGCCAGTGGAAATGGCATGGACTGGCGACCTTGGCCGACCATCTCCATCGAGCTGTCGCAATCGTTGCCGAACGTGACGCGAAGAGACGTCGGCTCACCGGCTTCCACTTGCAGTACCTCGATCTTCCCACTTCGCCGGCCACTGTTGATCGTCGTGAACGGCTGGGTCATGCCGTTCATCGTCGCTTTATTCTCTGACTTAGCCGATTGACTTTGGCTGAACGTCCACGTCATGCCCGGCGCCATCGCGGGGCGCAGTGTGATTGGGTCCGCATGAACCTGCGCGACGAGAACGACCGACGACACGATTCCGATCAAACAACGTATCGACATAACTTGTTCCCTTCTCAGCCAACACAACGAAGCTCGCATCCTGCCGGAGCATGACTTGCGTCACTTCACTCCTGCATGAACCGCACGTCAAGCAAAAGTTAGTAAACTTCTTATCGACGCGCCCAACCCCAAGCGCCTACGATGGCGGCATCATGGAACATCGACTTCTGGGCAAGAGTGGATTCAAGGTCCCCGTCCTCTGTCTCGGCACCGGCACGTTTGGGGGCAGCAACGAGTTTTTCAAAGCCTGGGGCTCGACCAACGTCGCTGAGGCCACGCGCCTCGTCGACATCTGTCTGGAAAACGACCTGACCATGTTCGACTCTGCCGATGTGTACTCAAACGGTGACGCTGAGCGCATCCTCGGTGAAGCAATCAAAGGACGGCGCGACAAAGTCATCGTGTCGACCAAGGGCACCTTCCGCTTTGGGCAAGGACCCAACGATGTCGGTTCGTCCCGCCAACACCTGACTGCGGCAGTCGAGGGAAGTTTGAAACGACTGCAGACCGACTACATCGACCTCTACCAGCTTCACGCGTTCGACGCCCATACACCAATCGAAGAAGCGCTGGGCACGCTGGACCATCTGGTCAGCGCGGGCAAGATTCGGTATATCGGCTGCTCAAATTTTTCCGGCTGGCATTTGATGAAATCGCTGGCGATTTCGGAAAAGCATGGCTTGGCGCGATATGTTGCGCATCAGGCGTACTACTCACTGGTCGGCCGGGATTATGAGTGGGAACTGATGCCACTGGCACTGGACCAAGGTGTGGGCACCGTCGTCTGGAGCCCGCTGGGTTGGGGCCGACTGACCGGAAAAATCCGTCGCGGGCAACCCGCCCCACCCAACACGCGCACCACCCACAAGCTGGCCAATGACGCCGGTCCACCCGTGGCCGACGAGTTCCTGTACACGATTGTCGAAGCGATCGACGAAATCTCGAAGGAAACCGGAAAAACCGTCCCGCAGATCGCGCTCAACTGGCTGGCCCGCCGGCCAAGCGTGTCGACGATCGTCATCGGTGCGCGCAACGAACACCAACTGCGCGCCAACATCGGCGCGGTCGGCTGGAAACTCAGTCATGCCCAGATCCGCCAGCTCGACGACGCCAGCAAAAAGACGCCGGCCTATCCGTACTGGCACCAGGCGGGCTTCAGTGAACGTAACCCATCACCGGTGGCGAATCTTTAGAAGGTCGAGCGAATCGAAAGCACCCAATCGATCGTCTCTGACGTGAGCACACAAGTATTACCCTGATGGTTGCGACTCTGTCTCACCGGATGATTCCTTGAATGCCTTTCCCCCGCGCATAAGATCGCAGCACCATGCCCATCACCACGAACGCGTTCGGTTGTGAATCCATCCTGAAAACCAAAGGCGGTGACATCACCATCTCGCGGCTTGGCTCACTGGCTAAGGCCGGTATCGGGGACCTGTCGAAGTTGCCGTTTTCGATCAAGGTGCTGCTCGAGAGCACGCTGCGTAATGTCGACAACTTCATCGTGAACGAAGAGGACGTCGTCCGGCTGGTGAAGTGGAAACCACAGGCTCCGCTGCAGGTCGAGGTGCCGTTCAAGGTGGCGCGGGTCATCCTGCAGGACTTCACGGGTGTGCCGTGCGTGGTCGACCTCGCTGCGATGCGCGCTGCGATGAAGCGTGCCGGCGGCGACCCCCAGAAGATCAACCCGCTGGTCCCGGTCGACCTGGTCATCGACCACAGTGTGCAGGTGGACGAGTTCGGCACGAAGTTCGCGCTGATGAACAACGTGAAGACCGAGTTCGAGCGCAATCGCGAGCGCTACGAGTTCCTCAAGTGGGGTCAGAAGGCGTTCAAGAATTTTGGCGTCGTCCCACCGGCCACGGGCATCGTTCACCAGGTGAACCTCGAGTACCTCGCGAAGGTCGTCTTCACGAAGGACGGCGTGGCGATGCCGGACACCCTCGTGGGCACCGACAGTCACACGACGATGATTAACGGCCTGGGCGTTGTCGGGTGGGGTGTGGGTGGTATCGAGGCCGAGGCGTGCATGCTCGGTCAGCCGATCTACCTCGTCACGCCGGAAGTCGTCGGCTTCAAACTGCATGGCCGACTGTCCGAAGGCGCGACCGCGACGGATCTGGTGCTGACGATCACGCAGATCCTGCGTTCGTTCGGCGTGGTCGAAAAATTCGTCGAGTTCTACGGCCCAGGCCTGGCGTCCATGAGCGTCGCCGACCGCGCGACCATCGCCAACATGGCCCCCGAGTACGGCGCGACCATTGGGTTCTTCCCGATTGACGAGCAGACGCTGACGTACCTGCGCCTGACAGGCCGCACTGAAAATCACGTTGACCTCGTCGAACGATACAGCAAGGAACAGGGCCTCTGGCGCAGCGACACGGTCGAGCCGACGTTTACTCAGTTGCTCGAACTGGACCTGGGCACCGTCGTCCCCAGCCTCGCCGGACCCAAGCGGCCACAGGATCGTGTGGATCTGCCGGGTGTGCGCAAGACCTACCGCAGCAACTTTGCCGATGCGATCAAGGAAAAGCCTGCCAAGGCCTCGCCGTTGGGTGGTGGCGCTGCGGGCAAGGCGGAAGAGAACGAAGGTGGCGTCGCGGTCGTTGTTGAAGTCGCTGCCGAGAATCAGCTCAAGCATGGCGCGGTCGTCATCGCAGCCATCACCAGTTGCACCAACACGAGCAACCCTGACGTCATGATCGCTGCGGGTTTGCTTGCCAAGAAGGCGGTCGAGAAAGGGCTGACGCAGAAGCCGTTCGTGAAGACGTCGCTTTCACCCGGCAGTCGGGTCGTCACCGATTACTTCGAAAAAGCTGGTTTGCAGACCTATTTGGATCAGGTCGGTTTCCAGACGACCGGTTACGGCTGCATGACCTGCATCGGCAACAGTGGCCCCCTGCCCGAGCACATCGCGGCCGAGGTGGAAGCCAAGGACCTCGTCGTCGCTGCGGTGCTGAGCGGCAATCGTAACTTTGAAGGACGCATCAACCCGCACGTGAAGGCCAACTTCCTTGCCAGCCCACCGCTGGTTGTCGCGTACGCGTTGGCAGGGACAATTGATATCGACCTGCAGACCGAGCCGCTTGGCACGGGCAAGGATGGTCAACCCGTCTTCCTGAAGGACATCTGGCCAACGCAGAAGGAAGTGAACGACACGGTGGCGTCGGCGTTGTCACCAAGCCAGTTCATCAAGCAGTACGAAAACGTCGGCAGCAAGAACGAGCAGTGGAATGCGATCCCGGTCAAGGGTGGCGAGCTGTTCGAGTTCGCCGACGACAGCACCTACATCCAGGAACCACCCTTCTTCACCGACCTGAAGCCCGAGCCCGACCCGATCAAGGCAATCACCGGCGCGCGTGTGCTGGTGATGGTGGGTGACAGCGTGACGACGGACCACATTTCACCGGCTGGTGACATCAAGAAAGCCAGCCCGGCGGGCAAGTTTCTGATGGACAGTGGTGTGAAGCCGCTGGACTTCAACAGTTACGGCGCCCGCAGAGGCAATGACCGTGTGATGACGCGCGGCACATTCGCCAACATCCGCTTGAAAAATCTGCTCGCCCCCGGCACGGAAGGTGGCGTCACTCGGTACTTCGGCAAGCCCGGCGAAAATGGTGAAACCGTCGAACCGATCTACGACGCGTCGATGAAGTACCAGGCCGCCGGTGTGCCACTGGTCGTGCTGAGCGGCAAGGACTACGGCATGGGCAGCTCGCGCGACTGGGCCGCCAAGGGCACGTTCCTGCTTGGTGTGAAGGCCGTCATCGCAGAGAGCTTCGAACGCATCCACCGCAGCAATCTGGTCGGCATGGGCGTGCTGCCGCTCGTCTATAAGAAGGGTGAAAACCGCACGACGGTCGGTTTGACCGGTCAGGAATTCTTCGACATCAACGTCGGTGACGGCCTCAAGCCCGGTCAGGACATCATCGTCAAAGCCACCGCTACCGACGGCAAGGTGACGACGTTTGCCACGACCTGCCGCATCGATACACCGGTGGAAATCGAGTACTACCGCAACGGTGGCATCCTGCACACGGTGCTGCGGAGCATCCTGAAGAAGGGGTAACCTCTTGCCCCTCTCCCATGTACCCATGGGAGAGGCTGGGTGAGGGTGATTGGAGTTGCGAACAGGCGGCTCCAGGCAAAGAGAATCTCGTGCGCCGTTCGAAATCACCCTCACCCAACCTCTCCCGGCGTACCGGGAGAGGGGCCAGAGCATGCACCTGCTCGCCTGTCGGAATCGCCTAGCCGCCCTGCGTCACTTTCAGTACCATCCCAGCGTCTCAAGCACGCACTGGAGTACCTCGATGTCCTCAGACGTTCGCCACAACTGGACCAAGCCCGAGATTCGCGCGATTCACGATCGGCCGTTGCTGTCGCTCGTGTACGACGCTGCGACCGTGCATCGGGCGCATCACGATGAACGCGAGGTCCAGGTCTGCAAGCTGATCTCGATCAAAACGGGTGGCTGTCCGGAAGACTGCAGCTATTGCAGCCAGTCGAGCCGCTACGAGACCGAGGTGAACGCATCGCCGTTGATGCAGAAGGAAGAAGTCCTCGGCATCGCTCAAAAGGCCAAGGAAGCTGGCGTCACGCGCGTCTGCATGGGCGCGGCCTGGCGAAACGTGCGCGACAACAAGCAGTTCGACCGCGTCGTCGACATGGTGCGCGACGTTAACGACATGGGCCTGGAAGTCTGCTGCACCCTGGGCATGCTGACGGAAGAGCAGGCCAAGCGCCTCGAAGCCGCCGGCCTGTACGCCTACAACCACAACCTCGACACGTCGGCGGAGTATTACGAGACGATTATCACGACGCGCACCTACCAGGACCGCCTCGACACGATCGCCAACGTGCGCAAGACGAACGTCACGGTCTGCAGTGGTGGCATCATCGGGCTCGGTGAGACGATCGACGACCGCGTCAGCATGCTTCAGACACTGGCGAACCTCGACCCGCACCCCGAATCGGTACCGGTCAATATCCTCAGCCGGGTTGAGGGCACCCCACTGGCACAGAATGAGGAAGTGCCGTTCACGCAGTCGCTCCGCATGATCGCGACGGCGCGCATCGTCTTCCCGAAATCCACGATTCGCCTCAGCGCCGGCCGTGCGACGCTCAGCAGCAGCGAACAGGCCCTCTGTTTCATGGCCGGCGCCAACAGCATCTTCTCCAGCGAGACCAAGCGCATGCTGACGCTCGCCCCGACGAATGATTTTGACGAAGACAAGGCGTTACTGAACGGCCTAGGCCTGACGATGCGCCCACCGTTCAAGGATGCGCATTCGGTCGGCGCGGGAACGCAAGAGCTTGCTGGCGTGACGATATAGAGTGTTTTCTACTTCCCCATCGCATGTCATCCCGAAGGGAACGGAAGCGACCGGAGGGATCTCGACCGTCCGAGCCGTCTCTTGCGCTCGAGATCCCTCGGGACGACATATTCTAGCGCAGATTCGGCGCGATGACCCGTTGCTACGCCTTGGCCAACGGCTTCTCCACCGATGTCGCCGCTGACAACGCATACTCCGCAATCGCTTGGTCGAAAGCCGTGAACGGAAGGTTGCGCCTCGTCAGCACGGCCTTCATCACCTCGATCGCCTTGTCCATGCGATACGGTTCAGTCGCCCGGTCGGTGACGAACGTGAAGCTCGGGACGTACTTGGGCGTGATGCGCGATGCCGCGATCATCGTGCAGTAGCCGAGGTAGGACCCGGTCATCAGACGCGTGTTGATCGCGGTCTTCGTGTGGTCACCGATGATGCTGCCGACGAAGCGCCGGCCGGTCATCGTCTCGACGCCGGCCAAGGGCACACTTACCTCGTCATAGGTGTTTTTCAGGTTGCTGGTGGTCGTTCCGGCGCCCAAGTTGACCCATTCTCCGATGTAGCTGTCACCGACGAACCCCTCGTGTGCCTTGTTGCTGCGGCCGATGAAGATGCTGTTGGAGATTTCTCCCCCCACCTTGCAACCGGGCCCGATGCTCGTGCCGCCACGAATTTGCGCCAGCGGTGAGATCGTCGCGCCCGCGCCGATCGAGACGGGTCCGATGACCACGGCGTTGGCACCGATCGAGGCGCCATCCCCGATCAACACCGGCCCTTTACTGGCATCCAGCACGCAGCCGGGGGCTAGCTTCACGTCTTTGCCCAGCAGGATGTTCGCCGGCTCGATCACGTGATACGGCCCCGGCGGCAGTGGCCCACTTTGCGGCATCGTGACGAAGTCGGCAACGATCGATTCTTCGTTCCAGTTCAGCAGATCCCACAGATGCTGCACCATCCGGCTCTGTGGCATCATGTGCGGCAATTCGAGCAATTTCATCCAGCGGTCGGACCGCGTCAGCGCGTCGGTCGGGCTCAGGCCTGGTGACACGACATACGCCGTCCGCACGAGGTCCCCTTCCTCAAGACAGACTCCGGGATCGGGTGGAACCTCGTAATTGGAAAAATGCAGTGTGCGCGAGCTGATGACCAACGCCGGTTGATCATCCAGCGGCTCGTTGATCGCAAACGGCACTTTCAGAAGAGGCCCGACGCGCAACCGGACATACTCTGCCATCTCCGGGCGGACCCAGAACGTCAGCCGGGACGGTTTGAGGTGGCGAATGTGCTTGTCGAGCAACGTGCTGGCCCCGCTGGCCAGCATGAACGCGGGCCGGCTAAAGGTCAGGGGGGCCAGACGAGTCCAATGTTGACCTTCGAACAGGACGACGTGCATCTGTTCATCATACCGCGGAAACCAGATAAGGATGAAAAAGAAGGATGAAGGCTGAAAAGTTGGCCCTTTCAGCCTTCATCCTTCTTTTTCAAATTTATCTGACCAGGCTCACTGATTTTTGAAAATCGTGCAGCCAATCTCGGGGGAGGTCGACGTGGGGACCGTCTTGCCAGTCAGCAATGCATCGACCGCGTTGCGGGCCATGTGAGACTTGACCATCGCGAGGTTGCGGTGGTCGTCGATCGAGCCGTGATAACGGACAAAGCCGGCCTCATCCAGTACCACGAGTGTCGGTGTGCGCGAGACCTTGAATTTGCGCGCCACAGCACCGTCGCGGTCATCGAGCATGGGGAACTTCAACCCGGAGACCGCCGCCTGCACGCGAACCTCACCGCCACCGACGGCTTTGTCCGCAGCCGTGCTGTGAATTCCGACAAACTGCACCCGGCTGTCACTCGCGTACCGCTGAACCAGGTCGGTCGCACGGGCCGTATACTCGTTGCACACCGGGCAGCGGACCGAATAGAAGTACAGGACCGTAAATTTGCCCTTGAAGGACTTAGAAGAAAACGGGATTCCGTTGAAATCGTTAACGTGGAAGGAAGGGGCGGGAATAGGCGTAAAAGCCGTGCTCTCACGAGTCCCCGCAACAAGAACGCCCAGGCTGGTGACCAGCACGAGGCAAACGGACAGCAGACCGAGTTGTGCCGATCGACGTGGAGACATCCAGCGCTCTTTCCACCACCCCGAAAGCCCAAGTTGCGTAACCAGTTACCCAAACGATGGCAGGAACTGCCGCCGAAATATACCCCCGTTTTACAGGACGGCAACTGTCAACCGGCAAAATTCGCGCGTTATTTATTATTGGCCGCGTCAATCGTAACTAATTGTTGATGCAAAATTTCCAAAAGTGGGGTTGCCACTTTGGCATGTCTAGCAGTCTCAAGTGGGTGCCCGACGATCGCCATGTGTTCCAGGGGTCGACCTTGGCGTCGGTCGACCTGCATGCTCGATACATACGCACCCATGGTCGCGGTTCGCTGGATCTGTTTTTCCGCCGTATCGGCCGCCAACGGCACCCCGATCGCCGCCGCGGTCGCCATGATTTCATGCATCAGCCCGCGAACGAGGTTGGTCCCCGCCTCGCTGGCCAACAGCTTGTCGGTCTCCAGGTCCATGACCGTGCCTAAACCGTTGAACGGGACATTCCAGACAAGCTTTTCCCATCGACCATACCGAATGTCCGCCATCGCTTCCGAAGGCACCTTCGACTTGCGGAACAGATCCGCCAGCGCCTCGGCCCGCGCCGATGCACCGGGAACGTATTCCCCCAGCTTGATGAACCCATGATCGGTATGGTGAATGACCCCCGCTTCCGTGCGATTGGTGCAGATGAATGCCAGACCCCCCAGTACGCGCTGGCCACCAAACAGTGTGGCGAGTTCCTCGTCGTTCCCAAGCCCGTTTTGAAGAGTCAGGATCGCCGTCTTGTCGCCGAGCAGGGGTGGGATCAGCTTCGCGAACTGGTCGTTCGCTGTCGTTTTCAGTGTCACGATGACGAGGTCGACTTTCGGCATCTTCGCGACGTCGTCGTAGACGTGAATCTGCTCCGGTGACAGTTTGAAATCCCCATCGTGCGAATAAATGTTCAGCCCGTGCTCACGGACGCGCGCGTAGTCCGAGCGCATCAGGAAATGCACTGCACCGCCATGCTGGGCAAGGCGCGCGCCGTAGTACGATCCGAGTGCCCCTGAACCAACAATAGCGATGCTGTTGAACACCCGCGTACCCTACCGCAACATTCGCAACCGGGAAACTCAATAGGAACAGGCACTGACAGACCGGGTGGGTTCGATCGTCGCCAATCGCTCGAGCGCCTCGCCGAGAATCGTCTGGCTCGTCGCAAAGTTCAATCGGACGAAGCCCTTGTAGCCAGTGCCGAACACCGGGCCGGGGTTCAACGCAACTTTCGCCTCGTTCAACAGGATGTTGTAAATATCCTCACTGGCGCGGGGATGAGCGCGATAGTCGAGCCAGGCGAGATACGTCGACTGAGGTGGGACGTACCGCACACTCGGCAATCGCTCGCGCACGAACGTCGTCAGTTGCGACCGACGATCGCGCAACATTTGCAGGACCGTCGTCAACCACTGCCCGTCATCCTGCAACGCGGCGCGCCACATCGCGACGCTCATCGCGCCGGGGTGGCCCGCTGTGCCTGCGATCGCCTTTTTCACGCGTTTGATCAGGTCGGTGTTGTGGCTGACGATTACACCGATACCCAGCCCAGCCGTGTTGTACGTCTTGCACGGACCCGTCAGCGTCAACGTCCGCTCGCGCAACGCCATCGATGCCACACTGGCAAACGGGATGAATTTCCCGTCGAGCGTAAGGTCCGCGTGCAGTTCATCGGTGACGACGTACAGGTTGTGTCGCTCGGCAAAGTCCGCCAGTTGCGACAGCTCGCTGCGCGTCCAGAGCCGGCCGGTCGGGTTGTGCGGATGACACAGCATCAACAAGCGCGTCTTCGACGACACTGCAGCTTCCATCGCTGTGAAATCGATCTGCCAGCCCTCGTGCGATTCGATCAGGCGCACCTGTTTCGCGACGCGCCCGTGATCCGTAATCGCCGACAGGAACGGTGGGTAGATCGGCACGTGCGTGATGACTTCATCCCCCACCTCTGCCAGTCCCAGCACCGCAGCGTATAGCCCCTGGACCACACCACTGACGAAGTGCGCCCAACCGTTCTCGGGAAGCCCGACCAGCCCCTGCCCTTCCAGCTTCGCCCGCAGCAACGACGACACCATGGGGTCGTTGCCCAGCGGCAAGTATCCGATGCTCCGCGACAACTGCCCGGTCAACGCCTTCGTGATCGACGGCGCGATCGCGTAATCCATGTCGGCGACCCACAGGGGCAGCACGTCCGGTGGAAAGGTCGACCACTTGGCGCTGTCCGTGTGCCGCAACTGGGCTGCCGTCAATTCGATCGATTCGGGCACATTCATCGGTAGTCTTCTCTCCCCAAGCGTGTGTCTCCGCAGTGTTTGGGATTCTGGCGTGCCAGATTCCGGGTGGGCATTGAGTGGAAGTTCCCTGGGCTCGGCTTTGGTGGGCTACCAATACTTCCAGTCCTGCGTCACCAACACATATGCGCCGAGCAGAAAATTCGTCACGGCGTGTGCCAGGATGCATGCGCCCAGACTTCCCGTGGCGACAAGCAGGCCACCGATCATCAGCGCGTAGACGACGGACGTGGCCCACATCTGCATATGCACGGTCGCAAAGAGCACCGCGACCACGACGAACGCAGTGCGGTCCCACTCCCCAACGCGCGCGAGTTTGAAGTCGTTGGGCGCGATCAGTGACCGCCAAAGCAGGTCGCGCCAGAAAAGCTCTTCCATCAGTGGCACGACGAGCGTCGGTCCCATCCAGCGGACGGCGATGAACAAACCGAGCCAGACCGGTGATTCGATCTCTTTGAACGGATTGAACACCTCGCCCCCCGCGCGCGGGTAGCTCGGCCAGACCCGCAGCAGCAGTTCTTCCGTGCCGATCCACTGGACGACACCCACCACGCCCACGAGCACGCCGACCCAGAAATAATCCCACGTAATCCGCGTGAAGTGAGGCCACAACACCCACAACAACACCGCTGCCACGAGGGTCTTCACTGCGTACGCAATCGGAAAGTAATCCGGAAACTGCGACCCCAGCCATGTAATGACGAGAAACGCCCCCATGGGCAAAAAGTACGCAACATCATCGCGCACGCTGGCAAACCGGGTCCGCAGGGACTTCGTTGAAGGGTTTATCGTTTCCACGTACCGCGAGCCTATCGACGATGGATGGAAAAATCGACAGGCGATCTGACAGAACGGAGTCAGCGCGATCGGATTTTGTTTACTTCCCCGTCGGCGCCGTGGTCGTCGTCACCGGGCGTGATGCGGCCCGAACCTTGGCGTTGGTCGCGGCGCCATTCGTCGGAACCACCACCGGCGCGTCACCGATATGCACGCGCGGGTCAGCGAACAGGTCATACGCGCGGTCGACGACGAGATAGTCTACCGGCCGAATGTTCTGCCGCGCGTTGGCGTTTAACGGTTCATCGACGGCCAATTCCTCGGCGTGGGACACGGCCGCGATCGACAAAGATCCACACACGACCGCGAGGGTCAAAAACGTCTTTCGCATCTTCTCTCTCCTTGGGGTGGGCTCCGCAGGCATTGTACCTGTAAATCGTGCGTTGAATGAACGAAATTCCGCACGGGCTGACGTTGATTCCAACCCGCTACGCCCCCCACTACGCCCCCCGCCATGCCTGGCGGTGGTCGTCACGCACGATCGGCAGGTCCGCGGCGGCGGCGTTGGCTTCGACTTGCTTTACGTCCTTGCAGCCCGGGATCACACTGCTGACGGCCGGGTGCTGCAGGCACCACGCCAGCGCCCACGTCGCCATCGCCACGCCTTGTGGGACTTCGGTCTTGGCGATCTCTTCGACCTGTTTGAGCTTCTCGTCGAGCTGCGCGTCCTTCCACTTGGTGCGCACGTCACCAGCCGGGAACGTGGCGCCCGGCTTGTACTTGCCACTGAGAAACCCACTGGCCAGCGGCACGCGCGCCAGCACGCCGAGGTTCAGCTGTTCGCAAAGGGGGAACGACCGCTCTTCGGGCTTGCGGTCCAGCCGGTTGTAGATGATCTGAATGACATCGACGCTAGCCTGCGTCGAACCCCCCACCTGGTGGATGTTGTCGTTGCTGCCAACACTGTTGCCGATGAAGCGCACCTTGCCGTCCTTCACCAGCTTCGTCAGCACGTCGCGCACGCCCTGATCGTCAAACTCACTGTCGCGCACGCTGTGGTATTGCAGGACGTCAACGTAATCCGTCCGCAGCGCTTTGAGCGACCCCTCAAGCTGCGTCACCACATCCGCAGGCGAGCGCTCGTCGGTGCGTTGGAACGGTTCGTGAAACTTGTGCCCAAACTTCGTCGCGATGATCCAGCTTCCGCGGTCGTGCGCGATGGCATTGCCGACAAACGCTTCGGACGTGTGGTCGCCGTAACATTCTGCGGTGTCGACAAGGTTGATCCCCAGTTCTTTACCGCGTGCGAACATCGCGTCGACCTCGGGCTGTTGAAACACCTTGGCCCACTCGCCACCGTATTGCCAGGTGCCGATGCCGACCACGGAGACCTTGAGGCACGTCTTGCCAAGCGTTCGATATTTCATGGGCGGTATCGTATTCGAGCGTGCTGCAGGTGCACCAGTGGCGAACCGCCTCGCACGCCGATCGACGCGCGCCCGGCGTAACGCTGGTGCCGATTCATTGTGAACGATGTGATAACAACACATATCGACAAGTGGATGTTTATCCCGCTAAAAGCAAGGGGAAATCCCCATCCCCTTTCCTATAGAAAGAAGTAGACAAGCCCAACCACAGGCGATAGATTTGCCCGGTCGTTCACATTCCAACCCAATGTGAATGTCAAAAACAACCGCAGTCCTCATGCAACGCTAACAACGCGTTGGTAGAGTCGAGAAGTTCAGTGACGTTCAGTGTTGCTGGGAACCACCGAGACCGTCGGCGAGTTTACAGAAAAGTAACACAGGACTGATTTCATCTAGATAAACAATTTGTACTTTCCTAAGGCGTCGCTGCCATGTGGCAGTGCGACCCTAGGGGAAACCCCGCGTTCGGGGTGTAGTTTTTTATGCCCCAAAGTGGGCTGGGAGA
>Ga0163144_10008268_pt1 | contig 22535 bp, 19 predicted proteins | sample OliLak19BULKMAT1_FD_123175 | JGI IMG/M metagenome (GOLD analysis project Ga0163144, IMG submission 123175) | Freshwater microbial mat bacterial communities from Lake Vanda, McMurdo Dry Valleys, Antarctica - Oligotrophic Lake LV.19.BULKMAT1 | ecosystem: Environmental > Aquatic > Freshwater >...
CTTCATTTGGTGCCTTTTCTACTGCCTCAGAAGACGAAACATCTTCGGATGTGTCGGGTTGCCGAAAGTCAGATCGTGGGACTGGTCTCTGGCAAGCCGTGAGGAGCGCGATCGTCATGCCGATGAGTAGCAGGGACTTCTTCATAAGGGTTCCATTATACTGCATACGATGAAGAATCGCGTGACCATCCTCGGCGTACCTGTCGACTGCGTAACCCTCGCGGAAGCGCGTGACCGCGTTCTTGCTATGTCCACCGCTGGTGCACATCATGTGATGACGCCGAATCCTGAGATGCTGACGGAAGCGATTCGCAATCCTGCATTCAAAACATTGCTGCAGTCCTCGGATATGAATATTCCAGATGGTGCCGGACTTCTCTGGGCTGCTCGCAGAGTTGGCGGGGTGTTACCGGAGCGAGTGGCAGGTATTGATCTCGTGACCGCTGTCGCAGGAACCCTTGGATGTCCGCCGGTATTTCTCCTTGGTGCTGCGGAGGGAGTTGCGAAAGCAGCAGCTGATAAGCTGCGGAAACAGAATCCATCGCTTCATATTGCTGGAACGTATTCCGGCTCTCCTCGTGCGGATCAAGAGGCAACGATTGTTTCTAGAATCAACGTATCCGGAGCGGCCATACTTTTTGTAGCGTACGGCGCACCCACGCAAGACATTTGGATCAGAAGAAATCTTTCAAAGATGCCCTGTGTTCACGTCGCTATGGGGATTGGTGGCGCCTTTGATTTTCTTGCAGGCCACCGAAAGCGAGCGCCTCAGCTACTTCGTTCACTTGGCTTAGAATGGTTCTGGAGACTCCTTCAAGAGCCGAAACGCATCGGAAGAATCTTCACGGCAGTTGTCATCTTTCCCTATCGTGTACTTACTCAGTCACGGTCGACTCCGTCGTGATCGGATCTGCGTGAAGTGACTCATAGGTGACGAGTGCCCACTTTTTCTCTTCTTCGTCGTAGCCGAGTTTGACGAGATAATATTTTTCATCAGACGTTTTTACTTGGTATGCATACAACGGTTTTTCATTTTCACCATGTTTTTCTTTGCGGAGAAAATCGATATCTCTGATTCCGATATCCTCGGTGAGCTTCGGTTCAACTGCCGCAATCACCGTGACATCAGACGGTTCATCGAGAAGGAGTGCCCCTTTCAAATTGAGAGCGCCACGCCCAAGGAGTGCTGTCAGTGTTACGACCATGGCGGACAGTACGACCGCGATGACGACGGACAACTTGTAACCGGAGTGTGTGAGTCTTTCGATATCCATTTCAGATCATTATACCTGAATTTCACTCTTTTTTATAGGAGGAATGTGATCCATTTGATCATTCTCTGGATTGTTTTGTTGTATGTATTTTGGCCTCCAGAAGCCATTTTCCCTGAACCCATCACCGTGTACGCTAGCAGGTGATCTTCCCTCCAATATCACATGACATACACCCGCATTGCTGCCGCTCTTGTCGCGGTCATCGTTCCTTTCTCCGCTCTTGCTGCGGAAATGTCGCCCGGCGACATCATCGGAGCCGTGCTGACGGATAACCGACCTGAGACACTCTTCCTAAGAGTGATGAAGAAGTCCCAGGGGCGCACCATGGTGATTAATGTCACCGGAGCACGCGAAGGCGGCCTTGCCGGCAAGATGTGGACCAAGACGTCTATGGTGTGGAGGACTGGTCAGGAGTGGATCAAGGTTGATGCTGAGATGCGCCTCAAGAACAACAAGGCATATCTTATGATCAAGAGTACATCTGCCTCTGCTGGTCTTCCGGTCGTCGCCGAATTCAGCGCTGCTGCAGGGCAGTGGTATGAGCTTGATCTCAATGACCCAGCAGTCAGCAAGTGGTTTATGAGTGGGGTCGATGCTTCTGCAATCGGTTCACTCTTCTCGCTTCATCGCACGAAGTTCCAAGGTGGTTACTCCAACAAATTGACGCTTACAGGTGATACATCGGCTTTGGCATCCGTTTTGCGCCAGGCTTTGCCTTTGCTGGTATCGCCGGATACGTTGAAAGACGTACAGATGAAAGTAGATACAAACGGACTCGGGGCATTTCAATATGCGATGCTGAAAGGAGACACGCTTGAAGCTCGTGTGCAGCGCCAGCTTGGTGCGGTCTATGTAGAAACTCCAAAGACTCCTACAAAGCCTCTTCCTCGTGGTGAAATTGCTAATCTTTTCTTCTCCGAAATTTCAGGCGCCACAGTGAGTGTGCCGCAGCCTGCTCCTGCAGCTGCGTCATCCTCTATTTCTAGGGTGAATCATGATGTTAGTAGTCAGATGCGCCTTCCGAGCACAAAAAACTCCGTCACTGCTGGTGTCGTGAAGCGTAAGGCTGAACGTGCGATCATTGATCTAGTGGGTCCAAACGGTGTGAACCTGAAGCGCACAGTTCGTTTGGCGGTTACCAAGTCACAGTGGGATTCGCTCTCTGCATTTCGCTTCGATTTCTCGAGAGACGGCGGAATCCTTCATACATATCCGACTCCAACGAAAGTAATCTTCACCACGAAGGATGCGTACGCACCTTTGGATGTCATCTTCTTCGATGAAAAAGGTAGCTACATTTCTTCCGTGCGTATGCCGAAGTGCGAGAGCAGTGTGTGTCCGGAATATATGCCAGAGCGCGCCGCAAAATTCGCCCTTCTTGTTGAGGGGGGTTTTCTGATTAAGTACCAAGTCGGCAATCTTTGGAGGCTAGATTTGAGTTGGTACAAGTTGCCGCAAAAAACTGGATTGTCGCCGCAGGAGCTTGATCGCTTTGCAAAGCGTAACCTTGTCCAGCGTCAGGCAATCAAAGCCAGTGACACTATGCGTTTTCAGGGAGAAGGTGGATACGAATCACTCCGCACACTTGTCACAATCCTTGCAGGTAAAGTTCGTTCTGCCGATATTGCAACACTCGCAGGCGTGCGTACGGATGACAGGGTAGCCATGTCTTTTTACACCCTGCTCTTAGATACCGTGAAGTCCAATCCGGGCATCACGTATGCATACATTGTTCGTCCAACAGATGCGCAAAGTAGGTTCGCGCTCCTTGTCGACAACTTTACCTTTGCATCGAAAGAAACACTTGATGCAGATAAGAGTGGCATCGTGGAATCCGATGAAGAGCCAGCCAGAGTGGGAACTCTTTACACGTACTCAGCCTTGAAACAGGCGCTCCTCAAGACAACATTCATTCATCTTGCCGATAATGGCGATGTCACAGTGTTCGCTCCTGTGCGTGATGACAACGGCAACGTTGTTGCACTCGTTGCCCTTATGCAGCCTGCAAAGTAGGGGAAGTAGTCGGACACTTTTGTCCGTGGTAGGATCTATGTATGAGCAACCTCATTCTCATTCGTCACGGCGAGTCTCAGTGGAATCTTGAAAACAGATTTACAGGATGGGTAGATGTTCCGCTTTCTCCAAAAGGGGAGCAGGAAGCCAAGGCCGCAGCCGAACTTCTCAAGTCATATACGTTCGATAAAGCTTTCACATCAAAGCTGAAGCGTGCAAATAACACGCTTGCTTATATTCTTGAGGCTAGTCATCAGACCGGCATTCCGATTGACTATGATCAGGCACTCAATGAGCGTCACTACGGTGCTTTGCAGGGTCTCAATAAAGAAGAAACTGCAAAAAAGTTTGGTGCTGATCAGGTTCACATCTGGCGTCGGAGCTACGATGTACCCCCTCCAGCTGACAAGACAGAGCTCAACCCTGAGGGTATCAGTGAAAGCTTGAAAGATACGGCAGCTCGTACGCTACCGTACTGGGAGGCAAAGATTTTCCCTGAGATCAAAGCAGGAAAAAACATCATCGTTGCAGCGCATGGCAACAGTCTTCGTTCCATCGTTATGCACCTTGATGGACTGACGAAAGAGCAGGTGTTGGAACTCAATATTCCAACTGGCAAGCCGCTTCTGTACGTCTTTGATAGCGCTGGAAAGGTGACAGAACACCGTTATCTGTAAGAGAAACGGTCTTCAGTGGTATTGAGAAAAACCCTCTTTTTTGCTATAATAAGAGGATTTTGACTCTCCTTCATGTCCAGCCTTCGGCACTTCGTACCTCTCTGCGTTTCCACGCTATTCCCGCTGTTGTACGTCGAGTACTACCTGACATCGCAGCAATTTTTGCGCTGCTTTGGTTCGCGTATCTCGCATACATTCATTACGGAGACACTCTGGCTGCCATGGATATCGGCGTCTACGGCAGCATTGCTGCACGTGCGGACGGTCTTGTGAACGGTACGCTCCAAGCTGTCGATAGCGAATATCCGCCTCTCGCTACCGCACTGTTTTGGATAGCGCAGAGTCTTAACCCAAATGGAGATTTTGCCGCTCCGTGGCTTACTGTGATTGTCGTTAGTTCCATCTGTGCATGGGCGTATCTTCGCTGCCTCAGCCAGCGTGATGCTGCACTACTTGCATTCGTACTGCCTGTATCTACCGTGCTTCTGGGACATGACATGATCTTTGCTCGGTTTGATATTTTTGTGTGTTTGCTCCTTATCCTAAGTGCAAGGTCACACGCTCACCGTGCATATGCCGAAAGTGCTGCATGGCTTTCTCTGGCGGTTGCGCTGAAGATTGTTCCAGTCCTTGCTCTGCCAGTACTCATTGCTGCAACACCTCGTCGGCATTGGAAGTGGCTTGCACTCGGCATCGCATGCGCGACATTTGTTGGACTCACTCTTTCGATCGGCGTGCTCGGATTTTCCGGCATGATGGATAACATTCAGTACGTTCTTGGATACCACTCTGGTCGACCAGTGCAGCTGGAAAGCTTGTGGTCAGGCCTCACGATGTTGCAGGCTCTTTCACTTGGGCGTGTTATTCATACTGGTTACGAAAACATGTCTGTCATCAATGTCGACGCGCCTCATCAGGCGATACTCATCGCAAAGATACTTGTTATTGGCGGGCTCGGATTCGTTCTCTATCGCATGTGGAAAGTACGTCAGTGTCGTGATTTTGGAGCATTGCTTGCGGTCGTTCTTATGTGGGCGCTGGCTGTCAGCCCCGTTCTCTCGCCACAATATTTCACGTGGGTTATCCCCCTCGCGTTCGTTGTGATCATCGGACGTTTCTTTGATCATCAGGTTACTCCGCGTGGCATTGTTGCCATTGGCCTTACTATTCTTGTCGCGTATCTCACACAATGGATTTTCCCAGCGCACTACAATGATCTCATTGATCAGAAGTCGCTGCCGATGATTATTCTTAACGTGCGCAACGGTGCACTTCTTCTTCTCACATATCTCATTCTTACTGATGCTGGCATCACGCAGCCTCTCCATCATTATCTTCCGAAACATCTTTTTACAGGAGTAAAACGAACCTTCTTCGCTGACACCATACTTGCTGGCGTTGCGGTGTTCATCCTCCTCTCGATCCGTCCGATACTCGTCGTCGACACTCAGAACAGCGGATATTTTGCTGCCGATCATTACCAATTACTTGATCGTTTTCCACTCACGAAAGACGTTGGCACCGAAAAAGTCACTGTCATGACGGATCTTATGATTCCGCGTCTCGCCCAGCATCGCTTTTTTCGTCTGAGACCGGATGATTGTATTGAATCCATTCTCGTGAATGGCATAGAAGTTCCGCCGAATCGTGCGCAGTTCTGCGATGGTGCAGGGCCAGGAAGAATCTTTGATTTCGGACCGTATACAAAGACGGGAAGAAACACTCTTACCGTCGTCGTGCGCAATACTGGAGGGGCAATGGGCTTCGATCTGATGGCAAGCGTTACGCCACTGCTGCTGCTTAGCATGCTTGCGGTTGCAGCAGTCATGCTGTGGTATGCGATCCAATGCTATCGTTTGTACTGTGCCATCCTCTTGCAGTCACCAGCTGAGGCGCTGATGGCAAAAATGATCTACACTCGGGCAGTCTTATGGATCACATCACGTTTGCCCACAAAGATTTCATCGATGCCGTCGGTGGATGGCCATGTACCGAAGTCCATCTAATTCTCATCGCGACGAAGCCGGATATCATCAAGCAGATTCCGCTTTTTAAAGAACTCAAGAAGCGCGGTCATCAGGTTATCCTCGGTCACACTGGGCAGCATTATGATGAAAACTTAAGTGGCGGCATGCTCAAAGAATTTGGCGTGCAACCAGACTTTAACTTGAATGTGCGCGGTTCGATGCACGAAGTGGTGAGTCAGATCATTGGCAGACTTGGTGCGTTGATGGCTGAGCTGAAAGCACGAGGAAAGACGGTCATTCCCTATGTGCATGGCGACACGACGACTGCCATGGCTTCCAGTAACGCGGGATACTGTCTTGGGTTCGCATCGGTACACGTTGAGGCTGGCATCCGTACGCTCACACCCGATTACAACGCATTCGATCTCACAAAGGTTGCTACTCATCCTGCTGCGTGGAGAACATTTCTGATGGATCGCAAGAACTGGAAGCGTGGTAGCCAAGAGCCGTACCCAGAGCAGTTCAATACTCGTTGTAGTGAAGCTGCGACTGGTATTCATCTTGCACCAGTCGCATTGGATCAGGAGTTTCTGATCGCAGAAGGTTACAGTGAGGATAGGATCGCTGTCGTCGGCAATTCTGTTGTGGACGCTACTGAAGAGGCGATGGCTCGTGCGAAAAGTTCCACAATTTTCGAGCGTTATCCGATACTCAAAAAGGGAGATTTCGTTCGTTTCTGTATTCACCGTCGCGAAAACTGCTTCTCTGAGCCGCGCTTTCGCGCCATCTACGACGCGATGGTTGCACTCGTGAAAGAGGGGAGGAATGTTCTTCTTATTAGCATGATTCAAACAGTCGGAGCATTTGAACGTTTTGGTCTCAAGACTGAAGTAGAGGCGCTTGCAAAGTCACACCCTCACTTCATTCTTTCTCCAGTGTGGGCTGAGTATGGTGATGTCATCGCTGCGATGAGTCGCGCTTCTGTCTGTGCAACGGACTCTGGCTCCATGCAGGAAGAGATGAACGCGATGGGAGTTCCGTGTGTCACGATGCGCTTCGGTTCTGATCGCAGTGAGTCTGCTATTGCAGGCGGCAACGTCATTGCTCCCCCGGTGGATAGCATGCTGATCAAGAAACTTATCGAATATGCATGGGATAACCCAGAGATGAAAAAAGCTCCGAAGCTTTACGGTAAGAACGTTAGCGCAGCCTGTATCGATGCCGTAGAGAAGGTTCTCAAAATCGGTCCAATACTCCGTTCTGATGAGGACCGTCTCGGGTTCGCACGGAGCGGGAAGAAGAAGTAGAGTAATGTCGATGCTCCAGCGTCTCCGTGAACCACTGTCACTTATCCTGCTTGCGGTTTTGCCGATGCATGCGATGCTGGTGACCGTTGCCACACATATTCTTTCTGGTCAGAACCAAGCACCACTTGCTGTGCTGGCACTCTGGAAAGAAGCACTGTTAGCAGTACTCCTCATTATTGCGATCATTGAGATCGTTCGTACGAAAGAGCCAGAGCTTCAAGCATCCGTCTGGTCTCTTGATATTTTCGACTGGTGCATCATTCTCGCTATTGCACTTGGTGCTGCGGTATCGCTCACGGGCGGAGTAGGTTCTTCTTTTAGTCTGCAGCTCAGCCCTGCGGACAAGCGCTTTCTCCTCGGATTCAAATATGATTTTCTACCTCTTGTTGCGTTCTTTCTCTTTCGTAGAGTGCCGTGGTCTCGAAATTTTCTCGTTGCTGCGGCGCGTGTCATTGTGATGGTCGGTGCTGTGGCTGCCGTGTTTGGTATTGCAACGCTCTTTGTTCCTCTCCCATTCTTCACGTCCATCGGTTACTCAGATCTTCACTCGCTCTATCTTCCTAAAGCTGCCATCGCGTCGTTCCAGTATTTGGAGGGTACCGATATTCGCCGTGTGCAGAGTTTCATGAGTGGCCCAAACCAATTCGGCCTGTGGTTACTTCTACCGTTTGCTGCAAATCTTATACTGCTCTTCAAATCAATCCGTGAGCGTCGACATCCTGATACAGCTCTCTATGTGATCGGAGGAATACTTCTCCTGACCGCACTCTTTTTCTCGTACTCTCGCTCCGCGTGGATCGGCGCAGCCATCATTCTGCTCGCATCTGGCGCGTTACTTCTTCGTCATACGATCGAAAGTATTTTCCATCGCTCACTCGTCCTGACCGGAGTCGGGATGCTTGCTGGCATTGCCATCGTGATTGGTGTGAACTTCTTTCCGCAGATACTTCTACGCACGCAGTCTCTGAAAGGGCATTTTGAAAAGCCGTTACAAGCCATTCAGACTATGCGCACGCATCCCTTTGGCCTTGGTCTCGGTACGGCTGGTCCTGCCAGCAATCGGCTCAGTGATACGTGTGTATTTCTTGATCTCGGAGCTGATTACACCTGGGCAAAATCTCACAAAGATCTCTGCGTTTTCATCGGCGGCATTCGTAAACTGCCCGCAGGCAAGGCATGCGAGTGTCCGGTCCTCACGGAAAACTGGTATCTGCAGTGGGGAGTGGAGATGGGTTACGCGGGACTCATCTTGTCTCTTGCGATTATCGTTCTCGCTTTGGGATACGGATTCATGATTCCTCTCACGGATATTCGTGTCATACCCGTCCTGGCACTCCTTGGCGTTGCGGTTGGTGGTATCTTCCTTCATTCATTTGAAGATGGTGCCGTGGCATACTCGCTATGGTTACTACTTGCTGCCTCTATTCCAGCGGGCAAGCGGCTTCGGACGCAGATATGAGCTTTTTGAGCCAGTCTGGTATGCTCCACGCATGGCTACGGTTCCGTACTACAAATCGGTCGTTATTCTGGATTTTGGGGGACAATATGCGCACTTGATTGCAAGCCGCATCCGTAGATTCGGTTTCAAGTCGTTTATTCTACCGGCCGATACGAAGGCTTTTCTTTTGAAAGATGCTGCGGGCATCATTCTTTCCGGTGGTCCGCAGAGCGTGTATGAAAAAGGTAGCCCTCAGGCTGACCCGGCAATTTTGGCACTTGGTATTCCGGTGCTCGGTCTTTGTTACGGTCATCAGTGGATGGCACAGGCGGCAGGCGGCACCGTCTCTCCTGCCAAGGTGAAGGAATATGGCCCGACTGCAATTCGTACCACTGTGACACATAATCCGCTTTTCAAAGAGTTGCCGAAAGAATTTACGGTATGGATGTCACACGGAGATGAGGTGGCAGTGCTTCCAGAAGGCTTTGAAACAGCTGCAAGCTCCAAGGACTGCAAGAATTCTGCAATGATGGACCTGAAACGTGGGCTTTTCGGTATTCAGTTTCACATCGAAGTCACCCACTCGGAGCACGGCATGGACATCCTCCGTCGTTTTGTTGATATCTGTTCACCTGAACTGTGGTCCGTGGAAAGTTACGCCGCTCACATAGGAGAAGACGTGAAGAAAGAAGTGGGAGACCGCAAGGTTTTTATGCTTGTGTCCGGTGGAGTGGATTCTACAGTTGCTTTTACACTCCTGAATCAAGTTCTCGGCCATGAGCGCGTTACGGGGCTTCTTGTCGATACCGGACTCATGCGCAAAGACGAGGTGCTTGGTATTGAGCGTGCGTTTGATGCACTAAAAATAAAAAACCTCCACATCGAGAATGCATCGGAACGTTTCTATCAAGCACTCGACGGAGTGTACGAACCTGAAAAGAAACGTGAGATTATCGGCAATACGTTTCTTGCTGTCCAAAAAGAGGTGAGTGATCGGATGGGCCTCAGGATTGAAGATGGTTGGATGCTCGGTCAGGGGACTATTTATCCGGACACGATCGAAACCGGAGGCACGAAGCACGCCGATAAGATCAAGACACATCACAATCGCGTGGAGCTCATTCAGCGTATGATGGAAGAAGGACTCGTGGTTGAGCCACTCAAAGAATTGTATAAAGATGAGGTGAGACAACTTGGGCAGGAGCTCGGTCTTCCACGCGAACTCGTCTGGCGTCAGCCGTTCCCGGGCCCCGGACTTGGCGTACGCATTCTCTGTGCTGAAAAACCACATCTCGTTGATCCTGCTCTGCTTCAAGATTTCTCTCTCGGTCTTCCCCATACCGTTCTCCCCGTGAAGTCTGTTGGTGTGCAGGGTGATGGACGTACCTATCGTCATGCACTTGCATTGTTTGCGTCCGACAAAGTTCCGACTGATGCGCACTACGCGCTCGCGACTTCCATTCCGAACTCGAGCAAAGTCTTCAGCCGCGTGCTTCTATGTACGTCGCATACAAAACCGTTCGATCCCGTGTTCACTCCGACGATGATCGAAAAAGATACCGCCAATCTCCTGCGCGCCGCGGACGCTATCGTTGATCACGAAGTGCGTGCGGTGAATTTGTATGATCGCATCTGGCAGTTCCCAGTCGTCTTACTGCCGATGGGTCCTGGTAACGGACACTCGATCGTTCTCCGTCCTATTGAGTCCACAGATGCCATGACGGCTGCTGCATTTAGGCTTCCTGAAGCCTTATTGAAACGCATGACAGAGAAAATTCTTGCGATTGATGGTATTGATGCTGTCTTTCTGGATCTTACTAACAAGCCGCCTGCAACGATTGAGTGGGAGTAGAAAATGTTACTTTTTTGCATACCAACCGTAATAGCTTTGAGGCGCTTTTCGCTATACTCGTAACCCCATGGCTCATCAGACATTGCTGCCGGAAGAACTGAAGGAGCTTGCGAAGCGTGCGCAGGATGGTGACACTGAAGCATTTGGCAAAATTTACGATGCATTCCTGACGCCGGTCTATCGTTACGTCGTTTTCCGTTTTCCCGACGAACTCGCAGAAGATTTGGTAGCGGATATTTTCGTAAAGGCATGGGAAAAGATGCATACCTATAAAGCAATAGCAGGCATTCCTTTTTCAGCATGGCTCTTTCGTATTGCTCGCCATGCCGTCATCGATGCATACCGAAGTCAGCGCGGCTTTGAGGAGCTCACGGAAGATTTCATCGATGAAGATACGGACAATGATCCGAAGACACGAACACAACGCACGATGTCGATTGCAACGGTGCGTGGAGCACTCGAACAACTTCCGAAAGACTATCGTGATGTCATTCTTCTGCACTATGTTGCAGGACTCGGACATGCGGAAGTAGCAGATGCACTACGGAGGAGTGAGGGATACGTGCGTATCATGAAATTTCGCGCACTTAAAAAACTAGAAGCACTTCTTCCAAAAGATCCTCTTCGTGATAATGCTTGATCTTTCCTCATTTTCGGTTCGTAGTAGCATATTTTTCGTTGGGAACCTCTGTAACGGAAGTCCCTTTTTTCCGTTTTAACAAGCGCAAACTGCCTTTTCCATGTCCCTCGAGCACTCTCTCCGCCAACTGGCCGAAAACGTCACTCCCAGTGACGCACAGCGCCATGCCATGAAAGCGCAGCTCCAGGCTCGCATTTGTCCAGAAGGCATTCTTTCAGCTGTTTCAAAGGCTTCTCCAAGCCGTTCTTTCCGAGAAACACTGAAAGAAAAAGTTCTCCGCGCTATTCGCCCAGAACTTGGCCATAACCTCGAATCTCTTGCCTCTACTGTTGATCTCGCTCCAACGAGTCTTCAGACACTGAAAAGCGTCATTCTTTCGCGTTTGCAGCCTGTTCAGCAAACTCCGACGATTCATATCGGTTTCAAATGGGCAGCAGCTTTTGTGATGTTCATACTCATTATTCGTTCCATGCCTCTCATCCTCCTTGCTCCGGCAACGCAGGCTCAGCTTGGTGTGCAGCTTGTGCCAGGTGGCGAGAAGGTTTCTGTGTTTACGGGAGGCGTTTGGATTGATACAACGGAGCCACAAATCATTGGTAATGCAGTCATGGTTCGTACAGGTAACGTAGGAGCAACGCTTATTCTCAATGATGATGGCGTTCTTCGTCTCGCACCGGACACGACAGTGAAGCTTCATGACATCAGTGATCGTCCGCAGTTCCAGTCCGAAGGTCCGACTGCAACACTCATCCGTGGAAAAATGTGGGCACTGGGTCTCCTGCCGCCTATCGTCGAAGGACTCGTTGTTGAAACCTCTTATGGCACACTTTCTGTGAATGCAGGAAGCGTTTCCATTGAAGATGATGGGAAGGGGCGAGTCACAGTTGCGGTTTACGACCGTGGCATCACTTTGAATAATGGTCAGCAGACGTCGTTCCTGGTCTCCAGTGAAAAGACAGTTTTGAGGGAAGGCAAAACATTCTCGATTCAGAATATGCAGACTCGCGTGTTCTCAGAGCCATGGGTGCAGAGCAATCTTGCTCAGGATGCAGTGCACCGTTCTGAGATTGCGAAGCTGCAAGAAGATCGTCGTACGGAAGTAGCGGGCATTCTGCCTACGTCGTTCTTGTATCCCGCAAAGCGCATCGCTGAAGAAGTGGATGTTCTCTTTACGCTGACGCATGACGGTCGTACCGAGAAGCGTATCCAGCAGGCGAATACGCGTCTTTCCGAAGCCATTTCTCTTATCAAAGAAGGTCAGGGTATGGAGGCTTCCGCACCACTTGCTGAGTACAAGACATCTCTCGTCTCTCTCGCCTCTGACGAAAACGATAACCTCGTGAAGTACATGATCCAGAAACAAATCGCCGATGCGAGTACATCACTCAGCACTGTCGACGAAAGCCCGAATGGCAGCATCCAGCTTCTCAAAGATGCCGTGATGCAAGTTGGCGCCGCCATTCCTGATGCAGACCTGAGGCCGCGTGACATCGAAGGATACGTTCTCGTTGACCGTCTCACGATGATCAACCAAATCCTCTCCGAGCAGGAAGATGCATCAGTCGCTATTTCCGAATACGCGGACATCAGTCCGTATATTGAGGGCTTGCTCTCTGATACCGATGGAGCTCATCCGCTGCTACAGAAAGAAGCGAGGTCGCTTCTTGTGACGACGTCTGAGCTTCTCAAGACTGCGTCGAAGACCAATACCGGAGAAGTGTTTGTCGCCATGGCATCAGACGTCAGTCAGTACCTGCCGCCTGAGCCGGAGCAGGTTCTTGTGAGTGAAGAAGACCTCAATAGGCAGGTGCAGGAGATGATGAAGCGCATCTTCATTTTCCGTCAGCCGATCAGTCGCTATAATCAGCTACTCGCTGAAATGCGTGAACTAGAGTCCAATCCGAACCGCGGTACGCTCCTTCGTCGCTTGAAGAGTGCTCTGCCTGAGCGCCTTGGTGAGTACGTTAATACTGAAGTGAAGAAGCTCGGTGACGAGCTGAAAGGCCAAGAATAAGCCTCTTCGAGTTTGACTTCCTTTGTGAATCTCAAGTACCTTCCTTGAGCATTTTCTTCACTTTTCTATGTACACGATCACCGATCTCAAGCCAGGCCGCGCTATAACTCTCGATGGCGATCCGTATCTCATCATGTCATCCCAATTTGGACGCAAAAGTATGAGCAAGGCCAACATGCAGTGCAAACTAAAGAACCTTAAAACAGGTTCTATTGTTGCTCGTAACTTTCAGGGCTCTGAGAAAGTTGAGCCTGCTGAGGTTGGTTATCGCCATGTGCAGTATCTCTATGCTGGTGCCGGAACGCGTGCTTTCATGGATCTTGCGACGTTTGATCAGTTTGAGCTCCCAGACGATGTTGTGGGTGATGGCGTGAAGTTCCTCGTCGATGGCATGGAGGTAGTTGCACTCATGTATGAAGAAAAACCAATCGGTATCAAGCTTCCGGTCACGGTTGTTCTTGAAGTCGTCGAAACGTCTCCAGGCCTGCGTGGTGACACGGCTCAGGGTGGTGATAAGCCAGCCAAGCTCAGTAGCGGTGCCACTATCAATGTTCCGCTCTTTGTGAACGAAGGCGAAAAGATCAAGGTGAACACCGAAAGCGAGGAGTATGTTGAGCGCGTAGGGAAGTAATTACGCGAGAAGTGTCAAAAGCAGTGCGTTCACTTTCGCTGCATCTGCCTGACCTTTGGTCTGCTTCATGACGGCCCCGACGATGGCTCCGAGCGCCGCAGTTTTGCCTTCTCTATAGTTCTGTATGGCTTTCGGATTTGCAACGATGGCTTCCGTAATGATCTTCGTGAGTGTCGCGTCGTCTGCAATCTGACCCATGCCTTCATCTTTGATGATCGAAGCCGCTGACTTTCCAGTTGTTACCATTTTCTCAAGCACATCTTTGCCTGCATTCGTCGAAATCTTTCCTGACTTCATCGCTTCGGCGAGTTCGGTGAGTGCATCTGCAGATGGTGCGTCATTCATCATCTTGCTGTGTTTTGTCAGGAAGCCAGACATCTGTGTCAGGACGATGGACGATGCGCGTTTCGCATCGCCGAGCATAGTTTTAACAGCATCAAAGCGCGTTCGTAGTGCTTCCGAATCCACAAGCATCGTGGCTTCAGCCAGTGTCAGTCCCGCTGCCGTGTATTCTTCTTTCATTTCTGACGGCAATTTTTCCATCGCTGATGTGACGGACGCTATGAAGGCGTCACTGAGCTCGAGTGGGGGAATATCCGGTTCTGGGAAATAACGATAATCCGCCGCAGATTCTTTATCGCGGAGCATCTGCGTCCTTTCTTCATCATCAATCCAGCCAACAGTCACTTCTCCGGTTGGTGCTTTCCCTTCTTCCCAGAGCTTGCGAAGCATGCGCTCTTGGTAGTGTAGAGCTTTCTCGAGCGACTTAAATGAGTTTAGGTTCTTGATTTCTACGCGCGGGTAAAGCTTGGGGTCTCCTTTCGGACGAAGTGAAATAGACGCATCGAAACGCATCATTCCTTTGAACATGTCGGCTTCACTCGAGCCTGCGTTGATGAGAATGCGACGCAGTTCTTCGACGAAGGCAGATGCTGCTTTGGCTGAACGAAGGTCAGGCTCGGTCACGATCTCCATAAGCGGAGTGCCTGCACGGTTGTAGTCACAGAGCGAAGAACCTGCTGTGTGCGTTAGTTTTCCGGCGTCATTTTCGATATGCAGACGGTGGATGCGACACTCTGACGGTTCGGAAAGATTCGTCTTCGGATCTGTGATCGAAAATTTTACGATTCCGTGGGATGCGAGAGGAAATTTGTACTGTGAAATTTGATATCCAGTTGGAAGATCTGGATAGAAGTAGTTTTTGCGGTCGAAGTGGCTGTGCCTGTTTACTGTGCACTTCAGCGCCTTGGATGAACGCACAGCTTTCTCGATCACCGCTTTGTTGGGTACCGGAAGCGTGCCGGGGTGACCCATGCACACCGGACAAACAGTCGTGTTTGGCGCCTTGCCCCACGCGTCATTGTCGCACGAGCAGAACATCTTCGTCTTTGTGTTCATTTGCGCGTGTACCTCGAGTCCGATGATAACTTCAAGTTCTCGCATTGATCAGGGGGAGGGAATCAGGCTGATGATCGTTTCCATTTCCATGGCCGGGATTGTACTACAGAACCGTCTGTCGACGATGGTCTGTAATAAGGATACCGTCCAAATGGTCGGTTTCATGCTGTACGACGCGTGCGTCGAATCCGTAGAGCTTTAGCTCGCGCTTCTTTCCAGCCTCCGTTTCGTACGCAACGATGATCTCTGTGGAACGTGAGACGTTCAGCCAGAGCTCAGGAAGGCTCAGACATCCCTCTTCTGCAATCGAGGTTGATTCGGACTTCCACGTAATCATAGGATTGATCATCGCGGTCATTGTTTTGCCGATGAGTGCGATGCAGAGCCGTTCGCTACGTCCAACTTGCGGCGCTGCAATCCCCGCACCCTTGGCAGCTGCTACCGTGTCTTGCATATCTGCAATAAGTTTCTTGATCTCCTTCGAGATCTTTTTCACAGGTACGGTCTTCGCCCGAAGGATCGGAGTGCTTTCGCCGATGACTATGGGAAGAGCGGGCATTTCGGTGAGATTGTAGCGCTTCACGGGTTGTCGCCACAAAAAAATCTATGAAGAAACCCTGACGTTCAGCCTTCCTCAGGCGTGAATACCGAGCGAAGCGATACTCCGCAGATCCTCCATACTCCTTACTTCTCCGAGCTCAACCATCTTCAGGAGTGCATGTGCGGTCAAAATGACGTCCGGGAGTGCGCGGTGACGAGCTTTTGGTAGCGCGAGATTCAGACGGCGTGCGACAGCGTCGAGGCTGTGACCGAATTCATTGGCAAAGAGCGCACGGCTCAGGCGCATTGTGCAGAGACACTCAGGAAGATCGATGTATCCCCAGCACATTTCCTTTTCGCAGGTGAGAAATCCCATATCGAAGTTCGCGTTGTGCGCAACGAGGATGGTTCCCTGTGCGAATTCTAAAAATTTCGGCAGAACTTCTTCGATACCAGGAGCTGTGCGTACGTCGTCATCGCTGATTTTGTTCACCTGTTTTGCTTCCCATGGAATATCACGCTCCGGGTTTACGAGAGAGACGAACGTTTTGGTTTCGTCGACCATACCGTCCTCGATGCGAAGACCGGCAATTTCGATGATCCGGTGGCCCTTTGTAGGGTCCAAGCCGGTCGTCTCAACGTCGAAGACGGTGAGCGGTGGGAGGGGGGTCATGAGAATGTGAGACTACACTGGAAAAGATCAGTTTCAAGACAACTTTGATTGCGTGAAGCGTATCATTCTTTTGTGAAGAAAAAGCTGTCGCCACAGGCCGTATTCACAAGACTTTCGACACTGTATCCGGACGCCAAATGCACGCTCGACTGGACGACGCCACTAGAACTCCTCATCGCTACTATTCTCTCTGCGCAGTGCACGGACAAACGCGTAAACATTGTCACGCAATCTCTCTTCAGAAAGTACCGCACCCCAGAGGATTACATTGCTGTGTCGCAGTCAGAGCTCGAAAAAGATATCCATTCCTGCGGAACGTTTCGGATGAAGGCAAAAGCCATCCAAGAAACCTGCCGGATTCTCCTGAGAGAGTTTGGCGGCAAAGTTCCGCGGACGATGAAGGAGATGATGACACTGCGTGGTGTTGGCAGAAAAACTGCATCCGTCGTTCTTACTACCGCCTATGGCATCAATGAAGGTATAGCCGTCGATACGCATGTCACCCGAGTCGCGCGCAGACTAGGCTTAACACATGCCAAAACACAGTCTGGGATTGAGAAAGATCTTATGAAAAAATTCTCTCAAAAAGATTGGGGCAAGATTTCTCTTTTGCTCATATTCCATGGCAGAAAGGCTTGTACTGCTCGTACGAAGTGTCAGGGCATGTGTCTTACAGTTCCGCATCCCCAAAAACCATGAGTAGAGCCTGAGAGGCTGTGTTCGTGGTATGATTTTTGCGATGAAAAAAGCTTTCTTGGCAGTTTTTCTGCCTCTTCTCCTCGTCGCGTGCGGTGGCCCTGATCCGGTTACGGAGACAGTTCCTACCGCGAATTCCGGAACAGTTGCGGTGAACCTCAATAAAGGAGGGGTGACGTATACCGAATACTCCGACCGAGTCATCGGACGAGGGAAGAGTTCGGTGTTGTTCTTTTTTCGACTTACCGATCCCTTCTCCGTTCGTAATGACGCCATCATTCGTGCGGTTTACGGCACGGGTGCCGCAGTCGTCTCCACCTATCGTGTCGATTATCCGACCTCTACTGGTGCACGTCTGAAGTACGGCGTTCTCATTGAAGACACCTTTGTTCTCCTTGATGCGCAGGGACAGCGAGTCGCTAGCTTCATCCATCCGTCGGACGAGGAGATCCGTATCATTCTGCGTGGCAATATTCCCGTTCCTCCCAAGCCATGATCATCTACCTCACACTGTTTCTCGCAGGCATGCTCACGATTTTCTTGCCGTGTATTTTGCCGCTCGTTCCGGTCGTCGTTGGTGTCAGTATCGCAGGTAAAAGCCGTCTAAGGCCTCTCATGACCGTGTTCGGCATGGTCGTAAGCTTTGTCTTTTTCACCTATGTGCTTCTGACAGTTCTCGATCAGTTCGTAGAACTCGCTGATTATATCCGCATCGGAACGTACTACGTTCTCGTGCTTTTTGGTGTGTGTTTTCTCTCCTCTTGGAGGTGGGTGAGACTCGCCGGAGCCGTGGCAGGTGGATTCTTCTTCCTTGATAAAGGAGTCGTCTCCGTTGTGGCTGCCATCATGACAGGAATTTTTGTGATCGAGATCGCAGGCAACGTCGGTTCGCGCATCCAGCAGCTAGGCGTCAACGCGCAGACTGCCGTTCGTTCCGAATTCGGAGGTGATTCACTCCTGACCGCATTTATTGTAGGTCTGACACTCGGACTCGTGTGGGTTCCGTGTGCCGGTCCGGCTCTCGGTTTCGTTCTGGCGATCGTTCGCGAGCAGCCAGGACTTGGAGCCATTGCCGCACTCTTCGCGTACGCACTCGGTACCGCGGTACCGCTCCTCCTCGTCGGTTACGGCGGACAGTACGCCGTGCGGTCTATGAAGTCCCTGAACCGTTTCACTGGCATCGTGAAGAGTGTCGCAGGCGCTCTTCTTATCCTCACGGGTATCGCACTGCATCTGAATGCTCTCCAGAAGCTCCAGATCTGGATTGAGGATCATACGATGTTTGGCAGCTTCGCTTCGGGTATCGAAGAGACACTTTTCCCGACTGATATTCCCGGACAAGGTGGCTCATTTTCGTCTTCCTCCTCTTCAGGCACCATGAACCTCCCGACTCTGCCGTCTCTCATCCGTGCTCCTGAATTTACAGGTCTTGGAAAGTGGCATAACAGTGAGCCGTTGACGCTTGCAAGTCTCAAAGGCAAGGTGGTCCTGATCGATTTTTGGACTTATAGTTGCATCAACTGTATCCGTACGCTGCCGTACGTTCAGGGTTACTGGGACAAGTACAAAGATACGGGCAAATTTGTCCTGCTCGGCGTGCATACGCCCGAGTTTACGTTTGAAAAGAGCGAGAAGAACGTCGTGATGGCCATCAAAGAACATGGCCTCACATATCCAGTCGCTCAAGACAATGACTTCGGTACCTGGTCTGCGTTTGCCAATCGTTATTGGCCTGCGAAGTACCTGATCGATGCAAACGGCGTCATTCGCTACCAGCACTTTGGGGAGGGTGACTACGGTGAGACGGATCTTGCGATTGCGAGCTTGCTTAAAGAAGCAGGGGTGGATATCAGCGATACGGGTGATGTTGTGACATCACCAGAGAAAATCTACAGCGGTCCGGTGACTCCTGAGATTTACCTGAGCTCACGGTCGTGGCCTGCCTTTGGAAATGCGCAAGGAGAGCCTTCTGATGCAATTCTGAGGTACACAGCGCCGCTCTCTTTTATTCTGAACAAGTACTATCTTTCCGGTTCGTGGCAGCTCACGGAAGATGAATCCGAAACACTTCGGAGTGACGTTGGCGAAATTTCCATGCGCTTCCGCGGTGGTGAAATCAATCTCGTCCTTGGGCTTGAAGACGGTGCCAATCCTGTGAAGGCAGAAGTTATGGTGGACGGCAAAGATGCAGGTACATTTATGGTTCATCGTCATGATTTGTACAACCTCTTCAAGGGTGATTACGGTGAACATGACATCACACTGAAGCTCACGGGAAAAGGCGTACAGGCGTTTGCATTCACGTTTGGAGGCTAGGCGGCATTGATATTACCGCCATCGCAGCATGTCTCGCATAACTGACCGCAACGCACGCAGTACCGCTTCAGTTTCCGATCCACGAATGCCTCGCATCCGCAGGCCGGACACTGGTTCATAGCTGCGCATTCGGTTGTCACTGTTTCCATACTCCGATCATACCCAAAACGACCCCGCGTGGAGCGCCCTTGGTGTACCTTCATTCTATAGGATGAGGTTTCAGAATTTATGTACCTCAATTTATTACAGAAGTTCCTTTGTTTCTTTTTTGAACAACAGAACAAAAAGTGTAAGTTTTTTCTAACAGAAGCGCTTTACGGTTCTGACATAAAACCTGTTTCACAGCATCAGCATTCAAGTTGTTCAATTCACGAACATGTTGCTACTCTCATGCCTCATGGCCAAAGACATCATTCATGTGTTGCAGGCAGTCGGTCTGGATCCCAAGCAATCGCAGCTCTACGTTGCGGGTTTGCAGCTTGGCACTGCTCCTGCATCAGATTATGCAAAGGCTACAGGCTTCAACCGCATCACGTCCTATAACCTTTTGGAGGAGCTCGTACAGAAGGGGTACTTCACCGTCGTTCGTAAAGTTCGTGCTAAGTGGTACGCACCTGTAGCACCAGAATATGTGGCTCTGGAAGCCAGAAAAAACGCTGAGGCGCTGGAACGTGTGTTACCAGAACTCCGGTCACTGCAGGGTTCGAAGTACCGAAAGCCACGCGTTCGCTTCTTTGAGGGATGGGAAGGCGTGCGTCATGTATATGAAGACACACTCATGGCAGAGACCGAGCTCTTAAACTTTGCAAACTCCGCTGTCGTTCGCAAATTCTGGCCTGTCTATGACACCGAATACGTTGATGAACGCGTAAAGCGCGGCGTCAGACTTCGTGGTATCTCGCCGGATGATCAGACCGGCAAGCGTGTTCATGGAGAGGATCAGGAGAAACTACGCGAAATCCGTTTGGTTCCAGCGCGTGACTTCGATTTTACGAATGAGATCAACATCTATGATCATAAAGTCGCCATCTGCTCGTTTGATTCTGGTATGCGTGGCGATAAAGATGTCTTCGGTGTGATCATCGAGAGTAAAGAGGTGGCTGAAACGCAGCGCCAAATCTTTGAGATGGCATGGAGATACGCTGCAATGACGAATCCAAAAGAAAAAGATCACGGTAAGCCAGGTCCGTTTCGTCGGAGGTTTATCGCCTAACCGCTCTTTAGGCAGTTTGCTGCAAAACATAGATTGCTAAAAATCAGTCTTTTTGGTAGAATATGAGGAAAAGCACACACCAACAATGCCTAATCAAACAATCGACTCCATTCGTATTTCTTGCAGTCTTGCCGTCAGGCAGCTGCTTTCCGAGGATATCCTCGGTGAGATTCCGCATACGCAGCAGATTGTTTCGCTTCCCTTTCATTTGCCTTCGGAAACCGAGACACCCGTGCGTATCATGTCTTTTGGTGGCGCATTCCGTCCTTTCCCTTTCCTCAAAACATCCATGGTCCTGACCGCTTTCGTGACGATGTACGCTTTGCAGTTTCTCAGTCCGATTATTCGGACTGACGTCGTTGCTTCACAGCAGGTTGCCTTGTTGCCACCACCAAGTTGGGTGATGCCAAATCATCCGCCGCTTACTCCGTTTGAGCGACGTAGGTATGAGCGCATTGAGCGTCTTCATTCCGCAGCCGAGGATGCAGCGAATGCATCTTCATCGTCCGAGTCATCTGTGTCTTCTGAGGCACCGTCGGAAACAGCATCATCGGAAGCTAGTGAAGCAAGTTCCTCCTCAGCGCCTGAAGTCGCCGTTCGTGGTGACAATAAGAGGGGAGTCTTTTTAACTGCTGGGAGCGTGAAGCGTGAAAAGTTTTTTAACGATACGGTAGATGCCCTGCTTGCAGCAGGCGGAGATACTCTGGTGATGGATGTCAAAGGAGGAGGCGTCCTCTTTCATTCTACAGCACCTGCAGCCACTGAGATCGGTCTCGTCAGGAATATGTACGACCTTCCTGTGATTCTTCAGAAGCTTCACGAAAAGAATATCTATGTCATCGGACGCTTCGTCGCCATCAAAGACGAGGCATACACAAAGCTTAAGCCGAATACGCGTATCAAGCACCCTGTGACTGGAAAAGTCCTGAACCAGACATGGATTGACCCAAGTAATGACGAGGCTATCGAATACAACATGCAGGTAGTCTGTGAACTTGCTGCTGCTGGTATTGATGAAATCAACTTGGACTACATTCGTTTCTCTACAGCTGAATTTGGCGCACTCGGCGTCTTCACCGGTGAGCAGAAAGCTGATCGTGTGGAGAAGTTCATCAAAGCAACTCGCGATACTATCGATCGCTGCGGACCGAAGACGAAGCTTGGCCTCTCCACGTACGCCATCCTTGGCTGGAATTACGATGCTAACGTTCGTACGCTTGGTCAGGATGTCGTTCGTTTCGCGCCATTGGTCGATATCATCTCGCCGATGGCATATCCGGCTACGTTTACATCTGACGGTTACTACATTCCCGGTAAGAACCCAGGGCCGCGCATGTATTGGCTTGTGTATCGCACGCTGACTGGTTATGCAGATCTACTCGGTCCCGAGCATAGCAAGAAGATCCGTCCGTGGATTCAGGGTTACGGCGTGGTCAATAAGGACATGTCCGACCAGATTCGTGCGGTTTATGATGCTGGATTCTGTGGATTCCAAGTATGGAATGCTAATAACAACTACGGTCCGTCGTACGCTGCTATGGCAAAAGATGCGGCGAGGCCAGAGAGATGTATTGAAGCGCCGCTTCTTTAGGCGTAGTCCTCGTACGGCGCAAAATCTGCTTGATGATCGTTTCCGACAACAGATGTTTTGTGTTTGATCGCACATGAATAGACCTCTGTTCGGTTGATGACCGCTTTGATCCATGCAACTGTGCCGTTTCCGTACGCACAATAGGCACATGCGAGCTTTTGTCCTACAGTCAGTCCTTTGAGTTCATTTCGATCAAAAGTGACAAAGTCCTTATGGTTGAATTTTGGGATGCCGTACACACTGAAATAGATCTCCTGATACAACCAAACCCATACATGAATGATGGCAAGAGGTA
>Ga0163144_10008269_pt1 | contig 22535 bp, 20 predicted proteins | sample OliLak19BULKMAT1_FD_123175 | JGI IMG/M metagenome (GOLD analysis project Ga0163144, IMG submission 123175) | Freshwater microbial mat bacterial communities from Lake Vanda, McMurdo Dry Valleys, Antarctica - Oligotrophic Lake LV.19.BULKMAT1 | ecosystem: Environmental > Aquatic > Freshwater >...
CACGCATTAGCACGCGCCTTCTTACTAGTGGCGATGAAAACGGCACGCCCGTTATTTTCTTGCATGGTAACGTCAGCACCGCGACATTCTGGGAAGAAACCATGCTCGCATTGCCAAAGGGCTATCGCGCTATTGCCTATGACCAACGCGGTTATGGCGATGCCGACCCCGACAAAAAGATTAACGCCACGCTAGGGCTTGCCGACCTTGCCGATGACCTTATCGCGTTGATGGACACCCTAAAAATTAGCAAAGCGCATCTTGTCGGGCATTCTGCTGGCGGTAGTGTGCTATGGCGTTTTATGATGGAATACGCCGACCGCGCCCGTAGCGTCAGCGTGGTGTGTCCTGGCTCACCTTATGGTTTTGGTGGTACAAAATTAGACGGCACACCCGTTCATGATGATTTTGCAGGCACAGGCGGCGGCACAGTAAACACGGCGTTTCCGCCCATGCTAACCGCAGGTGAGCGCGGTGATGGGCAAGGCACGCCCCGTTGGACAATGCAATCTTTCTACTTTAAGCCCCCTTTTAAGCCCGCCCGCGAGGAAGATTTACTATCGTCAATGCTGGATACGCACGTGGGCGAACAAGATTACCCCGGTGATATGAACCCCTCTAGCAATTGGCCCAACGTTGCGCCCGGCAAATGGGGCATGGTGAACGCACTTTCGCCCGCCTACGCTAAAGACCCATCGGCACTCTATGGCTTAGACTACAAGCCGCCTGTTTTGTGGGTGCGCGGTAGTGACGACCAAATTATTGGCGATATGAGCTTTTTTGACCTTGCCACGCTGGGCAAATTAGGTCTTGTCCCCGACTATCCTGGCGATGAAGTACATCCGCCCCAACAGATGATAGCGCAAACGCGCAACGTGCTAGAAGCCTATAAAGCCAGTGGTGGAAGCTACGAAGAAGTGAACATTGAAAACACGGGTCATTCGCCCTACATCGAAAACCCCACCGCCTTTAATAGCGCGTTCCATGCGTTCTTGGGCAAGCACTAAACAGTTTAAGCCTTCAACAAAAAGTGAGGGGTGAACAGTACACCATTACCCTAGCCTAAAAACAAAAAAGCCCCTTAGTAGGGGCTTTTGGTGTGCCGAAGGTGGGAGTCGAACCCACACGCCTTTGGGGCAGTCGCTTTTGAGGCGACCGTGTCTGCCATTTCACCACTTCGGCATTTGGTGTATTATTGTGTGCGTGCATGATATTACTGATACCACTCACAAAAGTCAATAGCGTATGGCGCAACAAGACGAACAAACTTTAATACAGCAAGCCCAAAAAGGACAGCTGGACGCATTTAACCAGCTTGTCTTATTGTACCAAGACCCATTGTATACGGTGGCGTTTCGCTTAATGGGCGATAGTGCTGCTGCCATGGACATGACGCAAGAGGCTCTGATTACTGCATACCAAAAAATAGGCTCTTATGCAGGCGGCAACTTTGGCGCATGGCTACGGCGCATTGTCACCAATCGCTGTTATGATGAGCTACGCAAGAACAAACGCCATCGAACCACGTCCCTAGATGATATGGGGCTTGGTGATGACGGTATCATATTACCCGACAACAGCCCATCGCCCGAGCGTGTGGCACAAGATAACGAACTTCAGCAAGCCCTACAAGACTGTATCCAAAGCTTAAACCCCGACCAACGCCTTATTTTAGTGCTTAGTGACGTGCAAGGCATGGCGTACCAAGAAGTATCCGAACAAACGGGTGTGGCACTAGGGACAGTTAAATCTCGGCTGAGTCGGGCGCGTTTGGCAATGCGCCAATGCCTGATGCAGTTTGAGGAACTTTTACCTGCTGAGTTTCGTCTATTTACTAAACCAAACACATAGAACTTAAACCATGATGCCTAATTTTGAACTTTCTGACCAAGACGCAGAGATATTATCTGCTTATATTGATAACGCGCTTTCTCCATCAGAACGCGCTGCCCTAGAACAACGCCTAAAAACAGAGGCGGGCTTGCGCCAAGAACTAGCGGACTTACAGCGAATGGTGAGCGCACTTAACGCCATGCCCACGCTAAAAGCCCCGCGTGACTTTAGGCTTACGCCCGAACAAGTGGGGCAAACGCGCATCATTCGCGGTGGCTTTAACCGCTTCATTGGCTTAGGAAGCGCGGCGGCAGTGTTCTTGTTGGTCATTGGCGCAGGGGTGTTACTCTCTAATCGCCCTGGCGATAATGCGCCATCGGTTGCTAGTGCGCCCACCCAAACCGCCCCTGCCGTTGCTACAGAAACCCCCACGCTTGAGGGCTTTCCTTCTGACAATGCGGGCGAAGGTGTAGATAATGAGACCGTCACCCCCATTGCCGAAGCCCAAGACGTACCGCCTCCCCAACAAGGTGATACGGCTCTAACGCCCTCTGTTGCTAATATTGGTGAACCTGCGGAATCTACATCAGACACAGAAGCCTTACCGTTTAACATAGATAGCGCAGGTGGTGGCGCACCACAAGCCATCCTAGAGACTTCTTCCGCAGACGTGCAAGAAACGTCCCCCACCGAAGAAGAAACCGCCGATAGTGCGGTTAGCGCATTTTCATCAGAGATGCAAGACGTAATGCCTACCAATGAGATTGCCGATACTGCACTTTTTGCGGTAGAGAGCGTGAGTATCATTGAAGAAACCCCCATCCCCACTAACGACTTAGCGCGTAGCATGGGCAGTATGCCGGAGGAAACCCAAGCCCTTGAGAGCGAAAGCGAGATGAGTGGTGCCACGATGATGAGTGCGCCCCCGCCCATGCCAGAAGGCGCAAACGCCAGAAGCGTGCCAGCCCCTACGCAAAATCTACTTTCGGCTTTTGTGGTTTTGGTGCTAAGTGTGTTGCGCTTGTTTGGCTTGTTCTAAAGATGCGTATTGGCGTATTAGCAACCAGCCTTCAAGGGCATGATGGCTGGTCGGATTACGCGCGTCATGTGGCACTAGCACTCATTGCCGAAGGGCAAGAAGTGGTTGCCCTCACCCAAGACATCACCCCAGAAGTAACCGTGCCACAAGTGGCGTGCTTGCCAAAAATTGCCCCTCTCGGCAGAAAACAAGTGTTAAGGTTGCGGGGCGCACGCCAAAAAGCCCACCAAGCCCTCTTAGGGTGTGATGTGGTGCATGTGCTGGCAGAACCGTATGCGTTGCTAGGTGCGTGGCTGGCGGGCAACCGCCCATTCTTTATTACAGGGCATGGCACATACGTTAATTTGCCCCGTATGACGCGCCTTATACCCTTTCATTGGGGCTATCGCTGGGCGTTTGCAAAAAGTAGCCTCATTTGCGTTAGCCATTACACCGCCTCTGTTGCAAAAGCGGTCATGCCAGCGCTGAAAACGCACGTGATTACCAATGGTATTGACGCAAATGAACGACCTTACACGCTTTCATCATCTAAAACCAGCCGTATTATCCTTACCAGTGGGGGGATTAAGCCACGCAAAGGCACGCTAGAATTGGTGAATGCGCTGGCAAGCGTGCGTGACGTACTGCCTGATGTGCAGTGCTACATTGTGGGCAATGCCCCTGATAACGCCTATACAGGTCGTGTAAAAGACGCTATCGCCACACACCATTTACAAGAGAACGTGCATTTAACAGGCTTTATCTCTCAAGAAGCCTTGCGCCAGCACTATGCCGAAGCCGATGTATTTGTGATGCCATCCATCAACGAAGGGTTTAACTTTGAGGGGTTTGGATTGGTGCATTTACAGGCGGGTTTGGCGGGCTTGCCCACCATTGGCACAAAGGGCTGTGGTGCAGAGGATGCCATCATAGACGGACAGACGGGCATGCTATTGTCACAAGACACGCTACGAGACACACTTGCCCCTGCTATTTTACGCCTGTTACAGCACCCCGATGAAGCGCAACACTTGGGGCAGAATGGGCGAGCCTATGCCCTAACGCAATCGTGGGAACGGGTGGCGCAAGCCATGATAAGCGTTTATTCGCGCCGTTAAACTTGGGCTTTGGGCAAAATAATGATAAACGTGCTTCCTTTGCCGATTTCGCTTTCTACTTCTAGCCTTCCTTGATGATTTTTGACAATCTCATAGGCAATGCTTAATCCTAAACCTGTGCCTGTTTGGCGCGTCTCTATCCTATAAAACGGCTCAAAGATGTGCATAGTACTTTCAGCTGCCATGCCTTGTCCCGTATCTTGAATGTGGATAGAGGCGTTTTGCCCGTCGTCCTTTAGGGTTATACGAATCTCTCCGCCTTCTGGGGTGTAAATGATAGCGTTTGCCACAATGTTGGTGATTACTTGTTGTAAGCGCGGTGAATCAGCAACCAATGCAACGGGCAATTCGGGATAGTGTACACTAATGACGATATGTTTTTGCTCGGCTTCAAAAATTTGGATTGCCACCACATCATCAACCACTGTTTGTAAAATCACGCTTTGCTTGTTTAGCCTTATTTCGCCATGCTCAAAGTTGGCAAGGTCTAGTAAGTCGCTTACCAGCCGATTCATACGCTTAATAACACGCTCAAGAGAATCTAGGTGGGTGGGCATTTCATTAGGTTGACGTTGCATCAAATACAGGCGCGTGTTTAGGTTGGTAATGGGCGTTCGTAGCTCATGGGCAGCATTGGCAATAAACCGCGCTTGTTGAGCTTTTTCGGCTTCTAGCTCTAGTGTGCGCTCGTGTACTTTTTGCTCTAGTTCTTCGGAACGTTGGGCGTTCAGGATGGCAATGGCGGCTTTATCCGCAAAGGCTTTAACGCGCTCGGCATCCTCATTCGTAAACATGCCAATCAGGTCACTATCAAGGTTAATGAAACCCAGACAAACGCCATTCGCCACAATCGGCACGCCCAAGTATGACCGAATCCATGCCGTTGTAGGCGTTATCTTCCACGCGGGGTCTTGGGTAACATCATCAATAACGATGGGAACAAGCGTTTGTTTAATGATTTCGTACTTTTTGCTCTCGCTTAGGGTCTGCTCTATTTCGGGGTAAAAAGAGGTGTGGTTATGCCCAAGTTGGCTGGCAATCTTTACGCCTTTCTGGGTTAAAATCACAATGGTGCCTGCTTTTGCCTGTGGCACGATGACCTGTATCAGGTATTCCAGCACTTTGTCTAACACCAACGACAAATCGCGCTCGCTCACCAGCATGGTCACGGCATCGCGTAAGCCATTAGAAAAGTCACGTTGTTTTTTTTCGTTTTCTACGCGCTCGGTGATGTTTTGCAAAACGCCCTGAATTTGAAACACCTCACCATTAGGCGAGCGCAAGCATTGCGCCATGTCTCTTAACCACAAAATTGCCTGATTTGGCAAATTCACTCTAAATTCGGCGGTGTGTTCTTTTCGCTCTATCACAGTTTGAATGTGTTGTTGGTACAGGCTAATGTCTTGGGGATGAACGATGCTCTCCCACCCCCCCATCTTTATCACAGATTCTAAGGGATAGCCTACGACCCGTTCTGGCGCCCCCAATATCCAGTCAAAATGAATCGATTTGTCGAGATTTACGTATAAGGCATAGGGAACTTCACTCATCAAGCGTGACACTGCTTGATAGCGATTCGTCAGCGTTCCATCGCTTCTTTCTGCTATACTAGGAGGGAGTGGCGGGTTTTTTTGTAGCCTCTGTATCCAATGCCTTAGTAATTCCAGCATGAGTGTTTCCCCCAAAAATATCAATAAGTGTTTCCTTAAAGTATAACCGTTTTATGTAATCTGTGCGTTCAAAGAGAATTGAAAGGCAATTCGATGACAACACAATCACAACCAACTTGGGTAAAAGAGGCGTTTCGGACAATCGGAGGGGCTGTTGTTTCCTATATTAACCAAAAACGGCTTGAAGATACGAAGTCTTATACCATCGAACTAAGTTTGCCCTCGCAAATGCCCGCGTTACCGTCGGGGCGCAATATGATTCAGGAACGCCTTTTTGGTAAGCCCGCCCTTAGCTTGCTAGAGCTAGACCAAGCCTTTAAGCGCATTGCCGATGCCCCTCACATTCGCGGGGTGTTGCTTAAAATGAGCGGCTTTGCAATGCCTTTGGCAGATTTGACCGCACTAAGAGATAGCATTTTGCGCCTAAGAAAAGCAGGTAAGCGCGTTACAGCGTATGCACAAGGCTATGACAACGCCACTTATTATGTTGCCAGCGCGTGCGATGCCATTTGGCTACAGCGTGGGGGCATGCTAGTGACAACGGGCTTATTGCGCCAACAAGTGTTTCTAAAGAACGCCCTAGAAAGCGTGGGCGTAGCGTTTGATAGTGTAGCCATTAGTCCCTTTAAGAGCGCAACCGATGCCTTAACGCGCACAGAACCTTCGCCAGAAACCGATGCCCAAACCAATTGGTTACTTGATTCTACATATGAAGTATTCACACAAGCCATTGCCAACGGGCGCAACGTTAGCCTAGATGCCGTCCATGCCATGATAAACACCGCGCCCCACACCGATACCCAAGCCAAAGAAGCTGTGTATGTGGACGCATTGTGCAATGAAGAGGACTTTTCGCGGTTATTAGATGGTGAAACGATAGTGATGTGGGAAGAAGCCACCAACCGCTTACCCTTGCGCGTAGCGATTGCCCCCGATGCGGTGATTGCCGTCTTGCCCCTAACAGGCACTATTTACAATGGCAAAAGTAGTGACCAACCCATAGATATTCCATTGCCCATTGTGGGCGATGACCGCTTGGGCGATGTCACCGTTGTGCAACAAATTCGCATCTTGATGAAGATGGACACCGTAAAAGCCGTTGTGCTGTATATTGATAGCCCGGGTGGGTCGGCGACTGCTTCTGAAGCCATTGCCAGCGCACTAGACGAACTTGCCAAAAAGATGCCCGTTGTGGCGTGCATGGGGGGCGTGGCAGCTAGTGGCGGTTACTACATTGCCACCAGTGCCGATTACATTATCGCACAGCCTACCACCATCACAGGCTCCATCGGGGTGATTACAGCAAAATTGGTGAATACAGACACGCTTAAAAAACTCCGCCTAAACCCCTTCTATTATTTGCGCGGGCAAAACGCGGACATCTTCGCGCCCATTAACGCCTTTACCGAAGAACAACGTGCTAAAGTGGTTGCATCTATCCAAAGCATTTATGACGTTTTCATTGAGCGCGTGGCAAATGCCCGTAAAATGAAGCCCGAAAGCGTGGATGCCATTGGCGGTGGGCGCGTGTGGACAGGGGCGCAAGCCCTAGAAAACGGGCTAGTGGATGAGCTAGGCGGATTGCACGAAGCCGTAAACAAGGCGCGTGAACTGGCAAATTTGCCCCAAGACACGCCCATCTTTATCCAACGCGCCCCACAAGGCACGCCCCTAGTGGCACAGCTTGCCGAAAAAGTGAACCCTGCGGCAGCAGTGCGCTATTGGCTAAACAACCTAACCGAACTCACCAAAGGGCAAGCCCTGTTATTATTGCCCAGCGAATGGCGCGATTAAAACACCCTTTAACCCCACGGATAAACCAGAAAGAGTAGCACGTATGGATTTACTGATTGCAACGCACAACCAAGGCAAAATACAAGAGTACCGCGAAATGCTGGCAGACTTGCCGTTTAACATTGTGGGCTTGGGTGATATTGGCTTGGGTGCGGTAGATGTGGATGAAACAGGCACAACCTTTGAAGAAAACGCCATCCTAAAAGCCGTAACGTATGCCCGCGCTAGTGGGCGTATGGCAATTTCAGATGATAGCGGTATTTGCGTGGATGCCTTAGACGGTGCGCCCGGCATTTATAGCGCACGCTATGGCAATATGCCCGATGATGCCACACGGCGCACACACCTTTTAGAGAATATGGTGGGCGTTCCAGAAGCAGAACGCACCGCCCATTTTGTGTGTGTAATTGCCGTTCATCACCCCGCTAATGGGCGCACTATGGTCATTGAAGGGACTTGTGACGGGCGCATCTTGCCCGAAGAACGCGGTGAAGGGGGATTTGGCTATGACAGGCTGTTTTTGCCAGAGGACTATAGCGAATCCTTTGGCGAAATGCCCGTAGAACAAAAAAACGCCCTCAGCCATCGTGGGCGTGCCGTTGCTAAATTGCCCGAAGTGTTGCAAGCCATCCTGTCTTAAATGGCTTAACACGCCTTAATAGCCTGTGGCATACGGCACAAGTGGGGTATGCCATTTGCGCTAGGGTACAAAGTCGGGGGCGCGTGTGCCTAAGCGAATAGAGCGCGCAATCCCTTCTTCCCTGATAATCCATTCCCTTGCTTCTAGCTTGGCTAAGTGGGGCAATACGCTGGTATGCCCCATATAGCACCCTGTTGCAATCTCGCGTAGGGTGGGCGATAAGCGGTACATTTGCCAGTAATCACGGATAAACTCATAAACCAAAAAGGTACTCGGTGATAGCTTTTGCATCTTCTCTTTCCCTTCGTCACATGACAACCTCACATTACAACTTTCTAACCTTTATCATTATAATGTAACCGAACAAAAGTTCTATTCTAGGGTGCGTATGAGTTTGTATAGAAGCTCGTTTGTGTGCGTGATATGATGGGCGGACTATTTGTGAGAAAAACCCCACACAGAAAGAGCAGAAAATGCCTAAGCGCCAGCAATTCTTTAGCGATATGCAGGGTGAAAACCGCCAGCTTGCCCTTTTACTCGCCCAAGTGGGCGCAATGCCCTCCGAACTACAGCTTATTTTGCAGGTGGCAGAGTATGACGAAAGCGCGGGGGGTTTGCGTCCTATTCGCGGTTATATTGTGCGTGTGCTAGGCGTAGAAGAACACCGCTTAAGCACTTTTGGCACAACCACGCCCGACGTGACGATGACAACCGACCATCCGCTTTTATACGGCTACAATCAGCCCCCATGTGCGCTATTTTTTAGAGGAACGCCCCGCGATGCCCACGAATTAGCCCTAGACATTGCACAGGCGCACGCCAGCACATTTAGAGGCTGGCGTGAATTTCCCGAATATATCGACCTTTCGCAACCGCTACACAGCCTTTTAACCGGTGGGGGTGGTTTGTTGGGGCAAATGCCCATTAACCTAGCGGAAAATTTGGCAAAGATGCTAGAGGCGCATGGGCTAGAAACCAAGCTGATGATGGGGGAACACCGCGAACACACCTCACCGCTTAAAGACCAACAAATGACGGCGTTCATCTTTGGCAAGTCGTATGTATTAAGCTATGCGTTCTCTTTTGAGGAAATGGTGGGTAAGAAATAACCGTTTTTGCGCTGTTAAAACTGGCGATGATACAGCACCCACTCTAGCATGATAACGGCAAGTGCCAGCGCAATCAGCACACCCCATCCTTCGCTAAGGCGGTTTGTGGGCGTGCCTTCGTCGGGGGCGGGTGTACCCCCCAACACACTAAGGGCAATGCTTCGGGGGGTAATTTGGCTTTCGGCAAGCGGTGGGTTAAACGCCAACGTTTGGATGGCAATTTCGCGCTCGCCTTCTAATGCCACAAACGTATAAAAGCCCGCTTGCGTGGTCTGTGAAAACGCCCCCTCGCGCCCCAACGATAGCGTATCGCCATTGGGCAAGGTTACGCGCACGTCATCGGCGGTCAGTGGTGGCGACAAGGTAATAACATCCCCCACGATGCCCCCCGTTTGTGGGCTAATGGGGTTTTGGGGACTAAACCACGCCATCGCGTTTGCCATTAAAATGGGGAAGGCAATTTGTAAGGGTAAGTCGGTATCGCCCAATGCAAACGGCAATAAGAGCAATTGTTGCCCATCGCGCTCGCCCGCCCATAGCACGCCTTCATCGCCCGATTGCCACAACGCCTCTAAGTCACTACTGGGCGCAATCAACGGGCGAAACGCCCTTAGTGTTACCCCGCTTGCCTCTACAAAGCGCATCGCTGGGTGTTCGGGTGATATGAGGCGTAAGGGAGCGCGGTTTTCTTGCGGTGCGCCTAGTGTAAATAGGGGGGTGCTATCAGGGGGCTGAATGATGAGCAAGTCGGCGTTGGTGGGTAGTTCATCGGGCAAATAGCCTGCCATGACAATCACATCATAGGGCGTTTGGGGCAGGGCGCGCCGTGTGCTATCGCCCCTATCTAGCACGATATTGGGCAAGGGGCTTAGGGCTTGATTCAGAAAACGGCTTTCGCCACTGCTTATCAGCAACACGCGCAACGGCGCAATGTTTTCTGCGGCTAAAACCGCTGTGTCATCCAATGGCAAGGCATCGGTAACGCCCTCATCCAATACCAGCGTGGCTTGCACAGTGCTAAAGGGGCGGTCTATCGGCGCAAGCAAGGCTATTTGGCTATTTGGTGCAAGCTTGGCGCGTTGTGATTGCCACAGCACGCCATCCAAACGAAGCACCACGCTAAACGAGGCTTCTTGGTTGCCGTAGTGCGTGACTTGCGTAAACAAGAGGGGCGTACCGTTTTGTACTCGTGTGCCAAGTGCGGTAATTGCCAAATTCTCTTGGGGTGTGCCAATACTCATTACGCGGGGCGTTGTAATGGTTTGAGGGAGCGCGTTTAAGCGGTCAATGCCCCCGTCTGTAAGGATGTACAGGCTATCATCGGGCGTGTTTGCGTTGCCAATTGCCAGCGTCAGCGCGGTATCAAGGTCTGCGCGTCCTTGCCCTGCTGGCGCGGTTTGGATGGCTTGCCGTAGGGCGGGTGTGTTAGGCGTGTCATTTGCCAGCACACTTATCGTATCGCCCACACGATACACGCTGGCGCGTTGGGTTGCACCAAGTTGTTCGATAAGCGATAGGGCTTCGGCTTGGGCAATTTGCCAGCGCGTGCGCCCATCAGGTTCTAGCGTGTTCATGCTGGCGGACGCGTCCATCAAAATGACGACGCGCCCTCCCCCAATAGCACTAGGCAAAAAGAGCGCAGGACGTGCCAACGCCAATACCAAAAACGCTAATACAATCAGCTGAAGCAATAAAAACAGGTTGCGCCGTAAACGCTGAAAGGGCGTATTAGCTTGTTGGTCTTTAAGTACCCGTTGCCAAAGAAAATGACTGCTCACCAAGGTTTCTTTGCGCCGAAAGCGTAGCACATAAAGCAAAATGATGGGGATGGCAAATAGCACCCCCAACAAGGCTAACGGCGCAAGAAAGGTCATCGTTTATTCCGCGTTTTGCAGGTTATCGGTGCGGTTTATCCAGCCACCATACGCGATAGCTTGCACACGATACCACGTAAAACCGCCACTTTGGACGGGTTCACTGGTAATCACCAGTTCATCACCCACGTTTAACGCGCCATACACTGCGCTATCGCCAACGGGTTCGGCATAGACCGTGAGTGTTTCACTTGTTACGCGCAAAATTTGCCCGATTTGTAGCGTTGCCAATGCAGGCGTAAGTAAGGTTGTTTGGTCTATTTCAAGCGCAGGCAGAGGTTCGGGTGTGGGCTGGCGTTGGGCAGTATTGGGGAAGGCACTCACCCAAGCAACAGCACGCACGCCACCTGTTCCTGTTAAGTACGCTGTAACATCCGTCACTGTGCCATCAATATCCACAATATAAGAGGCATTGCCCACACGCATATAAAGCGCGGTGCGTTCATCATTCCAGCGCACTTCAGAGGGCGCACTTTCGCCTATAGGGGCGGTCAGCATCTTGCCTTCACTGTTGATAAGCTGAAGGGGGCTATTTTTTTCTACAGGGTGCATCAGCATATAAAACAAGCCATCGGGGGCAAGTACGGCATCTTGTATCCAGCCCACATTGAGGGTGCTGGCGGGCATAAAACTGTTGACTGTGCCATCGGGCGCAATCAGCCCGAAGCCACTTATGCCATCGGGATTATTGCCACTGACCACAATTTGCCCGTCCGTTGTCCAATAGCCCACATCATAGCGTAAGGGACGCGCCCCCAAGATGGATTGGGCGTTTTGCGGGTCACGGTCAGCGTAGCGCACTACTAGCGCGGGACGATTTTCAGTGATGATGTCCACGTTAATCAACAAGCTACGGTTGTCATTTGCCCATGCCACATTACGCGCCCGCCACTGAATCCTTTCGGGATTGTCGGCGAGGTCACACGCCGAGGGGCATTGGCGCAACACATGATAAGAGGGGTCGGTGGACAATTCGCGGGCGGGTTGCCAAAACCATACGCCATGCGCCACGTCCTGTATGAGAGGCTGATACACAATAAAGGCAATCTGCCGCCCATCGGGTGACCATTGCGCCTGTGTGACAAAATTTTTGTTGTCGTCGGGGTCTTCGGCGGTGTAGCCCTCAAAAAAGGGCGAGAAAGAGTACACACCCTCACCGCCACCTTGTGGTACAAGCCGTAAAAGCCCGTGATAATCTGTGCGTGTGGGGCGGTTGGGGTCAGCAGGGGAATAATCCACGGTGCGCGTGGCAGAGGCTTGTGCAATAGTGGCTATTTGCAAGCCTTCGCCCTCTACCATACGAAAGAGCAACGCCTCATTAGATAAGCCCCCCGCTTGGGCAGAAGCAACATTTGCTACTGCCAGCCAAAGTGCCAAAAGTGCCAGCATACGCCCCCACAAAGCGGGGCGCATGGCACGTAACAGAACAAATTTTGTGGGTTTCAAGCGATTTTATTCTCCGAGTGTCTCACCAACAGAATAGACGGGTTCAACGCGAGGCTTACCAAATACTTGTAAGCCCAGATGGGTAAGAAAACCACCAAAAACGCGCACCCCTGCCCCTAATAGTAGCACAGAAACCACGCTAAACCCTACACTCACCAAGAGGCTACCCAGCATGGGTCCCACAAAAATGGCAGAAAATGCTATCTGATGAAAGACAATGCTGGCTTGCATATCATCGGTGGGGGTGCGCTCGGCAAAAAAGCCAAACGTACACACCCCAATCGCCGACCAAGACGCGCCCGTCAGCGCAGCACTAAGCAACGTCCATTCTAGGCTTGGGGCAACAGCAATCACAAACGCCGCTAAACCATTAACCACTAATGCACCAGCAACCACATTCCGATTGCCAAACTGACGAATGAAGCGATTAAGCACAAAGGTAATGCCAAAAGCAGCCGCCACTTCGACAGCACCATACACGCCCATAAAGCCTTCGGTTGCGCCAAAGCCTTGCTCTAGCTGTAATGGAATGACCGAAAAGACAATGTGGAACGCCAAATAGCTTACGAAGGTTACCCATGCCACACTTTGAAAGTTCGTTTCGCTCATTAGTTGGCGAAAACTACGCTTGGGCTTAGAGATAGCTTTTTCGTGGGCGGGGTACGACATCATGCCACGCACTTTAATTTTGCCGATGTGCCATTGGCTCACCATAGAAGCCAAGAACGCCAGCACAAACATGATTTGATAGTTTAATGGGAATACTACGCGGTCTAGCATTAAGCCAAAGCCGATAGCCCCCATAGTAATAGCAATGTTGAGAGCGCGGTGGCGATGCGTAAGCAACGGGGGCAAGTCCTCATTGGGAATGGCTTCGCGCATCATAATAGCAAAAACTGCCGAAGCGACACCCTGCCCAACGGCGGGCAACGTTGCTGCAAAGATAATCCAAAGCACGCGCCATTCTTCTGGGAAGAAGGGGGCAAACGCTGGCAACAAAAACACCAGCCTAAACATAATACTGGGCAACCAAACCGCCCCAATCGAATCGCCGTAGCGGTTACGCCACCATTGGCTTAAAGACACAGCAATGATGAGGATGATGGCAGGGAAGGACGTAATCCAGCCTACCTCTAACGCCGTTGCGCCCATTTTTAGCGCAAAGAACTGTAGAAACCGTTGCGTGGCGGCAAGTGCTATGCCAAACCATGCGATGTCCATAACCAAGTGGTGATAATTCGACTTGGTAGGCAACTGATTAGGGGTTATTGCGGTCATATGAAGCGGTATCCTTTGCGTGCGGAGTTGGTTTAGGGGAAGTTCTATTGCACGCCCACACATTATTATAGTACGGCTTTTTAGGGATGCAATAGGGTTACGCGGTTTAACCGAAAAACCGCATAGTTAAGATTGTATAGATGTTAATGTGAGGAATAGTTAGGGGGGGGATAGGGTGTTTTTTTGCGTAGGGGCAACTCAACGAGTACGCCCCTACGTTCTTTGCGTATATACAGGGAAAATTACCAGCCTTTGCCAAATACCCCTAGTCGGTCTACTTTTAGACCAAAGAAGAACACACAGCCAATACAAAAGCCCGATAATGCCATCGCCGTAGCTCCCACCATCAAGAGGGCAAAAACCCACGCGACACCGGACAAATTAAGCAAGAAGAACACTTGCGCCAAGCCCAAGAAGACCACCACCAGAAAATTGTTAAAGTGGATGATGCGCCTGTCCTCACGCAAGGCATTGGGCAATTGTGACGCGAATAATTGCCGTCCTAGTGTGCCTAGCACGTTGGCACGCTTGCCAAATACTACCGAAGGCAACACCAAGAAAAATAGAATCGTTGTTAAAATGGGCAATTGGAGCAAAAACCCCGTTACCGCCGTTCCAAAGTAAATCCACCGTGTAAACGTCACTATGGGCAACGGCACGTCCGCGCTATCGTTGGTGAGACTTTTTGACTTATTGGCGTTAATAAAGTTCATCTGATGTCCTTTGTAAAACCCTTAAACAACGGCTTGAAGCTGTGTGTGTAGTTTTTGCAGGCTGGCTACCCCATGATTAACACCATGTGGCTTGCCTTGCTTATCTAATACAAATGTGGTGGGCAAAGACATGACACCCCACGCTTCTGCAAGCTGTGGGTTTTCTTCCACGTTGACTTCTAGCACTTGGATATTGTCCCATTGTTGGCGCAATTGTTTTAAGATGGGGCGTTGCTGGAGCTTGCATGGGGCGCAATAATCGGCGGTAAACAGCACCACAGAAGCCATATCGGGCTGATAGCCTAAAAGGTCTTGGCGAATGATGTCGGTGGATTGTTCAGAAAGGTGTTGTAGGGCTTGGCGCATATGCACCCAACGGTACGCATAAAACGCCCCCATCCCAACAGCCATAATGCCCAATGTGATAAAAAGTGAATCCCACATGCTTATATTACTCCAAAACCTATAGGTTATGGATAGTATAAGTCATATTTATAATTTTACAAGAGAGCATCGCGGTTTTTTAGCGTGTTTCTAACGCCACAATCACCATCACCGCCACAACGAGAAACGCCAGCAAGCCCCAAATCCATAGTGCGCTTTTGCGTTTCCAACGGGCATACATGTCAATTAAGCCTTGTGCGTCATAGCTTTCGGCTTCGTCATCAAAAATGCTATCGTGTTCACCGAGTGTCTCTTTTGGGTCTTGTTGTTGGCTCATGGCTTGTCCATTCTGACGATGTGTGTGTTGGGCGTGTAATATACCCTATGAATGATATAACGTTAAATAGCCTTCGGCGGTGGCACGCCAGCTATAGCGTGTTTGTATTAACTGTTGCCCCTCTTGCGATAGCTTTGCCTGTAATGCGCTATCATGGAGCAAGCGAATAATGCTTTGTGCCATGTCGTTTATCTCTGTGATGAGTGCCGATTCTTCAGGGATAACGTGAATCCCATCCACACTAAGGGGCGTTGCCACCACAGGCACGCCCATCGCCAACGCCTCTAGCACCTTATTTTTGATGCCTGCGCCAATGCGTAAGGGGCAAACAAACGCGGTGGCTTGTGCCAAATACGGGCGTATATCCTCCACGCGCCCTGTAACGATGACGTTTTCGCTGGCATAGGCTTGTAATTCGGGCGGGGGCGCATTGCCCACCAACCACACGCGCACCTGTGGGATGTGCTGGCGCACCGCAGGCAAGATGTGGCGCACCAGCGTATGCACTGCGTCCACGTTGGGCGCGTATTCATAATTGCCCACAAATAAAAGCGTGTGCGGATGCCGTTCTAAGGCAAGGGGGGCAAAATACGCTGTATCCACCCCATTAGGCAACACACTAAGATTGAGGGCGGGCTGAATCTGCTGTAGCTTGGCTTGGTCGGGTTCTGCCACCACCACTGTATGCGCGTAAGGCGTAAACATAAAGCCTTCAAACGCACGCGCAATCCACCACCGCGCCCGATTCGCAACGCTAGGCGTTTGGGTCATCACGCGCTCTGAAAACAGCGTAAACGATTCATACGGCGTGATGATAGCGTGCGCCCCCGCCAACGCCCCCAAAAATTCGTACACTTGCACGCTTCCGAATAGGTGAACGGCATCATAAACGTTATCTTGTAAGTGCGCCGTTATGGCTTCCCACATGGGGGGCGACCAAGACGCGCTCGCCCTTTTAGGGAAGCGTGTCTGGGGCAGGATAACGCGCCCTAAGTAGCCTAAGGGGGTGCGTGTGGGTTCTTGGATAAGCTGAACGTGCTGAAAGAAGGCGCGATAGTGGTCTTGCTCGTGCCAATCGCTTTCGTGCTGGGCAAATGCCAGCAAGTCCAATGTTACCCCTTGCGCCGAAAGTTCACGCGCCAAGTGCCACACAATCAGCCTATCGCCCAAGTGTAGGGGGTATGGGGGACACCGTGAAATGATGAGAACGCGCATAAGCTAGCCAATTGCTCCTAAAAAATTGCAACTCTTGATAAATTTGTTAGAATCTGAAGTGTTCACCCACACAACCTAACGGACAGTATGCCCTATGCGCCTAAAACGGAACCAATCGCGTCTGTCGTTTCGTGCTTCACATCGCAATGGTGGCGGTTTTTCGCCCTATTGGGTGGTACTGGCACTATTGGCTTTGGCAGGATTTGCCAGTAGGGATATGTGGTTGTCTTGGCTACGTGGGCAAGCCAACACGCAAGAAGAAGCCACCCTGTCCGAAGCCCAACGCGCCTTTTCACAGGGCGATTATACCACTGCAATAGCCATCGCACAGGCACGCTATGGCGCACAACCCACCGATACAGACGCGCTTATTTTGCTGGTGCGTAGCCTTATCTATCGCAGTTACACTGATTTTCATTACGAACCCGACCGCATTACCGCCCTTAACCTAACAACAGAGGCAATGGTCAGCAGTAATCAGGCGCGTGAGGTGCTGGCAATTCATGCGCTGGCACTCCAAGCCAATCGTCGCTCCGAAGAAGCCAGCCGTGTGGCATTGCGTGCCATTGACCGCGACAAAGAGAGTATTGTGGCGCGTTTAGCACTGGCGTTATCGTATAGCAGTACGGGCTTATTTGAGGCGGGCTTGCGAGAAGCAGAACGCGCCGTTGGCATCACCCAAACCACCGCGCCCGAATGGGCATGGGACGCACTGCGCGTAAAAGCCATTGCCCTTAGTGACCTTGGACGCTATCAGGACGCGATTAATACCGCCGACGAAGCCCTCAACGTCAACCGCCGTATGATCTTTACCCACTTTGAGAAGGCGTTGTACGCGCTACAATTGGGGCAAGCGGATGTGGCAACGGCAGCCTATTTTAATGTGATTGCGCTAGATGCGAATAACGTCAAGGCACGCTTTAGGCTGTGTGAACTGAGTAGCAGTATGAGTGAGCGCGCGTCTGCGGTGCGCTATTGCTCCGAAGTAACAGACCGCCGCCCCGAATGGTCGGAAGGCTGGTATAAGCTGGGGCGTGAGTATTTTCTACAAGGGGACTTTCGGCTGGCACAACAAGCCCTTAACCGCTGTAGCACGCTGCAAATAACCAGCGGTGTGCCGATTAGTGAACGCAAGCTAGAATGTTGGATATTACAGGGGCAAGCCGCCGAAATTATGGGCGACTGCCCGAATTTACTGGCAACTTATAACGAATTTTTGGTGATGGTGGTCAACGCAAGTTTACCGCAAACGTGGGTGTATCCCCCAGAGGGTCCCTCTATTTGCCTAGCCCCTACCACTACCCCATAAGGCAACAATTGCACAAGGAGCAAACCCCACATGACAAATTTAACCTTTAATTGGCAGGGCATGGTGACGTTTTTAGTCGATTTGCTTAATACGCCTAGCCCCACAGGGTATCATCAAGAGGCGATAGCCTTAACGCGCAAAGCGTTTGAAGCCCTCAATATTCCCGACCTTGTGTTGACAGAAACGCCAAAGGGCGCATTGGTCATTCATTGGCAAGGCAAAAGCAACAGCCACCCCAGAGGCGTTACTGCCCATGCCGACACGTTGGGGCTAATGGTGAAAGAGATTAAAGCCAATGGTGCGCTAAAAACCACCAACTTGGGGGGCTTAATGTGGAGTGGCGCAGAATTTGAAAACGTGACGATACGCACGCGCACCAATAAACGCTATCGTGGCACACTGATTCCCATTAACCCCAGCACGCACGTCAACCCCGATATTGCTACGCAAGCCCGCAACGCTGAAATGCTAGAAGTGCGGATTGATGCCAAAACATCCTCTGCCAGCGAAACCCGCGCGCTGGGGATTGAAGTAGGTGACTTTGTATTTTTAGACCCGCGTGTAGAAGTGATAGAAGAAACGGGCTTTATACGTTCACGGTTTTTAGATGATAAAGCCAGCGTAGCGTGCATTTACGCATCGTTACAGGCGTTACACTTGGCAGGCGTGCGCCCCGCCCAAGACACCACCTTCTTGATTGCCAATTATGAAGAAGTGGGGCATGGGGGCGCGTATGGCTTTCCTGATGGTTTGTTTGAAGTGCTGGCGATTGATATGGCAGCGTTGGGCGTGGGGCAAAATAGCGATGAGTTCCATACCACCATTTGCGTTAAAGATAGCGGTGGCGCATACCACTTTGACATGATAAACAAGCTCCGTGACCTTGCGGACGAATATCACATTCCTTATAAGACAGATATTTACCCGTTTTATTCGTCCGATGGCACAGCCTATTGGCGCAGTGGGGGCGGGGCGCGGGTGGGCTTGGTTGGTCCGGGTGTAGCCTCCTCACATAGCTATGAGCGCACCCACATGGACACGCTACAGCACACCACCCACCTTATTTCACGCTATTTACTGTCGTCATCTTAACGCGAGCCTTATTGCCTTAACACGCATTATCTTCTACACTGTAAGTAACCAACAAGTAATCAAGGGGCTTATTCAGATGTCGTTCTTATCTAAGCGAATGCAACAACCCCAAAAGCCCGAAGGTGGCGATGAAAACAAGAGCAACGAACCCGTTGACTTGAAAGACATCTTCGGCGATGCCCTAGACGAACCGCAAGAAGAAGGCGAAGCCAAACCCGCCCCTCCTAAAGAGCTTAAGCCTGTTGCACCTGCACCCGTGCCTGCCCCTACGGTAGCCACCCCTGGTGGTGCTTACCCGCGTGGGATTGTGCTTCCTGCTGGCACAAAAGATGTAAATGTGGGCGAAGGCGTTAACCGCGTGCGCGTTAGCGAAGTGCGCCCCGACGGCACATGGCTATTGGACACGGGCTATGTGGTGCCATCCAAAAAACGCCTGCCCCCCAAACTGGCGCAAATGAGAAAGCAACTGCGCGCCAAACTTTTAGCTTTTCCCGATGAAGCCGACCTTTGGAAGCGTGATGACGCTGACAAGTGTAAAGTGATAGTAGACCGCCTAAATACGGTTTTGAAGAAGATGAATGTGCAACTAAGCGCACAAGAACATGAAGTGCTAAAAGAAAGCCTATTGGATGACTTGCTGGGCTTTGGCGCAATCGAACCCTTAGTTGCCAGTAAGAGCATCACAGAAATTATGGTGAATGGTCCCGACATTATCTTTGCCGAACAAAAGGGCAAATTGCGCGAATCCGACATTGTGTTTGATGATGAAGAACATGTCTATTGGACAGCACAGCGCATTGTGCGCCCCCTGATGAGAACGCTTGACCGCAGTAACCCCATGGTCGATGCTCGCCTTCCTGATGGCTCGCGCGTGCATTTGGTCACGTTGCCTTCGGCATTGCTGGGGACAACCATCACCATCCGTAAATTTCCCGAAACACGCCTGACGGTTAAACAATTAGTAGAGTGGAAGTCGTTTACTCGTGATGTGGCAACGTTCTTTGAGGCGTGCGTGGTTTCACGCATGAATATTGTGGTATCGGGCGGTACGGGGTCGGGGAAAACCACGCTCCTTAACGTGCTTAGCTCCTTTATTCCCGAAGATGAACGCATCATCACCGTAGAAGATTCCGCAGAGCTACAGCTTGCCCAACGGCATGTGGTGCGCCTAGAAACTTGCCCTCCCATTCCCGGCACAGAAGACCAAGGCAAGCTAGAAATTCGTGACCTTGTTAAAGGGACGCTTCGTATGCGCCCCGATAGATTAGTGGTGGGTGAGTGCCGTAGTGGTGAAGCCCTTGACATGCTTCAAGCCATGAACACGGGGCATGACGGTTCGCTCACTACCGTTCACTCGAACTCGCCACGTGATGCGGTTGCCCGCCTAGAAACCCTGTGTATGATGGCGGGGATGGATTTGCCCGTAGAGGTTATTCGCGCCCAAATTGCCAGTGCCATCCACCTGTTTGTACAGCAATCACGCCTTAAAGACGGCAGTCGTAAGGTGGTACAAGTTACCGAAATTCAGGGGATGGAAGGCGAGAAAGTAACCTTGCAAGACATCTTTGTTTATCGCACGCCCGGACACACCGGGCAAGGCTATAGCCACGAAGGTGGCGGTGGGCTAGAAGCAACGGGCTTCCCCCCCAAGTTTATGCCCCAGCTTAAACAATACGGTTTTAACCTCCCCGCCAGCATCTTTGGTAGTGGGCAAAGCCGCTTTAAGTAAGGGATAGAGAGTGAAAAGGGGAGGCTTTTTAGCGAGGTTTCCCTATAAGTTTAAGTGTTATATAAAATGTGATGAATTTGAGATGAGGTGAGAACGATGAGTAAAGTAAAAATCTCTGTCATTGGAAATATCGCAATTGACATTGTGAGCCGTATAGAAGATACCAGCAACAACAACTATCAGGTTGAAGGTAGTGAAAAAGACCCCGGCGGGCGGGCATTTAACCAGGCGGTGATGGTGGCTCGTTTGGGGGGTGATGATGTAGACACAAGCCTAATGGGTGCAGTAGGCGGAAAAGATGATGTGATTGTTCATGCTCTAAAGGCGGCACATGTTGATCCATACTTACAAGCAATTCCAGGTGTAGAAACAGACTATGTGGATATTCACATTAAAAATGATGGGGTTCAGACATTTGGTCATCCTTTAGCGTCTAGGCATTTTAACCTAGAGAAAATGGAACATGCTCTAGCCCGAATCAGTGAATCCAAAGCCGTGCTGGCAACGCTAGGCATTCCTTTCAGTAACATTGCGCTTGCTTTTGATAAGGCAAATGAATCTGGAGCCATCACGTTTTTGCGCCCCGCACCTACACGCTATGCGACTTGGGTGTTCGGCACAGAGAACATTGCCTGCCAAAATATCTTAAAAAAGACTGATTATTTGTTTATAGAACAAGGGGAACTTAAAGCTGTTCTGGGAACAGATGACCCCGACGCTGTGATAGGACTACTAGAATTTGTAAAAAAGGGGGTCTTTTTGGAAGAAAACGGCATCCCACGCTTCTTTTATACCCCCGACAAGCATTATGAGCTGACCCACCAGAGCAAAACAAAAGATTCTACTAGTGCATTAGATACGTTTATTGCGGCATTTGCCGTTAAGTGTTTTGATACAGATAATTTTATTTTAAATGCCATTCGCTATGCGCTGGTTGCCAGCTTGCGCTGTGCCGAAGAAGTTGGGGCTTTTATAAGCCTGCCGCATCGTCTGCAAGTAGAAACCGCACAATGCGATGACCAATACAAGGCGGAGGTGACAGAAATTCAAAAAAAAACGTAAGCCTCTTTAATTATATTTTACCCCTTTACCTTGACCATCAAGACGGCTTAGACATTTGGTTTTATGTGACACAAGGTGGGGGGGAATCACAATTTGTTGCTTCAAGTCAAAGCGCAGACCTACAAGGGCTAGATTGCATATTAGTAAAACACGAAGATTTGCGCTTTGGAGTATTACTTTTAACAGAGAAAAATTTCCTTGACAATCACGGATGGGTGCGATATGATGACTTTGCGTCTAGCTCTGGTCTTAGCTCCATAAACCGCCAACTTTTATTTGACATTTTTGAAAAACTCATACCCATAATAGGATAGGGCGTTGCTATATGAAAGAAAACATAGAGAACGAGTCGTACGTAGTTGATATGTATATACTAGAGGAGTCTATTGAAGCGTTTGATGAAGTTCCAAATTATGTTACTCTGCTAAGGCGCTACCTAGAACGCACTTTCATAGACGCTGTAGCTCATGGTAATGACGAGGCTCAAGAAAACCTCATTAACCTACGGATTGCCCTAGAAACGCGGGTAAATAAATCTAAATCATTAGACGCTCCAAAACCAAAAGCAATGATAGTAGGTCAAGGAGAGACTAAGGCTCGGCTCCATCAGTTTCAAAAGTCAAAGCCTGCCCGTAAACAAGCAAAGAAGCCACAGGCTATAAGTGAAAGTCGCCGAATGAGGGTAGGGCAAGAACAAACTGCTTCGCTTATTAAGCAATTTTCTGGGGGGTAATGATGTCTTCCATTGTGGCAGTACACGAGTATCTTGAACAGCACTCAAAAATTCCTTACACATGCAAGCATGATGAAAACGGCGTTGGTAGTCTGTCGGTTACTTTTTATCTGTCGGGAGATGCAGTCCGTTTTGAACCGCCCCTTATCGCACACGATACCTTTGAAATTAACATCACCAG
>Ga0163144_10008270_pt1 | contig 22533 bp, 22 predicted proteins | sample OliLak19BULKMAT1_FD_123175 | JGI IMG/M metagenome (GOLD analysis project Ga0163144, IMG submission 123175) | Freshwater microbial mat bacterial communities from Lake Vanda, McMurdo Dry Valleys, Antarctica - Oligotrophic Lake LV.19.BULKMAT1 | ecosystem: Environmental > Aquatic > Freshwater >...
CGCTCCCCGGGGGCGACCTGCGGTCGCTATTTTCCCCGGGAAACGCGAAGGGAGCTTTTTATCCAGGGGGGCAGACGCCCCCCTGTAACCCCCCGCAGGCTGCTTTTTCAGCAGCCTGCTAGGACTGCCCCGTCGGTGACGCTGCCAGCACCCGATCAGGGCTTCACCGCACGCCGGAGCTTGTTGGAACGTTCGGTGAACTCCTTGCTGTTGGCGGCGAGCAGTTTGCGCGGCCCGACCCCCAGGGCGCACAGCCCGGCCACGGCGCTGGCCATGGCCAAGCCACGTTTCAGGGAACGGAAATCGCTCGATCCGTCGGCGGCGCACCATCCCGCCAGGGTGCCCGCGAACGCGGCGGTGATGCCGGTCGGCTCGACCACCGTCACCGGCATCGCCGGCCAGGTCGCGGTCTTGTTCTGATAGCGGATCAGCCCGCCGTAGGGGCCGTTGGCCACCAGCACGCACTTGGCGCCTGCGGTGTGCAGGCGGTCGGCCAGGGCCAGCGGATCGCCGTCGGCGTACGCGGCGGGCACGATCAGCACGTCGACGTCGTTGGCGCAGGCGGCGGCAAAGCCGGCGTCAGCGCGCAAGTCGGCCAGGCGCGGCACCACCACCAGTTGGCGGCGGTCACCGGGAAGGTCGCGGACCACCGCCAGCGCGCGCGCGGTTTCGCGCGGCGGCAGGCCGATGACCAGGACGCCGCCAACACCGTCGGCGGTGGTCGGTTTGATGGTCGGCAGCAAAGTTCCGCCGGGGATGAATCCCCTGGCTGCCGACCAGGTCGGTGTCGGGCCATCCCAACCGACGCCGGCGAGATCGATGCGACGGTTGGCGAGGATTCCGCGCACCTGGGGGGCGTAACCGTCGCCGCCGCGCGCCCACAACTGCGTTGGCGCCAGATTGGCGGCGGCGATGGCGGCGATGCCGCCACTGCCGCCGATGATGCCGTCCTGGTCGTCGATATCGTCGAGCGCCAGTGCGCCGGCGATGAGCAGGGTGCCGCGACTCATGGCGTCGCCAGGGTGGCCAGCGGACCGGCGATGGGGGGATGGTGGATGACTTGTACGCGCATGCCGTCGGGATCCTGACAGTAGAAGCTGTAAGCGCCGTCGCGGTGGAGGCGCGGTGCGGTGAGGATGGTCACGCCCTGCGTGACCAGGAACTGGTACCAGGCATCGACCTGCGCCGCACTGGCGGCGACGATGCCGACGTGATCGAGTCGCTGCGCACCGGCGATCGGCGTCGTGGCGCGGTGCACGGCGAGGTTGTCGGCGCCGCTGGTCAGGTAGAGGTTGTCGGCGTCGGGTTCCCATTCCACGCGGAAGCCGAACAGGTCGACCCAGAAGCGCCGCGCCGCCGCCAGGTCCTGGACGAACAGGGCGACGTGGTGCAGGCCGAGGTGGGGCGGTGGGCGGGTCATGGACTCGGCCCGAGGCGCCGGCAACCACCGCCCGGAGTGCCGGTGGCACCGCAACCGGATTGGTGGCGCGCCGCGGGTCGTGCGCCAACAGTCAGCAGCCAGCAGTTCTCAGAGTTCTTGTCCATCACAGCCAACGGACCCGTTCCGCCAACGGCAGGCGCGGGGGCGCCGTCGGGTCATCGGTGGGGATGCCCAGCCAGATGCTGCCGAGGAAGCCCTCGCGTCCGGGATCGCAGCCGCACCAGCGCAGGGTGTCGGGATGCCCTAGCGCAGGATTGGTCGACCAGAAGCTGCCCATTCGCGCAGCGGTGGCGGCGAGCAGCAGGTTCTGCACGGCCGCTGCGGCGGCGGCGTGCTCTTCCAGATCGATGACGGGATCGGCGTCGCGCATCCAGGTGACCTGGATCAGCGCGCCCAGCTTCGGCAGGCGATCGAGCAGCTTGGCCAGCTTGGCCGCGCCCTTGGCCGGGTCGGGAACCGCAGCGATGGCCGGCTGCGTCGGCAGGAAAGCGGCGAGGCGGGCGATGGCGGGCTGGTCGAGGACGGCGAAGCGCCAGGGCTGGGTCAGGCGGTGGGTCGGCGCCCAACGGCAGCAGTCCAACAGGGCTTCCAGGTCAGCGCGTGCCAGCGCGGCACCGCTGAAGTTTTTTCGGGTACGACGCGATCGGATCAGATCGGCCACCGCCGAAAGACCGGGAAGCTCAGGCATGGGCGGTACGGTAGCGGCGAGCCGGAAGACGCCACAGTGGCGCGAGGGCGCGAGGGCGCGAGGGCGCGAGGGTTGCGTCGTCCGCAGCGCGCGAGATTCTCGCGCCCCCGGAGAAGACCATGCGCGCCAGCGCCTTGAACATCGTCACCATGCGCGAGGACCCGGCCGATGCCGAGATCGCCAGCCATCGCCTGCTGCTGCGCGCGGGTTTCCTGCACAAATCGGGCGCCGGGCTCTACCTCTACGGCCCGCTCCTGAAGCGCGTGCTGGACAAGGCGTCGCGCATCGTCGCTGAGGAGATCAGCGCGGCAGGGGGCCTGGAAATCACCATGCCGATCATGCAGGAGCGCGCGTTGTGGGAGCGCAGCGGGCGCTGGGCAACGTATCAGGCCTCACGCACCATGCTCACCGTGAAGGACCGCAACGACCAGGAGTTCGGTCTGGCGCCGACCGCCGAGGAGGTGGTCACCGACTACGCGGCGACGGTAGTGAAGAGCTACAAGCAGTTGCCGGTCACCTTCTTCCAGCAGCACACCAAATTCCGCGATGAGATCCGTCCGCGCTTCGGCCTGATGCGCGTGAAGGAGTTCATCATGATGGACGCCTATAGCTTCCATGCCTCGGAAGAGTCGCTCGACCAGTCGTATCAGGCCATGCGTGCCGCCTACACCCGCGCGTTCACGCGCATGGGTCTGGAGGCCTTCGCGGTCGAGGCGGATTCGGGTGCGATTGGCGGATCGGGCAGCCACGAATTCATGGTCGCCGCCGATGTCGGGGAGGACACCATCCTGTTCTCAGCCGAATCCGGCTACGCGGCCAATCGCGAACGTGCGATCGGCACCATCGCCGCTGCTCCGTCCTGGGACGCGCCGGCCACCGCGCAGGCCGTCCACACCCCGCGCGCCGGGCGCATCGACGACGTGGTGGCATACCTAAATGCCAACGGCCATCCCTCGCTGCGCGCCGAGCATCTGGTCAAGACCGTGCTCTACGTGGCCAAGACCGCCACCGCCGACATCACGGTCGCGGCCTGCGTGCGCGGCGATCGCGAGGTCAACGAGGTGAAGTTGATCAATCACGTCACCCGCGCCGCCGGCGCCGCCGGCCCGGTGCTGGCTCTGCGCCCGATGCAACCCGAGGAGATCCTCGCCGCCACTGGCGCAGCGGTGGGCTTCGCTGGTCCGTGTGCCGGCCTCAAGGTGTGCTTCGTGGTGGCGGATCGCGCCCTCGCCGGACCGGGACGGGTGGTGGTGGGAGCGAACCGTACCGATCACCATCTCGTCGGCTTCGACCTTGAGCGCGAGGTGCCTGGCACGGTGGACTGGGTGGATATCACCACCACCCGCGCCGGCGACGCCTGTCCCCAATCGGGCAAGCCACTGGCTGAGCGCCGTGGCATCGAGGTCGGCCACGTCTTCAAACTCGGCACCAAGTACAGCACGGCGATGAAGGCCGAGTTCACCGGCCAGGACAGCAAGCTGCATCCCTTCATCATGGGCTGTTATGGGATCGGCACCTCGCGCGTGGTCGCCGCCGCCGTGGAACAGCACCACGATGCCGACGGCATCTGCTGGCCGTTGTCGATCGCGCCCTGGCACTGCGTGGTGATGCCGGTGGGCAAGCCAGGTGACTCCGTGGTCGAACAGGCGGCGCAGCGCATTTACGACGAATTGCGCGCTCAGGGCGTCGAAGCCGTGCTCGACGACCGCGATCTCAAACCGGGCGTGAAGTTCAAGGACTGGGACCTGATCGGCATCCCGCTGCGCGTGGTCTGCGGGCGCGGCATCGCCGAGGGGCTGGTCGAATACAAGGTGCGCAAACCCGGAGCCCAGGCCGAGAACGTGGCGATCGCCGAGGTGGTCGGGCGCGTGGTGGCGGCGGTGCGTACCGGGACTGGGATGGCTGCTGCTAGGGCGTGAACGCCTTGCCGTGGAAGACGAAGCCTTCGGCGCCGACGAGCTGGTAGACCTTGCCGGTGTCGTGGCCGATGCCGGGCAGTTCCTGATAGTGATGCGGTATCCCGAGCTGGTCGAGCAGGGCGTGCATGCGGCGGTTGCGGTCGAGGTGCTGATCCTTGTCGCCGATGACGATCGCGATGGCGATGCCGGTTTTCAGCTTGGCGGCGTTGCTGCGCGCGAATGCCCAGGCTGAGGTGGCGTCGAACTGCTCGACGCTGTCACCGTGCATCTGCTTGAACACCGCCGGCAGCTCCTTCTTCAGCTCGGCGCCGCTGGCCAGGCCGGCGGCGTAGCCGATCACCGAGCTGAACAGCTCGGGGAACTTGAAGGCGTAGAGCAGGGCGCCCTGGCCGCCTTTCGAGAAGCCCTGCACGGCGCGACCGCGGCGCTCGGCGATGGTGCGGTAGGTGGCGTCGATGTGCGGGATCAGTTCCTTGATCACCACCGTCTCGCCCATCACCGAGCCATCCGGCGCGTCGACGTAGCCGCTGTTGCGACCAGCCATGGCGTGGACGTAGATCGCCGGCGGCACCGTCCCCGCCGCGACCGCCTCGGCGAGCAGCTTGAACGCGCCTAGGTGCGACGATTCATTGCCACCGCGTCCGTGCAGGAAGTAGATGACGGGAAAGCGCCGCTGCGGCTCGGCCGCGTACTGGGGCGGCAGCCAGAGGTTGTAGCCGACATCGAGCTTCATCGACGCGCTCGCGAAGGTCTTGTGCTCGACCCCGGCGGGGAGGCTCTTGGGTGCATTGTTCCAGCTCTCACCGGCGGTGAGGGCGAGGGAGCAGGCGAGTAACGCGAAGAACCGCATGGGTATTCCTGTCATTGTCACGGATGAGCAGTAGCGCCGCCCGGTCTCGCAGAAACCTACGACGGCGAAGCCTGGATAGGGGGGTTCGGGGTGGGACCGGGGAGGACTCGACTGCTGGATCGTGCGCGGTTGCCAATCCGGCGCGCGGGCCTCGGGCTGTCCCAGGGCGCGGCTGCGCCGCGCTCACCCGCACAACCGCCGCAGCGTATCCCCATAGCGATCGATGCGCTTGGCGCCGAGCTGCGGCACATCGGCCAGGTGCGCGGCGCCGTGCTGCTTGAGGTGTTCGAGGGCCTTGGCGGGGAGGACGACTTGCAGGGGCACGGCGCGGGTGGCGGCCTCGTTGCGGCGCCAGTCCTTGAGGCGCTCCTCGCGCAGGCGCTCGGCGTCGTCGACGTCGCGGGCGCGGGGGCGCGCGGGCACGGTCGGCGGCTGGCTGCGCGCGTGCTTGATGGTGTCCATGAGCTGTTCGCCATGTTCGGCGAGCAGCCATGAGCGCAGACCGAGGCGCTTGAGACCGCCGAAGTTGGTAGGGCCGGTGCGCGCCAGCGCCAACAGCAGCTCGTTGTTGACCACACGGCCGGGCGGCTGATCGCGGGTGACGGCCAACCGGTCTCGCCAGGCATAGAGCGCGGCCAGGGTCGCCATGGCCGGCGGTGGCAGTTCGCGCACGCCCTTGATGCGCCAGAAGCCGGCCGGGTCGAAGCCGCCGCTCCAGCCGCTGCCGGCGACCACCTGGTTGGCGATCGCCAGCTCTTCGACCAGATCGCGGGTGGCGATCTCGGCGCGCAGGTGATCGACCACCCGTGGGAGGTAGCGCACATCGTCGACGGCGTAGGCCAGGGCGCCCTCGGCCAGCGGGCGCGTCGCCCAGTCGTAGTGGGTGAACGCCTTGCCCAGACTGACCTGGCACACCTGTTCGACCACGGCGCCGTAGCCGGTGCGTTCCCAGCCCAGGAAGCTGGCGGCCTGCTGGCTGTCCCAGATCCCGGCCATGGCGATGGCGAAGTCGCGTTTGAGGCAGCCGACGTCGTATTCGCCTCCGTGCACCAGCACCGGCCGGGAGGGGTCTTCGAGCACGCCGCGCAGGCCGTCATAGGTGGCTGGGGCGTAGGGCAGCGCGAGGGTGTCGACCACGAACAGCCGGCCGCCGGCATTGATCTGCAGCAGGCAGATGCGTTCGCGGTAGACGAACATCGAGTTCGACTCGGTATCCAGGGCGATCCACGGCGCCTGGGCCATCGCCTCGACCAGTTCGGGAAGCTGCTCGCTGCGCTCGATCCAGGTATGCGTGTCGGAGGGCGTGACCAGGGCGTCCATTGCGGCGGAAGTCTGGAGTGGCACGTGCGCTTGGCCAGCCTCGGCGATGGCTGATCGTCTGGGGGCAGCGGGCATGAAAATCTCGACTGGATTGTGCAGATTCACGCCCGACCACGTCTGCAACATACCCGCCGAGACCGTCCGTAGAGCTGTAAGTGCTGTAATGACAGCATTTTGATTTTCCGTTGCGGTTTGGAACACGGGGTGCGTTCCAGGACCGGCAGCGAGGAGCGGCGATGTTTCCCGGAACCCACCAACCTACCTTGGCCCGGCTCATGGATGTGGCCTCGCTGCGTGCCCAGGTGCACGCCGCCAACCTCGCCAACCAGAACACCCCCGGCTACCGTGCCAAGGCGGTCGCCTTCGAGGAGGCCTTCCACGCCGCCCTCGCCGCGGGGGGCGACGCCGAAGCCGTCGAAGCCGAGATCATCGAGCCGCGGGTCAATGCGGTCAGCGTCGACGGCAACGATGTCGCCCCCGACTACGAGGTGCTGGCCGCGGCCGAGAACGCCATCCGCTACAACACCTATGTCGCCCTGTCACGCGGCGAGGCGAAGCTCATCGCCACCGCCATCAGCGGCTCTCCGTGAGGCTGGACATGAATCGTCCGACGTGCGCGCACAACATTCGGCCCAGCCTCGGGGGGCGCGGGGGGCTCGTCCCCCCGCATGTCCGACCACGCGGCGAACTGAGAGCGGAAGCACCGCGGGCCTACGCCCGCGGCGTGTCGGGCATGGTCCGGCACGGGTCGCCGTCGTCGGCGACCTGCGTGAGCGGGGTCCCGCGGCGGTTGTACGGCCAGGCGGCACGACGTCGTCAGTCGCGATTCGCGGCAACACCCTGAGGAAGCCCCATGCCCAACCCCTTCGACATCACCCGTGTGGCGGCTTCGGCGATGAGCGCCGAACGTCTGCGCATGACCGTATCCTCCGAAAACCTCGCGCATGCCGGCGACACCCGGCCGCTGGCCAATGGTCTGCCCTATGCGCGGCAACGCGTCGTCTTCCAGACCGTCCTCGACCAGACCGCCCAGGGCGCCTCCGACCTTGCCGCCACCAGTGCCGGCGAAGTCCGCGCCGAGGTGGTGGCCAGTCCGCGCTACATGGCCCGTCACGAACCTGACCATCCCCAGGCCAACAAGGACGGCATGGTCATCGAGGCCGACATCGATCCCATCCTCGAGCTGACCGACCTGATGGTGGCCAGCCGTGCCTACGACGCGAATGCCAATGCCGCACGCGGACTGATCCGCATGCAGGAATCGGCGCTGCGTCTCGCCGATTACAATTCCTGAGGTCCTGAATGAGCACTCCCCTCGATCCGCTGCGTCAGATCTACGGCACCCAAGGCCTCCAGGCCGTCCCTGGCGCCATTCCGCCGGAGGCCGCCAAGACCGCCGACGGCAAGACCTTCGGCGACGTGCTCAACGACTTCGTCCAACAGGTCGACCAGACCCAGCACCAGTACAGCGACGCGATCTCGGCGGTGGAACGCGGCGAGACCGATGACCTGCACCGGGTGATGCTCGCCCAGGGCCAGGCCCAACTCTCGTTGAAGCTCGCCGTCGAGGTGCGCAACAAGCTGGTTGAGGCCTACAAGGAAGTGATGCGGACGCAGTTCTGATCGCCCCCGTGCGGAATGCCCAGTCGAAGCCAGGTGCCATCGTGACCAACCATCCAACCAGCCACGACCGGCCTGGCCATCCACGCGCTAGGCAATTCGAGGGGCAATCATGAACTCCCTGAAACAACTCGCCGCCATCTGGTCGCGCCTCGAAGCCGGGCAACGCATCACCCTGGTCCTGGTCGGCATCGGCTTCGTGGTGGCCGCTGGCGTGCTGAGCTGGGGCGCCAGCCAGCCCGATTACCGTCTGCTCGCGCGCGACTTGCGCCCGGGCCAGGTCGCCGAGATCGCCGGCCATCTCGAGTCCTCGCACGTCCCCTATCGGGTCACCGATAGCGAGACCGCGATCATGGTGCCGGCGAAGGATCTCTACCGTCTGCGCAACGATCTCGCCGAACGCTCGATGCTGGGCGACGGTGCCAAGGGTTTCGAGATCCTGGCCCAGAACCGCATGTGGGACACCACCTTCAACGAACACAAGACCTACGATCGCGCCGTCGCCGGTGAACTCGAACGCAGCTTCCGCGAACTCCCCGGCGTGCGCGGGGCGCGGGTGATCATCGACCGTCCGTCGCCCAGTCCGTTCGTCGGCGACGAGTCGGGCAGGCCCAAGGCATCGATCAAGCTCGACATGGCGTCGAGCATGCGCTTGAGCGAGCGCCAGATCGCCGGCATCATCCACCTCACGTCGGGCGCGGTGGCGAATCTCACTCCTGATCACGTCCAGGTCATGGACAGTTCCGGCCTGCTCACGCCGGCCACCGACGACCGTGGCGCCGGTGCCGCCAACACCGCGCTCGATGCCGAGATCGCCCGCGAGATGCATCTCACGCGCAAGGCGCAGGAACTGCTCGACGCCACCCTCGGACCCGGCCGCAGCAAGGTGAAGGTCTCGGTGAAGCTCGACTTCACCCGGCGCACCGCCGAATCGACCGATCCGACCAAGTCGGTGGCCCTGCGCGAGAACACCACCACCACCGACGAGAAGACGCCGGTGTTCTCCAACCAGGGCGTGGCCGGAACCGCGTCGAACGTCGAAGGCGAGCGCCCCGCAGCCACCGGCGCGCCGGTGGTGTCGACCAAGACCTCGGAAAAGACCGAGAACCAGTACGTGGTCGGCAACCGCAAGGTGGTGCAGGAGGACGAGGTCGGCCGCATCCTGGGCATGAGCGTGAGCATCCTGCTCGACCAGAAGGTCAGCCAGGTCGCCAAGCTCGACGACAAGGGCCAGCCGACCAAGGAAATGACCGAGAAGCGCGAGGACTACAGCGAGGCCGAGAAGAGGCGCTTCCAGGAACTCGTCCTGGGCGCCATCGGCTTCAATGCCGCCAAGGGCATCCAGGCCACCGAGAACGCCGCCACCGCCGAGAGCCGCTTCAGCGTCGCCGTGCAGAGCATGGAACTCTACCGCGAGCCAGCCACCGTCGTCGCCGCCAGTGCTGGTCCGCTGCCGCAGCAGTGGCTGGACTATGGTGGCTATGCCCTGGCCGCAGTCGTGGCGCTGGTCCTGCTGGTGGTGGCGCGTGGCCAGCTCAAGCGCAGTCATCTGGCCTTCCAGCAGGCCGAGACGCGTGCCCGCGCCGCCGCCGATGCCGGTCGCCCGGCCGGTCGTCGTGATGGCGGGTCCGGCGACGACGCGGTTGCGCGCCGGCAGGAATTGAAGGAGCGCATCCGTCGCAGCGTGCAGGAAGACCCGACCGCGGCAGCCAGCGTGCTGCGCAAGTGGCTGGGCGAGGCCTGAGGAAAGCCCGTGCCCAAGGACATCACCAAGGAGGGGGCCGGCGACACCGCGGTCGCCAGCGGCAAGCGCAAGGCCGCCGCATTCCTGCTCTCGCTCGACAGCGAGAGCGCCGCCCTGGTCATGCAGCAGCTCAGCGAGCGCGAAGTCGGCGAACTGTCACGCGAGATGGCGGCGATCGGCGAACTGACCCCGGCCGAGCTCGATGCCAGCCTTGAGGAGTTCGGCAGCCGTTCCGCCGCTGGCGGTATCGCGGTCGGCGCCCGCGTGCAGGCGCTGCTCGAACGCGCGCTGGGTCGCGACAAGGGCCGCGAACTGCTCGACCGCGCCCGCCGCGCCTCAGCGGTGACCACCCCGTTCAAGGCGCTGGGCCGGCTCGATATCAAGCAGTTGCAGGGCCTGCTGCGTGACGAACACCCGCAGGTCCAGGCGCTGGTCATCGCCCATCTCGACGCTCCGCTGGCCTCGAACCTGCTCAAGGGCATGGACGAGGAGATGCGCTTCGAAGTGGTCAAACGCATGTCGTCCAGCGAGGACCTGCCACCCGAACTGGTCAACCAGATCGACGAGATGCTTGGCGACCGCGCCGCCGGCATGGGCGTGTCCAAGAGCGAGGCCGAGGCCAAGGGTCGCTTCAAGACCGTGGCCCAGATGCTCACGCTCAGCGAACCGCAGATCACCAAGTCGCTGCTCGAACGCCTCGGCAAAGAGGTGCCAGCCGCGGCCAACGAGATCCAGTCCCTGATGTTCGTGTTCGAGGATCTGCTCAAGATCAGCGACCGTGACATGCAGAAGGTGATGTCGGAAGTCGATAAGGGCGACCTCTCCCTGGCGCTCAAGGCCGCTCCGCCCGAAATCGCCAGCAAACTGCTGGGCGCGCTCTCGGCGCGCGCTCGCGACAGTCTCAAGGAGGAGATCGAGATGCTCGGTCCCCGCCCGCTCAAGGAGGTCGAAGAAGCGCAGAAGCGCATCCTCCAGCAGGTGCGCGGCATGGAGGAACGCGGCGACATCAAGGTCAACCGCGGCGTCGGCGGTGGCGAAGTGATGGTATGAGGACTGCCTTCGTCATTGCCCCGGCTGCTGGCTGCTGGCTGCTGGCTGCTGGCGCGCGGCTGCGAACCGACGATCGCTGCGCTGGACGGTCACCGCTGCCGGTCAGAGGAACCGTGCGCTCAGCCATCCCGATCAAGTGGGCAGGGCCCCGCGTGATCAGGCCGGCAGCATGGGCGCGCAGGCGCGACGCGCCGAGCACCCTTGCGAGAGGCAGCCATCAGCCATCAGCCCAGGTGCCGTGATGGCCATCTATCGTTCCCGCGGTGCTTCCCCGACCGATGCCCCGGCCACCGGCCCGGCTGCCGCGCAGGCGCTGGACACCGCGCGCGCCGGCATCGTCCGACTGCGCGAACAACTCAAGAAGGAGGGCATGGCCGAGGCTGCCGCGCGCATCGCCGAGGCCGAACGTCGTGCCGCCGGCGCCGATCAGCGCGTGGCTGCGATCAAGGCCGAGCTGGAAACACGCTTCATGCCGGTGTTCGAGAATCTCGCCGCCTCGGTGGCCGACCTCGAGAACCTCGAAGCCCAGGTCATCCAGGGCTGCGAGGCCGAGATCGTCCGCCTGGCCCTGTCCATCGCCGCGCGCGTCCTGCGCCGCACCGTGGAGACCGATCCCGAATGGATGCGCGAATTGGTGGTCGAGGCGCTCGGCCAGATCCCCGACCGCCGCAGCGTCACCATCCGCATGCATCCCATCGATGCCGGCCTGGCGCGCGAACGCCAACAGGACCTGGTCGGCAAGGTCCATGGCCTGGAGCGCCTGGAGATCGCCGATGATCCCGGTCTGGAACGCGGCGCCTGCATCCTCGCCAGCATGGGCACCACGCTCGACGCCTCGATCGCCACCGCCTGGGGCCGCATCGGGGAACGGTTGCTTCAAGCCGCCCCACATCCGCCGGGGTTCGTGGCCGTCAACACATCGTCCGGGGAAGGCTGAGCAGTCACCTCCCTCACCTCCCTCACCTCCCTCACCTCCCTCACCTCCCTCACCTCCCTCACCTCCCTCACCTCCCTCACCTCCCTCACCTCCCTCACCTCCCTCACTTCTGCTGCTTCTCAACCTCTCAACCGCTCAACCGTGGCAATCCCGTGACCCTCACCCTCAACCGCTACCACGACCTGCTGCCGAAGATCGAGCCCTTCGAGGCCTCCGGCGTCGTCCTGCGCGTCATCGGGTTGACCGTGGTCGCCTCGGGGCCGGCGGTTCCGGTGGGCGAGTGCTGCCAATTGCGCAGCGCAGGCGGGGTGCGCACCGCGGTGGTGGTCGGCTTTCGCGAACGTGAGGTGCTGCTGCAGCCCATCGGACACATCGACGGCGTGCGCGCCGGCGATCAGGTGGTGGCCTGCGGCCACGCCCTGGAGATCCCGGTCGGTCCCGGCCTGATCGGACGGATCATCGACGGCATCGGCAATCCGCTCGACGGCAAAGGGCCGGTGAGCGGATCCGCCCGGCGTTCGATCCACGCCGATCCGCCACCCGCGCTCGGCCGCCGGCCGATCAACACCGTGCTCGAGACCGGGATCAAGACCGTCGACACCCTGTTCACCATCGGCCGTGGTCAGCGCATGGGCATCTTCGCCGGCTCGGGCGTCGGCAAGTCGACCCTCCTGGCCGAGATCGCCAAGCACGCCCAGGCCGACGTCAACGTCATCGCCCTGGTCGGTGAACGTGGACGCGAGGTCGGCGACTTCGTCGAGAAGGTGCTCGGCAGTGAGGGCCTGGCGCGCAGCGTGGTCATCGTCGCCACCTCCGACCGTCCCGCGGTCGAACGCCTGGCCGCCGCCTACGCCGCGCACGCCGTGGCCGAGCACTTCCGCGACGCCGGTCTCGATGTGCTGCTGATGCTCGACTCGATAACCCGTTTCTGCCAGGCCCAGCGCGATATCGGGCTGTCGGCCGGCGAACCGCCGGTGACGCGCGGCTATCCGCCATCAGCCTTCGCCCTGCTGCCACGTCTGCTCGAACGCGCCGGCACCGGCACGGTCGGATCGATCACCGGGCTCTATACCGTGCTCATCGACGGCGATGACGAGAACGATCCGGTCGGCGACAACGCCCGAGCCATCCTCGACGGCCACCTCTTCCTCAGCCGTCGGCTGGCCGGCCAGGCCATCTATCCCGCCATCGACCCGACCATGTCGATCAGCCGCCTGGCCATCGACCTGCTGCCCAAGGACGAGTTCAAGACCGCCGCCACCGCCCGCGAGTTGTGGGGCGAATACGAACGCGTCCGCGACCTCGTCGAAGTGGGCGCCTACCGCAAGGGTGCTGACGCGCGCGTCGACCGTTCCATCGCCTGCTATCCGCGCCTGCTCGAATTCCTGCGCCAGGACATCGGCATCGCCACCAGCCGGGCCGACAGCCTGAAGCTGCTGCGCAAGGCGCTGGGAGAGGTGGAGAAGCCATGAACCGCACCCGGCAATGGATGACCGGCGAGAGCCCGCAGAGCGGGCGTCAGATCGTTGCCCTTGGCGTGAGCCCTGGGTCAGGCGTTGGCGGCGGGAGAGCCCCTGGAAGGGGCGACCGAAGTCGGGACCGGCGTCCGGACTTTGGTCGCCCGCTTAGCGGGCTCACCGCGGACAGCCCGACGCGCGGCTCCCAGGTTCGGACCTTCACGTGCTTGCTCCCTCCCACCTCTGCGAACCCACCATGAAGCCCGAACGTTTCAAACTCCTCCACGACCTCCATCGCGAGCGTGAGGACAGCATCAAGCGGCGCATTGGTGTCGCCGAGGCGCGGCGCCGTGACTTGGTGGCGCGACGCGATGAACTGGCCGCCTCACGGGACACGGCAGCGCGCGGCGTGCAGGAGAACATCGCCCTGCGGGAGACCTTCGTCCGCTATTGGCACCGCATTGGCGATGAGATGGGTGATATGTCCCGCCACATCGCCAATTGCGACCAGGAAATCGACGGTCTGCGTCGAGAACTTGTCGAAGCCCACCGCCAGACCGCCGCCTTCGGCAAGCTGCGCGACCGCGATCGCGTCGCCGTCGCCAAGCGCGATGAGCTTCGCCAGGCGCGCATGCTCGACGACCTCGGTCTGCGCTTCGGGAATCGGGTCGGCGCGTGAACGGCTTCGTCCGCACCCTCGCCTTCGGCCTGGCCGCGCTGTGCGTCGTGCTCATCGCCGGCACGGTCACGGTGGTGCGGGTGCTCAAGGACAAGGTCGATCACCGACTGCTGCGCGAGGTGATGCTGTCCCCCGAGGAGAAGTCCTACCTCGCCGCGATGGGCAAACGTGCCGCCGAGCCGCCGCCGGCCGGACCGGAGCGTACCGAGAAGGAGGACGATGTGCTGGCGCGCGTTGCCGAGCTGGCCGCTGCCGAGCAGGCCAATCGCCTGGTCGCCGAACTGCGCCGTAGCCGCCAGTCGCAGGACGAACGCCAGTCATGGCTCGACCAGCAATGGGCCGAATATCAGCTCGCCAAGGGCGACCTGCTGCGCCTGCAGCGCCAGGTCGAGTCGCGCCAGCAGCAGCACCAGGAACTGGTCAAAACGCAGGCGGCTGAGCACGCCCGCTGGGCTGCCGCCCAGGTCGAGGAGGCCAAGCGCGTCACCACCATGCGCGAGGTCGAGATGAACCGCTACAAGGACCAGACCAAGGTCTTCGAAGCGATGAAGGATGCCGCCTGGCCCAGCCTGCGTCGCTTCCCGCCGCGCGACATCGCGCGCTACCTGGCATTGATGGACGGCAAGAAGGCGGCCCGGCTGCTGGTGCTCGCCGAACAGGACGCCGACTATCCCGGTGTCACCCTGGCCATCCACAAGGAGATGCTCCACCTCGACCTCGAAGGCATCACCGGCGACCACGCCGAGCGCCTGGCCCGGTTGTACTCGTTCATGCCCGCTGACGCGGTGCTGCCGTCCCTGCGCGACGCCACCGCGCAGGAGATCGCCGACATCCTGGTGGCCATGGAACGCGTCGGCCAGCCGAAGAAGCGCGCCGAGATCCTCGAAGCGCTGCGCAAGGACAACAGCAAACGCGAAATGGACGTCCAGCGCCTCCTCACCGAGGTCGCCAAGCCGGCCGCTACCGCCAACGGGAGATGACATGTCGACCAAGACCGAAGACAAACCCGCCGCACCAGCCAAGGACGCCCACGCCGCCGCCCCGGCGCCCAAGGGCAAGCTGCTCGGACCGCTGCTCGCCGTCATCGTGCTGGTGGGCATCGGCGTCGGCGCCGGCATGTCGGTGTCCTCGTTCCTGCACGGCATGCAGGCCAAGGGCACCGGCAAGGGCGACGGCCACGGCAAGGACGCCGGCAAGGACGGTCATGGCGAAACCCCGGGCGATGGCGCCGACAAGGCCATCGATCCGGCGGCGACCCGCGAGATCGTCATCGGCGATCTGGTCACCAACGTGCCCAACCAGCAGGGCCGCCGCTACGTCAAGATCACCTGCGTGATCTGGGTGGCCGACAAGGACGCGCTCAAGATCGCCTCGCCCAACAACGAAGCCATCCAGCCCAAGCGGCTGCTGCAATCGGCGCTCGAGGAACGGATGAAGTTCTACACCCTCGAAGATCTCACCAGCCAGGGCATCATGCGCGTCATCCGCGATGACTTCGAGACGCGCATCGAACGCGAACTGCACGAGCTGTTCCGCACGCCGCGCGAGTACCGCTACATCAAGCGCGTCATCGTCAGCAACCTGCTGGTGCAGTGAGAGGCCGGCCGTGCAACGTCCGACCTGCGCCAACACGGTTCGTCCCAGCCTCGGGGGCTCGCTGCCCGCGCAGCCGGCGACTCGGCGTGCGGTCAGCCGTATCCGTCCACCATGCGCTGGCGCCCCCTGAACCGTCATGTCCGACCCCACGCTGTCCAAGGAGGAGTTGAACGCGCTGCTCGACGGCGGTGCGCCCAAGCGCGAGCGCCGGGTCGCCGACTACGACCTCACCCGGTCCAGCCGGTTGACCGCCGATCAGCTGCGCCTGTTCCAGCGCCTGGGCGAGGAGCTCGGCCGGCGCCTCTCCAATGAGCTGTCGGCGCCGCTGCGCATGACCCCCAAGGTCGATCTCATCGGCATCAGCGAGACCGCCTTCGCCGCCCATCGCGGCGCCCTGCCGCGGCCGTCGGGCATCCACGTGCTGACTGCGGCACCGCTCGCCGAGCACGCGCTGATGACCATGGACATGAAGCTGCTGTTCAGCCTGATCGACCGCCTGCTCGGCGGTCCGGGTGCGCCTCCGGCCAAGCCGCGCCTGCCCACCACCCTCGAACAGGGCCTGCTCGACAATCTCAGCCGGCGCTGCCTGGAACAGTTCGCTGGCGCCTGGAAGACCCTGCTGGTGTTCACGCCCAAGGTCGAGGCGCTGGGTTTCGAGCCGGAGAAGATCGAGGCCATCCCCACCGCCGAGACGCTGGTGGTCACCACCTTTTCCATTTCCGGAGGCAGCGAGCTGGTGGGTGGCGAGTTGGCCTTCGCGATGCCGCTGTCGGCGTTGGAAGGCGCCCTCGCCGGGATCGGGAAACCGCCGAAATTCCCGCCGATCAAGAAGGCGCAGTCGAGCGTGCAGCGCAAGCACCTCGATCAGGTGGTCGGGGGCAGCACCCTGCCGCTGCGCGTGCAGTTGGGCACCACCACCCTGTCAGTGGGTGAGGTGATGGCGATCAAGGCCGGCGACGTGCTGGTGCTCGACCAGGCCACCGATGCGCTGGTCGACGGCCAGATCGCGGGTCGTCTGCGCCTGCGTGGCCGGGTCGGCCACAGCGGCCGCAACCTTGCCGTCCTGGTCAGCCAATGCATTCCGGTAGCCGCCACCGCCCAAGACGGCAAAGCTGCGAAATGATCCATTCCCCTCGCTCGCGACCGCTGCGTCCGCGCACCCGCGGTCCTGACCACGTTTCCGTGACCGCCGCCGTCGCGAAGGAGTCCCCCCATGTCTGATCCCACCGCCAAGCCCAGCGACGAGGGCGTGAAGCCGGCCGAGTTCCCCGACCTCACCGGCGGCAGCGCCGCTGCGACCGGTGGCAAGGCCAATCTCGACATGGTACGCGACATCCAGGTCACCCTCACCGTCGAGCTCGGGCGCTGCGACCTGGTCATCCAGGACATCCTCGAACTCGCTCCCGGAAAGGTCATCGAACTGGACAAGCCGGTCGGTGAACCGCTCGACATCCTGGTCAACGGTCGCCTGCTGGCACGCGGTGAGGTGGTCACCGTCGACGATCATTTCGGCATCCGCGTCACCGCCATCGCCGACGCCAAGAGTCGCGAAGCGGCGGTCAAAGGCGCCTGACGGCGCGTCCGAAGTCCCGCTGGACGTGGGGCGAAGCGCAGCGCGACCCCCCGCGTAATCGCCACCCGCACCCAGGCCTACGTGCAGGCGTGTGGTCGACCTGGGACCTTCGGACCCGCGGACCGTGGCAGTCCCGCGACCGGCCCTTGTCGCCAGCAGGTTTCCGGCGGATACTCCCGCGTCATCCATTTATTTCAGGAGGGGTCCCCCGTGGCGCTCGCAACCAGGATGCGTTTCCAGTACCTCGCCCGCAATCCCGATGGCCGCGAGGTCAAGGGATTCATCGAGGCCGACAACGAATCCGATGCCGCCGGCCGCTTGCGCCAGCAGCAGCTCAGTGTCGTGCGCCTCGATCAGACTTCCGCCGTAGCCGGCAAGTCCGGTGCAGGAAGGGGTCTGTTCGGCGGCGGACCGGCGCGCCGCGCCAAGGTCGCCGACCTGGCGCTCTTCACCCGCCAGATGTCGACCATGATCAGCGCCGGCATTCCGCTGATCGAGGCGATGGACATCCTGGCCGAGCAGACCCTGGAGACCAACAAGGGCTTCGGCATCGGCCTGCAGGAATGCTCCGATCTCATCCGCGGCGGCACCGAGCTTTCAGAGTCGATGAGCAAATTCCCCCGGATATTCCCGCAGATCTACGTCAACATGGTCAAGGCCGGCGAAGCGTCGGGACAGCTCGACGTCATCCTCAACCGCCTCGCCGACTTCATGGAGGCCACCGAGGCGCTGAAGAGCGAGATCAAGTCGGCGATGACCTACCCCGTCATCTCGCTGATCCTCATCCTCGGCATCACCTTCTACCTGCTCATCTTCGTGGTGCCCAAGTTCGAGCAGATGTTCGCCCGGCTCGGTGGCGATCTGCCGATGATCACCCAGGTCGTGGTCGCGATTTCGAAGTGGTTGCAGAACAACATCATCACCGTGGTCGTCGCCATGGTGGTCGCGGTGGTGGCCTGGGTCATGGTCAAACGCACCAAGCAGGGGCGCAGGATCATGGACACCATCTTCCTGAAGCTGCCGGTGTTCGGCCCACTGTTCCAGAAGGTGGCGATCAGCCGGTTCGCGCGCACCTTCGCCACCCTGCTGTCGTCGGGCGTGCCCATCCTCGGCGCGCTTGAGATCGTCGCGACCACCTCCGGCAATGCCGTGCTCGAAGAGACCCTGCTGGCCACCCGCGACACGGTCAAACGTGGTGAACCGCTGAGCTCGCATCTGGAGACCTCGTGGGTGTTCCCGCCGATGGTCACCAAGATGATCGGCATCGGCGAACGCTCGGGCGCGCTCGAACAGCTCCTCGGCAAGGTCTCGGACTTCTACGACCAGCAGGTGCACGCCACCGTCAAATCGCTGACCTCGCTGATCGAGCCGATCATGCTGGTGGTCATGGGCCTGGTGGTGGGCGTGATCGTGCTCGCCATCTTCTATCCCATCCTCGAGATGCAGAAGCAGGTGCAGAAGTAAGTCGGCCGGTCGCCGCTCCGGCGCACCAGGGCCGCGAGAAAACGCGTGGTGACGGGCAGCGCTGCTGTTTTTCAGCAGCGCTGCTAGCGTAGCCGCGGTGCTCACCCCATCGATCGGCGAATCGTCGGGCGACGTGACCACAGCCGCGCGCCAGGTCAGCCTGCTGCGCCTGCTGCTGCTCGCCATCGGCCTCGGCGTGCTGGTGGCGATGCGTCAGGGCCATGCGCCCGAACTGCTGGAGCCGGCGATCACCTGGCTGGCCTGGCTGCTGGTGACGGTGCTGACGGTGGCGCTGTCGCTGGCCGCGCTGGTGCGCTGGATCAACCAGCGCTGGCAACTGGTCATGCAACTGGTCTTCGACCTGCTGTGGACCGGCCTCCTGCTGCACTGCACCGGTGGTCCGGGATCCAACGGCGTGGTCCTGCTGTTCGTGATCGTGCTCACCGGCACCCTGGTGCTTCCCGGTACCGCGCCGTTCGTCCTGCCGGCGCTGGCCGGACTCATCCTCGCCGGCGAAGCCAGCCTGTACCTCGCCCGGCACACACCACTGCCCGACGGCTTCCTCACCGTCAATCCGGCGCTGATCGATACCAATCGCATCCTCGGCATGCTCGCCACCCAGGTGGCGGCACTGTTCCTGGTCGACCTGCTCGGCCAGCTGCTGGCGCGGCGACTGCGCGAACACCGCTTTTTCACCGGCGAACTGCTCGACCAGCTCGGCGAGGGGGTGCTCGCCTTCGACCGCGGTGGTCGCGTGGTCTATGCCAACGCCGAGGCGGTGCGCCTGCTCGCCCTGGGCGGCGGTGTGCTCGGCCGCGCGGCTGGCGAGGTGCTCGAACGGGTGGATCTGTCACCGGTGCGCGCCCTGGTGGCGCGGGCCGACTGCCCGGCCCTGGAACGCTTCGCGTCCGGCGAAGGACGCCAATTGGTGCTGCGCCTGAGCGAACTGGTCGATGCCCGCGGTCGACCGCTGGGGCGTACGCTGCTCATCGCCGACGAGACCCGCCTGCGCCTGCTTGAGGAATCGGCGCAACGCACCGAACGCCTGGCCGCGCTCGGCGAGATGGCCGCCGGCATCGCCCACGAGGTGCGCAACCCGCTGACCAGTCTGCGTGGCTGCGCCCAGGAGCTGGCCGAGATCAACCGCGGCGAGGGCCAATCCGACGCCGCCGATCTCGCCACCATCATGGTCGGCGAAGCCGACCGCCTGGCGCGCATCGTCGATGAGTTCCTCACCCTTTCACGCCTGCGTCCGCCGCAGCGCGAGGCGGTCGAGCTGCCGGGGCTGTTCCACGGCTTGCAGCAGTTGCACGCCCAGCGACGCGACATCGCCCAGGACCTGCGCATGGACTTCACCGTCGCCGCCGACTGCCCGCCGGTATGGGCCGACCAGGGCCAGTTGCGCCAGGTGGTCGGCAACCTGATCGAGAATGCCATTGATGCGCTCCGCCGCGCGGTCGGACCGCGCCTGCAGGTCAGCGCCACGCACGTCGAGGAGGGCAGTCCGCTGACCGGCCCGGCGGTGCTGATCACTGTCGCCGACAATGGTTGCGGCATCCCCGGCGAACTGCGCGAGCGCGTATTCACGCCTTTTTTCAGCACCAAGAGCCAGGGAACCGGCCTCGGTCTCAGCCTGGTCGGACGTCTGGTCAAGGAGCACGAGGGCGTGCTCCAACTCGATAGCGCCCTCGGCAGCGGGACGACGGTGCGCGTCTACCTGCCCGCGCATTCCCAGACCGGACTGTACCGCCGTGCTCTCGGAGCCGGTTGACCAGCAGGCTCAGTCGGCGGTGCGTGGATTCGGCTTCATGGTCTGGCGCGAATAGGGGATGACGATGACCACGCGGACATTGCGTGGATCGTCGCGACGATCGGTGAAGCGTAGCTTGGTGTCGGCCAGGCTGCGCACCGCGCCGACCTTGTCGATCGGCAGGCCGGCCTCGGCGAACACCGCGCGCAGGGCCAGCGCGCGTTCGGCGCCGAGCTCCCACTTGGTGGTGCCGTCCCTGACTGCTGGCGCCGGCGTGGTGTGGCCCTCGAAGTCGACGCGGTGCGAGCTGCGCCCGAGCAGGGCGCCCATGGCCAACGCGAGTTTGCGCCCGGCGTAGGTCCACGACGCGCCACGAGGCTCGAAGAAGCGCGGCTGCTCGCCTTCGAGAAGCTCGACGCGCAGGGCATCCTCGCCGACCTCGATGAGCACCGCTTCCTTATGCGGGACAAGCTGGGGATCCTTGTTGAGCATGGTCACCAGGGTCTTGGCGTAGAGCTTGGCCACCTCGGGATCGAAGTTGTCGTCGGGCAGGGGATCGATGCGCAGCAGGCCGACCTGGTTGGGCTCGCCACCACGGTCCTTGGATTCCTCCAGGTTGCCCTGGGTCAACCGTGGCACGCCGCCGGAATTGATGATGAACCAGCTGGCTGGCTTGTTGGAGCCCATGGATGCCGACGGGTTGCTGAAATAGTCGGCGATGCCCAGGCGGGTCTTCACGTCCATGCCGCAGATCCACATCACCAGGAAGAACGCCATCATGGCCGTGACCATGTCGGCATAGGCGATCTTCCAGGCGCCGCCGTGGTGGCCGTGACCGCCGACCTTCTTCTTCTTGATGATGATCGGTGCGGGCTGCTGCCCGGTGCCTCCGGCCATGGGGTATTCCGTTCAGGGCGCGTGCGTGTTGACGGGCTGAGAGGTGGTGAGGGGTTGCCAGGCGGAAGTGCGTGCGCGGGCGCGGTCAGGCCGCCGCCGCGAGCGCCACCTTGCCCTGTTCCTTGCAGAATTTCTCGGTCTCGTTCGATCCCGGCCGCAACGACGGCGGGATGCCGCGACGGGCGAATTCGATGCAGAAGACCGGCGCATCGCCCCGCGCGAAGCTGGTGAGGACGTGGCGGATGCAGGACAGATAGGCCTCTTCAGGCGCGTGGCGCAGACCCAGGGCGCGGGCCAGCGGGGCGATGATCAGGTAGGACACCGCGATGCCGAGGAAGGTGCCGACCAGCGCAACACCGACCGACATGCCGATCTCGCGGGCGTCACCGCCGATCTTGCCCATGGTGATGACCACGCCGAGTACGCAGGCCACGATGCCCAACGCGGGCATGGCGTCGCCGGCGTTGGTGACCGCGTCGGGGATGACGTGCTCCTCCTTGGACATGGTTTCGAGATCCATTTCCATCATGTTGTCGAGGTCGAGCGGGCTGATGCCGCCGCCCATGACCATCTTGAGATTGTCGCACAGGAAGTGCACGGCGTGGTGGTTGTGCACGAACGCGGGATAGCGGCCGAAGATCGTGCTCTTGTCCGGATTCTCGACGTGGCTCTCCAGCGCCAGCAGGCCGTCTTTGCGCGCCACGGAGATGAGCTGGTAGAGGATGGCGAGCAGATTGAGGAACTCGGGCTTGGTGTAGGGGCTGGGCTTGAGCATGCCGAGGCACTGGCTGATGGTCCGCTTGACGACGTCCAACCCATTGGCCGCGATGAAGATGCCGATCCCGGACCCGAAGATGACGATGTACTCCGTCCAGGCGTCGACGAATACGCCCATCGGACCGTGGTGGAGGACGTAGCCGCCGAAGACGGCAGCCAAAGCGATGACAATTCCGACAAGGTACATCATGGCGGAAGGGGGGACGCAGCCGGCGTGCCAAGGGGGAAGGTGCGGGCGTGCGGTGGTGCGGGCGTGCGGTGGTGCGGGCGTGCGGTATCCGACCGGCCGGTGCCCGGTCGCGGCGGCTGCCGTTGCGCGCCGAACGCCCGCACCGACAAACGTCCGCACGGGGCCCCGTCGCGCAGCGATGGGGCGGGCGCCGAGTGGCGGTGGGCGGATAAAATGGGCGAAGCCCATCCGCCCACGGTTTGGGAGCCGAGCGACGAAATCGAGCCGCGACAAAGCCCGTGGGGGCAGGCCCGCAGGGCCGCGGGTGCAGAGCCCAATGCTGTGAAGCTAAAGCTCGGTTGCCCGTCCGGCGCTCGCTGTGGACACGCTCGGCTGCCTTCCCGCGCTGAAAGGCGCTGGAAGGCAGCGGAATGTGGCGTCGATGCGCGCGGGCCGCGCGCGGTCGTGCGCCCAACAGGGCACGGCATCAGTGGGGTGCAAGTCCCCACCCAGGCAGAGACACTCCGGCCTGGTATCCGAACCCAACTGCGTCGCCGCGAGGCGGGGTGGAGAGCAGGGGGAGGAGAACGAGTGGCCCGTAG
>Ga0163144_10008271_pt1 | contig 22532 bp, 18 predicted proteins | sample OliLak19BULKMAT1_FD_123175 | JGI IMG/M metagenome (GOLD analysis project Ga0163144, IMG submission 123175) | Freshwater microbial mat bacterial communities from Lake Vanda, McMurdo Dry Valleys, Antarctica - Oligotrophic Lake LV.19.BULKMAT1 | ecosystem: Environmental > Aquatic > Freshwater >...
CTTCGGCGGAACCCAGATACCCACGCATGACCTCCAGATCGGCCGCCCCGTCTTCCTCCATCGACGACGCCAGCGCCGCGTTCGAGCTGGCGACGAGCAGCGCCGCGTGAATCCCCGCCACCACCGCCGTGTGCACCCACGCCCCCGCCGTCATGCGCCGCCGCCGCGGAGCCGGCTCGTTCGCGTCGCCCGCGACCACCACCTCGAACGCCCCCAGCACCAGCTTCGCCTCTTCTCCCCGGGCCAGCGCCACGCGCTCCGGCCCCGCCACCAACCGCAGACCACCCGTCGCCCCGCCCGTGATCGACGCCACCTTGCCCGCCGGCACACGCACGTGCGCCCCGCCCCGAGCATCCGCGATGATCAGCGCCGCGCAGCCGAGCGCCTCTTCCGGCAGCGGCGCCAGCGCGTCCTTCGCGTCGCCGAGCACCACCGTCTCACCGCGCTGCCCCGCCCGGGTCGCCAGCGGCTCCCCGTTCCAGCGCAGCGAGACAACCACGATCGCAGCGGAACCAGCGCGGTTTTCCTTCACCATCGCTCGACCGACAGCCCCTCACGCGCTTGGTTCCGTTTTATTCACTGCCCCCTCGCGCTCGCCCGCTCGGCAGCCTCGCACTACCCCCGTCCTCCGCTCACCCGCGCTGGCCGCGACGCTTCGCGCCGTCCCCGCGGCCTCGCACTGACCCGCTTCCGTTTTTCGCCCCGCCGTTTATCCTCGCGCGCGATGACGGACCCTCACTCTTCCGACGCCACCGAGCCCGAGCAACCAGCACCGGAGTCGATCGACGTCATCACCGCCGACCGCAAGAAGCGCCAGCGTCGCATGCTGCTCGTCAGCCTCGGCCTGCTCGTCGTGGTGGGCGGCGGCGGCTTCGGTCTCTTCCGCTACCAGGACGCCCAGCACAAGAAGGCCGTCGCGACGGCGTGGAGCGGCTTCGCCCGCTGCGTCACCGGCGGCGACTTGGAAGCGAACGAGCGCCCCAGCCAGCGCTTCCGCAACCTCCAGCTCGTCGCGATGACCATGAACGACGTCGAGCGCACGCTCGAAGGCAGCGACAAGCCCTGGCCGATCTCGTGCGCCTCGCTGGGCCACGCCGTCAACGAGACCATGCGCAGCGCCGGCATGGCCGAGAGCGGCAAGAAAGACCTCGCCGCCGCCTCGGAGACGCTCGCCAAGGCCCTCAATGAAGGCAACTCCCTCTCCATCGATCTCACCGACGCCGTCGACACCGCCTTCGACCAGGCCAAAGAGGCCAAGATCGACACCCTTGCCGGCATCGCCGCCCCGAAGGCCCCCGTCCCGCAACACCCCCTGACCGCGACCTACCTCGCGACCGTCGAGCCCCTCTCGCGCGCCTCCTTCGCGCTCAAGGGCGCCTTCACCGACGCCCACCCCGCGGGCGCACTGCGTATGCTCGTCGAGGAGAAGGGCGTCGACAAATCCCCCTTCCTCTGCACCTTCGACCCCAAACAGCCGACCGTCCTCTGCAAGTCACTCCCCAAGTCCATTGCAGGCGGCCACGGCCTGCGCTTGCTCGGCACCGCCGACGACGACTCCGCCCCCCTGATCTTCGCCGGCGAGCGCGGCACCGCCGGCATCTTCCGCGCCGACACCGGCGAGAAGATCGACGCCATGTACAGCTATGGCGGTTATGCCAAAAAAGACGGCTCCTCCGCCGTGCTCGGTTACAACGGCCGCGAGCCCGAGCTGCTCGTGACACGGCGAACGGCCGCCGGCACCATCCCTCGCACCAAGCTCGAGCTCGATTTCGACCTCGGCAATCTCTATTACTCGTCCCAGCTCCTGTGGAATGCCATGCTGCTCCGCGGCATCTCCAGGCAGGACGAGCGCAAGCTCTATGCGGCGACGCTCGACTTCCGCGGCGAGCCCTTCCGCGATCTCGGCGCCGTCGGCCTCCTGCCCGAGCCCGGCCGCATCGACGGCGGCGCCGACGAGCCGCCGCACATCTCCGGCTGCCGCACCGAGCAATCCATGGTCGTGCGCGTCAAGGGGTATCGCAATGACTTCATGAGCTTCCTCATCGGCGGCAAATGGACCCCGCCGGTCTCCCCCGAGATCACCGGCGGCATCCTCTCGTGCCACGGCAGCGAGGCGGTCGTGACCCGCCTCGAGACCGCCGGCAACGACCGCGCCTGGAAGACCTCGTTCACGCAAGTCCATTGCACGTCCGCCGGCTGCCGCGGCGACAACGTCGCCATCGAGAAGTTCTTGAAGGGACGTTATGAATTCGGCCCGCGCGAGGCCCACGTCGACGCGGTCGACCTCGACGGCAAGCTCCTCGTCGTGTGGGCCGCCGGCGACCGCGGCGGCGTCCGCATGCGCCTCGCCAGGGCCGACCAGATCGAGCGCGCCGAGGACCAGATCTTGTTCGACGACATGGTCAAAGACGGCCAGGTCGGCAAGCTCTCCACCTTCTTCGACCTCCGCCTCTTCTCCCGCGACGGCTTCGCCATCCTGCTCATGAACACCGTCGCCGGCATCCACGCCCTGCGCATCGACGCCGGCGGCAAGGTCGCCCCCGTGACGGTGAAATGGGCCGAGTAAGGGTGTGGGCTTGCCGGGTCGTCACCGCTTCTTCATGACCATGGCCGCGATGCCGCCGACGACGGCGATGCCCACGACCACCAGGATGACGCCGGACCACACACCGGCCTTGAAGATGCCTTTGATGACCTCGCAGCCGCCGAGCGTGAGCATGCTCAGCATGCCAAACGCCATGAGCGCCAGTCTGGAAACGACGGCTCGCGCCACGGCCAGCTTGTTGCCGTGAGCTTTGCCCACGTGGGTCTCGGGCGCCGCGCTCACTGCCATTCCGGCGGATTGGTGCGAATTCATGGTCGGCTCCTTCACGTTTTGGGCGCGTATTCGTAACCGTAGCGGACGAGTCCCCGGACGCCGTCCCAGGCCGGTCCCGGCGTGCCGGTCCCCGATTCCCACTCGGCGCGCAGCTTCTGCTCGACTCCCTCGTTCCACGTCGGGTGCTCGCTGCCGAACGCCCGGCGGGCCGTGTAGCCGTACCCAATGGGGTATTCGGCGGCGTCCCAGCGTCCGACCACCTTCGGGGGATTGGGTTGATCGTCGGACGGAATCGGCTCGGTCCGGGCGGCCTGCTTGATGGTGTCGTCGAGCGTCTGGTTCAGCTCGTGACCACCCGGGAGGCCCAGATCGAACTTGGTCTGCTCCCAGTCGCGCCGGAGCGCCTCTTTGATGCGATCCCAGGCGCTGATGTTCTCTTCATTCCACCACTTCGGCTGCCACGTCGTCGCCATGTCAATCTCCTCGCTTTCGTTCACGAGCCCCGCGTCCGCTGCCAGAGTGTCACTCCAGAGTGTCACTTTAGACGGAACCCGGGCTCGCTGCAGACTCGATGTGAGCGCTCGTTGTCACGTCCATTGTCACGTCCACTGTCACGTGCAATCACCCGCGCCCTTGGTAGGGCGGTTCGTGAAAAACAGGCCGGCAATGACTCGCGATCCCGCTGATCATAAGACCTGACCTCGGGGCGTGCCACCCCGCGGGCGCCGTTCGGTGGAAGATACGTACAGGCGCACGACGCACGGCCCGCAACACAGCGCCGACAGCCGTGGTCCGTCCCGTCCGACGGTGGAAGTACCGCGCATCGAGGAGCAATATCCCCTCGTCTAAATTGCTTTCCGTCTCCAGCGACAGAAACGCCTCACTTTTGCGCCCACCGAGACGAGTCCTCGATGGGACGCTCGGAGCTCACGCCCGCTTCTGGATCTTCATTCGCAGTCCGCCCTGCGGTCCGAGGGTGATGCGCGGGCGCGGGCGCGGCGGCTTGCTCCCGGGATAACGAAAGCTGAAGCGCTGCGCCAGCGACGCCAGCACCAGCGTGGCCTCGGCCATGGCGAAGGCGCGACCAATGCACGCTCGCGGGCCGGCGCCGAACGGCAGATAGGCCTGCCTGGGGCGGCTCGCCTCGGCCTCGGGGGTGAAGCGCTCGGGGCGAAACGCCTCGGGCTCGGGATAATAGCGGGCATCGCGGTGCGTGAAGTAAGTCCACACGATCACCTCGCTGCCGCGCGGCACGCGGTAAGGCCCAATGGTTGTGTCGCGGGCGGCGCGCCGCGCCAGCACGAAGGCCGGCGGATAGAGCCGCATGGACTCTTTCACGACCTGCTCGGTGTAGGTCAGCCGCTCGATGTCACCCGGGCCGGGCAGGCGGTCGCCGAGCACGCGATCGACCTCGCTCTGGAGCGCGCGTTCGACCTCGGGGGACTGCGAGATCAGGTAGAGCGCCCACGTCAGCGTGTTCGACGTCGTCTCGTGACCGGCCAGGAGGAAGGTGATCAGCTCGTCGCGGATCTCGCGCTGCGAAAGGCGATCCGAGGGGTTCTCCGGATCCGTCGCGTCGAGCAGCATCTGGAGCAGGTCGGGCTCGCCGGGGCCGGCGGCGCGGCGCTCGCGGATGACGCGCTCGATGATCTCGTCGAGCTCGGCCACGGCCCGCGCGGTGCGCCGCTCGATGGGCCAGCGCAGCAGCTTCGGTAGCCCCTGCGGCACCGACAGCGAGGTCTGGAAGACGTTCATGGCGCGGCCGATGCGGGCGACCTCGCTGCCCACGTCGATGCCGAGCAGCGTGCGCCCCACGATGCGCAGCGTCAGGTCGATCATCTCGTCGGCGATGTCGCGCGTTTCCCCGTCGCGAAAGCGCTCCACGGTGGTGACGGTCTCGCGCACCATGCCGGCCGCGTAGCCCTCGATCGCCTTCTTTCCGAAGGCCGGCCCGAGCAGCCGCCGGTGCCGCCGCCAGACCTCGCCGTCGGAGGTGAGCAGACCCTGGCCGAGCACGCTGGAGAGCGATTCGAGGGCGGTGTGCGTCTTCTCGAAGGCGTCGGCCTGCGTGACGAGCACGTCGCGCACGTGGTCGGGGTGGCGCACGACGTAGAGGCCCACGCCCCCGGACGGCGCATAGTAGATGTCGCCGAAGCGCTCGAAGCGCCCGCCGACGAAGCCGAACGGATCGCGAAGGAACGCGAGCCCGTAGCGGACGGTGCCGACGAGACCGGTGCTGCGCGCGGCTGGGCCCGGCGGCAGCTCGGACGAGGCGGGGCTTCCGGGCGTTTCCTGCATGGTAGCGAGCGCTATCGGCCCGGGACGCGGCGGTCAAGGCTCGCCGTAGGAGGCCTCTCGCTGCGGCCCTGCTGCGCTGGCAGATCGGCGGCGACCGCGCTCACCGCACGTGATAGCCTTGGAGGTCGGACTTCTTTGTCAGAGCGAAGGGAGAGCGGGCGATGGCGTCATTGCGCTTGGACGTGCTTTGGTTCGGTCCCGTCAATGGCTTCCAGGTGAAGGGAGCCACGGTGGGGGCTGCGAAACCGTATTTCCTCACGTGTACCGGCGACGGCAGCGACGGCCAGCCGACCTGCGCCGATCGCGCCGAAGCGTGGAAGGCGTCGAGCGGGCGGCGCCTCCCGGGCCTGTTCGAGCGGGTCAAGATCCCCGAGGGGGAGGTCGGCCGGCTCTACCTGGGCGCGTTCAGCGCCGGTGGCCAGTGCCTCAAGCGAGTCGCGCTCCACGCGGCCGATCGCGCCCTGATCACCGCCATGTTGCTCTCGGACGCGACCTACACCATTGAATGGCAAGACCAGAAGAAGGGCCTCACCAAGCCCATTGAAGGGTTCCTCCATTACGCCATGGATTGCATTGCCGACGGGCGCCTGTTCCTGGCCACGGCGTCGGGCGCGCCGAACAAGAGCTACGCCTCCGGCGCCCAGTCGCTCGACGGCCTGCGCCGCGGCGTGGAGGCCACGCTGGGCGAGGACATGGACGACGCCACGGCCGACCCGATCTGGAGCGGCCTGCGCGCGCCGGTCCGCGCCTGGCGCAAGCGAAACGTGATCCTCGCGGACTTCGGCGACGCCTACAAACACGGCGAGCACGCGACGGTGCTCGCACCGATCTTGTGGCCGCGGGCCATCGCGCTGTCTGCCCCTGCCTCCCCCACGTCGCCGTCGGGACCCGTCACACCGGTTCCCCCCGCGCCGCCCGCCGTCCCCTGTTGACCAGCAAAAGCTCCAACCCTGGAGCAAATTCGGTTCGCGACAGCGGCCGCCCCGCGCCGCCGTGCTTCTGCCGGGCAGCCACCGAGCGTAGGATGGTCGCCATTTCGCGCGCGCCGGCGGCGCGCCGCGAGGAGGCTTCCCATGTGGAATCGACTTGCTCGGCCGGTGGCGTTCATCTCGTTTGCGGTGGCGATGGGCGGCGCCGCCTTCTTCTCGTGTACCTCGCAGAGCGGCACGGACAGCGGCACCGGCGGTTGTCCCGGCTCTACGACCGCCGCCGCGCGCCCGACCGAGTGGGTCGCCTTCCACACCGAGGTGCCGCTCGACCCTGCCAAGTTCCACGGGCTCGCCTCCGGGCTGTTCGGCGCGGACGCCCAGGCCGGCAAGTTCGTCAAAGACAACGAGCTGACCCCGGGCATCTTCCTCACCGGCTCCGCCGAGTCGTCCACCCCCGATCAGTCGCGCGTCACGCTCGCGTTCGACGACGGCGAGACCCCGCGCCGCACCCTCGCCGTGGCGCCCGCCTCGTTCGCCGTGGGCGGCGTCTTCATCACCACGGCCGAGGCCGCCATCGCCAACATGCAGGCCCACACCAAGGCCGAGCCCGGCAGCGGCGAGACCTTCTTCATCGAATACCGCGTCGCCTCCGCGCAGGGCGGCAAGCTCTCGTTCGGCGTCCGCGGCAGTGCCGGCGTCTACAGCCTGGTCGTCGACGTGACCTCGCCGCGCACCTCGCTCGAAAAGGCCAACATCGGCAAGGCCGCCGACGAGTTCGAGCCCTACGACACCGTCGCTGGCACCGTCTGGTTCCACCTCTCCAAGGACGATTTCGACTTTTTCACGAATCACGCCTACGGCTCGGGCGCGACCGGCAAACAGAACTTCAAAGACTTCCAGCTCGTGCCCCACAACTGGCTCCGCCTCACCGTCGAGCCGCACCTCGACGACAAGTTCGTCAGCGTCGGCTTCGAGGTCGTCTCGGTGGACGACAAGCGCATCCCGGTGGCAAAGGCGCCTGCATCCATCCTCGCAGGCAGCACGTTCCGCGCCATGGTCGATCGGAACCTGGTCACCATGCGCGAGCAAGAGAAGGCCGTGCCCGGCTCGTCGACGCCCTGGCAGGTGCCCTTTTATTACGACGACCCGGACGGGGGAGGGGTGGTGCAGGTCATTGCGCAGGGCACCGCCGGGACGTTCTCCATTGCATACGCCATCGAGTCGCCGCGCAATACCCTCAAAGACGTGCCCTTCGTCGCGCATCAACCGGTCGAGATCGAGCCGCCCGATCCCAACGAGACGGCGTCGTGCGAGGAGCTCGGCGATCCGACCATCACGCTCGCGCCCAAGGGCACACTCGACATCTCCTTCAAGGCGAGCGACATCATCAAGAACAGCCCCGATCTCATGGTGCCGCTCAAGGGCACGATCTTTTGCGCCCTGTTCCGTGCGGAAGAGGTGGAGATCACCGGACCGCACGAGGACGCCGTCGTGCTCCAGGAGCTCCAGGTGACGGACGCCGACCTCGACGCCAAGGAGCCGCCGACCTTCGTCACGAAAGAGCTGTTCGCCGGTGAATACCAGATCCTTTGTGCCCAGGACCTCGACAAGGACGGGGACGCGTCGCACGGCGATCCGGTGACCGTGCCGATTGGCAGCTACACCGTCGCCTGCAACAAGAACCCGGTCACGGTCGAGCTCGCCATTCTCAATCCGCAGCCATAACGTGGCGTGACGTGGACAGAGGCAGGCCGACGCAACCCTGGTGGACGCGAGTGGGCGGGACACCGACGTCGCTAGCAGTCGCGGACTTGGCCGCGCGGTCGTGGTGGAGGAGAGTCGGGAGCGGGCGCCTCGAGCGGGGCCGCGAATGGTGGAACGGCTGCTCGCGCGGTGGCCCGCGCCCGCGACGCTTCCATCGTTCCGTGATTCGGGCCGCCGCGACAGCGGCATTGCTGGCCGTCGCCTTCGCGGGCTGCGGCGATGGCGAGACTGTGAGTCTCGCCCCGCTCGCAGCCGGTCGGGTGGGCTCCAGCATTGCCCTGCTCGCTTCCGCCGGTGAGCTCGCCGTCGTGAACGCCGATCAGGGCAGCGTGAGCTTTCTCGACCCCGCGACGCTCGACCAGAAGGCCGTCGTCGAGGTCGGCGGCGAGCCCCACGCCCTGCTCGAGCTGCCCTCGGGCGAGCTCTTCGTCACCACCTACCGCGGCGGTGAGATCGTGCGGATCGACCCTGAATCCCGCGAGATCACGGCGCGCCGCTCGGTGTGCGCCGGCCCCTGGGGCCTCGCCGAGGCGCCCGGCGGCGCCTCCGTGCTCGTCGCGTGCGAGTGGGAGAGCGCCGTCCTGCGAGTCGATCCCCGGACGCTCGCGCCCGAGGTGCTCGCCCGCGATCTGTCGCGCCCGCGCGCCGTCGCGACCGCGGGGGACTCGGTGTTCGCGGCCGACTTCACCGGCGGCCTCGTCCATCGAATCGACGCGCGCGGCACCCTCGCGACCACCTCGCTGGTCCCCGAGGACGCGCCGTATCGCCCCGCGCTCACCACCATGACGGCGAACCTCGCGACGGCCATGACCCCGGCGTTCGGGCGCCTGTTCGTGGCGCACGAGCTGGTGAACCACGACGGCAACAGCGCGGTGGAGCAAGTGGCCGACGACTATGGCTCCGTGCTCGACGGCAACCCCAAGATCAACCCGGCCGTCACCGCCCTCGTCCCCGGCGCGGACCAGGCGGCCGGCGCCGCGGATCCGCCGGTCCTCTATGCCCATTACGACGGGGGACCGCGCGTCTTCAATGGCCCGGCCGCGCTCGCGGCGTTCGGAGAGCACCACTTGCTCGTGGCCAACCTCTCCACGCAGGACGTCGCGGTGCTCGACATCTCCGCCCGGGACCCCGACGAGCGCGCGGTGGGGAGCTTCGCGGTCGGCGCGGGCCCGTCGGGAATTGCAGTGTCGCCGGACGGGACCGTCGCGTTCATTGACAATGCCCTCGACGGCTCCGTCTCGCGCCTCGATCTCACGCGACCTCTGGGTCCGGACGCGCCGCGCCACGACGCCGAGCTCACCCGCGTGCGCGACCTCCCCGCCCGCTATTCGGCCGCCGCGCTCGCCGGGCGCAAGCTCTTTCACGACGCCGCGAACTCGCACGTCACGCCCTCCGCGGTCGTCGCGTGCAGCACGTGCCACCCGGGCGGCGGCGACGACGGCCTCGTCTGGTTCATCCACACGAGCAAGATCCCCCTGAAGCGCCGGCGCACCCCCCACCTGGCCGGAGCGCGCTCCAGCACGGCGCCGTTTCACTGGGACGGCGCCTTCACCACCATGCCGGCGCTCGCCTCCGCCACCATCACCGACCTCATGGCCGGCGACGGCCTGCTCGTCGACATCGAGTCCATCCAGGCTTACCTCGATGAGATCGTCCTTCCGCCACAGCCGCCGCCCGGTGACCCGGCCGCCGTCGCGCGTGGCCAATCCGTCTTCGCCTCACCCGCAGCCCAATGCGCGACCTGCCACGCCGGCCCCGACTACACCGACAACGCCCTCCACGCCGTGCTCGATCCAATGAGCCTCGACCCGGACGACGCGTTTTCAATGGCCAACACCCCGGCGCTGCGCGGCCTCTTCCTGCGTGCCCCTTACTTCCATGACGGCCGCGCCGCCACGCTTCGCGATCTGCTCCTCACCCCCGAAGCCGCAGCGCACGGCGGCGCAACCACCCTGTCACCGGCCCAGCTCGACGACCTCATCGCCTATCTGGAGAGCCTTTGAAACGCGCTCCCGGCGGAGCTCGCCGGCACGATAACCATCCCGATACGCCCCCCCTCTGCCGACACCCGTCCCCCAGGCCCCTGATGAACACGGCATCTCGCATTTCACGCACCGGCGCTGTCTCTCTTGGCCTCCTCGGTGCCGCGGCGCTCTCTGCCGTGCTCGGCGCCGCCCCTGGCTGCGACGGCGGCTCCGCGAGCACCACCAGCAGCGGCGGAAACGCGCCGGACGCGGGCACGGGAGGCACCGGTGGTAGCCCGGTGATCTTCATCGCGCCGGAGAAGTGCAAGTCGGTCGGCGCCGCCAACGAGGTCGGGCCCGACCACCCGAACGCCCAGGGACAGTGCCTCTTTCTCATCGACTCGTGGGGCACCGAGGTGCTCGATGCCTGGCCGCCCACCGACTTCATGCTCGACCTCATGACGAGCGAGCCCGAGGTGTTCGGCAACCAGTTCGCCAAGTTCGGCTTCCTCGCCGACCCCAACGACGACCTCCCCATCGGCCTCAAACGTGGCCTCGGCGACCCGGAGAAGGTGCGCGAGACGTGCGCCCTGTGCCACGTCGCCGAGCTGCCCGACGGGCGCATCTGGCTTGGCGCGCCCAATACCAGGCTCGACTTCGGTCGCTTCCAGATCGAGGTCGACAAGCGCTGGGTCGCCGCCGGACACCCGCCGATGTTGAACGAGGATGCCATTGAAAAGGCCCAGGGGCTCGGGCCCGGCCGCATCAACGCGGCTTCGTCGGATTACGCCTATCTCGTCGCCGCCGACTTCCCGCCGTACTTCACGCTCTCCGAGCGCACCCATCTGAACTACATCGGGACCGGAAACAACCTCCGCACCGAGGCGTTCTTCTCCATCTACTCCTTCGGTGCAGGCAGTCCCAACGACGAGACCGCCAAGGTGCCGTTCCCGCCCGACGATCGCGTGGACGCCTTCCTTGCCGTCTTCGGCGCGTTCGCGCCCCCCGACGGGCCCGTCCAGGACGCCGCGCTCGTGGCCAAAGGCAAGGCGGTCTTCGAGACCGCGAGGTGCGGGAGCTGCCATCACCCGGCAGACATCGGCGAGGACGAGGTCGTCACCTACGACAAGGCCCCCGACGGCATCGAGCGCATTCCCGGTGACGACCCCAAGTGGAAGAAGGGCTCGATTCGCACCGATATCCTCCACCGTGTGCTCATCGACCCGTCGGTGAGCCCTCCGTCCGGCTCGGGAGGCGCAGGCGGCACCGGAGGCGCGGGCAGCACCGGCACGGGCACCGACACCGGCTATGACGATCTCATTGCCTTCATCCTCGGCCACGGTCTCTCGGTCGGACCCACGGACGGCTATCGCACCTCCGATCTGCGCGGGCTGTGGGCCACGCCGCCCTATCTCCACAATGGCAGTGTGCCCACCCTCGACGACCTGCTCGACAAGGCCACCGATCGCCCCGTCACCTGGAAACGCGGCGACTTCCTCGTGGACACCACCGTCCTCGGCAACAGCAATCAGGGCCACGAGCTCGGCACGACCCTGGACGCCGCCGACAAACAAGCCCTCGTCGCCTACCTGAAGAGCCTCTGACCGGGCAGCCGCCCCGCAATCATCGCGAGCCCGCACAGTCACCGGCCCCCGGCCCAGCCATCACCCCGACCTGCACCGTCCCAACCCCCAGCCATCGTCGCCAATCGGTCCAGTCGCAGGCCCGGCCCGGCAACGGTCCCGGGCCCGCACGGTCGCGCGCCCCCACCCACTCCGGCGTCGTCGCACCGCCCTGTCCACGACGTGGGCAGCGAGCGCCCACACGCCTGACGGATCGCGCTCGTCGCTCACGAATTCACGCCATTTGAACGCATCTTGTCCCTCGATCGGCGCTGGCCCCGACCTTGCTATGAGTGTCTGTCGGAGGCATCAAAATGGATCCCACCGAGACCCTGCCGGTCGTCGCACAGACAGCGTCCAATTACCTCGTTCCCGTCTACATCACCTATGCCGTCGTCGCGATCGGCCTCACCGTGTGGATTGCGCGCACCCTGTTTCGCAACGGCTCCGTGTTCCTGGAAGAGGTCTTCCCGGAGGCGCCGAAGATGGCCGACGCCGTCAATCGCCTGCTGGTCGTCGGGTTCTATCTGATCAATCTCGGCTACGCGTCGCTCATTCTGAGGGCCGACGGCTCGGCGTCGCTCACCCAGTCGATCGAAGTGCTCGCGTCCAAGCTCGGGCTCCTCTTGCTCTCGCTCGGCGCCATGCACTTCGCCAACCTGTACGTGTTCCACCGCATCCGTCGCCGCGCGAAGCTGAGCCAGCTCCCCCCGCCGGTCCCGCCGCAGATGTACCTGCCGCCGGCCTCGTCCGGCGAGCGTGAGCCCCGCATCCGCGCCCACGCCGAAGTCGCCGCGTGACCCCCTGTCGCCACCATCCCCCCGCGTCGCGCCGGGCCCCCTCGTGGCGGCCGGCGCGCCGCGCGACGCGCAACCCACCGTGCTCTCAATTCCGTGCAATCCCCCGCAAAACGCCGGCTCCCGCAGAGCGACCGGCGCCTGGAGGCCGCCATGATCAGGCGACTCACCGTCCTTTACGACGAGCGCTGTGTCCTGTGCATCCGCTGCCGTGAGTGGATGTTGAAACAGGACGCCTTCGTCCCGCTCGAGTTCATGGGCTCTCATTCACCCCGCGCCGCCGAGCTCTACGGCGCGGTTCCCTGGCTCGGGGACGAGCTCGTCGTCGTCGGCGACCAGGGCCAGGTCTGGGCCGGTCCCGCCGCCTTCATGGTCTGCCTGTGGGCCCTCGTCGATTACCGCGAGTGGTCGTACCACCTGAGCGGCGAGACCTTCTCCAAGGTGGCCATTCGTTTCTTCGTGACCCTGTCCAAGGAACGAAAGTGGATTGCCGACTGGCTCCGCCATCCCGGCTGCACCGACGACCGCTGCCGCGTCGCCCACGCCCCGTCGCCATACCGGTGACCGGCTGCGCCCGACCCGGACGTCTTCGCTGCCCTATCCATTCCGTCTCCCCTGACCCCGCCGTGGCTCATTCGTCGCTTGACGACGCCCCGCCTTGCATAGATGGTGGCCGTCTGATGAGCACGGTCGAAGAGCTAAAAATTGAAGTGGTGCGCCCCCCGAACGATCCGGAGGGCACCAAGGCCGAGTCGGGCCACACCCTGCTGGTCCACTACGTCGGCACCCTGACCGACGGCACGAAGTTCGATTCGTCGCGCGATCGCCGGGACTTTTTCACCTTCAAGCTCGGCGACGGCAACGTCATCAAGGGCTGGGACGTGGGCCTCATCGGCATGCAAGACGGCGAGATCCGCAAGCTCACCGTCCCGAGCCACCTCGCCTACGGCGAAAAGGGCGTCCCCAACCTCATCCCGCCCAACGCCACGCTCATCTTCGAGATCGAGCTGCTCGAAATCTGGGAGTAGCCGCCCCACCACGACGTCGTCGCGACGCCCGCGAGCCGGGGCCCCGCTACTCCACCACCACGACGTCGTCGCGGTTCACCCACCAGCGCACGCGATCCCCCTTGGCCGACGGCTGCCGCCCGGAGATGCGCGGCAATTCGCTGTCCGGCGCGGCGGGATCCCAGGTCTGCTTCGCTGGAGGCGCCGTCTGGCGCTCGGCGCTGCGGGCCGCGGCCACGGTCTCGATCTCGACCCCGCCCTCGGTGCGCAAGAACAGCTGCACGAGCGGGCCGCGAAAAATCTCCTGCTCCACCGTCGCGAGGAACGTCCCGTCCATCTGCGGCTCGTCTTCCTCGAAGCCGAAGCGGATTTTTTCGGGGCGGATCGCCACGGTCACCTCGGCCCCGATGGTGCGCCCGGGGTGGTTCGCCACCAGCTCCACGTCCTTGCCGATCGAGAGCCGCAGCTTGGCGCCTGCGTGCGACAGCACCTTCGCCCGGAAGATGTTCGCATCCCCGACGAACGACGCCACGAACGCGGTGCGCGGCCGATCGTAGATCTCGGCCACCGAGCCCTGCTGCTCGATGCGCCCCTGGTTCACCACGGCGATGCGGTCGGACAGCACGAGCGCCGACTCCTGGTCGTGCGTCACGAACACGAACGTGATGCCCACCTTCTGCTGGAGCTTCTTCAGCTCCACCTGCATCGCCTCGCGCAGCTTCGCGTCCAGCGCCGACAGCGGCTCGTCCAGCAGCAGCACCTTGGGCCGGCAGACGAGCGCCCGCGCCAGGGCCACGCGCTGCCGCTGGCCCCCCGACAGCTCGTTCGGCCGCCGCTTCTCCATGCCGCCGATCTGCACCAGCTCGATGGCCTCGCTCACCCGCTTCTCGCGCTCGGCCTTGGCGACGCCGCGCATCTTCAGGCCGAACGCGACGTTCTCCGCGACCGACAGGTGAGGGAACAGCGCGTAGCTCTGGAACACCAGGTGGACGTCGCGCTCGTAGGCGGGGACCCGCGTGACGTCTTTTCCGTCGAGCCACACCGAGCCGACATCCGTCGTCTCGAAGCCCGCGATCAGCCGCAACAGCGTCGTCTTGCCGCTCCCGGAAGGCCCGAGCAACGTCAAGATTTCACCCGACGGAATGCTCAGGCTCACGTCCCGCACGGCGTCCACCGCGCCGTAGCGCTTCGAGACGCCGCGCAGCTCGATCATCGCTTCCATGGGTTCTTTTTTCTCCTCCCGCGAGCGCCGCCGATCATCGGTGCAGCGCCTCCTCGCCGTCCTTGCGCAACGCCCAGGCCAGCAGCGCCACGAACATCAGCAGCAGCCCGGCGCCCAGCGCGGCTCCAAAAGGCCAGTTTCGACCCTGGCCAAACTGGTTCTGGATCACGTTGCCGACGAGCGGAACGCGCCCGCCGCCCATCAGATCGGCGATCGCGAACATGCCAATCGACGGGATGAACACGAACAGCGCCGCCGCGACGATGCCCGGCCGGGTGAGCGGCAGGATCACGTGGACGAACGCCCGCCACGGCGACGCGCCGAGATCGTACGCGGCCTCGACGAGCGCGCCGTCGAGCTTCTCGGCGCTCGCGTAGATGGGCAGGATGGTGAACGGCAGGTACGCGTAGACGAGGCCGAGCAGCACCGCGCCCTCGGTGTAGAGCATGTCGACCGGGGCCGAGGTCAGCCGCGTGTATTGCAAAAGTGCATTGATGAGCCCCTCCGACCGGAGCAGGATCATCCACGCGTACGTGCGCACCAGAAAGCTCGTCCAGAAGGGGATCATGACGAGCACGAGCAGCTTGCTGCGCCAGCGCTCGGGGGCGCGGCCGAGGTAGTAGCCGACCGGATAACCAAAGAGCAGGCACGCCGCCGTCGCAATGCCCGAGAGCCACAGCGAGCGCAGCAGGATGCGCACGTACGTCGGATCCGCGAGCCGGCCGATGGCCTCGAGCGAGAAGCGCGGGACCACCTGCCCGAGGTCGTCGCGATCGCAGAACGCGTAGCCGATCAGGATGAGGTTCGGCAGCACCACCAGGGCGAGCAACCAGACGAACAGGGGTGCGGCGAGCAGGCCGCCGAACGGCCCGAGCGCGCGCTTGCGAGGAGTCGGATCGGCCAAGGAACGTCAGTTGGCAGACTTGAGATCCGTGATGAGCTTGTCGACGTCGGTCGACATCTTCCCGATGTCGCGGAAGCTCTCGCGCGCCTTGGCCTTGTCGAGCAGGGCAGGGGGATAGCTCGCGGGGTTCGCGCGCTGCGCGTCGGTGAGCAGCTTGCGCGCCTCGGCATTGGGGTTCAGGTAAGGGAACTTGTCCGAGATCTGCTTCGAGATCTCCGGCCGTAGCACGTAGTTGATGAACATCTCGGCGCCGGTCTTGTTCTTCGCGCCGGCCGGAATGCAAAGGTGATCAATCGACAGGTGGGTGCCCTCTTCCGGCAGCACGAAGCTGTACTTCTTGTCCTGCTCGTAGAGCTTGGCCGCCTCGCCGCTCCAGATCACCCCGACGTCGACGTCGCCATTGAGCATGGCCGTCTTCGGGCTGTCCGAGTCGAACACCTTCACCAGCTTCAGCCACTCGCCGAGCACCGGCTTCGCCTTCGCGAGGGTGTCCGCCGTCACGTCGTTCGGGCCGATGCCCAGCGTCGCGAACGCCCACGTCACCATCTCGCGGGCGTCGTTCACGACCACGATGCGGTTCTTGTACTTGGGAGAGAACGCGTCCTTGTAGCCCTTGATCGGGTCCTTCACCTTGTCGGTGTTGACCACGATGCCGACCGTGCCGGCCATGTACGGGGCGCAGAACGCGAGCTCCGGATCGTGCGGGAAGCCGCGCATCTCCGGGGCGATGTTCTTCATGTTGGGGACGTTCGCCGCGTCGAGCTTCTGGAGCTTGTTCTGCTTGTTCAGCGCCTCGACCGTGTATTCGCTCGGCTGGATCAGGTCGTAGGCCGTGCCGCCCGCCAGCAGCTTCGAGAGCATCTCCTCGTTCGAGGCATAAGTCTCGTAATGGACCGTGATGCCGGTCTCCTTCGAGAAGCCGTCAATCACCGACTCCGGCACGTATTCCGACCAGGCGAAGAGCAGCAGCTCCTTGCCTGCCTTCGGGGCTGCCGCGGCGCTGCCGCTCGCCGAGGGGGTGCCGCTCGCCGCCGGCGCCGGGGTCTTGTCGTCGCCCGAACAGCCGAAAAGGGTGAGCGTCCACACGCACGCGGCGGCGAAGAGAGAACGTCGAGTCACCATGGGGCCGGCATTTTCACAGAATGTCTCCACTCCCGGAGCGAAATCGCCGCCGCTACGATTTGTAGGCCTTCTTGAGGGCCTCCGAGACGACGACCACCATCGCCGTCATCACCACCAGCACGGTCGAGATGGTGTTGAGCGAGGGGCTGAGCCCGACGCGCGCCATGCCGTAGACCTTCACCGGCAACGTCTCGGAGGTCGGGCCGCGGGTGAAATACGTCACCACCAGCTCGTCGAAGCTGAGCGTGAAGGCGAGCAGCCCGCCCGCGACGATCGCGGGGAGGAGGTAGGGCAAGATCACCAGCCGGAAGGCCGTCGCGGGCGTCGCGCCCAGGTCCAGCGCGGCCTCTTCGAGCGAGGGATCGATCCCGGCGAGGCGGGCCTGCACCGTCACCATCACGAACGGAAAGCAGAACGTGGTGTGCGCGAGGATCACGGTCAGAAACCCGAGCTCCATGCGCAGCGTCTTGAACAGCACGAGGAGGCCGATGCCGAGCAAGATCTCGGGGAGGATCATCGGAACGTAGGCCGCCGCGCGCAGCGCTCGCATCCCCGGCACGCGGTAGCGGTGGAGCAGCCACGCCGACCCGGTGCCCAGCAGCACGCTCAGCGCCGTGGTCCCGGTCGCGATGATCACGCTGTTCCACAGCGACGCGATGAGCGACGACCGGCGCTCGTCGGCGAGGTGCGCCCGCGCCTCCTCGAAGAGCTCGCGGTACCAGCGGAACGTGAAGCCTTCCCAGACCAGCGCCATGCTGCTGGCGTTGAACGAATAGGCCACCAGGATGGCGATCGGCAGGTACAGGAAGACGATGACGATCGCGGTCCACCCCGCGAGCGCGCGCCGTGCGAACGACTGCGAGCCCATCGATCCCGACATGGCGCGCTACCTTCGCATCACCGGCATCGACGGATCGATCACGCCGCTCTCGACCTTGCCGGCGACGTAGAGCTCGGTCGCCGGCCCACCTTGCACCGGGTAGCCGCGCGCGATCACCTCGAAGGTCCTGGCCTTCGCGTCGGTGCGCAGCTCGTACTGGAAGACCTGCGGACCGCCGATCAGCTCGAAGCGCGCGCACTTCCACCCGGCGCCGCTCCAGTCGGCGTTCACCGAGCTGTAAGGCGTGTCTTTCACGGCCTCGAGCGCGGCCGGGACCGGCGGAGCCGAGGCGCAGAAGACCGGCGGATCGCGCTCGATCGCGCTCATCAGACCGACGACGATGCGCTTGAGGTTCACCTTGGCCTCCCCCTCGCGGGTGCGCGCCATGTAGGCGACGGTGTCGCGCGTGAGCAGCTCGGAGCAGCGCGGGATGTCCGTCCCCGGCAGCTTCGGCGGCGCGGCGAGGACGGCCGTGATGTAGTCGACCGGCCGCTTCTTGCCGCCGTCCTTGCGCGCCACCGCGGCGATCGCCTCGCTCAGCTTCTTGCACTTGCTCGCCAGCTCTTTTTGCTCGGGCTCGGTGAGCGGCGAGACCCCCGCGGGCGGCGAGGCATCGGCCGGGGCGCCAGGCTTCGCAGGCTGCGCGGTGGCCGGCTCGGCGCTCGGTGCCGCGGATGCGGTGGAGGGAGCCGTTGTCGCGGAGGCGGCGGAAGGCGCGGGTTGGGAAGCTTCTGCGGTCGGGGAGGGGGACGTCGCGGCGGGTGACGAGGGGCCGCAGCCGAGCAGGGCAGCGATCGTGACGAGGGCCGCGCAGCGCGCGGGCAGCCGAGGAACGAGAGCGAGCGCCATGAGGGCGGGAGCCTACTCGATCCGGTCCGGCGAGTGGACGGCGGAGCGAGCCAGCGGCGGGCGCCGCCGTCAGAGGTATCCCTGCGCTTGCAATGAAAAGAGGCGCGCGTAGAGGCCGCCCGCGGCGAGCAGCTCTTCGTGGGTGCCCTGTTCGACGATGCCGCCCTTCTCGAGCACGATGATGCGCTCGGCGAGGCGCACGGTCGGGAAGCGGTGCGAGATCACGATGGACGTCTTGCCCTGCGACAGCCGCTGAAAGCGCTCGAAGACCGCGTGCTCGGCCTCGGCGTCGAGCGCCGCGGTGGGCTCGTCGAGGATCAGGATGTCGGCGTCCTCGCGGAGGAACGCCCGCGCCAGCGCCAGCTTTTGCCACTGCCCCCCCGACAGCTCGACGCCGCCCTTGAACCACCGGCCGAGCTGGGTCGAGAGCTTCTCCGGCAGCCGATCGACAACGTCGCGCGCCCCGCCGAGATCGACGGCGCGCTCGATGCTGACGTCGTCGTTCATGCGCGGAACGTTGCCGATGCCCACCGTCTCGCGGGCGCTCAGCTTGTATTGACCGAAGTCCTGGAACACCACGCCGATGCGGGCGCGCACCGCCTCGGGATCCCACTCGGCGAGGTCTTTCCCGTCGAGCAGGATGCGCCCCTCGGTCGGCTCGTAGAGCCGCGTGAGCAGCTTGATGAACGTCGTCTTGCCCGCGCCGTTGTGCCCCACGAGCGCCACGCTGTGCCCGAACGGCAAGAACAGATCGATGTGACGGAGCGCCCACGTGTCGCGCCCCGGGTAGAGAAAGCCCACATCGTCGAAGCGGATGCCGCGCTCTTCGAGGGGTTCGCGCACGGCGACGCCGTCGCTCCGAACGGCAACGCGGGCGGACGTCGCGTCGCTCTTCGTGGTGACCAGCGCGCCCTTCGTGCCGCTTTCTCTCGCGAGCGCAGCCTTCGCGTCGCTCTCCTTCGTGACGAGCTCGGCCTTTGCCTCCTTGTTCAACCCGAGGAAGTCGAACAGGTTCGACATGTACAGGTTGTCTTCGTACATGCCGCCGACCGCCCCCAAGATCGCCTGGAACGACGACTGCCCCTGGCGGAACGCCAGCACGTAGAGCGTCATCTGCCCGAGCGTGATCGCGCCGGCCGCTGCGGCGAGGCCCATCGCCACGTACGACGCGTAGAACGCCCCCGTCGCGAGCAGCGACAGCGCGTACGCCCAGCCCGAGCGCTTCACCGCGAGCTGGGTGTCCTCGCGGTAGAACGTCTCGCCGAGCACCTTGTAGCGCTCCAGCAACAATGGCCCGAAGCCGAAGACCTTCACTTCCTTCGCGTACTCGTCGTTGGCGAGCACGTGCTCCAGGTAATTGAGCCGGCGCGCGTCGGGCGACCGCCAGTTGCGCAGCCGGAACGCCGCCGCCCCGAACTTCACCTCGGCGATCGTCGCGGGGATCGTCGCGGCGATCAGCCCGAGCACCACGTACCCGCTGTAGCTCGCGATGAGCACCACGTACCCGGCGAGCGTCACGATGTTCTGGACGATCTGGAACGTGTCGAGCACCACCGAGATCGGCCGCGCCGAAGCCTCCCGCCGGGCCCGCGTCAGCCGGTCGTAGACCTCGGGGTCCTCGAAGTCGGCGAGCTTCAGCGTCAGCGCTTTCTCGAGAATGCGCACGTTGATGTCGAGCCCGAGACGCGCCCCGAGCACCGAGCGCACCAGCCCGAGGCCACGCATCGCCCCGGCTTGCAGCGCGACGAGCGCGCCCTCGAGGATGACCCACTTCAGCGCCTGCGCCGAGTCCTTGGCGAGCACCGAGTCGACGATGAGCTTGGCCACCTGAGCGACGGCGAGCGGCAACAGCGACGCCGTGAGCGTGAGAGAACCGAGCGCGAACGTCCCGCGCGGCGACGCCCGATACACGAGCCCGACGGTGCGCGGGACGTGGGCGAAGCTCGCGCGGAGACGGGCGAGCAGGGGCAGGGGAGGGGGTGTGAGAGGTTCGGGTCGTGGCGACATGGACCGTGGACGATGCGCGAGAGGCTCGGTCGAGCCTGTCGAACGAGCCTGGTTGCCGGAGATGACTGCCCCGCCGTTCTTAATGCCTCTCCCCGACGATTGCGCTCCGCTTCACGCTTCTTCGCACTTCGTGCCGCCGCAGCCGCTCCTGCGCGTTGGATGGGACGGAGATTCCAGGCTCGTCGCGCAGACGAGCGCGCGACGGGTTGGCGTCGGGGCCGGCTTGCGACTCGACGACGCCGCGTGTAGTGCTGAACGCGCGTCGGGTGACGCGAAGGTCTTCGGACGAGGAAGAAACGGCCGCGGCGCATGCGTTCGCTCCGAGACAAGCTTGCGGATTTGCCCGCGCCGCAGCGACGGGATCCCGTCCGTTCGACCGCGCTTCCTCCGGTCGCTCCGGTCGCTCCGGTCGCTCCGGTCGCTCCGGTCGCACGTGCCCTGCCCATCGCGCCGCTCGCTCACGGCACGCCCGGGCACAAGCCCTCTCTCGAAGAGCTCCGCGCCCGCATCGCCGCCCTCGTCGGCCGCAAGCCAACGATGCCGCCCCGTCCTGATCCGAGCGCGGGTGAGCTGCCGTTCTTCGTCGAGCACACCCCGACCGGACCGCGCTACGTCCGCAGGGTGCGCGCGGCGCCGGCGGCTCGCGTGGGCCGTGTGCCTCTCGTCGCCGCCCGCACCGCCGACCCGATCACCCTCGGGCTGCTCGCCCTCGACCCGACGCTTGGCGCATGCGATCCGCGAAAGGCGCTGTACCTCGACACCGAGACCACCGGCCTGGCGGGCGGCACTGGAACGGTCGCCTTCCTGATCGGCCTCGCGTTCTACGACGAGGCGCAGGGCACGTTCGTGCTGGAACAGATGCTCCTGCGCCGGCTCGGCGAAGAGGCGCCCATCCTCGATCTGCTCCTGCGACGGCTGGCCGAGGCGTCGATGATCGTGACGTACAACGGCAAGGCCTTCGACATGCCGCTGCTGCGCACGCGCTTCGTGATGAACCGCATGCCGCGCCCCGAGGAGCCGCCGCACCTGGACCTCCTGCACGTCGCGCGGCGGGTTCACAAACACCGCCTCACGACCTGCAGCCTCGGCAGCATCGAGAACGAAGTGCTCGGGCGCGAGCGCGTCGGCGACGTCTCGGGGATGGATATCGTCGAGGCCTATGCCCACTTCTTGCGGACGGGCAGTGAGACAGCGCTTCACGGCGTGGTGACGCACAACGAGCACGACGTGCTCTCGATGGTCGCGCTGCTCGGGCTGTACGGGGAGCCCTTCGGCGCCGTCGATCCCGCGGCTCTCGAGGAAGGCGCGGCGGTCGGCGAGGGTGCTTCGGTCGCCTGCGCGGGGGTCGGGGCAGGGCTCGGAGCGAGCGATCTCGCCAGCGTCGCGAAGACGCTGCACCGTGCGGGGGCCAGCGACCGGGCGCACGCCCTGGCCGGCGAGGCGGTCCGGGCCGGAGGGGGCGTGCACGCCCGGCGCGTCTCGGCGGACATCTGCCGGGCGCGCGGCGACACGGCGGCGGCCCTGCGCGAGTACGAGGCCATCCTCATCGAGGTCGACGATCCGGACGTGCGCCTGGTGCTGGTGAAGCTCTACGAGCACCGCGAACGGGCCTTCGAGCGCGCCCTCGAGATCCTCGCCGCCGGCACGGCCGAGAGCGAGGACGCGGTCGCCGTCCGCCGCGCGCGCCTCGAACGAAAGATCGTGAGCCGCGACCGCGCGCCCCGGCGTTCCCCGGCGGCCGGTCGCTCGCCGGCGGGCCGCAAGGCCGGACCTTTCTGAATTCATTTCCGGCGGACCCTTCTCGCGCCCGGTTACCTGAGCTAAGGTCCGCCCGATGATAACCGTCGGCTGCGCCGGCTTCCCCGTCCCAGCCACGCGCTACTTCCGCGAATTCATGTTCGTGGAAGTCCAAGAAACGCACGTGTCGCTGCCCGGCCCGGGAACGATTCGAAGGTGGCGGCGTGAAGCCCCGTCCAATTTTCGTTTTGCGCTCCTGGGTCCACGAGAGATTGGTCAAGAAGGGTTCCGTGACGGCAAGGTCATCGAGACCGCGCTGAAGAGCATCGAAGCCATCGCCGAAGAGCTGGAAGCGAAGACAGCCCTGTTTCTCGCGCCCGCGGAGTTCACTCCAACGCGCACCAACAAGGCCGTCCTCAAAGAGTTCCTCGGCGCCGTGAAGCAGCGTTTCGAGCGCGTCGTGTTCGAGCCGTCCTCCGGCTGGGATCCCGACGAGTGCGACGACCTGGCCAACGACGCCGGGGCGCTCGCCGCGCGCGATCCGCTGACCACCGGCCTCTCCAAGCTCAAGACCGCGTACTACCGCCTGCACGGGCCCGCAGGTCACAAATC
>Ga0163144_10008272_pt1 | contig 22531 bp, 11 predicted proteins | sample OliLak19BULKMAT1_FD_123175 | JGI IMG/M metagenome (GOLD analysis project Ga0163144, IMG submission 123175) | Freshwater microbial mat bacterial communities from Lake Vanda, McMurdo Dry Valleys, Antarctica - Oligotrophic Lake LV.19.BULKMAT1 | ecosystem: Environmental > Aquatic > Freshwater >...
CAGGCGCGCGAGGACATCGTGCGGCGCGCGCACCCGCAGGCGCGTGCCCGCTTCGTCGTACGTCTCTTCGAGGACGCGCGCTTCGGCGTGGGCCTCGGCGACGCGCTTGCCCTCGGCATACGGGAAGAACAGCTCTGCTTCTTCCATGCGCGCCTCGAACAAGGCCACGATCTTCGCGTGCAGGAGCGCGACGTCGGCGGGGTCTTTCGCGCTCATCATGAACGCGTCGGGGAGCTCGGCGTGGAGCGCAGCGCGGCCCTCTGCGTCGACGCGGTCCATCTTGTTCAAGACGAGCAGCAGCGAGGCGTCTTCGAGCGCGCCGATCTCGCCGAGCACGGTGCGCGTCACCGCGAGCTGCGCGCGAAACGCCGGATCGGACGCGTCGACGACGTGCAGCAAGAGGTGCGCTTCTTGCGCTTCTTCGAGGGTCGAGCGGAACGACGCGACGAGGTCGTGCGGCAGCTGCTTGATGAAGCCGACCGTGTCCGAGATGAGCACGCGCGGCTTGGGCTCCGGATGCAGCGGGCGCACCGTCGTGTCGAGCGTCGCGAACAGCTTGTCGGCGACGTAGACGTCGCTGCCGGTGAGCGCGCGCATCAGCGACGACTTACCGGCGTTGGTGTAGCCGACGAGCGCGACCGTCGCCTGATCGGCGCGGCGCTTGCGACGGGTGCCGCTGTCGCGCTCGATCGAGGCGAGCTCTTCTCTCAGCTCTGCGATGCGGTCGCGAATCTTGCGCCGATCGAGCTCGAGCGCGCTCTCGCCAGCGCCCTTCCCGCCCACGCCGCCGCGCACGCGATCGCCGCCGCCGACGCCCTCGCGGAGGCGCGGCGTGAGATAGCCGAGCCGCGCGATCTCGACCTGCAGGCGCGCCTCGCGGGTGCGCGCATGACGATGGAAAATGGCGAGGATCACCGCGGTGCGATCGAGCACCTCGGCGTCGGTCGCGCGCTCGAGGTTGCGCGCTTGCGAGGGCGAGATGTCGTGATCGACGAGCACCATCGTCGCCTTCACGCCGCGCGGCGGTCCGTGGCTCGCGTCGGCGGCGTCGTCTTCGGCTGCGCCGTCGTCGTCGACGGATGTCTCGTCGAAGTCGCCGTCCGCGAGCTCGTCCGCGACGGAGGCTTCTTCGGCGACTGCGGCGTGCGCACCCGCCTTCGTCGTCTTCTTCTTCGCGGCGCTCGGGATCACGCCGGGCCCGCCGGTCCACAGGGCGAGCTGCTTCAGCTTGCCGGCGCCGATGACCGCGCCCTTCGACAGCGAGCTGCGCTTCTGAACGATGGTGCCGATGACGTCGAGGCCGAGCGTCGACGCGAGGCGGCCGAGCTCCTCGAGCGACGAGCGATGCTCCGCTTCATCGACGCCGGGCAGCCGCACGCCGATGATGACGGCCTTCGCGCGATCTTCAGGACTGGTGGTTTCCACAGGGTCGCGAGCGTGCGCGGCGCGACACGGCGACGCAACTCCGCGGCGTGCTCGCCAACGCTGTCAGCGCAGCGGCAACTCGAGCTGGAGCGCTACCGCGGTCATCGTGCGCGCGGGGAGGAGCGGCGCGAAGTCGATCGCATCGAGCGCGCGGCTGACGCAGCGCAGCGCCTCGGCGTCTTGCACATCGCCGCGCTGGCTCGGCACGACGATGAGCCCGGCGCCCGGCGGTCGCGCGATGTTCACATCGATGCGTGTCGAGCCAGAAGGCGCGCGGCAGCTCGCCAGGCTGGCCCCGAGGCGCTCGAGGGCGGCGGCGATTGGCCGCGTATCGAGCCCTGCGCCGCCGGTCACGGTCGCGTGCACGATCAACGACTCGCTGCCGCGGGTCGGACCGAGCTGCGTGACGGTCAGCTCGCCACCGTACATCCCGCGCATCGCGCTCGCGGTGCTCGGATCCATTCCTGGCATCTGCGTGAGGTCGAGAGTAAATATCTGCGCTGCCGCGATCGGCACACCGGCGTCGAACTTCATCGCGACGAGGGCCGCGCCCGGGTCGAGCGTGGTCGGTGCCGCGACGACCGGCGGCGCGAGGAGCGGCGATGCGGGACCGCCCATCGCGGCGCCTGGCGGCGATGTTGCGACGCTCGACGGCGCCAACACCGCCGGCGCAGGCGGAATCGGCGCAGTCGGCCGCAGCGCGAGCAGCCGTGGCACCGCGACCCATGCGGCGACACCAAGACCGAGCAGCAGCAACGTCAGCGCGGCGAACCACGCGAGCGGACCGGCGCGCCACGTCGGCGCCCTCTGCGAGTCGGCATATGCGTCGGCAGCCGCCACGCGCGACGGCTGCGCTGGCGCATACGCTGCCGAGCGCGTCGCCTGGTCGGCGGCGGGCGGCAGGCCCGCTTGCTGCGCGCTCGCTTGCTGCGCGCTCGCTTGCTGCGCGCGATGCAGCGGGGCGTCGTGCAGCGGAGCCGTGACGCCGAGCGGCGCTGGCAGAGGAAGCGCGACAGGCTCTGGCGCGGGGATGGTCGGGGCGTACGCACCGGCCACCGAGACGGCCTGCGTCGGCGCGAACGCCATCGACGCGGCCGCGCGCGGCGGTGCATGCGGCGACGACGACGCAGCGAATGCGCCGCGCAGCGCCTCGGCGAGGGCGCGGGCGGACTGAAAGCGCTGATCGGGATCTGCGGCCATCGCGCGCTCGACCACCTCGACGATCGCTGTGGGCAACATCGGCGCTGCGTCGCGCAGCGGGCGCGGCGGTTCGATGCAGATCTTCAGCAGCAGCTGCTGGTACGTCGGTGCGTCGTACGGCAGCGCGCCGGACAGCATCTGATAGAGCACGACGCCCATCGCGTAGATGTCGGCGCGCGCGTCGATGTCGCGGGCGCCGCGGAACTGCTCGGGCGGCATGTAGTGCGGCGTGCCGATCATCGCTCCGGTCAGCGTGAGCTGCTGCGCGCCGCCAGCGAGCGACACCTTGCTGAGGCCGAAGTCGACGACCTTCACGTGGTCGCGATCACTGCCGTGCCCGCGCTCCATGGCGAGCACGATGTTTGCGGGCTTCACGTCGCGATGAATCACACCCGCGGCGTGCGCGGCAGCGAGCCCCTCGAGCGCCTGCAGCGCGAGGTCGACGGCGCGTGGCACCGGCAGCGCGCCCTCATGCAGCAGCGCATCGAGATCGCGCCCTGCGAGCATCTCCATCACGTAAAAAGCGACGCCGTCGCTGGTCGTACCGAAGTCGCTGACGCGCACGACGTGTGGGCTGTCGATGCTCGCCGCTGCGCGCGCCTCGCGCAGAAAGCGCGCGACGACGTCGGTGTTCGTCGCGACCTCGCGGCGCAGCAGCTTGATCGCGACCGCCTGGCCGAGCACCGCGTGACGCGCGAGATAGACCGCGCCAAAGCCGCCGCCGCCGACGTAGCGCTCGATGTCGTAACGCTCGATGCGCGTGCCGCAGACGCCCGTAGTGACGGACACACGCAGGCGCGGACAGGTCGTCGCGTCGGCGTCGTGCACATCGCCACATGCAGTGCAGCGTGTCATCGGGCGTGCGTACCACGAACGATCCCGCGCGGCATGAGCCGGGAGAGCGCACGCGGTGCTAGCCTCGCCGCATGAGCGCTATCACACGAGAGGACCGCTTGCTCGGTGGCCTCTACGGACTGCTCATCGGCGACGCGCTCGGCGTGCCGTACGAGTTCCGCGACGCGGACGATCTGCCCACGGAGATCACGATGATCCCGCCGCCGGAGTTCGCGCGCGCGCACGCGAGCGTGGCGCCTGGCACTTGGTCCGACGACGGCGCGCAGGCGCTCGCGCTGCTCGCCTCGCTGCTCGATCACGATGGCGCGCTCGACGAGGCCGACTTCGCGCGTCGGCTGGTGCGCTGGTACGACGACGGACACTACGCAGTCGACGGCGAGGTGTTCGACGTCGGCGTGCAGACCTCGATCGCGATCGAGCAGCTGCGCGCCGGTGCACCGCCGCTCGAAGCGGGGCCGTCGGGCGAGCGGCAGAACGGCAACGGCTCGCTGATGCGGGTGTTGCCGCTGGCCCTCGTGTTCCGCGGTGACGATGCGGCGCTCGTCGACGCCGCCTATCGCAGCTCGCTGCCAACTCACGGTCATGCGCGCGCACGCGTATGCTGCGCGCTCTATTCACTGTGGGCGCGACGGCTGCTCGAGGGCGTCGCCGACGCCTGGCCGAGCGCCGTCGCCGCGATGCGCGCGAACGTGATGCGCGACAGTCCGGAGGACGAAGCGCTCGAGTACCACATCCGTCCCGACGAGCCGCTCGAGGGCAGCGGCAGCGGCTACGTGGTCGACTCGCTGCGCAGCGCGCGCATGGTGTTCGAAGGGCACGCCGACTATCGCGCGGTCGTCGTCGCGGCGGTGCGGCTCGGCGATGACACCGACACGACCGCGGCGATCGCGGGCGGAATCGCCGGGGTGCGCGGTGGACTCGCGTCGATTCCGGCAGAGTGGCGCGCGGCCCTGCGTGGTGCAGGGCTCGTAGCGCCGCTGGCCGAGCGGCTGGCGGCATTCGATCGCGCCACGCCGCGCTGACGCTTCACAGCACGCTGCTCAGCGGCGGTACGCCCACAGCACGCTGCTCAGCGGCGGTACGCCCACAGCACGGTCTCGCTCGAGACCGCGCCGCGATCGACGACCAGCTGCTGGTAGGCGCTGCCCATGCGCACGTCGGTCACGTGCTGGCCGAACTGCGAGTGCAGGTAGTGCGTCAGCTCGCCGACGGTGAGCACGCGATCTTGCGGATCGTTGTCCGCGGCGCCCTGCATCGCGTTGCGGATGAAGTAGCTGAGATAGCCGCCCGCCTGGAACTGCTGCGCGACGCCGGAGGTCACGTCTTCTTCCGAGGAGAACAGACCGACGCGCCCCGGGCGCGTGATGACGTCCTTGGCGAAGCCACCGGCGAAGCACGAGTCGAGCGCGAGGATCGACGTGCGCGCGCGGATCGAGTCGAACAGCGTGCCCATCTCGTCGTCGAGGATCTCGCCGTCGTAGAGCACGAGGGTCTCGTCTTGGCCGTCGATCTCGCGGGTGTCGCGCGAGTTTGCGCGACGGTTGCCGTGACCCGAATAGAAGAAGACGAACACGTCGTCGGGGCCCATCTGCTGAGCGAAGCGCTGGATCGCGCCGCGCACCGCGCCGACCGTCGCCTGCGCGTCGGTGAGCACGATGTGCGTCGCCGGATCGATGAGCCCGCCCTGCGTCAGCGTCTCGCTCATTTTGCGCGCGTCGTTCGCGCACTCCGGCAGATCGCCGATGCCGCTCGGGTAATCGGTGATGCCGGCGAAGACGCCGAAGACGCGCCCACCTTGCTGTGGTGGGTTGGTGCCGGGGGGCGTGCCGGGCGGGGTCACCGGGCCGCCGCCAGGGATCGACGCGCCGCGCTCGAAGGTGAGCGTGTACGCGCCGGCCTCTGCCGCGCGGTAGCTCGTCACCTGCACGGTGTACGTGCCCGACTCCGCGACCGGCAGATCGATGCCAGCGTTGGTGTCGCCCGGCACGAGATCGTCGTTGTCGAGCTGGCGGCCCGAGGGCGTGCGCACGATGAGGTACGGGTCGAACGCGCTCGACGCGAGGCGCAGCCGCACCGAGCCACCCTGCGGCAGCGTCACGCTGTGCGTGTCGACGAACTCGCCGGAGGCGAGCGTCTGATCGCCGCGCGCGAGCGAGCCGCGGATCGGCTGCACACCGGCGACCGGCGTCGGCTGCGTCGTCGGCGGGGGCGTCACGGTGCCTGGCGTTGGCGCGCTCGCACCAGACGGCGCGCCGATCACCAGCTCGTATGCGCCGGCCATGCCTGCGCGATAGCTCGTCGCGCGGATGTGGTACTCGCCGGCCTCGCGCGCCTGCAAGATGAGCGCGGAGTCAGTCGAGCCCTGAACGGCGTCATCGTTCTCCTCCTGATGGCCCGACGGCGAGCGCACCAGGATGTACGTATCGAACGCGGTCGAGCGCATCTGCAGGTTGACCGTCGCGCCAGCCGGCAGCGTCAGCACCTCTTCGTCGTAGAACTCGCCGGCCGGCTGCGTCCGGTCGCCCTGCGCGAGCGTGCCGCGGACGGTGCGGAACGTTGGCCCAGTCGGCGTCGTGTTGCCGCCGCCGGCCGGTGGTGTCGGTGTCGTGCCGGCAGCGCCCGCGCCCGTGACGACGAGCGTGTACGCGCCGCTCTCACCCGAGCGAAAGCTCGTCACGAGGATCCGATGTGGGCCCGTTTGAGTGACCACGTAGTCGAGGCCCGCGTTGTGATCCTGCGGGCTGAGATCGTCGTTGTCGGCCTGCGCTCCGGAGGGCGGATGCACGATCAAGTACGGGTCGAACGCGCTCGACGAGAGCCGCAACCGCACCGTCGATCCAGCGACGAGGTCGTAGGTGTACGTATCGGAGAACTCGCCGGTGCGCAGCGTCGTGTCGCCCTGCGCGAGCGCTCCGTTCACCGTCTGCGCCGCGCCGGTGGTCGGCGTCGGCGTCGGCGTCGGCCCGGTGCCTGGCGTCGTCATCGTCGACGCGCGCTGCGTCGGCAACACCTTCAGCTCGTACGCGCCAGTCTCACCAGGCCGATAGCTCGACGCGAACAGGAGATAGCGGCCCTGCTGCGACGCTTCGAGCTCGAGCGAGGCGTTGCGCGTGCCGCCGGAGTCGTCGTTCTCGACGCGCAGACCGGTCGGCCCGATCGCGACCAGATACGCGTCGAACGCGTCCGACGCGAGCTCGACCGAGACGCTCGCACCGGGAGAAAGATCGAGCGCGTAGACATCGGTGAGCTCGGTGGTGAGCAGCGCCTGATCGCCCTGCGCGAGCGCGCCCGTGACGCGCTGGCCAAGCATGACGGGCACGGTCGTCGGCGTCGGCGGCGTGCGATGGCTGGCGACGGTGACGGCGCCGACGGTCGCGTTCTCTGCGCCCGGCGCCGTGTCGGTGACGGCCACGGCCCAGCGTGCGCCGCGGCCGGGCGCGGGCGCGATCACCTGCACGCGGTGCATCTCCGCGCCCGGCAGCACGAACACGCCGTTCGACTGCTGCGCGACGGACTGGCCGCGCGCGTTGGTCACGAGCACGCGCAGCGGATCGTTGCTCGGCGACGAGACGCGGACGGTGACGGCCGAGTCGTGCGGCGAGCTGACGACGACGGTGTCGTAGAAGGAGCCGTCCGACGCGGTGCCATCACCGGCGGCGAGCGCGCCCTCCGTGTTTTGGCCGGGAGCGAGGAACGCGCCCTGCAGCGGCGTGAGCGAGGCCGCCGGCTGCCCCGGCTGCACGACGCCGCTCGGACCCGCGCGCAGCACCACGACGCGATACGCGCCGGTCGAGGTCGGCGCGAAGCTCGATACCTGGACCTTCATGGCGCCCGCAACCCTGACGACGAACTCGAGCCTCGAGCGCTGGCGATCGCCGTTCCAGTCGTCGTTCACCAGCCGACCACCGCCGGGCGGCGTCACCTCGAGCGTCGGATCGAACGCCGACGACGTGACCTCGATGAACACATGATCGCCTACTTGCACCGGCACATCGAAGCGGTCCGCGAGCGACAGCCCCGCGCGCGTATCGCTCAGCGCGAGCTCTCCCGTCTGATCGAGCAGCGCGCCAGGAAGCGCGGCGCTGGTGGTCGGCGTCGCCGGCCCGGTGGTCGCCGATGGACCTCCGCAAGAGACGAGCAGCGCGAGCGCGGAGAGATGGGGCAGAGAGCGGAGCAGCGCAGCGCGGTTCGATGTCACGGACGGACCTCCTCGGATCGCGCCAATGTACCCGAAGATGCACCGCGCGCGCACTCTGCTCGCGCACTCCGCTCGCGGTTTGCAGCGATACGGAGCCGACGGTACCTTGCGCGCCTCATGCGCGGCCGCCCGACCTCTCGCACCGCGCCACCGAAAAGCGCAGCGCAGTCCAAGGCTGAAATCGGCAGACGTGCACCGCTGTTCGCGGCGCTCGATCACGGCACGGTACAGGGCACCTTGCTCGGCAAGCGCGTCAGCTTCGCTACGGCGCGCGGCTTGTTCTCGGCGGATCGCATCGACGATGGAACGCGCTTGCTGCTGAGCCATCTGCCGGATCTCTCTGCTGCGCCGAGCGGCGGCGACGCAACGGCGAGCGAGCACATCGACGTGCTCGATCTCGGCTGCGGCTACGGCGCGCTCGGCCTGGCGATCGCGGCCGCGCACACGCACGCGACGCTCACCTTGGTCGACCGCGATCGCGTCGCCGTCGCCTACGCCGCGCGCAACGCCGAGACGCTCGGCCTCGAGCGGGTGCGCGCGCTCGGTGGACTCGGCTACCGCGATCTCGATGCGGCCGAGCGCTTCGACTGGATCCTCTGCAACGTGCCAGCGCGCATCGGTGAGCGCGCGATCGCGTATCTGATCGACGAAGGCGCGCGGCGCCTCCATCCGCACGGTGAGCTGCGCGTCGTGGTGATTCGCGATCTCGGCGCGGTGGTCGAGCGCGTCGCGGGCGAAGGGCGACTCCCGCTGCGCGAGATCGCCCGCAGCGCGCGGCACATCGTCTACGCATGCGCGCCGATTCCCGCGACGAGCGACGCGTACGATGCGCGAGCGACGCTCGATGCGCACGAGCTGCTCTATGCGCGCGACGTCGTCGTGCTCGACGGTCGCGACCTGACGCGCCCGCATGATCTCGGCGAAGACGCGTCACACCTCCGTGAGGCGCTGCCGCTGCTGCTCGACGTGTTGCCGCGGCAGGCCGACGAGCTGCGCGCGTTGGTGCTGCGTGGCGGCTACGGCGCGGTGGCGCTCGCGCTCGCCGCGCGCGGTGCCGAGGTCGTCGCCGTCGACCGCGATCTGCTAGCGACGACATTCACCCGCCGCAACGCCGAGCAACACGCGCTGCGCCTGACGACGCGCGAGGCCGCGTGGCTGCCCGATGCGATCGCCGCTGATGAGCGCTTTGGGCTAATCGTCGCCGAGACCTCCGACGCCGCTGGCGCAGAGGCCACGCTCCGCGAGCTGACCAGCGTGCGCAAGCTGCTGGCGCCCGGTGGGCAGGCGCTGTGGCTCACGCGCAGCAAACACGTTCCCGCACTGATCGCGTCGCTCGAGCAGCACGGCCGCGCGCCCAACGCCTTGGCGACGCGCGGCGCGTACACGGTGCTGCGCGACATCGTGTGAGCGCGCGCTCTGCCGCGCGTCGATCCTCGTCCAGGGCTCTACCGCCCTGGATAGGAGGCGTGCATACTGCCGCAGACGTCACCGCTTCGTCTCGAGGACTTCACGTGGGAAACGCACAAGCTCCGGCAGCGCCTCCGCCGCCTCCGTCCACGCCCGCGTCGCGCAGCGCTCCTGCGCCGGCCGGGCCGTCCGGAGCACCGCCTCGACCGCCTGGGACCGAGTCCGAAGAGAACTTACCGAAGCGCTTCGGTAAATACACGCTGATCCGCAAGATCGCCGTCGGCGGAATGGCCGAGATCTTCCTCGCGCTGCAGCGCAGCGTCGCTGGCTTCGAGAAGATCATCGTCGTCAAGCGCGTGCTCCCGCACCTCGCGAAGGACGCGCAGTTCGTCACGATGTTGCTCGACGAGGCGCGCATCGCGGCGACGCTGAACCACCCAAACGTCGCGCAGATTTACGACGTCGGTCAGCACGACGGGCAGTTCTACATCGCGATGGAGCACGTCCACGGCGAAGATCTGCGCACCGTCGTCCGCTCGATGAAGGGCAAGAACGTCACCTCGTTCCCGCTCGAGCACTCGCTGGCGATCATCCTCGGGATGAGCGCCGGCCTCTCCTATGCGCACGAGCAGCGCACGCTCGACGGTGAGCCGATGAACATCGTGCACCGCGACGTCAGCCCGCAGAACGTGCTCGTCACGTTCAACGGCGACGTGAAGCTGGTCGACTTCGGCATCGCCAAGGCTGGGCGCAGCAACGCGGAAGACACGAAGAGCGGCAAGCTCAAGGGAAAAGTCCCGTACATGAGCCCCGAGCAGGCGCAGGGGCTCGAGCTCGATGCGCGCTCGGATGTGTTCGCGCTCGGCGTGATGCTGTTCGAGCTCACCACGGGGCGGCGATTGTTCCGCGGAGCGAACGAGTTCGAAACGCTGAAGATGATCGTCGAGCAGCCGTATCCGGCGCCGCGCAGCATCAATCCGAACCTCTCGCCGCGGCTCGAGTACATCATCCAGCACGCGCTCGAGAAGGACGTCGCCAAGCGCTATCAATCGGCGCGCGAGCTGCAGGCGGACCTCGAGGAGTACATCCGCCAAGAGAAGCTCGCGGTCAGCGCGATCTCGCTCGGCGAGTGGATGCAGATGTTGTTCAGCGAGAAGCTGGCGCAGCAGAAGCAGCTGCTCATGGAAGGTCGGCAGCTCGCCGATGTGATCGCGCTGCAGGCCGCCGCCGAAGAAGAGGCCGAGCGCAACTCGATGACCGGCTCCGGCGTGCGCTCGCGCAAGCCGAGCCGCGCGCCGTGGATCGCGCTCGTCGGCGTGCTGATCGCCGCCGTCGCGGGCGGCAGCTTTTTGTGGATGAGGCTGCGCGACGCGAGCCGTCCGAGCGGACCAGGCGTCATCGTCGTGACCAGCACGCCTCCGGGCGCCGCTGTCTGGCTCGACGGCGACATGCAGAGCGCGCGCACGCCGACGACGCTGCGCCAGCTGCCCGTCGGCGTCGCGCACGCGCTCAAGCTCACGCACGATGGGTACGCGCCGTTCACGCGCAGCGTGTCGCTCACCGAGGCCGCGCCGCGCAGCGAGATCGTCGCGGCGCTGTCCCGACAGAGCGCGTCGGACTTCGCGGTGATCAACGTGCGCTCGACGCCGCCCGGTGCGCGCGTGCTCTTCGACGGTCGCGACAGCGGCAAGGTCACACCCGCGACGCTGCCCGAGATCGCGCCGGGCGTAGAGCACTCGATCGCGCTCTCGCTCGACGGCTGGGTCACCAAGAGCGAGACGCTGCTGCTCGAGCGCGGCCAGGTGCGCGATCTCGCCGTGACGCTGGAGCGCACGCCGCTCGGTCCGAGCGAGGCGCTGGTGCGCATCGTGGTCGAGCCACGCGACGCGCGCGTAAAGGTCGGCGACCGCTGGTACGAGGGCGGCAGCCCGTACGAGCTGCGCGTCGACGCACGGCGCTGGCGCGTCGAGGTCGCGCGCAGTGGCTTCCGCAACGAAGAGCACGACGTCGAGCTGCGCGGCGGCCAGTCGACCGACATCGAGTATCACCTCGAGCGCGAGCGCGATCGCGATCGGCCGAACAACGGCGGCGGTGGCAACACGCCGCCGCCAACGCCGCCCGCGGGTGGCGGTGGACCAGGCACGCTGACATTCGCGGCGACCCCGTGGTGCAACGTCACGATCGACGGCACGCCCGCTGGGCAGACGCCGATCGTCAACAAATCGCTGCCCGCCGGGCGCCATCGCATCGTCTGCGAGAACCCAGAGATTCACGTGACGCGCACCGTCACCGTCGAGATCGTCTCCGGTCAGCCGACGCGCCAGCGCATCGCGCTGCAGTGACCTGACATCACATCGCTCCCGTAGCGCGAGGACCGGCGCCACTCGCTCCTTGCGCTCAAGGCGTCGAGCGACGACCTTGTCGCCCTGCGAATGACGACGCTCGCACCACTCGAGGAGCCTCGACGGAAGTTGCGCGCGCGCGTCCTGCTCGCGGGAAAATTCTGCGTCTCTTTGCTGCTGTTCGGCTATCTCGGCTCGCTGATGCGCGGCCCCGCGCTCGCTGCCGCGTTCGGCCGTGCCACGGCGCCGCACTTCGCGCTGGCGGTCGCGTTTGGGCTCTGCTCGCTGTCGGTCGGAGCGGCGCGCTGGGGCTCGCTGCTGATGGCGTATGGCGCACCGAAGCGTCTGCCGTTCGCGCGGCTGCTGCGGCTCTACTTCATCGGCTTCTTCTACAACTTCCTCCCCGGCGCTGTCGGCGGCGACGTGATCCGCGGCGTCGCGACGCGCGAGAGCTTCGGCGCTCGGGGCAGCACGGCCGCGATCGCCGTCGTCTTCGTCGAGCGCGTGCTCGGGCTGACGGCGCTGCTGTTCATCACCGCGACGATGGCCCTGCTGCGGCCGGCGCAGGGTGTGCAAAGCGTGTTGCCGTGGTCGATGGTCGGGCTCGCGCTCTCGGGCGGCGCCGTGCTCACGATCTCGCTCGCGCATCGCGTCGCGCCGCGACTGCCGGGCTTTGCCGGTCGCTTCGCTGCGCGATTGCCAGCGATCGCCGCGCCGCGCCCGTTTGCCCTCGCGCTGCTGCTCTCGTTCGGGACGCAGGCGCTGGTGGCGCTCGCGGCGCACGCCATCCTGGTCGAGATTGCGCCGCAGGTGACGCTCGCAGACTCGCTCGCGCTGGTGCCGCTCGCGTCCGCTGCCGCGTTCTTTCCGCTCACGCCGGGCGGCGCAGGCGCACGCGAAGGCGCGTTCGTGTGGCTGTTCACGGCGATCGGCGTCGCCCGCGAGGATGCGCTCGCAGCGTCGCTGCTGGTGCTCGGCGCGAACCTCGTCCTCGCGGTCATCGGCGGCGTCGTGCAGCTGAGAACCCCGCGACCAGCCGCGCCGGCAGAAAGCAGCTCGGAGTCGAACGGATGAGCGAACCAGCGCGTAAGCCGAACATCGCAACGCTGTTCTTGCCGGTGCAATCGCGCGCTGCGGCGCTCGTCGCGGCGCTGCTCGTGTTCGCGTACGACGTGCTCACCCTCGCGCACGATCTTTCTTTCTACGACTCCGCCGAGCTCGCGATGGTGTCGGTGCAGCTCGGCCTCTCGCACCCGATCGGGCAGCCGCTCTACACACTGACGAGCGCGCTCTTCGCGCACCTGCCCTTTGTGCCACCGCTGCTCGGGCTCGCGCTGTTCTCTGCGCTCGCCCACGCGCTCTGCGTCGTTCCGCTCGTCGCGATCGCCGAGGCGCTCGACCGCTGCGAATCGACGCCGGCGCGTGGTGCGCTGCGCGCTGGGATCATCGCCGCGCTCGCGCTCGCCTGGCCCGTCTGGGAATCGGCGACGCGCGTCGAGGTCTACGCGCTGTCGTCCCTCCTGTGCTGCTGGACCCTCGCCCGCGCGATGCCGCTGCTCCGCGCTGCGCCGCGCGCCAAGAGGGACAGCACGACGCGCCACGCGCTCGTCGTCGGCGTCGCGCTCGGCTTGCTCGGCGCGACCAACGCCTATCTCGCGGTGTTCACCGCCACCGCGCTACTGCCCGCAATCGGGGCGGCGCTGTGGACGCGCCGAATGCCGCCGCGCGCGATCGCTGCGCTGCTCGTCGGCGGCGTGCTCGGCTTGCTGCCGTATGCCTACGTCCCGATCGTCGCGGGCCGCACCGACGTCATCGTGTGGGGCGCACCGACAGACTCCGCCGCGCTGCTCGCGTATTTCCGCGGCGCCGACTACGCCCGCAATCGTGGCATCGACGCGACTGCCTTCTTCGAACATCTGCGCGCGTGGCTCGCGTGGTCGGTCCCTGCGGGCGTCTTACCCGCGCTGCTCGTCGGGATAGGGGGCCACATCGCGCTCGGCCGCGGTCGCGCGCTCGGTCGAAGTGCGGTCGCCATCCTCGCGGCGAGCACCATCGCCCTCCTCTGCTCGCATACCGTCTTTCACGTCGACATCACCGACTACGTCGACTACCTCGCGCCCGCCCTGCTGCTGTCTTCTTCAGGATCCGCTGCGCTCGTGATGCACGTCGCCGCGAGCTCCGCGCGCGGTCCCGTCCTAGCCGGTGCCCTCGCGCTCACGCTGATCGGCACCGCGCTGTTCGCCGCACCAGGCATCCACGCACGTACGCGATCACGCGATCACGCAGCGCGCGTGATGGCGACTGGCGCGCTCGACGAAGCGCCGCGCAATGCCGTGCTCGTCGTCAGCGCCGATCACTGGGCCGCGCCGATGCTCTATCTGCAAGAGGTCGAGCAGCGCCGCACCGACGTAGTGCTCGTGCTCTACGGACTGACCAGCTCACGCTGGTATTGGGAGCATCTGTATCGTCGTCATCCAGAGCTCACGCGCATCGCGCTGCGCGCGCCGGGAGGCCGCGATCGACGCGTGCGGCGTCTGCTCGACGCGGTGCCCGATCGCGCGGTGCACGTCTCCGACGCGGAGCTCGCGCGCACGCTCGGTCTCGTCCCGTGCGAGGTCGGCTATCTCGTGCGCGTGCGGCCGTGCGTCGATACGCGGCGCGCCGCGGCGCCTGGAGTTCTCGCGCTCGACAGCTCGCCCCTCGAGCCCGCAGCCGCGACACGCGCGCTCGCCGATGCGATGAACGTCGTCGGCACCGGCTCACCCGCGACGGACGGCGCGCTCGCGGAGGTCGCCGTAGGACGCGGCGCGACGCTGTGGCGGCTCGGCCACCCCGCAGCCGCGCTCCACGCCCTACTCGCCGGCGTCCCGCCTGCGCAACGACCACGCGGCGCGCAGCTCGATCCGCGCGCCCTCGCCGCTGCACCACCGCTGCGCGGCGAGCTGCCCTCATGGCGCGAGCCTGCTGCGCTCGGCGATCCGCGGCGCGCGCTGTTCCTCGCGGGCGCCCTGATGCGCGCAGCCGGCGCTCCCGATGCGGCGCGTATTTACACAGCGCAGGCCGCTGCGCTCGGCCTGCCCGAGGCGACGCCGCGCGACTGAGCGGCGCGCGGCAGAAGTTCCTTGAAACTAGAGCGCGTCGCGGAACACGACGCCGTCGAACTCGCGCGCGGAGAATGGCATCGAGAGTCGCTCGCGGCGCGCGTGCTTGGCGCGGTAGAGCGAGCCGCGGTCGGGGAAGCGCGTCGGGTAATACGCCATCTCGGCGACGAGAAAGCGCGCGCGACGTTCGAGGCCGCCGAGACTCGCGACGTACCGGCGCGTGTCCGCATGGAGGCACGCGGCGACGACGGCATCGACCCGCGCAGAGTCCCAGTCGTCGGCGGAGGGCGGCTCTGCGTCGACCCGCTGCGCCTGCGCTGCGTCGATCGGCGATGGCATTGCGCCGTGCCAGAGGCTCACTTCGCCTGAGCGCGCGAACGGATCAACGGGCACGCCATCGAGCCAGCAGTTGAAGTGGACATGTGGTATTCCCCACGGAAACGTGATGAATCCGTCGAGTCCGCTGTAGCCAGTCACCGCGATCGGATCCCCTGCGCGGACGCGATCTCCGTCGCGGACGAGCGCGCGCGCGAGGTGCGCGGAGGACGTGAACAGGCCCGCGCCGTGGTCAATCGCGACCTTGAGACCGCCGCGGTTGAACTCCGCCCACACGCGCGCGACGACGCCATCCGCAGGTGCGCGCAGCACGGTGCCGACCGGGATGCAGAAGTCGGTGCCGTTGTGGCTGTCATAGGTGAGATCGCGGCCGCGGAAATCCTCCACTTGCGTGCGTCGCACCGACCAGCCGTCTTCGATCGGCGTCTGTCGGTGGTTGAACAGCTTCGACAAGATCGCGCGGCGCGGAACGGGGAAACGTCCGCGCCAGAGCGGCAGCGCGAGGCGCGGCTCGAGCATCGACAAGCTGCTGACGTCATAGCGAGCCGGCGGGACGCCCGGCGCGCCGCGCAAAGCGATCAGCGCCTCGCGCAGGCGCTGCCGTGGCGGGGAGAGCCCGAGCATCTCGACGAACGACGGATGACGCGTGTCGAGCTCTGGGCTCACAGCGCAGCCGCGAACTCGCGGCCGAACTCGAGCGGCAGCGGGCGATCCTTCGGGTCCTTCTCCGTGGCGGCGCGCATCAGCTTCACCAGCGCCGCTGGATACATCTTGAGGCGATCGGCATCTTCGAACGGATCGCGGTGCATGTGCGCGATGATCCGCTCACGGGGCGACTCGATCTCGTCGAAGAACGTGCGTCCGGTCGTCACAGCGTAAATCGTGCCGGCGAGCGCGTAGACATCGGCGCGCCCATCGAGCTCCACCGGGTCGAGCACTTGTTCCGGCGCGATGTAGCCGGGCGTGCCCGCGACGAAGCGACCGGCCGCATCCGCGCCGACGCGCATCGCGCGCACCATGCCGAAGTCGATGACCACGGTCGCCAGTGGCTGCGCGCGCGCGGGATCGCGATGTTTCGATGGGTCGAAGGTCTCGCCGCCAGCGAGCGGCAGCCGTAGCCAGAGATTTGCCGGCTTGATGTCACGATGGACGAGGCCAGCGCCGTGCAGCGCCGCGAGACCCGCGCACGACTCGAGCACCACCTGACGCAGCTCGAACAGCGTCATCAGCTTCGCGGTCGCGTATTGCTTGAGGTCCGCGCCGATCAGCAGCTCGAGCACGAGGAACGGCGCGCCGTTCGAGACACCGCGCTCGATGATGTTGGCGACGTTCGGGTGATAGAGCCCGGCGAGCGCCTTCGCCTCTTCGACGAACGAGGCGAGGATGCCTTCGCGCTCGGTGTCGGTCGCGCTCGCGAGCGCATCGGCCTTCGGGATCTTCAGCACGAAGTAGCGATCGGCGCCGGGCTTGCGCACCAGCCACACGGTGCCGATGCCGCCCTCGCCGATCGGCTTCACCAGCTCGTAGCCCTCAATCGTCTGAATCTCCGGCTTTTTCTTCGCAGGCGGCGGCGGAGGCGTGCGGCGTACCGCGCCGAGCACCGCGGCCTCGACTAGCGCCGACGAGACCGGACCGAGCGAGGCGAACCACACATCGAGCATCGACAGCTCGCGCGCGCGGATCGATCGCGCGATCAACGCCGCGACACGCGGCGCATTTTCGGTGGCGGTGCGCGACAGCGAATCCTCGGCGCTCGACTGCGTCGCCGGATGCAGCGCCTTCACCGGATCGGCGAGCGCACCTTGCACCCGCTCCGCGGCGAGCACGAGCTGCAGACACAGCGGCTCGAGGTTCGGCTTCGAGCCGGACGCCGTCGCAAATTTCTCGAGGCCCTGCGCGAGTCCGGCCAGCGCGTGCGCGAGCTCGGTGTCGTCAGCGTGCAGCGCCTGCAGCGCGGTCGCCGCGGCCTCGCCCCACGCGCCATCGGGCACGTTGGCGGAGAGCGTGGTGCGGATCACCTCCGCCTGTGCGCAGCAGGTCTCGAGCGCGCCGTCGGCGATCATCGGCAGCGCCGTCGCGATCGACAGCAGCATCGCAGGGCGGTCGATCACCAGCGCCCACCACGCCGCAAACGGGCCGAGCCAGCGCACGTCGTCGACCTCGCCGAGCGCCGTGCCGCGCGTCGTGTCGACCAAGCGCCAGAACAGCGCGCTCAGCGCGCTCTTGAGCGGCGCCGGCAGCTCGCGCGAGCCATCCGCGAGCCCATCGAGCTTGCGCAGCCAGAGGCACGTGCTGTGCGCCGTCGGCCCGCGCCCCGGACCGAAGTCGGAGTCTTCACCACACGCGTCGAGCGCGTAGCCACCGAGGCGAATCGCGAGCACCTCGAGCGCGAGTTCGACCTGCGGATCATTCGTGCCCGCGTCGGCGCTCTGGCGCCGCTCGCGGACGACGTCGATCAGCTGCTCTGGCGCGCGCGCGACCAGATTCCACGTCTCGTCGAGCTGCGAATGCTCGACCGGGTCGCCCTCGGGCCGCGTCGCGAGGAGCGGACCCCACAGACACAGCGCGAGCGCGCGCGCGCAGCCCTCGAACGCGTTCATCGCGGCGGCGCGGTGGCGCAGCGAGCCACTGCCGAGCGCGACGCGGCGCGCTTCGATGAACGTCGGCCCAAGCGCGTCGGCAAAGCGAGCGGCGCGCGCATCCGCCTCTTCGTCGTCGAACTGCGCGGCGAGGCGCACCAGATTTTCGAGGCCGAGCTCGAGGTCGAGCGGGTCGCGCTCGGCGCCATCGATCGGATCGGTGACCGCGATCACCTCGAGCCAGCGCCGCCACTCGTCGAGCGCCGTCGTGCGCGCGCGCCGACCCATCTCGCGTAGCTGACGGAGCGGCGCTTCGATCGCGCTCTGATGCGTGCCGCGGCGCCACAAGGTGCCGAGCCCACGCGCCAATGCGCGCGACGCGCTCGCGCCGCCATCCCCGCTGAGGATGCGCGCCGCGAGGCGATCCCACAGTGGCCGGTTCTCGAAGAAGAGATAGGGCGTCGCAGCGGCGGCGGCGGCGAGCACCCACGCCTCTTCTTGCGGCGCATCGAGCATCGCCGTGAGCTCGCTGCCGAGGAACTTGAGCCGCTCGCCGGGGAGCGATGCGAACGCCGTCATCGCGCGCTGACGCAGCAGCGGCGACTCACCGCGCACCCAGTCGAGCAACGTCCCTTCGAGCTGTTCGACGGAGCCGGTGAGGCGCCCGAGCGCGCGCGCCGCATGCACCCAGACCAGCGGTTCCGGATGCAAGAGCAGCGGCTGCAGCACCTGCAGCGTGCGACCGACGAGCTGCGGATCGGTCATCGGCGGCATGCCGCGCACGCACACCTCGAGGCAGCGTGCGGCGAGCACACGGCCGCGCAGCGAGCCATGCGCGGGCTGCGCGATCATCGCCTCGAACGTCTCGTCGGAGCCCCACAGCCACGGCCCGAGCTCGGGCACGGCGAGCGCGCTCGCGCCCGCTTCCCAGATCAGGATCTCCATGCGCGCGCGGGCCTGCGCGTTGATCGGCAGCGCGAACGCGCTGCCCATCCCGATGAGCGGCGCACATGCGAGCGCATCGTGAAGCGGACCTTCGACGACGCGCTCACGCGCCGCGGCGATCACTTGGTCGCGCAGGTCTTCGTGGTCCGCTGCGGCGGCGAGCAATTTGGCGAGACGTGCGTCGCGGCGCGAGGCGTTCGCGGCACACCAAGTGAGCACGACGTCGCCCGGCGGGCCGCCGAACAGCTGGCTGAGATCGGCGACGCCGTTCGTCGAGCGCGTCAGTGTCGGCAGCGCGCGATCGATCACGTCGGCGGCGGCGCGCGCATCGGCGGAGAGTGCGTCTGGGGACGCGTCGGAAGCGCCGCGCCAGCGTGCGCGGAGCGCGTCGCGCACTGGGCCGGGGGGCTCGGCGGCGGAGAGCTCCGAGGAGAGCACGGCGAGCGCGTCTTGGACTTGGGCCGGTAGCATTGGGCAGGGCGAGAGTACACCGGGGGGCGGGGGCGCGGGGGAATCCGCGGGGAGCGGCAGGAGCCGCAGCCGCAGACGCAGCCGCAGACGCAGCCGCAGACGCAGCCGCAGCCGCAGTCCGCTTCCGTCCGCGCCCTGCCTCAGCGTCGATCGCGGAGCGCTCGCTCGTCGGTGATCAGCTGTGCGGTGATCCTCTCAATGGCCGCGCGGAGCCAGCGCCTGTAGGTGCTGTGTCCCATGTTGAGCGCTTCGGCGACCGCGACGCCTTTGCGCGGCTCGGTGAAATAGGTGGCGCGCAGCGTGCGCGCGAGGACGCCGTCGTGGCCGTCGGTGCCGAGCCGCTCGACTTGCTCCGAGAGGCATGCAAACAGGCGCGCGGCGGGCGGCTTGGCGGGCTCGCCTGGCGTCGGGCGCATGCGCTGCAAGCCGAGCAGCGGGCTGCGCGCCAGCCCATCCGTGCGGTAGACGTTGCGCAGCGCGGCGCGCAGCTGCTCGGCGATCTCCGATGGATCGAGCGGCGCAGAGGCGCTCGATTCGTCACGCGGCGCGGCATCGGCGATGGCGTCGTGCGGCGCGGCGCTGACCCTGCGCGATCTTGCGTACGCTTCGTCGTCGACGCGAGAGAGGCCACCTGCGCGGCACGTCGCGACGAGCCGCGCGAACGGCGCGGCTGGTGACTCACGGCGGCGATCGAGGCCGAAGACGCCGTAGCTCACCCCGTCGACCGACGCGCTCGCGAGCTCGGCGAACGGGCGTTCGCTCGCAGCGCGCCAGTGCGCGGCGTCGCGATGCACCGACGCGCTGACCACCGCCTCAGTCGCCACCAGCGCGGCCCACTGCGCAGCCGTCGGCTTCACGCGCTGATGATGCTCGTAGTCGGCCCAGAAACGCCCGACGACGACGCGCTCTGCGGGCGCGAGCGCTGCGCCTTGCTCGCGCACCGCCGCGCACAAGGCCGCGATCACGGGGTCGTCCACGCGCACGACGCTCTCCGGGTGCAGCGCGACGTTCAACGCAAAGCCTCGCGGACGTCCGTCGGCGGTGCGCGTCTCGACGATGCGCACGCCTGGCTGAGACCACCATGCGTCGAGGAGCTGCGCGGACGCGCTGCCCTCGAAGCGATCGATCGCGGCGAGCGCCCGCGCACGCACCGACGCCGAGGCGTCGAAGTGCACGCGCAGATCGGCGCGCGCTTCGATCAGCGACGCGGCGTGCGGCTCGAAGCGACACGCGTAGAGGAGGTCGGCGACGAGCGACGGGACCTCGTCGTGCGCTGCGACCTCGAGCTGGGCGAGAAGCGCGTCCTGCGCTCGGCGGGCCCAGAGCGTCCGGCGCTCAGGCGCGCGCACGCGGAGCTCGTCGAGGGCGAGCGTGCGCAGCGTCTCTGGCAGCGTCAGGCGGCCGCCGTGCAAGCAGAGAGGTACGCGCGCGCGCAGCGCGTCAAATGCGGTGTTCGATGCGGCGACGCCGAGCGTCGACGCGGGTCCGAGCATCGCGCTGAGCAAAGTCTCACTGAGCCTGCGCACGATGGCCGCAGTGAGCCACGCGGTATCAGACGTGCGCAGCGCCTCGAGCTGCGCAGGAACGAGCGCGGGCGGCGGCGCACCGCCGCGCTGGGACGCCTCGAGCGCGACGAGCAGTGGATAGCCGCACGCGCGCTCCGCGGCGTCCCTCGCCTCGCCCGCATCGACGCCAAGGTGCTCGGCGAGCTGCGTCGCCGATACGAGGTCGAGTGCGGCGACGGCGAGTTGCCACGGCGCTGTCTCGCCGAGGCGCCGCGCGATGCCGTGCGCGAGCTCGGGCGCGCGCGCGACGAGGACGATTCGGCGCGCCGTAGCGAGCACTTCGGCGCTCCGCTCAGCGAACGCGACGCCTTCGTCGAGCTCGACCACGACAAGATCCGCATGGGTCGCGGGCTCGCCTTGCCCCCATAGCTCCGCCCGCTCGCCAGCGGCCCGCAGCGCGGCGACGAGCGCCTCGACGAGCGCGCTCTTGCCGACGCCGGCCGCTCCGGTGATGATTCCGATTCGTGGTGTGCCTGCGCTGAGCCGCGCGCGCAGCTCTGCGAGCGCACCGTCACGCCCGAAGAGCTCGCGCACGACCGGCGCATTGAGGACGGCCGCCCGCGCGCGGTTGTGAGGTGCGCTGGGCTCGCGGCGACGCGGGGGCGGCATCGCGCGCGACGGTACGTTGACAGCCTCGTTGCACGCAAGCGGGCGCCGAGTGCTCGATGCGCGGGAGCTGCCGCTCAGCGGCCGCGTCGACGCCCGCCGGCAGCAGGTGTAGCGGCCGCGGGGGCGGCGGCGCGCCCGCCACGGGCCGGTCCTTCGATGCGCCCCGCAGGCGGCGCCGCCTCGAGGTCGCCGGTGTTCGCGCTCGGCAGCGCGCCGAGCATCGTGGCGACAGACGCCGCGGTCCGCCATGGGCGACCGGCAAACGAGCCTGCGCGGATCGCGGCCGGCGAGACACCGTGCTCCCACAGCGTCGGGTTCGGGAAGCGCGTGTCGATGAGCGTCATGCCGGGCGTGAGCATCACGGCGCCTGGGCCGCTCTGCTCCGCGTGTGCGACGATGTCGCCGTTCGGCGCGACCGCGAAGCGGAACTCACGCACAGTCTCGCCGCGGAAGCGCAGCGCGCAGATGTATTGCCCGGGGTTGGTCGCGAGCTCGTGCGCGGAGGTCGTCACGCCGCCGGCGCCGCGGTACGAGAAATTGGTGCGCAGCTGATAGAAAACCAGCCCGTAGTTGTCTTCGTCTCCGCCACGCGGCTGCGCGGATGCCGTGTCTCCTGCGACCTGATGCAACATGCGGCCGGGCACCTGCACGTTCGCGATGCGGGTGCCATCGCGGTCGCAGCGCAGCTGCAGATCGTCGTTGTTGGGGCGGGCGAACGAGCCGCGCGGGCTCGCCCAAAAGGTGATGTAGATCGCGGAGTCGCCGAGCGGCGGGCGACGAATCCACAGCGCAGAGCCGCCCATGCGATCGGCCGAGTACGTGTACGGGACGCCGATGTGGCTGTTGTCGCCGCTCCACGAATAGGCCGCCGCCGCGCGCACCGCGAGCGTTCGCAGCGGAACCTCACGGTCGTGCGCGTCGTCGACATAGACGAGCGCGACGCTGAGATCGCCGAGCGCCTCGATGTTCTTCTCCGTCTCGCAGTTGAAGTAGCCGCCGACGAACGTGCCGATCGTGGCAAGGTCGGAACGATCGGGCTCCGTCTCGACGCGGCAGCGCGCCGTCGCGACGCTGCGGCTGCCGGAGCGCACGTCCACCTTCACGGAGTCGTCCGTCGTGATGCCGTGTCCGTAGACGTAGCCCCAGACACGCAGCCCGAACTTGTGCCCGTTGCTGCTGTCACCGCCCTGCGCGTCGACGACCACGCGCATCTCGTCGAGGTAGCGCGGCTCCGTCGCGGCGTTGCCGGCACGCGGAATGTGCAGCACCGAGTCCGGGATCTGCGCAGACGCGGGCGCCGCGCTGCCAAGGGCTGCGAGTACGGCCACGAACGACGCGGCGCAAGCCGCGCTGGGTCGAACGGAGTGAGGAATACGTGTCATCGGGGCTGTGCTCTCCTGTCGTGCCGGAAGTCCGGCGGGTGCGCGCGAGTGTCGCCTGGTGGTGGCGGAGGGCGCGCTCAGTTGGCGCTCGATTGGCGCTCGGGAGGCGCTCGGGG
>Ga0163144_10008273_pt1 | contig 22529 bp, 26 predicted proteins | sample OliLak19BULKMAT1_FD_123175 | JGI IMG/M metagenome (GOLD analysis project Ga0163144, IMG submission 123175) | Freshwater microbial mat bacterial communities from Lake Vanda, McMurdo Dry Valleys, Antarctica - Oligotrophic Lake LV.19.BULKMAT1 | ecosystem: Environmental > Aquatic > Freshwater >...
AAGATTTCCCTATGAGGACACAGAAAGAATATCTGTTTGATAGGCGCAAGGTAGAAGTGCAGTAATGCATGTAGCTGAAGCGTACTAATAGTCCCATCGCCTTTTTATGTCCTTTTCACCAACAGTTAGTGCTTGCATTAACAGAGGTGATAAGGTAGACTTAACTAGTAATTGATGTTAATCACATGATTCATCAATCGTCAGTTTTTAAAAACTTACATTCACAATAAATCCGTGCTCAATTAGTTTGGACACCGATATGCGTCTTGAGATGACGCAGAAGTTGGATTATAGACTATAGATTATAGAATGAATTGCATTTGTATTTTTGCGACTATTCCATAATCTATACCCTATCATCTATATTCTTCTGCACCTCAAGGTCCACAATCGGTGCCCATGGCGCTGGGGAAATACCTGTTCTCATTCCGAACACAGAAGTCAAGCTCAGCAGCGGCGATTATACTGCCACAAGTGGGAAACTAGCACGGTGCCGAATTATAGTTAAGCCATCCGAATAGGATGGCTTTTCTCTTTGCGTTTTTTACTCACGCCGCAATTTGACACGACGTTATATAATAGGTTTATTGATGAAAGAAACAATAATCATTATCATTCATACTACACTACAGCTCTTGGCGTTTAGTTCATGGATTTGGCTTGATTATAAGATTATTGTAGCTCTAGCCACACTGCACCTTATTATGCTTGAAACACTAAGGGGGTGCCCGCTATCTCATGTTCAGTTTCCTAAAGATAAGGGTAAAAGGTTTTATGAGTGGTGGCTTGAAAGATTTGGCGTGAGGCTTGCTGGCAAGAAGCGCCGGAGGGTACGCATATTCATGCAGTATATTCTTCCCGTCGTAATTGTTGGACTGGCCATCATTATTCAGGTGGGTATTGGGCTTAGCCCACTCATCGCCATTTAACTAAAGTCGACTTTACTTTTTTCGTGTTGTGGCATGACGTACCCTTAAAGGTAATAGAAACAATAGGTGTATAATCCAAGGAGAAATTATGAGTTTAGAAATTAATATCCACGATGCGCAAATGGTTATTTTGCGAGAATTACTTTTTCACCCCAGCGTGAGTTTTGCGACATTACAAAAAATCACCGGAATGAGTAGTGATCACTTTAATTTCCACCTGAAAAAGCTCGTAGAGTTAAAGTTAGTCGAAAAAGTATCGCGCGGCACATATTCATTAAGTCCAAGAGGTAAAGAATACGCTAATAAACTAGATACTGATAGTAATACAGTTGAACGGCAACCAAAAACAGCAGTTATTTTAGCCATCGAACGATTAAAGAAGGACGGTACGAAGGAATATTTATTCCAAGAACGTCTAAAGCAGCCATATTTTGGTTTTTGGGGGTTTGCTACCGGTAAAGTACGCTGGGGAGAGACGATTACGCAGACTGCCGAACGCGAATTACTGGAAGAAACGGGCCTACACGCTAATCACCGCGTGGCGGGAGTCTACCATGAGCTGGTATATCAGCAAGAAACGGGCGAACAATTAGAAGATAAGATATTCTTTGTCGTTCATTGTACGAACACGAAGGGAAAGCTTCTTAAAGAATTCGAAGGAGGGCGAAATAGCTGGATGACCCGCCAAGACGCCTTGGCCCAGCCCAAAATCTTTAAGAGCTTTGATATAGAGATTGATATTGTCACTTCTGACGAAACATTCGTTGAGCGTCGGGTAGAATACACAAAAGACTTATTTTAAATCGTACAATTTCAAAAAAAACGACCGATCTCGCAGAGACGGTCGTTTTTAGGTGGATGAATCATAATTTTGGATTCAAACAGGTGCTGATTAATGATATCGCACAGCGTGAATATATGCAACAGTAGCATAATAATAAAAAAGTGCTTATGTACATATTGACAAACTGCCTATGCTATGCTAATATAGACCCATACACATATCATGTGTGAGGTACAACAGAGGGTTTTCACGGGTATATCCACGTGGAACTCTTTTTTAACTCGCCGTATGGCGAAAGAGGAGAACTCAAATGTCAGGAACAAAAGCTGGGGGCAAATTAGCCGCACAGAAGAACCTAGCAAAAGATCCATACTTCTACGCGAAGATTGGTGCCAAGGGCGGCCGTAATGGCCGTACTGGTGGATTTGCCGCTAACCCAGAGCTTGCACGTATTGCAGGCGCTAAAGGTGGCCGTATTAGTCGTCGCAAGAAGGCTATTACACCAACTGTTGAAGCTTAATATAGGCATCAACATAAAATAACGCCTCATGTGAGGCGTTATTTTATGTTGTATGAATAGTCGTACGCTTAAGGCCGCATACGCGCGCTTCGTTGACGCGCCAGCTGTGCCGGCAGGCAAGGCACGTATATTCGCGTTTTTTAGTCTGCATACCTGTGGCACTACATGATGGGCAGGTACTGCGGGCATGCAGCCAGTCACGGTACGAGTCGAGTTGTGTTTCGATATCATCTTTACGAATTGTAATAGCATACTCTCGTGCGAGGACCATTGCTTCGTCCCAAGCGGAGCGTTCCATAGCTATAAGTTCTACGTCGCGCGAATAGTCGGTATGACCGAGTAGTGCATGCGATAGCTCGTGAATCAGGAAGCTTGGTGTTTGGCTATTCTGTATAAAGAAAACGGTATTTTCGGATGGTGACCATCGGAACTCGTTCGATGGAGCGAAAATAAACTGAGGATAACGGGTGCTAAGAAGTCGTATCACTGAAAGTGTCGAGGGCATAATAGTAGCATCCATAAATAACGGCTTGTTCAGGGTGTTTGGCTTGTACAATCTTTGGGACGGGAATGTGGCCTGGGAGCTTTTCTTTTAAAATTTTGCCTAACTGATCAGCATACTGGTCAAAATACGTTCCTATGCTACCGCCAATAATAATAAGATTGGGCTGCAAAGCGGGGATAAGTGCTAAAAGTCCACGGCTTATGCGATCGGCTATTTGATGCCAAGTGCGTTTGCTTGTAATATCGCGTGCGTATGTACCATACGTACGGTAAATTGCTCGTCCAGAAGCAAAGCTTTCCCATTGACGGATCACTCCGTCAAACTCAAGCATCATCAAACCACCTTCCCCAAAGCGGAGTGCCGGATTAATGCGGCCATCCGAAATAATGCCCGTACCCACGCCAGTACTGACGGTGACATAGAGTGCGAGGGGCACGATGTGCTTCAGACGACGCACTTCGGCAAGGCCGGCAAGATTAGCATCGTTTTCGACAAGGATAGGAGCATCGCCAAGAACGCCTTTAAACGCATTTTTAACATCAAAATTTTGCCATTTTAAATTATTACACCATGTCGCAACGCCATCTTTTATGATGCCAGGTATAGCAATCACAACCGCGTCAACATCTTGACCGCCGTATGTATCAACAAGCGTTTTTGTAAGAATTGTCACGTAGTCAGACTCTTTTTTTGGCGTCGGGAACTTAATTTGGGGGCCAACTGTACCGTCGTCAGAAAAGCTCGCTACGAGCGTCTTTGTACCTCCGGTGTCGACGGTCACTAACATGGTATTAGTGTAGCATATTCGTGGTTGGTGCTATACTCAAGGGAAATAACCTGAGGTGAATATATGAGCAAGATAACTCGTACAAATCAGGGTGGGATAATACTAACATTTGCGTTGATTGCCGCTGGGCTGGCTATTGTGGTGTTTGGTGTGTTGTATCTCGTTGTGTGGCGAGGTGAACAGGCTCGCCAGGGGCAATCAATAGCTGAAGCAGAAAGTATTGTGAACGACCAGCCTGCAAGCAACCCAGCTCCTGCGGACGAGTCTCCTACACCGACAGAAAATACAGCACAAAGCTCGGCTGAGGCACCATCTGGGCCTAGCGAGCTCCCAAATACAGGAGGCCTAGATACGAGTATCGTAGAAGTTGCAGCAGCTGGCATAATAACTGCAACAGTTGTGTCATACGTTGCATCTCGCAGGCGACTCGCCGCAACACTTTGACATCCCCGTGCTCTTGAGGTACAATAAAAGGAATCTGTGGTGTCATGCGTCTTTTGTGTGGCCCGAGAATACTAATTAAGGAAGGAGTCTTCTAGACTTATGGCAACTAAAGCCGCACTAACAATGGACGATTTGCTCGCTAGCGCTGATGCAAGTGTAAAGCAACTCACGACTGGCGAAGTAATCGTTGGTACTGTACTATCAATACGTAAACACGAGGTTCTTTTAGATCTTGGTGCGCAGGGAATTGGTCTTGTGCCTCGCCGTGAAGTTGGTTATTCACGGACGCTCAACATTGGCGACGAAGTAACGGCTAGTATTGTTGAGCCAGAGCTCGATAACGGCTACGCACTCTTATCACTTCGTAAAGCAGCTAAAGATCGCGGCTGGGACGAAGTAGCTGCGAGAATGGAAAGCGGTGAAATTATTGATGTATCTCCATACGACGCTAACCGTGGTGGACTTTTGGTTGAATACGACGGCGTTCGCGGCTTTTTACCAGTATCACAACTTTCAGCCGAACATTACCCACGCGTAGGCTCAAGCGACAAAGATGAGATTCTACAACGACTGAATGTACTTATTGGTCAAACACTAAAGGTGCGCATTCTTGACTGTGACCGCAAAGCCAACAAGCTTATTTTTAGCGAAAAAGAAGCAATCAAAGACGGTCTGTCTGCGCGATTCGAAAAGCTCACAATCGGTGACAGTGTAAAGGGAATTGTCACTGGAGTCGTTGACTTCGGTGTATTCGTAAACGTCGAAGGTATAGAAGGTTTGGTGCACATTTCAGAAATTAGTTGGGAGCGTGTCAATAATCCTGGAGACTATGTGAAGGTTGGTCAAACAATAGATGCGAAGATTATCGCAATCGACAAAGACCGCCTCAGCCTGAGTATTAAGCAGCTTTCGGAAGATCCATGGCTCAGTGAAGTCGAGCAGTTCAAAACTGGCGACAAAGTAGAAGGTACAGTGACGCGTATTACGCCATTTGGTGCATTTGTGCAGATCAGCTCAGCCGTTGAAGCGCTTGTCCATGTAAGTGAACTTGGTGGTGATGATTCAGATCCCGAGAAGGTATTTACGCTCAATGAGCGCAAGGAATTCGTCGTTCTCGACATTGAAAAAGAGAGCCGTAAGATTTCTCTTAGTCTCAATTCAAAAAGCAAAAAATAACACGCATCTGATTATTTAGTCAGGGAGAAAGGAGTACCATCATGGCAGAGAAAGTTATTGTCGTTGCTGACTCAATAACCGTAGGTGAACTCGCAGAAAAACTCAATCTCCCTGTATCGAATCTTGTGGGCGAGCTATTTAAAAATGGTATTGTTGCCACAATAAACCAGCGAATTGATTTTGAAACTGCTTCAATTATCGTTGAAGAGCTTGGTCTTGACGTTGAGCTTGAAAAAAAAGTTGCTGCAACGCTCAGTGACCGTAAAATACATGAGCTGTCTGATAAAGCTGTCGCTCGACCTCCAATTGTGGCGGTTATGGGGCATGTTGATCATGGTAAGACAAGCCTACTTGATGCAATTCTTGCTCAAAAAGTAGCCGCAGGTGAAGCAGGTGGTATCACACAGCACATTAGTGCCTACCAGACCGTGCGGAACAACCGTTCAATCACACTACTCGATACACCAGGGCACGAAGCTTTTGCTGCTCTTCGCCAGCACGGTGCGACTCTAACGGATGTTGTAATAATTGTCGTTGCCGCTGATGACGGTGTAAAACCACAGACCATTGAAGCAATTCGTTTTGCCAAGTCGGCACACGCAAAAATTGTCGTAGCGATAAATAAAGTCGATAAAGAAGCCGCCGACCCAGCGCGTGTAAAAGCACAACTTGCAACCGAACAAGGTCTCAACCCAGAAGAATGGGGTGGTGACACGGTAATGGTAGAGGTAAGCGCAAAAACAGGCGAGGGTATTGATACACTTCTTGATATGGTACTTCTTGTAGCGGATCTCGAAGAACTAAAAGCGGATATTGATACGCCAGCTGAAGGGTTGGTTATTGAATCGCACATGGAAGTTGGACGCGGCTCAGTCGTAGGACTACTTGTCGAGCAGGGAATTTTAAAACCAGGACACTTCTTGGTAGCCGGTACTGCATACGGCAAAATACGGACACTACTTGATTTTGCGGGTAACACACTTAAAGAAGCGGGGCCATCGACACCAGTGACGGTTACAGGGTTTAAGGAGCTGCCACAATTCGGTGATACGTTTACAATAGTGACGTCCGAAAAGGATGCTCGAAATATTGCTGCGGTTGCTAAGGTGGAGAACGAGAAAAATGCCGCTAGTACTAACGTTACAGGGGCTGACTTGTTAAAAATGATGAATCAGCAACATGAATCTCAAGACCTCAACGTCATTGTTAAAGCTGATGTGCAAGGTTCATTAACATCTGTGATTGATAGCCTGCGGCTGATTGACACGGACGGTGAAATCACTCTTCGTGTTATCGGCAGTGGAGTAGGTCATATCACCGAAAATGATATTCGCCTTGCAACAGACGTTGGCACAATTGTATATGGCTTTAATGTCGACTTACCGCCCGCAGTTAAGCAACTTGCTGCGCGCGACAAGGTACAGGTCCGACAATACAAGGTTATTTATGAGCTACTCGACGATGCGCGTAATTCTATGGAAGCCATGCTTGCGCCAGAAGTTGTTGAGACAGAAGTAGGAACACTAACCGTTAAGGGTGTCTTTAGAACGCTTAAAGATGAAGTGATTGCGGGCGGTGAAGTGACAAGCGGTAAGATTACGGCAGGGCTTTTGGCGCGCGTTAAAAGAAGCGATGAGCTGATTGCAGAAGTAGAAGTTACTAAACTACAACGTCAGCAGCAGGATGCTAAAGAGGTGTTTGAAGGCGATATGTGCGGACTAAGTCTAAAGACTAATAAAAAGTTAGACATCGCAGTAGACGACAAGCTCGAGTTCTTTAGCCGCGAGCTAGTTAAACGCACACTTAAATAGCAAGACAGTCATACCTACTGGATGCTACAATAGACACATAGGACAAACAAAGGAGCAGACAGATGTTTCAACTAGATGACAAATTTTTATCAGATGTTGGGTTGCAGGACATGCCTGAAGACCAAAAAAAAGCATTTTTACAGCATATTTATAATGAGTTGGAGCTCCGTGTGGGAACTCGGCTATCGGACGGCATGAGCGATGAACAATTAGAAGAGTTTGAGTCAATCATTGACCGAAAAGATGATGTTGTACGAGCCTGGCTCTCGAAACACACACCAGACTATCATAACGACGATTCATTTGGACGAATTCAGCAGGCAACTGGACTAGACGCCAATAACCCGGGGTTGCGAGCAGAGTATGCTGCAACAAAATGGCTTGAAGTAAATCGCCCTGACTATCGTGATGTTGTAGCGTCGGTTCTCGAGGAAATCAAAAAAGAAATCGATGTCAACCGCGATACGCTTCTCGCAAACAATCAGCCAGCGTAACCACGGAGGAACGCGTCTGAATTCATTTTTTTGCCACTTGGCGCAATCAGCTCGTCTATACTAAAGTATTCATCGCCTAGGCATGCAATATCAAGTTCTGAAAGTTGTTCGTGACTGACACGGGCTTTCGTGACGACAATTTCGTGCCCGCGTACCTTAATTTTCGATTTAGGGTATGTTAAGCACGCGCGAACATGTCGCTCAAGCTGGGTAGCTGTGAAATTATTTGTATCTAGCCACGCATCTTGCTTAGTGAGAAGCGTACAATACGTTGCTTTGCTATGATCTTGTTCATGTGGCTCAAGTGAACCATCCAAAATAGAGGGTAGAATGTTAATGAGAAGTTGAGCGCTGATATCTGCAAGTAATGTATAGACATCAAACTTTGTTTCTTGCCCCGAAAGGGCACGTGTTTCCTGTGCAAAGACAGGTCCGGCGTCCATTGCCGCGCTAAGTAACATAATAGATACGCCTGTTTCACTATCGCCATGCAAAATTGCTGATTCTATTGGTGTCGGGCCTCGATAGCTCGGCAGTAACGAAGGATGAATATTAATAATACCCTTCGGAAAAATATCAATAATACCTTGAGGGATGATGCGGCCATACGCCACAAGCACGGCAGCTTCCGCGTTTAGAGCAACAAGTTCATCGTGGATGTCAGCTGGCTTTATTGGCAATAGTACGGGAATATTGTGAGCCTGAGCTATTTGGGCAACTTCGAGCTGTCTGTTGCTTCTGGATTTACCATCTGAATGATGGGAAACGACAGCTGCAATATCGTAGCCGGCATGTATAAGATTTGTAAGAACGGGAGCACTCGTAGTTGCGAGGCCACTAACAAGACGTTCGTTTCCAAAAAAAACAATCCGGCTCATGACCATAATATTTCGTTATTTTTAATGTGTGTATCGTAGTCGAGTGGCTGGAGCTCACCCGATTTGTCTAACGTGTAGAATGCACCAGGATCGTCTTGTATGTGATCGATAAATACAACACCATTAATATGATCAATTTCGTGTTGGATCACGCGCGCAAGGAAACCATCGGCTTTAAAACGTACTTCGTTACCTTCTATGTCTATGGCTTTGATTCGTATTTTTGAGTACCTCGGCACCTTACCATATACATCGCTGACGCTCAGGCATCCTTCGTAATCTTCAATTACTGCGCCTTCGTACTTAATGATTTCTGGGTTAATGAGCGCCGTAAAGTCACGTGCACTCTTATCATCAAAATCACTCCTTACAATAATTGCCCGCTCTAAACGGCCTATTTGGATAGCAGCAAGCGCTGCACTTATTTCGTGTGGTCGACTGTCCTCCCAGTCAAGGGCAGCGGCAGTCATATCTGCAATTAACTCAATAGTTGTATCTTCAACAACGATTATTTTTGCTGACTTTTCTCGCAAGTGATTGTTAGGCAGCGTAATAATATTGTCTTTGGTCATGCAACATATTATACCAGGGGTGACTACAACAAACTAGTAGGGTCGAGCTCTGACTGCCAATGGGTTTTCGGAACAATCTTTAGGGCCACGCTCAGATATTCTCGCTTCGGGCTTTTTAGTGTGAGTTGCCAGCGATACGTATCTCGTTGTCGCTCGTAGAATGCAGGTGTAGGGCCAAGAATAGTGACGTCTTTATGGGCCTCGGCTCGCAGCAAGCGAGCGAGCTCCTGAGCAGCTTTAATTGCTGAGCTCTCTGATGTATAAATACAGGTGAGCTTTAATAAGTAAACAAATGGCGGGAAGCCGGCTTTACGACGTTTTGCGATAGTATAGTCATAGAAACTATCATAATCTTGCAAAATACCAAGCGTGACACTCGGGTGAGTTGGCTGGTACGATTGAATGATGACTTGCGTGTCGTGGTTGTTCCGGCCTACACGACCTATAACTTGGGAAAGGAGTTGAAACGTGCGCTCTTCTGAGCCAAAATCGGGTAGTGCAAGTCCACTGTCGGCCTGGATAACTCCAACAGTCCGTAGGTGCGGCAAATCGAGGCCTTTCGCTATGACCTGCGTACCGACTGCAATATCAATCGTGCCATTATAGAGTTCGTCGTAACGCGCATTAACCGTCTCAGTATCGTTATTATCTGCATCGAAGCGGGCTATGTTAGCTTTCGGATAAAGCTTACGAAGCTCATTTTCAATCAGTTTCGTACCAAAGCCTTTAAAAATGATGTCGGCGTGCTGGCACGAAGGGCAGTGTGTCGGTACACGTTCCTGATGGTTACAAATATGACACCTGAGTGTATGTTGATCAGCGTGTAATGTCAGAGGGATAAAACAGCGCGGACACTGCGCCGTCCACCCACAGTTTTCGCACAGTGTCGTTGAAGCACTGCCACGCCGGTTATGGAATATAAGAGCCTGTTTACCAGTTTGAAGAGTTGCGTTAAGTTGGGCAATAAGTTGTTTCGATAGAAAACGATGGCCACTAAAGTTTGCCCGTTTAGTGAGGTCAACTAACGAAATGGTTGGCTTGACGGTATCTTCACGTGCCGGTTTAGTAAGCTTTAACATGGGCCGACCAGACTGTTCAGCAACAAAGCGATCAGTGACAAGTGGCGTAGCGCTTCCAAGTACTACTCGTGCTGCGTGCAGTTTTCCTAGTACGCTGGCGGCTCTGAGTGCCGAATAGCGCGGCGATTGCTCCTGCTTATAGCTTGGCTCGTGGCATTCATCAATCACGATAAGTCCTACGTTTCTAATAGGAGTAAATAGTGCGGAACGAGCGCCTATAACAACAAGCGGCTCCGTGGCTTCGAGTGCTTTCTGCCAAGTCAGGTGTCGTTCGGATTCGCTCATAGTTGAGTGAACCACCAAAATAGTCGGGAAATGCTGTGAGAACTCAGCAATTATTTGCGATGTAAGGGCAATTTCTGGTACGAGTATAATTACTGATGATCCCGATTGTATTGAGCGGCGTGCAAGCTCAATATATACCTCTGTCTTACCCGAGCCAGTAATACCCTGCAGGAGAAACGTCCCTACTTCAGACGTGCTTACCATATGTATGGCAGCGGCTTGCTCCTCGTTGAACACAATATTTGTTCGGTCACGACGTACGATGGTGGGTACCGCTTTTTGGACCCGTCGGTTTTTGATGAGCCCTTTTGGCAGAATAGTCTGAAGTGTTATTGCTAATGGAGTTCCATAATAGGCGCTCATCCACGAAGCAAGTTGAATAAGCTCGGTAGGCACGGGAATTGTATTAACGAGCCTTATGATTGGTTTTGTGGCAAAAGGTGGCTTGTTAACCTGCCTCATCACCACACCAACGAGTTCTTTTTTGCCAACAGGAACCAGAACAATATGACCAGTTGTAAGATGTTGGTTGCAAGTGTAGGTAAAGGCATCTTGACCTGGACGAACAATCTGATTTGGTGCAACCTCGTAATATTCCATACCTCTAGTATACCTCGCATGTTCTTTCTCGACGATTCGTGTAGGGAAAGCCTCGAAGCTACGATATAATAAGCATATGTATTTTGAGAGTCGCTCACAGGCAGGCCAGCTCCTTTTAGCTCCAATCATAGAGAAATATCGCTACGAAAATTGTGCGGTTGTTGCTCTTAGCGATGGTGCAGTTTTAGTTGGTGAACAGATTGCAGTAGGTCTTCATGCGGTCCTAATGATGCTTCTCACCGAAGATATCCCCGTACCAGGCGAGGGTGTCAGTTTTGGTGCAGTTACCCAAGAAGGCGCATTTACCTTTAACGGGATGTTCTCGACAGGTGAGATTGAAGAGTATGCCAGCGAATTTCACGGTTATTTAGACGATCAAAAACGCGAAGCTTTTCATCGTATGAATCGCCTGCTCGGTGACGGAGGCCTCATTGATAATGACTTACTACGAGATCATGTCGTTATCCTTGTTTCCGACGGGCTCGATAACGGCGCATCGATAGATGTTGCAGTTGATTTCATGAAACCAATTCGCGTTAAAAGGCTAATAGTCGCAAGTCCAACTGCGAGTACTCAGGCAGTTGATCGACTACATATTTTAGCTGACGAACTTCACATATTAGATGTAAAACAGAATTTTATGGGCATAAATCATTACTTTACAGATAACACTATACCGTCTCATGAGGATACAATCGCGAAGATTAACCAGATTGTTCTTAATTGGCGTTGACCAGACTTGCACAAAAAGTGTAGAATAAAAAGCAACGTATTATGGTAAGTGTGTAAACAAGGGAAATAATGTTAGACGTTTTTATTACATCTCGGGTGCGACGCAAGATAGTGGTGGTCTACGCCAAATATCCTGACTTTCGTACCCACGTACGAGGACTTGCCAAACTTATAAAAGAAGACCCGGGTAATATTCAGCGTGAACTGAAGCGTCTCGAGAAAGTTGGGTTCCTCACGAGCGAAAAGCAAGGAAACACCAAAATCTACGCAACGAATAAACAATTTGCTATTTTTAAAGAACTTCAAAGTATCGTTATTAAATCACAACAACAAGCTGGGCGCCCAAAACGTTCCTCTTCTGATATCTAACATGACATTATTTGACAAGATTTTAGCCGCTCGCGGGCTATCTTTAAAGACGGCTGGTGATTATTTGTTCCCAAACTACGATAAAAAGTACGATCCATTTTTGTTACCAGATATGAGTGCGGCTGTGGAGCGCTTAATTGTAGCCCACCGTAAACAAGAACACATTACCATATATGGTGATTATGATATCGACGGACTTACCGCTACAACATTGCTTACGGACGCATTTGCGTCTTTCGGATTTAAGAATGTTAATGCGTTTATTCCGAATCGTTTCGTAGAGGGCTATGGGCTAACTGTTGATGCGATTGAGTCAATCGCCGGGCAGGGCACACAGCTCATTGTCACTGTAGATTGTGGGAGTTTGAGCCATGAGCCAATAAAACGAGCGGCCGAGTTGGGTGTTGATGTCGTTGTGACCGACCATCACAACGTGAGTGATATACAGCCAGCAGCAATCGCAGTGGTGAACCCGAAGCGTACTGACCATACCTATCCTTTTATTGACCTTGCAGGTGTTGGTGTGGCGTTTAAATTGGTGCAAGCGTTGCAGACACGACTCGGCGGATTACCGATTGGTCAAGAGAAGTGGCTACTTGATTTGGTGGCGCTAGGAACGGTATGCGACGTCGTAACGCTTGTAGACGAGAACCGTACCAATGTCTACTGGGGGTTGAAAGTATTAGCCCAGACCAAGCGCCCAGGGCTAAAAGCCCTGATGGCGGTTGCGAGAGTCGACCCGAGTGCGCTTAATAGCCGGTCGCTAGGTTATGCGCTTGGTCCACGCATGAACGCAGCTGGACGACTTGAAACAGCTCAACATAGCTTGGACATGTTGCTAGCTACTGATACGCTCGTTGCTTTTGATCGAGCTGAGCAGCTTGATGCTCTCAACAGTGCGCGTCGTTCTGATCAAAATACAATATTCAAACAGGCTGTTGAGCAAGCTGAACAACATAAAAATGACCCGGTACTTGTACTCAGCGCGCCGGATTGGAACCACGGCATCGTTGGTATCGTGGCTGCTAACTTACTCGAAAAGTATAAAAAGCCGACTTTTGTCTTGCAAGAAATGGGTGAAGAAGCCAAAGGTTCGGCTAGGAGTTACGGTGATTTTAGCGCAGTGAGTGCCGTACGAGCATCAGACGACATTATTATTAAAGGCGGTGGTCATAAACTCGCAGCAGGCATTACATTACCAACAGATAATATTGCTGCATTTCGTGAAAGGGTAAACGACTATTATCGAACTCTTAAGCTAGAAAATCAGTCATCACTACTTATAGCAAAAGCTGACGTTGTTATAGATAATCTCAGCGAAGTAACAGAGGCACTTATCAATCAACTGGCACAACTTGAGCCGTTTGGCAGTGGCAACCCAGAGCCAATCTTAAGACTTAACAAAAGCCTAGTTACTGACATGAAAAAAATGGGGAGCGATAATCAACACGTAAAACTTGAGCTCAAGGATCTAGCAGGGAGGCGCATCCAATTAGTCGCATTTGGTGCTCAGGAACATTTTTACGTTCAGCCTGGTGAATATGTTGATGTTATGTTTCAGCCGACGATTAATGAGTGGCAGGGAAAGCGAAGTGTTGAAGGAAGACTCATATATGTAGAAAGCCTCTAGTTGCTTGCGTCTCCTTACGTTCTCTGTTACAATACACCGATATGGTACAAGTAACACGTAAAGATGAACGAGAAGCAAACGAGAATTTAATTCGTCGTTTTAACCGTAAAGTTTTGCAGAGCGGTGTTTTAGCAGAAGCTAAGTCATCACTTCGATTTGAAAAACCAATCAGCAAGACAGAACGTCGCAAAAAAGCGATTATTCGCAAAGAACGCAAAGCCGACAAGCTACACAAGGCTCGTCTGGGACTCCGCTAAGCTGTGGGCTTAAAAGAGCTCATTAACAATGATCTAAAAGCCGCCTTATTAGGCGGCAATCGTTTTAAAGGAGAAGTGTTACGCGGTCTTAAGGCGGTGATTCTTAATGAGGAGGTTGCGCAGGGTAAGCGCGACGAAGGGCTTGATGACGCAACCATAGAGCAGCTCGTTGCGCGTGAAATCAAGAAGCGACACGATAGTGCTACTCAGTACGAAGCAGCCGAACGACCAGAGCTTTCAGAAACTGAACGTAAAGAGGCTGAAGTGCTAGCTGTATACGTACCAGCACAGCTTTCGGAAGATGATATACGTGTTGTTGTAAAACGTGTTATTGCCGAACTCGGCGTCACTGACGCAAGTGGGTTTGGCCGGGTGATTGGTGCTGTCAAAAAAGAACTCGGTAATACTGCTGACGGCGCCGTGATTGCTCAGCTTGTTAAAAACACACTAGGCTAAGTAAAGGGTAGATTTTAGATTATGGATTATAGTAGAAAGCTCCAGTATACTGAATCTATTGTGATAACTAAGTCCAACATTCAACATCCAAAATCTGTAATCTACTTAGATGAGGTTTGCTGATGATTATATTCTTCGGTCCAGCCGGTGCTGGTAAAAGTGTTCAGGGTCAGATGCTTGCCGCTCGTCAAGGGTGGCGTTGGTTGAGCGCAGGGCAGCTACTACGCGATGCTCACAATCCTGAAATAACAAAAGAACTCCAAACGGGTCAACTGGTTGCAACCGACACAGTAAATAACATTATGAGCAACGCGCTGTCCCGGGCGCAAGACATACACCAGGTAATTTTGGACGGTTTTCCGCGGCTACTTGAACAAGCTCAGTGGCTGGTTGCAAGCCAGCCTGAGCATGGACGTGCTATTAGCCTTGTGGTTGTTCTTGATGTACCAAAGCCAGAATTATTGAACCGTCTTATGATTCGTGGGCGTGCCGATGATGAGCCAGAAGCTATCGAGCAACGGCTAAATATATATAATCAAGAAGTTAATCCGATACTCGAATACTTCGAAAGTCAAACCATAGCCATTGAGCATATTGATGGAAATGGAACTGTTGGTCAGGTGCACGACCGTATACAAACCATTGTTGAAGCACGCAATTTGACATGAGTCAGCGTTCCAAAACAGCTGCTGAAATACAGGCAATGCGCGAAGGTGGTACGATTATTGCCACTATTTTTGAAGCGCTCAAACAGCGCGTTAAGGTAGGTGTGAGCGAGCGAGACATAGACTCATGGGTAGATAACGAAATTAAAAAGTACGGAGCGGTCGCCACCTATAAAACACCAGAAGTAAACTTTCCTAGTGTAATTTGTATTTCTGTAAATGATCAAGTTGTTCACGGTATCCCAACTAATTACCGATTTGAAAAGGGTGATATTGCAAGTTTTGACCTTGTGATTACGTATAAAGGTATGAAAACAGATAGTGCGTTTTCGATGGTAGTCGGAGAAGAGCCAGTGGGAGTGAAGAAGCACCTGTTGAGTCTTACGGAGCGAAGTTTATACGCGGGCATAGACGCAATAAAAGGGCCTGTGTACACCGGAGATATTGGTGAAGCAGTGGAAAAAGTACTTTCAGCAGGAAAACTAGGTATCATACGCGAACTCGTTGGCCACGGAGTGGGACACGAGATGCACCAGGCACCTGAAATACCGAATTGGGGGCATAAAGGCACCGGCGTGCTTTTAAAAGCTGGTGATACCATAGCGATTGAACCCATGGCAACACTTGGCGGTGAGCGTATAAAGACCGAAGAAGATGGCTGGACTATCAGTACTCGTGACGGAAGTCTTGCGGCGCATTTTGAGCACACGGTGCTTGTAACCGAGGACGGTGTTGAGATTTTAACGAGGCTCTAGTGTGCCGAAAATTAATTTTGAAACTTGCTTGTACAAGATCAGGCGCGGGCAGAAAAAAATCTTCTCGACCTTCGCTTAATTCTGGAATATAAGGACAGCTTAAGTTAGTAAAACAATCAGCGACGGTTATGCTTTTGAATGTTCATTCCACATTGTACACTTACAACATATGAGAGAAGCCGAGCCAAATTCAATCGACAGAATTGTCAGAAAATACGAAAGACTGTACCCAAAAACATTCACAGGTCGTTTTTCAACGGGTCCATTCGAGTCGGAAATTATTGGCAAACTTTGGGACAGGGAAGTGCGACGAACGGCACAAGCATTTGGGTTTACAAGGTGGACACTGGAACATTGTTTGGTTCAAAAGAGGGCGGTGATCTTGCAACATGATACTCAGGGAAGCTCAGGTCACACTGACGGAAGCCCGGGTCCCACGGAAAGCGATGACTATCTAGACGAACTTGTTTTTGACGGCAATGCCCAAACCCTTGTTTCAATGTTGAACAAGCGTGACACATCAAACTTCCAGGTCGTACAGATAGCACGCTATCCGTTAACATCAGCGGTTACTGGAAGCCTTGAACGTCTTGTTGATTTTGATAACACGAGGCTTATAGCCGATGACGGCGCTGAGATTTTAACACAACTTTAAGCTTGAGACTTTGCAACAGCAGCCGTAAGCGATATACTAATCCTATGCAAGAAAATTCTCAGTACGCTGTCGGTATCGATATTGGTACAACCACCGTACGCGCAGTCGTCGCACACATTGATAGTTCGACAGGAACACCGACAATTGTCGGTGTCGGAAGTGCGCCCAATAGTGGTATGCGTAAAGGAACGGTGGTTAATCTCACTGGCCCCGCACAAGCTATCGATGATGCGCTTGGTGAAGCAGAGCGCATGAGTGGCTACCAGGTAGACAGCGCAACATTAAGTATAAACGGCACACATATTTTATCTACGCACGCCGATGGCATGATAGCTGTAGGAGCCGCAGATCATCAAATTACACATGACGATCTTGCCCGTATCGAAGAAGTTGCAACACTAGGTAAAGTCCCGGCTAACCGCGAAATACTAGATGTCGTACCACACGCTTATAAGCTTGATGGTCAGGATAATATTAAAGATCCACTTGGAATGACCGGTACGCGCCTCGAAATAGATGCTCACGTGGTTTCGGCTCTTATGCCGCATTTGGTTAATCTTCAAAAATCAGCTGAAGCTGCCAAAGTAATACCGCATTCTATTGTGGTCGCAGGTGTTGCCGCCGCACGAGCCGTTTTAACTGAGCAACAGCTCGAAAACGGTGTTGCATTAATTGATATCGGTGGTTCGACCACCAACATAGCAATATACGAGGAAGGTGACTTGCAATACCTGGCAGTACTTCCATATGGTGGCGTAAATATAACCAACGACCTTGCGATTGGACTTAAGACGGACCCTGAAATTGCCGAAAAAGTGAAACTCGAACATGCATCAGCCGTACCTCGCCATGATAATTCGGGTATAGGGCTTAAACACTCAGGTGAAATACATACTTTCCAGACACAAGACATCGACGAAATAGTCGAGGCGCGTCTCGAAGAGATATTTGAAGCAGTTCAAAATGAGTTTAAAAAAGCCGGCCGCGATGGCAAACTTCCGAGCGGTGTTGTCTTAACAGGTGGAACTGCGCACTTAAAGGGGCTTGTCGAATATGCCAAAGAATACTTAGGATTAGCTGCACGTATCGGAAAAACATCGGGGTATGGCGGAGTGGCAGACGGTATTGAACAGCCACAGTTTGCAACAGCGGTTGGCCTGCTTCTTGTAGATGCGCGCTCATCTGATTCTCGTACAATAAACAAAAAGAAAGCTCAAAGATCACTTAGTGGTGCTGGAAGCGCCTTGTCTAAATTTTTTGCTCGATTCAAGGCATAGTATTTTTTTTACGACAGGTGGTATACTAAGGGAAGATATACCAATATTGGGGAGATGATAGTCACATGCCTGAAGTAAAACCGAGCGACATACAAACGTTTGCAAGCATCAAAGTTGTTGGTGTTGGAGGCGCGGGTGGTAGCGCAGTTAATCGTATGAAAGATGCTGGACTCACCGGTGTGCAATTTATTGCCATGAACACCGATGCACAAGCACTACATAATTCTAAAGCTGATGTTAAACTTCATCTGGGAAATTCCACAACTGGTGGACTTGGTGCAGGAGCTGATCCGACGAAGGGTGAAGCCGCAGCCATCGAGTCACGTGAAGATATTAAGGAAGCACTGGCCGGTTCAGATTTAGTGTTCGTGACGATTGGTGCCGGTGGCGGCACGGGAAGTGGTGCCGGACATGTCGTAGCAGAAATCGCACGCGAACTTGGTATCCTTGTGGTTGGTGTTGCTACCAAGCCATTTAGTTTCGAAGGCGAAAAACGTCGTCAAAACGCCGAATGGGCGATTGCTCAACTGAGTCGTCAAGTTGATACGCTTATTACAATTCCAAATGACCGTTTACTCCAAACAATCGATCGTCGTACGCCACTTCTAGAAACATTTAAGATTGCAGACGATGTTTTAAGACAGGGTGTCCAGGGTATTTCAGAGCTAATTACCGAACACGGGCTAATCAACCTCGACTTTGCTGACGTAAAGGCAATTATGAGTAATGCCGGCTCGGCACTCATGGGTATCGGACGCGCAAGTGGCGATAACCGTGCACTTTTGGCTGCTCAACAGGCCATCGAGTCACCACTCATTGAAGTATCAATTGACGGTGCTAAAGGAGTACTATTCAACGTGACTGGTGGTTACGACATGAGTATGAGTGAAATTCAAGAAGCAGCCGAAATCATAACAAGCGCTGTTTCACCAGACGCTAATATTATTTTCGGTGCAACACTTAAGCCCGAGCTTGAAGATGAACTCATAATTACCGTCATTGCTACTGGGTTTGATTCTGCTTACTTTCACCAAAAAACCGACGATACTACAACTTCAGCTCCTGCCCGTGCCCACGACTCAGTTTCAGACGATACCGTGGACGCAATAGACATGAATCTTGAGCATACGGGAGCATCGGAAGCTTTTTCGGAAGAAAATACGCACGATATCTGGAATCAACCTACAGAAAACGAAGAAGAGTCTGATACGCCGGCATTCCTGCGTCGCCGCAAGAAAAACAAGAAACATCAAGACAAGGATTAAAAAAATATGACTGCATTTAATATTGGTGACAGCCGCGTTATAGAATCTCGTGAAGTTGGTGATGGTGTGACAATTCGCCGTCGTCGTGAATCACCCGATGGTAAAAGATTTACGACATACGAACGCATTGAAAAACCAAACCTTGCTGTTATAAAAAAAGATGGAACACGGGTGTTGTTCGACCGGGATAAATTATCTAGTGCCGTTAAACGCTCTGTTGGTAAATTCTTCGCATCTGAAGTTGAAGTAGAAGAAATTATAACAAGTGTAGAGAATTCACTTTATGCAATTGGTGAAAATGAAGTGACGTCAAAACAGGTCGGCGATAAAGTCCTCGATGAGCTCGCTCAAAGAAACGAAGTCGCCTACGTTCGATTTGCGAGTGTGTACCACGAATTTAAAACGCTCGACGATTTTGTACATATTCTCGGACAACGACGTGGTAGTAAAAAGAGTTAGCCTACATGAAAGTAGTGGTGGTATATAAGCAAGAAAGTGACCATGCACGCGAAGTTATGGATTATTTAAGGGACTTTGAAAGACAAACTGGCCGTCCACTGGGCACACTCGACCCCGAGACAAAAGAGGGTGAAACATTCTGCCGAGCATACGATATTGTAGAGTACCCGAGCATCATCGCGATATCAGACGATAGCCACATGCAAAACCTCTGGCGAGGTACACCACTGCCGACAATTAGTGAGGTGAGCTATTATGTTTAAATTTTTTACGAAACGACGCGACAATGAAAATCGCCGCAATTACTGGATTTTCGGCACAATGCTTGTATTCGGACTCATTGCTCTTAGTGCGGCATTTGTTTTATCTGTAGAGAAAATAAACGTGCTTCAAAACCCCCAGGCACAGCTAGCGTGTTCATTTAATCTTGTACTTGATTGCTCTAAAGTGATGCAAACATGGCAATCGCAAATATTCGGCTTCCCAAACATGTTTATTGGACTTATGGCCTTTGCGGTTATTGTGACAATTGCAGTTTTAGGGCTTGCAGGTACAAAATTCCCAAAGTGGTTTTTGATAGGGGCTAACAGTGGCTTTTTACTAGGTACATTATTTGCCTACTGGTTATTTTTCCAGAGCGTTTACGTCATACAAATTCTATGTCCATGGTGTCTTATTGTCACTCTCAGCACAACGTTTATTTTGGCTACAATGACACATTATAATTTACGGCAAAACACCTTTAACTTCACGAAAAAAACCAATGCTAAAGTCCAGATGTTTTTGAACAAGGATTACCACAAACTTATCGTTGCAAGTTGGCTTGTGCTTATGAGCGTTCTTGTTGTGCTAAAGTTTGGTACAGCGCTGTTTGCATAAGTAGTAATGTGCGCTACAATACACACAGAGACACTTCACCTTAACGGTGAATGAGCGGTTATCATCCGCGAAGTTTTCGGAAGAAATCCACCTGGAAAGTAAAACTGAACGATAATCGACGCGTCAGATCGAACAACTAAGCGCTAAAAGAATCACTTCTTTTGGAAGCCAGATGGAACCGTCCGTAAAGGACTCTGGCATTCAGAAGAAGTGATTTTTATTTGAAAGGATAGCATGGAAGATACGACACATTACCTAGAATTCGCCAAGAAGCTTGCGTATGAAGCAGGTGATATTATGAAAAAATATTTCGGTAAAGATCCTGAATTTAACTTTAAAGAAGACGACATGATTGTAACTATTGCCGATAAAGAAGTTAATAGCATGGTTATTAAAAGAGTGCAGACGGCGTACCCAACGCATGCGGTTGATGGTGAGGAAGAGTCGCACGCCAAGGAGACAGACCACGTATGGGTGTGTGATCCGATTGATGGAACGAACCCATTTGCAATGGAATTGCCAGTATCGGTTTTTTCGCTTGCCCTCGTTGTTGACGGTGTGTCAATCGTCGGTGTTATCTATGATCCTTTTTGTGAAAAGCTGTATTATGCAGCAGCGGGTGCGGGCGCATACATGAATCAAGTACCCCTAACGGTAAGTCAAGATGGTCTTGTGGCTTCATCACGTATAAATTTTGACTGGTGGTCTTCTGCTGACTATGATGTTTTGACGCCACTAAGTAAACTATCGCGCGAGAAGGGCGTGTACTTATTATCTCCTGGTAGTACGACGCATATGGCGGCACTTGTTGCCGAAGGACAGTTTGTGGCGAGTGTGTTCGCTGGGACAAAAGGCAAAAATGTAGATATTGCTGCAGCAAAAGTTATTGTTGAAGAAGCCGGGGGTAGGGTAACCGACTTATTCGGACACGAGCAGCGATATGACGAAGATATCAAGGGAGCAATTGTCAGTAATGGGATTGTACACGATGAAATTGTCAGTTACTTGGCAAATGAGCCGTCAATAGGAGTCCAATCATGAAATTTAAAGCCAATAGTCGTCGTCGGGCACTTGAATACGAAAAAGACATCGTCTTACAGTGGAAGAAAAATAAGACTTTTGAGAAGTCAGTCGAACAGCGATCTATTGATAATTCGTACGTGTTTTATGACGGTCCGCCATTTATTTCTGGTGATCCGCATCATGGGACGCTTCTTTCGAGCATCGTCAAAGACGTTGTGCCTCGCTATCAGACCATGAAGGGCAAGCACGTCGAGCGTGTCTGGGGCTGGGATGCGCATGGTTTACCAGCAGAACGCTACACGGAGAAAAAACTTGGCATTAATTCTCGCCAAGAAGTGATTGAATACGGTATCGAAAAATACATCACAGCCACTCGTGCAAATATGTTAGAAACGAGTAGTGCGTGGGAAGATACGATTGACCGCATCGGCCGCTGGGTTGACTTTAAAGGCGCGTATAAAACCATGGACAAAGACTACATGGAAAGTATCTGGTGGGCGTTCAAAACACTGTACGAAAAAGGCAAGATTTACGAAGGCGAAAAAGTACTGATGTATTGTACGCTCGACGCAACGCCACTTTCTAAGGCTGAAGTGACAATGGATGCCGGTGCTTACCAAGATGTGACCGACCCAAGTGTGTATGTGAAGTTTAAGCTGGTAGATGATGACGCATACCTGCTCGCCTGGACGACGACTCCGTGGACGCTCCCGGCCAACACTGCCCTTGCTATTAACCCTGATATTCACTATGTAAAAGTACTTTCGGATGGTCAGCGCTATATTCTTGCGAAAGAACTAGTTGAAACAGTATTTACTGATGAAAAACATCAACCAATCGAACATGTTATCCAAGAAAAAGTGAACGGAAAAGATCTTGTTGGCAAATCATATGAGCCGCTGTTTGGCGACCGCAGTGAAAATGCACATAAAATCTGGGCTGCCGACTACGTTACGACAGAATCAGGCACCGGGATTGTTCATGTAGCCCCAGCATATGGCGAAGAGGACTTTGCGCTGGCGCAAACACATAACATTCCTGTTGTTCATGTCCTTGATGAAAATGGCGAGTTCACAGAGACTGAGTGGAAGGGTGAAAATGTATGGGCAATCAATAAAACAATCGCCAAGACACTTCATGAGCAGGGGATTGTATGGAAAATTGATTATATTCGCCATTCGTACCCTCACTGTCACCGCTGCGGCACCAAGCTTATGTACCGCGCTCATCCAAGCTGGTTTAT
>Ga0163144_10008274_pt1 | contig 22529 bp, 22 predicted proteins | sample OliLak19BULKMAT1_FD_123175 | JGI IMG/M metagenome (GOLD analysis project Ga0163144, IMG submission 123175) | Freshwater microbial mat bacterial communities from Lake Vanda, McMurdo Dry Valleys, Antarctica - Oligotrophic Lake LV.19.BULKMAT1 | ecosystem: Environmental > Aquatic > Freshwater >...
CGACGTTAGCGGGTTCGGCTAATCTTTGCTTGATCGGGAGCGCGTTGATCGACATCCCATCTGCATAGATGATCGCGCGCAGAAAGTCCCGTCTTTTCTTTTAGGGCAAGCGCAGCGCTAGCCTCCGAACCGTCGTGATTCCCCTGCTCCGGCTCGCCGTGCCGTTCCTCTCTTCGCGTCGTCCCATCCGATCCGCCCTGATCTGCCTGTGCCTCGCGATCGCGTCAAAGGGGCTGGGCGCGGACCAACCCGTGACTCCCCAGGCACTCCCGGAGGTGGGCTGGGTGCTCGACCTCCTGCGCGAAACCACGGGCAAGAAGATCCTCTCCGGACAGCAGGAAAGGATCGATTGGTTCGGACTGGATAACGAGGGCAACATCGACTTCGTGAAACGAACCACCGGCCTGACCCCGGCGGTCCGGGGCTTCGATTTCATGTTCTACACCCACAGCGCGAACGGTCGCTCGGGTCAGCGTGCGGCCGAGCGCGCGATCGTCTGGGCCCAACGCGGCGGCATCGTGCAATTCTGCGCCCATTGGTTTGTCGACACCGGATCGCCCGCGGGCAACCCCAAGTTCTACACCAGCGAAACAACCTTCGACATCCGGCGCGCGCTGATCGACGGCACACCCGAGAATGCCGAATTGATTCGGGAGATGGACGCGATGGCGGAGGAGCTGAAGAAGCTCCGCGACGCCCGCGTCCCGGTCATCTGGCGCCCTTTCCACGAGTGCAGCGGTGGCTGGTTCTGGTGGGGCGCAAAGGGAGCGGATCCCTTCAAGCAGGCCTACCGTCTGATGTTCGACCGGTACACCCGCCTCCACGGGCTGAACAACCTGATCTGGTGCTACAACCCCACCGAGGCCTCCGGCGCACTTGAGGCCTGGTATCCCGGTGACGACGTGGTCGACCTGATCGGCCTCGACATCTACCCGTCCGCCGGCACGCATTCCCACTACCCGGAAGTGTATCGAAGGTTTCGTGACTTCACCGCTGGGAGAAAACCGGTGACCCTGACCGAAAACGGTGCGATTCCGGACATCGAGCGCATGTTCGCCGATGGGACCGGCTGGCCATCGTTCTGCACGTGGAACGGCTTCGAGTCCGATCCCGCCCAAAACACCGCCGCCTTCATCCAGCGCATCTATCAGGACCCGCGCACGATCACTCTCGAAAGCATGCCCGACGTCTACCGCCGCCACCGGGTGCCGGCGGCCATCACCCTGGCGCCCGCTCGGACCGAAGCGGTCGCCGGCTCCCGGGTCGCCCTCGCAGTCACCGCGTCCGGAACCGAACCCTTGAGCTATCAGTGGTCGAAGAACGGAGTCGCGCTTCCGGGCGCCAACGCGCCCGTGCTCACGTTCGCCAGCGTACGCACGGAGGACACCGCCGATTACGCGGTCACCGTGAGCAACGCCTTCGGGTCAATCGCATCTCCGGGCGCTCCCCTCGTGGTTGGCGAGACCGGTACTCCGACCATACCCGCGTCGCTCGCGAATCTTTCCACCCGGGCCACGCTCGCAACGCACGGGGACATCCTGATCGTCGGCTTCGTGGTCCGGGGCAACGGCGTGAAAAGCCTCCTGATCCGGGCGGTCGGACCCACCTTGTCAGCCTTCAATGTTCCGGCCCCTCTGCCTGACCCGAGCATCACCCTCCTCACCAGCGAGGGAGTTTGGGTTGCGGAAAACAACGACTGGCCCATGCCCGGCGCAGATGACCGTTTCGGGCCCGCATTCGCCGCCACGGGTGCCTTCGCGCTCCCGGTCGGCAGCCGGGACGCGGCTCTCCTCGTATCACTCCCACACGGCGGCTACACCGCGCTGATCCGCAGCGCCGACGCCGTCTCCGGTGGTTCCGTGCTCGCGGAACTCTACGACGCGGCCCCCGATCATGCCGTGCGCCTGGTGAACCTGTCGACACGAGGCTCGGCGAGCGCCGCCCAGCCCCTGATCGCAGGATTCGTCGTCAACCAACCCGGCGCAGTCCGGTTGCTCGTGCGGGCCGCTGGCCCGGCTCTGACCGCCTTCGGGGTCGATCGCGCGCTCGGCACCCCCCTGCTGAACCTGACAACGCCAACTGGCACCGTGCTCGCAACCAACTCCGGCTGGAGCTCCGATCCCATGGTCTCCGCCGAGCTCTCCGCGGCGGCGGCACAAGTCGGGGCATTTGCCTTCGCCGGAGGAAGCCGGGACGCCGCCTTGCTCACCCAGCGCCCGCCCGGCGGTGCCACTGCGATCGTCACGGGATCCGGCAGCGCGCGCGGCATCACGTTGGTCGAGGTTTACGAAGTTCCCTGAATCCTCCTCCGATGCACCGCGCCCGCGTTTCCTACCAAGCGGCGCGAGCCCTCTCACGCCTCAACTCCACCGTGTTCCGTCGCTCCAGGTAAACCGCCGCATGCCGGCCAATGGCCGGGGTCGTAAGATGCAGCGTTCCTCCTGGGTGTTCGAAGTCCCGGGTGTCGGCCGCGCGGCCCGCCGACATGTTCCACCACGTCGAAGTCCAGGATCCTGCCGGCAGGTCTTCCAGTTCAACCACGCCCTCGACCGGCGCACCGTTGCCCGCCGAATGGATGGTTTGACGGTTCCAAACGTAAAGAAAAGCACCCGACGCATCGCGCTTCCCTACCGCCGCCAACACGGGGATCGTTGCGTCGAGATCAAGCTCCCGCAGCCTGAAACTGTCCGGGCCGAGATTGCGCAAGGTGACGACCGAGCGGCCTGATGGCAGCGATAGCGCGAGCTCCGCCGGTCGCAGCTCGCCCGCCTTGCGGTCCGGCTCTTCGGGCCACGATCGGGACAGGGCCGTTTCACCGTTGATCGTCAGCTCAAGGGTCAATCCGCGAGGGCCCACGTCCGCGAGCCGCACCTGCAGCGTCCCGGTTCGATCCCGGTCGAGTTTCAATGTCAGACGATCCGCGCGACCTTCCTCGACCAATTGAGGCTGACCAACGAAGAACTCCGGCACATCGGCCAACGCAACCCACTCCCGGCCATCGTCCGCCACGGTCAATTCCAACGGCTCACGGGTCGCCCAATGATAACCGGGTCCGATCCGATGGGCCATCCTCGTTGAGGTCAATACGCGGGGTACAAAGGCCCGCAGCCCCTCCGCCCGCTCCGGCAGACGAACCGCGGCAATGAAGCGGGCAACCGCGGTCAACTCTCCCCATCGCGGCGTATCCAGCAATCGATCCCAATACCATGCCTGTGCGGGCAGCGCATGATCCGCCATCAGCCCCAGCCAGATCTGCGGCACCAATCCCGCACCCGAGGCCTTGTCCTCCGGGTGCGCATAGGCCATGTGGTCATCGCCCACCTCCCCGTAAAACAGGGGTTTGTCCGTCGGGAAGACCACCTCGGGGAACCGCCGGATGTGCGCGAGCATGTTCACGTGATAGAGATGCGGCTGGTAGTAATCCATCGACCGCCAAAGCGGGCCGACCGGAGGGGGCTCGCTGGTACTGGTGGTCACGAGGTGCCCGTGCGGATCGTTTCGCCGCAGCCAAGCCGCCATCTCGTCATGCCAGCGCGCGATCTCCGGAAGCTGTTTCTCCCGCTTCCAGGCGTCCGTGAAATTGACTTCGTTGAACAGCTCCCATGCGAGCACCGCCGGTGAGTGACCGTACCGTGCCGCGATGTAGCGCAATTTCGTCCGGGTGTGGCGGCGCGCCTCTTCCGAGGTGAAGAAGTCGGTGGCCTTCGCCAGGAACCCGCCGTTCACCACGTTCCACGGATGCCGGCTCCACTCGGGGTTCACCTCCGTGCTGTATTGGCCGTGGTGATGCAGCACCACTTGCACAAAGACTCCGGCGTTTTCCGCCAGGGACAGTACCTCGTCCCAACGCCCGGCCACCCCAACGTCGATGGTTCCGGGCCGGGGCGAGGCCCCCTGACCGGCAGGCAGCCAATCGAGATTCGCGCCGGCCCAGTGCGCCATCCAGATCCGCGTCCAATTCATCCCTGCCGCCTCACACTGCGCGAAGGCTCGCCGATAGAAAGCAAGGTCACCCCAGGAAAGATTCAGCCCAAAGGGGAAATAGCGTACCTCGCCATCCCGGACAAAACCCCGCCCGGTGGAGGGGTCCACGCGGATGACGGAACCCGAAAGGGTACCCGAGCGCGCGACTTCAAACGGGCCAACGACCCGGGGGGCGCGGGCAACGGACGGGCCTGCAGGATCACGCTCCGTGACTGCACCCAATCGGTAAATCCCCTCGCTGCGGGCCGCGACGCGCACGCGCCAGGTTTCGCCGCCATCGAAGAACGCCGGATAGCCACGGCTCGTCCCATCGGGAAGAGTCACCTCCGCCCAGAGATCGCGCGCAAAGGGCTCCGGCCCCGCCGGACTCAGTTCGAAGGTGAACTCCACCGGCGGGACGCCCCGCGCCGTCATCGCCAGGAACAACCCCAAGAGCGCGGTCCCCCAGACCCTCGTGATCGTCAGCGAACGGCGGCAAACACGGAGGCTCATCGAGAAGATACGCATGGGAACAGTGGACGGCTGGAGCATACCCGCAGGCAATCGCCTCAGCCATGACAAATCGCACCGGGCTTTTGAGACACGTTGACACGATTCAAGCGCGGAGGCCGGAACAGAGGGAACTTGCCCGGGGATTGCGGGTGTCCAACGTGCGCCTAGATCCCGCGATGTCGGACGACCTGCCACCCATTCCCCAAACGCCACCTCCGGCCGACGAAGAAGTCGGATGGCTGGAGCGTGCCCGAAAAGGCGATGAACAAGCGTTCGGCCGGTTGATGCGCGCCCACTACGACCCCGTCTTCCGGCGCGTCGTCGCCCTGGTCCGAAACGAGCACGACGCCCAGGACCTCTGCCAGGAAATCTGGCTCACGGTTTGGAAACAGTTGCCGACGTTTCGTGGCGACTCGCGCTTCGGATCGTGGCTCTTCCCCTTGGTCACCCGACGGGCGATCGACCATCTGCGGAAGCGACGGCGCTGGTTTGATCGCTTTCTCTCGTTCAGCCGAAGCCGCGACGGGGACGGTCAGGAAACGACCTTTGATCCCGTTGAACCGGGTCCCGGCGCCGCCTCGCTCCTCGAGTCAAAAGAACGCCGGGCCCAGGTGGAACACGCCCTCGCGGCCCTGCCTCCCGATCTGCGGGCGGTGCTCGCCTTACGCGAGATCGAGGGTTTATCTTATGCGGAGATCGCCGCTGCCATCGGTTGTCCGGCGGGTACGGTCATGTCACGCCTGCACCACGCCCGACGCCAACTCACCCGTCACCTCAAGGATCTACCATGCGCCTAATCCCACTCCTTTCGCTCCTCTGCCTCCTCTCCGTGCTCACCTCCAGCCGTCTCGCGGCCGCGGACAACGTCGACGTGTCAGCGCTCCTCGTCTCTGCGTCCAAGGAACCCGGCCCATCCGACCCTCGGCTCAAACCCTACGAGGCAACCCTGCGGCGCATTCTCCGATTCGAAAGTTTCAAGCTTCTCGGCCAAGGTCGCGCATCGATCAACACGCCTGGCAAAGGTGATGTCACTTTGGGAGCGAGACACTCACTGCTCGTTGAAGCCGAGGCCGGCGGTGGAGGTGAGCATGTCCAGGTCACCTGGCGGCAAAGCGGACGCACCTTGATGCGGACCGGACTGGTATTGCGTCCAGGAGTCCCGGCGGTCCTTGGGGGTCCGGGGACAGGACAGGGCGGAGACGTCTACGCGGTGATCGTCATCGCCCGCTGATCCACCGGAGGCGACTCAGGATCATTTTTTCTCAAATGGCTATTTTGGAGAAACTAACGAGTTGATTGCCGGGTTCGCAGTGTCTGAAAAATGCGGCCCTGAAGTTTGAGAGAATAAATCGGAGACGAGGTTCGTCTCAATGGGCGAACTCACATCGAAACTCCCATGAAAAACCGAATCCTCACTCTGACTGTCTCACTCGCTGCCCTGGCTGCCCTGGCTTCGCCGGTCCGTGCCGGTGATCGGGGCGACAAAGTCGCCGCCGCAATCGGCGGTTTCATCGGCGGGGTCCTCGTTGGCTCCCATCTCGACCGCGATCATCACCGTCCGGCCCCGGCCTACTGCCCTCCTCCCGTGGTCGTGGTTCATCCGCGCCACCACGCTCCTGCGGGGTATTGGGACAATGTCACCACCCGCGTCTGGGTCCCGGATCGCTGGGTCATGACCGTCGATTCGTGCGGACGCCGCGTCCGCAGCCTCGTTGGAGGTTACTACGAGTACCGCACGGAAAGCGTCTGGGTCGATTATCGCGGTGGATATGATCGGGGCTACTCCTCCGGTCGGGTGGTCGTTTCTCCTTCCCCCCGTCGCTGGTAACTCGGAAGCTGCCCAACACCGTCATGCCCACCTGTCGCGACATCACCGACCTGCTGATCGCCGAGCCCGACGCAGCTTTGCCGCCCGCCGAGCTCGCGCGCATCGAGGCCCACGTCGCCACCTGCGAGGCATGTCGCCGCCAGCGGGCGCTTTTGGCGGCAGTGCCCGGGCTCCTGCGGGAAGCGACAACGGCACTTGCCACGCCCGACAAGGATGAGGCGTGGGGTGAGGTGCGCGCGCGTATCCGTCAGGCTGATCCGGAGCGGCGTCGCATCGCGCCGCGCGCCCGATATTACGCATGGGGCGTCTCCGTCGCGGCCGCCGCCGTCGTCGCCTTCGCGGTCCTGCTCACCCTGCGGTGGTCGGACGCACCCGCCACCGCCCTGGTCGCCCAAGCGGAGTTCGTGCAATCCGATGGCTCAGGTTCCACCTTGGTTTACGTCGACCAGGAAAGCGGGTGGTTGATCGTCTGGGCGGACAGCCCGCCACCCGCAGGAACGATCTAGGCTGGACGAGGATGATCGGCACCAAGGCGCGCAACCCGCTCCGCCTTCACCTCAAGGTCCGCGGCACACTCGGGTGAGCCACGGGCCAGCTCCCGGCAAAGGGTCGGACGTTTCTCGTAAATTGAGCAGTGGAAGAGGCGCTGGCCTCCCGGCCCATCGATTCGCTGCAAGGCCGCACAATGGCCATCGCGCATTCGCAGATAGGCCCGATTGCCGATGAAGTGGGCCACGTCGTTCGCGGACTCGCCCAAAAATTCCCAGTCGTCACCCAATAACCGAACGTACAACTCTGAATCGGAGAAGCAGCACACCCCGCATTGGCGGCAATCCGAGGGCGTGGTCACGGGAGCGGCGAACCATGCACGAGCAAAAATGTGTCGCGGTGCTCAACGCTTCAAGCGTCGAACAATCTGCTCGTGTCCCCGGATGTACTCGTAACGGGCGGCGAGGTCCCGCAACTGATCGTCGGCGACCTCGAGGGCCTCCGCCGGAAACTTCTCATTGGCCTTGGTCAGGGCCGAACGCATATCCTTGGTGATGTGCAGCCAGCGCAGCACCTCATTGTCATAAGCTATTTTCGCGGACGTGCGCGAACCAATGACCTGGGCGGCTGTTTCAATGTACTTTTTCAGGGGGTCCATGTGGAGGAAAAGCAGTCGGGCAACGCGGAACCAATCAGAGGCTCCGACGGGAATCAATCGCTCTTCACGCCGGCCCGTCGATCCCGGTGAGGAGCAACGCCCGTCTGCGACGCAGGTCGGCAAATCGCAGAGTTGCCAAGACTTCGCTCAAAGGTGAGATTCTCTGGTCGCATGGCTATCCACGGGAAAATCCCCTCTACGCGGAGAAACCGATCAACTTCGTCCCGACCAATGTGGCCTTTGCTCCGAACGGTGACTTCTACGTGGGTGATGGCTACGGTTCCCACCACATGATGCGCTACTCGGCGAAGGGCGATTTTCTCGGAGAGATCTCGAAACCGGGCAAAGGCGACGGTGAGATCAACAATCCCCACGGCCAGTGGGTCGATACCCGCGGACCCAAACCCGTGCTGGTAATCGCCGATCGCGGCAATCGGCGGATCCAGGTTTACTCCCTCGAAGGCCAGCATCTCCGCACCGTCAAGGACGAGGCGAAGATGCGCATGCCCTGCCACTTCCACACCCGCGGCGACTGGATGGTGTGCCCCGATCTGGACAGCCAAGTCTGCATCCTCGACCGCGATTACAATGTGGTCGCCCAGTTGGGAGACGGCATCGCGAACAATGGCAAGGTCGGCTCGCGCCGCTCGCAGAAGCGTCCGGAATTCACCTCCGGTGAGTTCATCACCCCTCACGACGCGATCTTCCTGCAAAACGGGGACATCCTCGTCTCCGAGTGGCTTCCGATCGGACGCATCACGCTCCTGCGCCGGGTCAAAGCGTGATCGAGCGGTCCCCCCCGCCCCGCCATCCGGACCCGAATCAGCTCCCAAGGCGCATGACGCGCGCCTTGGGCCTGGCTGATAAGCCCGCGGCAGGCCCGCATTACATCTGCTGGCGTTCCCGGTTGAGCCAGACCTTGGCGACGCTCTTCATCCGCGTCAGAATGTAATACACCGTCTGGCTCCGGAGCCGGACCAGTTGGCCGCCGACGATGCGCGGAACGAAATCCTGAGGAACATCGAGCACCGTTTCCGGTTTCGCGCCGTCGAGCCCTTTGCAGAGAATCGCGGTCATCGCCCGCGTCAGGGTCTGCACGTGAGGACCGAGCGTGACGCGGAAGTGAGATTGCCGCGTGACCGGATCCACCCGCAGGAATACCCCGACCTTATCGGTGCATTCCTCGTCCTTGCGGACGTCCTCCAGATCAAACACCTCGCTCGCTTGAGGCCCGCAGGAGGACGATTGATCGGCATAGACGATGAGGTTCTCACGCTTCTCGTCGTCGGGAAGGGCATCGAAAAAGTCGACGATGTCGGCGAGCGATGGAGGAAGGGATGACGTCATGGAAATCGCGCCGCCCGACTTCCGGCTGGCGGCGGATGAATCGAAACGCAGCGACCTGCGCCGGTCAACGGGGTTGCTCGCCCTTGGCAATCGGGGCGCGAACGCGGTTGCCCCACTCCGTCCATGACCCGTCGTAGTTCCGCACCCGCGAGTACCCGAGCAGATAGGTCAGAACAAACCAAGTATGGCTCGAGCGCTCACCGATGCGACAGTAGGCAATGATGTCGTCACCCGGCTTGAGCCCGAGGCTCTCCGAATAAATCGCGCGCAACTCGTCGAACGACTTGAAAGTGCCATCGTCGTTTGCGGCCAATTTCCACGGCACGCTACGCGCACCCGGAACGTGGCCACCGCGAAGCACGCCTTCTTGTGGATATTCCGGCATGTGGGTGATTTCACCGCGATATTCCCCAGGGGAACGCACGTCGATCAAAGGCTGATGCGAGCGGGAATGAGCCAAGGTATCGTCAAAGAAGGCCCGAATCTCGGCATCGTGACGAACCGCCGGAACCGGATAGACCGTGCGTGCAGGCTTCGATTTTTCACGGGTGATCGGTCGGCCCTCGGCCTTCCATTTGGCACTGCCTCCATCGAGCAGACGAACGCGCGTGTGGCCAAAAAGGCGAAACGCCCACAAGGCATACGCCGCCCACCAATTGGACTTGTCGCCGTAGAAGACCACGGTCGTTTCCGGCGTGATCCCGTACCGTGCGCAGACCTCGGAGAAGCCCGCCGGGGAAATGTAGTCGCGCTCCGTATTGTCCTGCAGGTCGCCACGCCAATCGATCTGCACCGCGCCGGGAAGATGTCCCGTGTCGTAGAGCAGCACATCTTCATTGCTCTCGACGATTCGAATCGTCGGGTCATCCAAGTGAGCCTGAAGCCATGGCCCATCAACCAAGGCTTCCGGATGGGCATAGGCGGAAAATTTTGACGTCATTCGACGTTAAACTTGGCCAAGACATCCACAAACTCAAGTTGACCAAAGACAAATTCCGGCGACCACCGCCGGCAGGCGTTCATGATGCGATTCCCAACCGATCACCCATTTTGGCATACGTCTCCAATCCGGCTGCGCTCTGCTCAAGGATATCAGGATCGAAACGAATGCGGTTCCGCTGAAAAACCGTGATCACGCACGATCCACCAAACTTGAACATGCCTTTTTCCTCGCCTTTTTTCGCCAACCGGCCCGGCACGTAGGTCTCAAGAATACTGCCGACATTGGTCGCTCCCACCTCGATCATCGCGACCCTTCCGAAGGCCTCCGATTGGAGGAGGGTGATCCGCCGCTTGTTCTCGACCAATCGGCGCACGTTTCGTCGGAGGGCGATGGGACTGACCGAGTAAAGCCATCCGCCGATCAACCGACCGTCGTCGGGTACTCCGGCCACGGGGAAGTGAAAACGGTGGTAATCCACCGGACAGAGCCTGGAGATGAGCATCGAGCCTCCGGCAAAGGCCTCGGCCAAGGCTGGATCCCCCAGCAAATCCGCGAAGGTGAACTTGGCTCCTTTGGTGTAAAAACCATCGGCGGTGTCCACGTTGGCAAACGCCAGGTGGCGGCCATCCGCCGGAAAGGTGGCCAGACGATCGTTGTCGGGCTCGGCGATCGGCCGGACCGAAGGTTTCAGCGCCCGCGTGAAGAACTCGTTGAACGTACGAAAGTCGAAGGCCGATTTGGCGAACTCATCGACATCGAGGTTGTAGTCGACGATGAACGGAAAGACGTGCCGACCGCTCCCGCGTCGGTTCATGCGCCAACCGAAGTAATGGGAGAAAATCGGACGGCGGACGATCAACCAAGTGGTCAACCGACCGATCGGGTTTTCATACGCCCAGCGAAGCCAGCCTTCGCCATAAATCGATTCGGTTTCAATCGTCCGACGGTAGCGGTCAAAGTAACGCAGGGGTTCGGCAGGCATCGTGAAGCGGAGTTCAGAAAAACTTCTTGGCCTTCTCGAACCAGCTCTTCGACGTCGGATTTTCCGCATCCCCACTCACGAGGGCGAATTGCTCCAGAATCTTGCGCTGCTCCGAGGTGAGGGATTGGGGGACCTCCACGTGGACCCGGACAAGTTGATCGCCTTGGTCGCCTCGATTGCGCAACGAAGGCATGCCCTTTCCGCGAAGTCGGAAGGTCGTCCCGCTCTGGGTGCCGCCCGGAAGTTTGAGCGACGCTTTGCCAAACAAGGTCGGCACCTCGATCGTTCCACCCAAGGCGGCAAGAGTGAACTTGATCGGAATCTCGCAAAACAAGTCGTCCCCCTGACGTTCGAAGAGTTCGTGATCCTTGACCGTGAGCACGATGTAAAGATCGCCGGCTTCGCCACCGGCAACCCCGGCCTCGCCATTGCCCACGGAACGTAACCGCGACCCAGTATCGACCCCTGGGGGAATGCGCACGTTGATCTTGGCCGTCTTGGGCAAACGTCCTTCGCCCCGACACTGGCTGCAGGCCTTTTCTACCTTCGTTCCGGCACCTCCGCAGGTCGGACAGGTTTGGGTAAACGTGATAATCCCGCCGCTGCGACGAACCTGACCTGTGCCACGACACGTCGGACACGTGGTTCGCTTGGATCCCGGTTCGGCACCACTGCCTTCGCAGCGCTCGCAGACCATGTTTTTGCGGAAAGTGATCTCCTTCTCCACGCCCCGCGCCGCTTCTTCGAGAGAGATTTCCAGATCGTAGCGCAAATCCGCGCCGTCACGACCACCGTCGCGACCCCCGCGACCCCCGCCACCCCCGAACATCTCGTCAAAGACGCCGCCACCCCCTCCGCCCCCCCCTCCACCACCGAAGACCTCGCGGAAGATATCAAAGGGATCGTGGAACCCGCCTCCACCCGCGCCAGGCCCGCGGGGCGCACCCGCACCAGGACCTTCAAATGCCGCGTGACCGTAGCGGTCGTAAGCGGCCCGCTTCTCCGGATCCTTCAACACCTCATAGGCATGCGAGATCTTCTTGAACATCTCCTCCGCATCTTTGTTGCCCGGGTTCTTGTCCGGATGGAATTGCACGGCCTTCTTTCGATAGGCTTTCTTGAGGTCCTCCTCGGAGACCCCTTTCGCAACGCCGAGCAACTCGTAATAGTCTTGTTTGGCCATGGTGGGATTCAACCTCGCCGGGAAGCCACAATCGGGCTGCCCCGCCAGCGTCGTAAACGATTAGTGCGACGCCTCCCCAGCCTCTGGGGCTCCGCCCGAGAGAACCACACTGGCCGGTCGCAACAAGCGGCCGTTGAGACTGTAGCCCGTGCGCACCACGACGGAGACCAAACCTTCGGCCACGTCCGTGCTGGGCTGGATGGCAATCGACTCGTGCAGGTTCGGATCAAAGGGCTGACCAACGGGATTGATCTCTTTCAATCCATGCTGGGCCAAGGCCGTCTTTGCTTGGACCACCACCATCTCCACACCGCCGGTGAGCGTCTTCAGGTCGGCATTGGGTGCCTTCGCCGCCGCCAAACCGAGTGAAAGGTTATCCAGCACCGGAATCAGATCCTCCAAGACCCGCGAGGCCGCGAACTGACGGAGCTCATCTTTCTCCCGGACTGAACGCTTCCGCACATTGTCCAAGTCAGCCACGGCGCGCAGGTAACGCTCATAATGGTCACTGACATCCTTCCGTGCGGTCGCCAATTCGGCTTCCAAACCAGCAACATCCGCCGCCAGACCGGCAGCCGGACTCTCTTCTCCCACAGCATCGGTTGCAGCCGACGAGGCTGTCGATTTCTCGGAGTGCGTCACCGATAAGGGAGGCGTGGAGGGTGGTAGGGAATCGGACTCTTTCATAAATAAAGGACCAGCAAACTACGGCTTCAGCTTTTCTTCAAGTTTCTCCCGCGGGGCTTTCGTTCCTGCGTGAGGGCTCGAATATCTTCAGTTGAATTGCACCTCACCCCGTCTGCGGATCCCTCCCTCGCCCTGCCGGATCCTCTCTCCGCGAGAGGAATGCGGGGCCGAACTCGACGGACGGTCGCAATGGGGCCTCAAGACCGTTCCCGTCACACAAAGTCCTCGGTCAACAGGACCACCGACGGAGAACGAGCGGACACCTCGAAACGTCCCGAAAAAGGCAGCAGGACGGTCTCTCCTCGCCCGACGGTGACCATGCCGGTCGCAGTCCGAATCTCGACCGTTCCCTCGACCCCGTTGAGCAACCTGGGTTGTTCCCCCGCTTCAAGAACCAACTTCCCACCCACCGCCATGGGAACTCGCCGGATGCAAAACTCGGGAGCGTCCGCAATCACCGCCTCAACCGGCGCGGCGCGAACCGGAGCTGGCTCAAAATCACCCCAGTTGATCGATGCAATCGATTCTGCAACATGCATTTGTCTCGGCTTACCATCGAGTCCCATTCTTCCCCAATCGTAGACCCGGTAGGTGGTGTCGGAGTTCTGCTGGATCTCAAGGATCAGGTTCCCTGCATCGATCGCGTGCAACGTCCCGCTCCGCACAAGAATGGAGTCTCCGGCGGACACCGGGAATCGATGTACGCAATCCTCCAGATTCATCTCAACCAGTAACTTGCAGAAATCGGCCCGAGTAACTCCCCGTTTCAAGCCAACCATGAGTCCGGACCCAGGGGCGGCCGCGGCGATGTACCAATTTTCCGTCTTCGGTTCCCCGCCCAGCGCTGGAGCAATCTCAGCCGGCGGATGAACTTGTAGGCTGAGTCGTTCGCGGCAATCCAGCCACTTCACCAGAATGGGGAACGGTTTCTCGGCAGAATAGTCGGGACCCATGATCTCCTCCGCTTTTGCCAGTAAAAGCGATCGAAGGGTCTGCCCTTCAAACGGGCCTGCTCTCACGACCGACTGCGCCTCGGGCCGATCGACCAAGTCCCAGCTTTCACCAATCGGGCGATCCGGGGGAAGCGAGCGTCCGAGACTCGTTTCCAGCGCGCGTCCGCCCCAGACGCGATCTTGGTAGAGGGGGCGAAACCGAAGCAGTTCGTTCATGACAGGATAGGTTGAGAATGTGACTGGTGCCACGCGACACCCGATATTGCGTTTGACGGTGATCCATGTTGCCGTGCAATCACCCGACGTGCCGTAGACCAAGACCAGATGCCCAAACCAGCGAGTTCAAACCCAAATCAAGGGCCCTCTTTTCAAGGAGTACGGCATCGGCCCAACTGGGCTGCTGCGACGATTCTTTTTCTTCTCGGGATCCTTCTGGCCGTCGCTTTTCTCGACTATTCACCGTCACAAAGTCGATGGATCACGACCCATCCGACGGACAAGAATCTCGTCGGTCTGTTCGGTGCGGAGATGTCCTACTGGACGCTGCATTGGATCGGAGCCAGCACGTGGCTGATTCCTCTTTTCCTCATTTGGTTCGGGTGTGTCGCGATCCGGAACGCACGCCGCCTGGCCCTGACCCGGGTCGTCGCCATGATGCTCTGCGTCGGATCCTTCTCCGCCCTCTGGTCGATGTGGGAGAGCTTCGGGGTTTCGCAGTACTTCACCAAGGGAACCGGAGGCCTTCTCGGGCAGTTACTCTACAATGAAGCCTTCAAGGAAACCTTGGGGGTCTTTGGCTCGGCGCTCCTTCTGGGGGTGCTTTATGTCCTCAGTCTGTTGTTTATTTTCACCAAGGACATCTCCACCGAGATCGAGCGAATGATGGTGGGCGTCAACGCTTGGCGGGAACGGCGAGCCCTGATCCGCGCGGAACACGAGGCGCTCAGGCGCGAATTCACCGAGGCGCAAGCGACGATGAAGACGGAGGGCAAGAAATTGGCGGGGGGCCTGACGACCGCGTTTTCGGCATCGAAGAACGTCGAGACCACGATGTCCGACGCACATGTCGAAGGACGGGTCGATGCCATTATCCCCATCGACGTGGCCCAGGGCGAGAAACCGACGCGGAAACGAGCCACTGCCGCAGAGGCCAAATCTGCCGCGCCTGAAGCCGCCGCACCGGCCACCGATGTCAACGAGCTCGCGGCGCAAGCGGGCGGCAAGTTTGAGCTCAACATCGTCAAACCGGAGGAACCGAAGAAGGCGAAGGCTTTTGTTTCACCAACCAGTGACGCGAACTATCAATTTCCGCCGCTCAGCCTTCTGCGCGATCAATCCCCCGTCGCCCCGGAAAACTCCGAGGAAGAACACCGGCGGAATGCCGAAAATCTGCTGCGCATCCTTGGCGAATTCGGGGTCCAGGTCTCGCTGGGTGAAATCCATGTCGGACCCGTGATCACTCGCTACGAAGTGGTGCCGGCCCCAGGGGTCCGGGTGGAGAAAATCGCGGGATTGGACAAGAACATCGCTTTGGGTATGCGGGCCCAATCCGTTCGCATTCTCGCCCCGATACCCGGCAAGGCAGCCGTCGGAGTCGAAGTTCCCAATCAACACCCCACTCCGGTGGGCATGCGGGAGATCCTTGAGAGCGAAGACTGGGGAATGGCCCTTTCAAAAGGCGAAATTCCGGTGGCGCTCGGCAAGGACGTTTCCGGAAAGCCGATCGTTTCGGACCTGACGAAAATGCCCCACTTGCTGATTGCGGGCGCAACCGGTTCCGGAAAATCAGTGTGTATCAACTCGATCGTCGCTTCCATCCTCTATTCGAAGAGTCCCAAGGATCTGCGTTTGATCATGGTCGATCCAAAGATCGTCGAGCTGAAGATCTTCAACACCCTGCCCCACATGCTCATTCCTGTGGTGACCGAGCCCAAAAAGGTTCCGGCCGCCCTGAAGTGGCTCCTCGGGGAAATGGAACAGCGCTACCAGATTTTCGCCAAGGTCGGCGTGAGGAATATTGTCGGTTTCAACAATCGTAAGAAGCACGCCCACCCGCAACACGACGAGATCGTCAACCCGGAACAACCCGGACTGGAGGGCATCGATCCGGCGATGGATGACGGTATCGAAGTTCCGGAACGCCTTCCCTACATCGTCGCCATCATCGACGAACTGGCCGACTTGATGATGGTGGCACCGGCGGAAATCGAAACCAGCATCGCCCGACTCGCCCAACTGGCGCGCGCTGCGGGAATTCATCTGATCATCGCCACCCAACGCCCTTCGGTCAACGTGATCACCGGGGTGATCAAGGCGAACCTGCCCTCGCGCATTGCCTTCCAGGTTGCCTCGCAAGTGGATTCCCGGACCATCCTCGACACCAAGGGTGCCGACACCCTGATCGGCCGCGGCGACATGCTGTTCTCGCCACCGGGCAGTTCCAGACTGATCCGTGCGCAAGGTGCCTTCGTCTCCGACGATGAAGTCCATGACGTCGTCAATTTCCTGAAGAAGAACGGACCACCGGTGTTTGCCTACGATGTTCAGGCCCAGATTGACCGGGCGGCACGCGAGGACGATGATGACGCCGAAGGAGACGATTCCGAGATGGGCGACGACGAAGATCTGTACCGCCAGGCCTTGGATGTCCTGCGTTCAACCCGACGAGCCTCGACCTCAATGATTCAGCGAAGACTGCGCATCGGCTACAATCGGGCCGCTCGAATCATGGACCTGATGGAGCAAAAGGGAATCGTCGGCCCGGAAAACGGATCCAGCCCCCGGGAGATCCTGGTCGATTTGGACAGCCTTTGACCGCGTCACGACGCTTTCCGAACACCACTTCCGGCGACAAGCGCGCTTTCTTTCCGCGCGAAAGTCTGCTTGCTGGGTGAGTTCCGTCTTTCCTCCCCACCCAATACACCTTAATCACGGCCATGCAGACGATCGGAGAACGCCTGGAAGAAGCGCGCAAACGGAAGGGGGTTTCCATCCGGGAAGCCTCGGAGGCGACCAAAATTCGCGGCGAATACCTCCACAAGTTCGAGAACAACCAGTTCGACATCAAACTTCCGGAGATCTACGTGCGCGGGTTCTTGCGCACCTACGCGCTGTTTCTGAAGCTCCCGGGCGACAAGATCGTGAACGACTACAAGGGCCTCGGTCTGGGTGAGCCGAAAGCGCGAGGTCTGCAAAGGGAGAGCTTTGGTCGGATGGAACTTTCTGTTTCCAGCTCCAAGCCCGCCAATCGTGAACCTTCTCCACAGGCATCCTCACCGACCTCGGGAGAATTGACATCGGATGGAACCCCCGCCGACAACAACCCGGCGACCTTTCGTCCGCGAGCAGGAGCGGGCCCCCAAATCGACCGGGCGCTGGTGATCAAGGGGCTGCTCGCCATCGGAACCTTGGTTGTGCTGGTCGCGATGATTTTCATCGGAATCCGACTCTTTAGCACCGACCGGACTGGCGGCTCCACCGCCGGATCCACTCAGACCCCCAAAATCGCAGTTGAAGCACTTCCCGGCGAGCCCACCATCACCGTCTTCGCGCTGGGCACCTCAGCCGTGAGCGTGACCCAGGTGTCGGACAACAAAGTGCTCTTCAAGGGCCGGCTTTCCCCGGGGGAGGTCCGGGTGATTCCTCATCGCGGTCAACTCCAAATCGAGGCAAATCCACCCGAGGCGATCGAGTTGGAAATTGCCAAGAAGAGACACCCCATGCCTCCGGGCAAAGACGGAGTGCCGGTGCGCACCGCCGTGATCAAGGGGCCCTGAACCCGACCGGAGGAAGAGCAGTCAGCCCTCGCCGCACTCGACGACCGGCGCCGCCTCAGCGCAGCCCGACCGGGGTTCCAAGAATCTCCCGAACGACCACGGCTTGGCGTAGGCCTGCGGAGTCCCGCAAAGACTCGAACAGAAGACCCCTTTCGCGTCGCGACGTCGTCGCGGCGCGTTCTTCGCTGAGTGTGGTTTGGGCCCGGCGAACCGTGGCCGCCCTTTCCATTTCAACGCGCCGCTGTTCATCGATCGCCTCGAGCTGCTCCTGAAGCAAGCGCTGGCGATCCCGCACCGCCTGCTCGGCTGCGGCGGCACGTGCCTCGGCCTCGGGGTCACGCACCTGTTCGATCATCCGCCGCAAGGTTTCCGCCATGGGCCCACCGGCGGCAGGACGCGGCGCCCTGGTGGGTTCCGCCCACACCGGCCGCGTCGCGGGCCTCGCCGGCGCCATCAATGGCGGCGGCTCCTCAGTGGGGGCATTCCCTGCCCTGCGCTCGAGAATTTTGCGGCGAATCTCATCCTGAATTCGGCGGGCGCGCTCCGCCTCCTCGGGATCGAGCTCATTCGGGTCGAGCTTCCGCCTGACCGGCCGGTTCTCCGGAATACCATCGCCATCGTAATCCGCTTCTTCGCCCGACTTTTCCCTCCGGCGCTGGTTTAGCCAGTAGGCAACCACGCCGGCGAAAGCGATGATGAACTGAAGATGATCGAGGATCCAGTCCATGGGAAATCGGTCGAGGGATGGCGTGCGGAGAGCCGTTACTTCTTTGCGTCGGGCTGAGCGATCGTCTGCCGCATTGCGGTGTCAGCCTGCACATTCTCCATCTTGTAGTAGTCCATCACGCCCAGCTTGCCAGTCCGGAAAGCCTCGGCGATCGCCAGCGGCACCTGCGCCTGCGCCTCGACCACCTTGGCCTGCATCTCCTGGATACGCGCCTTCATTTCCTGCTCAAGGGCGACGGCGGCCGCTCGCCGGATTTCCGCCTGTGCCTGGGCCATGTTCTTGTTGGCCTCCGCCTGGGCAACCTGAAGCTTGGCACCGATGTTCTCACCGACATCCACGTCGGCAATGTCGATGGAAAGAATCTCAAACGCGGACCCCACATCGAGGCCGCGCTTGAGAACCGTCTTGGAAATACTGTCCGGAGACTCAAGTACCACCTTGTAAGTCTCGGCTGAACCAATGGTTGTCACGATGCCTTCGCCCACCCGGGCGATGATGGTGTCCTCCTTGGCGCCGCCAACGAATCGGTCCAGATTGGTGCGCACGGTCACCCGTGCCTTCACCTTGACCTGAATGCCGTCCTTGGCCACGCCGTCGATCGTGGTGCGGCCGCCCTCCGGATTCGGGCAATCAATCACCTTGGGGTCCACCGATGTCCTGACCGCCTCGGCCACACTCTTGCCTGAACCCTTGGTGGCCAAGTCGATCGCACAGGCACGCTGCCAGCTCAATTCGATGCCCGCCTTTTGGGCGGCGATGATTGCATGGACACTCGGAACCACGTTACCTCCCGCAAGGTAATGAGCCTCGATCTCATCAATGCTGATTTCGATGCCAGCCTTTTTCGCGGTGATTCGAGCATCGACGACCAAGCCGTAGGGCACCTGCCGTAGCCGCATCGCGACGAGGTCAAGGAAGCTGACATAAGCGCCGGCCAACCAAGCCCTCAACCAGACGCTGAAAAAGGAGAGGATGATGAACAGAAGGATCAGCGCCGGGACGCAGATCAGCACCAACCAGAAGAATGAGGAGCGGAATATTTCCATGGGAGATCAGGATTTGGTTACGATAACACGAAAACTGTCGACTCCGATCACTCGGAGTTGGTCGCCCTGGCTCACGGGACCCGATTGTGAAAAGGCATCGTAGCGCCGACCGGCGATGCTCACGAAACCCGAGGGGACCAGAGGCGTCAAGGCTTCGGCGGTTCGACCAATCAGCGTTTCATCTGCCGGTGCGGCTTGGCTGATCCCGGTGATGCTGGCGCGAAGAAACATGCGTTTGCCCATGGAGGTACGGGGGAGAATGACGAACTCAATCACGAGCATGATCGCCACCAAGGCGATCGCCACGGCCGCGGCTCCGAGTCCACCGGATACTCCATACGAAACAAACGCGATGACGACCCCGGCCAATAAAGCCAGCCCACCCAAGATACCGAGGATCGCCCCGGGGACGATGACCTCAAAACCCAGCAGAATCACGCCGGTGACGAACAGAAGGATGATCGCGTTCATGCGCTCTCCCTTTCGACCAGCAAGCCAAATTGAGTCCGCCCCTTGACGACCACCGGCACGCCACGCTCGACCGAGCCGACCTCAACCCGCGCTTCATAGCGCCGCCCGTCGATCTCGATTTGCCCGCTCGGATACAGCCCGGTCACGGCCACCCCGTGGGCCCCGATCAACGCCGAAAGGGAGCCTGCCATTGCAGGAGCCGCACCGGTTCGTTGGGCGGCTTCGCCAACACTGGCCGTAAGCACCATCCGGTCCCAAATCCATCCGCGGGGAATGAACCGAGCCAAGGCAATCGCCAGCACGAATGCCATCAGCAGGCCGGCACCAACATTCGCCAAGGGTGCCAAGAAGAGATCTCCCGAGAACTGGATGGGCTCGTTCGGCCAAATATCAGCCATCGACCACACGAGAGCCCCCAACATGAGCACAACCCCGGAAAGCGCGAGCACGACAATGCCCGGAAAGAAGAGCAGTTCGACCAGCACCGCCACGGCACCCAATAGGAAAATCAGGATCGGTTCGTGACCCGAAAAGCCGGCAATATAATGACCGAAAAAGACCGCACTCAGTAGGATCGTGGCCGCTATCCCAAAAATTCCGAAACCGGGCGTCTTAAACTCGATAAAGGCGGCCAAAAGGCCAAGGCCGAGCAGGATTGTGCGAAAACCGTTCAGCAGTACCGCCAAATCCTCGGACCACGTGAGCTTCAGATGCCGGACGGTTTCAGGACTTGCGCCCAATTTATTGTACAGCAGGTCATCGAGATCATTCGCGATCCCCGCTGCCAGAAGCGTCTGCGCGGGATCACCGTACAAGGTGTTGGCCTCGCTGGCGGTCAAGGAGAGCAGCTCACCCTTCGGTTTGATCACCTTCTCCCCAATCTTAAGTTCGAAGTTCGCGTCGATCATCGCGGAAATGACCTCCCCCCGATAACCTTTTCCTTCCGAAATCGCCCGGACCCGCGCACGCAGATAGCTGACGATTTTCTGCTTCATCGAGGCATCGATTTCGCCACCCGTCGCCATCACCGGCGCTGCCGCCCCGATCACCCCCGTAGGTGAAAACCAGATATCGGTCGTTGTCGCCGAGATAAAGGCCCCGGCTGAAATGGCTTCGGTGTTGACGAAGGTCACCGAGCGACCGGGGAACTTTCCCAACGCCTCCATAATCTCGAACGTCACGTCCAAGGCGCCGCCGGGCGTTTTCATGTCGAGGACGACGACATCCGCCTTGGCTTCGATCGCTTCCTTGAGTCCACGACGAATGATGTAGAGGATCGGAGTAGCGATCTCCTCGCGGACTGGGATCACCACCACCTGGATCGGCGCACGCTTCAGCTCAACCGGAGAAGTCGCCGCGGCTCCAACAGCCTGATCGGTCGCCTCGTCTGCGGCGCTCACAGCAGAAACAGCCAAGCCGAAGCCGAGGATCGATCCGAGGAAGCAACGTAAGAACCGGGAGGTGACCGCCATAAAAGCGAAAACTACTTCCCCCTGCCGGTATGCGCAAGCACCACACGCTTCAAAAATAAGCTCCCGTTTCGATAAAACCCTTGGCGACAGGTCCCCGGACGGCTTATCACGCCTGCGTGATGGAATCGGTGCCTTACCTCGGTCAAACGCTCACCCGCTGGCGCGTCGGTTCTTCGACTTTCCTCGCAATCCCGGAACGGGGGGCGCGATTGATGAATTGGCACGTGACTCATGCAGATGGATCGATCCGCGACGTACTCTACTGGCCCGAGCTCACCGAAATCGATTCCATCGCCAAGATTCGTGGAGGGAACCCCATTCTGTTCCCTTTCAACGCCCGCACGTTCGATCGGGGGCAGATTTTCAGTTGGCGCGGGCCAGACGGCGTCACTCGACCCATGCCAATGCATGGCATCGCCCGCCAAAGCCGCTTCAAGGTGATCCATCTCCACGAACGAGGATTTACCGCGCAGCTGCAACCGGACGAGACAGCTCAGGCGGTCTATCCCTTCCACTACGAATTCTCGGTGGTCTACCGATTTTCGACCCTTGGGCTTTCCTGCGAACTCATTCTCACCAATCACGATACCCAGCCTATTCCCTGGAGCGCAGGGCATCACTTCTACTTCACGCTGCCATGGATGGAGGGCCTGAAACGCAGCGACTATTCTATCCGCATTCCTGCGGCGCGCACGCTTCGACAGGACGCGGCAGGGCAATTGGTCCCGGGACCTCCACTCTCGCCCGAGGAGAAATTCGACAATCCCGCGTTGATCGACGCCCTCCATCTTGGACTGCGGCATCACGAGGTCGTATTTGGACCTTCAAAGGCACCTGGAGAAGTCCGGATCCGCCTCGGCACGCAGAGGACGCCTCCCCCAGAGGCGACCATGGTTACATGGACTCTTGATGACACCTCCCCATTTTACTGTGTGGAACCATGGATGGGGCCGCCCAATGCGGCCGAGCACAAGCTGGGATTGTCGTGGGTGGCACCTGGCCAGACACAGAACTTCGTCGTCGACGTCGCCGTAACCTAAACGCACACCGCCTGCACCCGCCCGGCTTGCTCTCTGCCCTCAGTCGTATTTCCTGATGTCGGCGGAGTTTCGATTTCATCCACTTTCTCGAAGAGCTTAGGCGTCCTATTTTTTCATGATCTACCCGGCATTTGGCCTTATCGGTGATATTGGCGGTCCAGAACTCCTGCTCATCTTTGTATTGGTGTTGTTGTTGTTCGGTGGACAGCGACTGCCCGATTTTGCCCGGGGCTTGGGGAAATCGATTCGAGAGTTCAAGAAGGCGACCAGCGGAGTCGAAGAGGAAATCAAGCGCGCGATGGAAGAGCCTCCCGTGCCGATCAAGAGGCAGGCGATGCTTCCCCCGCCCGCCCCGCCGCCTCTGGAGACGTTCTCTGACGTCCCTTCGGACACGCATTCAGAGTTCCCGGAATCAGAAACGAGTCCCGACTCATCCGATCCGGGCAACGAA
>Ga0163144_10008276_pt1 | contig 22527 bp, 16 predicted proteins | sample OliLak19BULKMAT1_FD_123175 | JGI IMG/M metagenome (GOLD analysis project Ga0163144, IMG submission 123175) | Freshwater microbial mat bacterial communities from Lake Vanda, McMurdo Dry Valleys, Antarctica - Oligotrophic Lake LV.19.BULKMAT1 | ecosystem: Environmental > Aquatic > Freshwater >...
AGGGAGCCTCGGCATCCCGGCAGCACAGGGTCACCGTCATTTTCACCTGGACGTCGAACAGCGTCCTCCGATCGATGTAGTCGTTGTCGAGGGGGCAGCCCTCCTCGCCCTCCTGGTGGATGCACACGTGGAACTCGGGGCGCAGGGGGGGAGCGCACGTCTCGCCCTCGGCCACGCAATCGTCGGACGTGGTGATGAGGCACTCCCGGGCATAACGGGGGAGCTTGGGGAGCATTGGGTCATCCACGTAGCCTTCGAGACCCTGATAGGGAGTCTCGACGGGACAGGAGGGGACGACGTCGGGCTCTCCCATCCAGAAGAAAGACGGCCCCGTGTACGTGGCCGGGGGCTGGGTGATACACGTCCCGTCGCAATGGAGAGGCCCTGGCTCCGGGGTGGTGACGGTGTCGTCGGTCTCGCTCTCGGCGAAGGATCTGGAGTTACCGGCAGGGACACACGCGCTCGCCAGCGCGGTCCAGAAACACAGGAGAAGCCTCACGATCCAGCGCATGTTCACTTCGCTCCCTCGTCACCGAGTTTGATCACCAATCCCAGGCCGAAGAAGGCCGACACGCTCTGGCTGTCCCACCTGGCGCCTGTCTCTTCGTACACTTCAAACAGGGGTGGTGTCGCGTACAGCACCTCTCCCCAAACCTGGCCCGCAAACCTGCTATCTCCAAACGGCACCTCGACTCCCAGCCGTCCGCCGAGCTGCACGCGCGGGTAAGCGTCGGTGTACCCCACGGGAGGCCCGCTGCTGGAGCTACGGTAGTTGGAGTCGTGGTGGATCTCCGCCCCCGCCCCCGCGACGGCGCACCCGAAAAAATAGCTGTACCTCCCGCAAGGCGTGAGCAACGCGACCACCTGAGTGAGATCGAAATCGAATGGCCCCACCTCCGCGCGTGATGGGAACACGCCGCGCAGCTCCAATCCCAGCGACAGCGGCCCCGTGCGGACCGCCCCCGAGACCCATGCGCCGGGCCCCGGGTTGCTGGTGAGGTTCGCCGTGAGGAGCGCTCCCGCCGACAGCACAAACGACAAGTCCATAGGTTCTTTCTTCTCCGCCTCTTCCAGCGCTTTCCGCAGCGCGCGGATCGTCTCTTCCTGGTCCTTGGTCCGCTCCTCGAGCGCGCCGAGCCTACGTCGGATCTCCGTGTCGTCCGCGTTCTTTGCTGGTGGCGCGGGAACGGGGGCCGCGGCCGGCGTGACGATGATCATCGCCATCCGATGTCCGAGGACCCACACGAGCGCATCGCAGTTGTCGTGCGCCTCGGTCGAGCTGCTGAGCGCCTTCCCATTGGGATCGAGGACCGAGATGACGGCCCCGTAGCCCTTCGCGTTGGATGTGATTTCGACGCGCATCCGGGACGCCGCGGTCACTCCCCGGGGGGCAAACGGGTCCCGCAGCCCGAAGGCATCGGCCGCGCGCTCGCGGAACGCAAGCTCGTCAGGACACGCGTCGGGGGCCCGGTAGTCGAGCGTCACGTCTCGTGCGACGGGGCTCTGTGCCCGGGCGCCGGACGCGCAGAGCCCCAGCGCCACCACCATCGCCAAGCGCCCCTTCCACCCCTTCACGGCCATGCCTCGCCCGCAGCTATCTCGCGAGCAGCCAGGGGACGCAAGCGAGAATCACGCTCCCACGCCGCCGGCGCCGGCCTGCCAGGCCGAGCGGCGGCGGCGGCCTGTCGCGCCATTGTGCTGCGGTCGAAGGCTGTCGCATCCATTGCCGAGATGGGATCCCTGTTCTCCTTCCCAGCCTGCCTGGCGTCAGGTAGTGGGATTTGGGCAGAAGGGTAGTGAACAGCCCACGATGCTTCTTTCCAGGGATGTCTTCATGTCCGTCTCGTCCTTCCCCTCCTGGGCTTCGTGCGTTCAGGCCCCATGGGATAGAACTCGTGGGCCTCCCAGCGTGCGAGCCCCCGCATCATCGCGTCCAGATTCTCGGGCTCCGGGTATTGCCAGACGGCCTCGGCGCGGAGCCACGTGGCCATGCGCTGAAACTCCCGCCGGTACACCGCCACGAAGGCGACGTTGTCGGAGGCATGGTGCTCGGGCTCCCATAACAGATCGAAGGAGGCGGGCTTGGGCGGCCGGCATTCTTCCTCGAGGCTGTGATACGCCGACTTCTCCTTTTCGATTCGAGCGGCCACCGGATCGTCGGCGAGCCAGACGTTCCGGGCTCTCGCATAGGCGGCGTACCCGCTCGCGCCGCAGGTCCCCGCAGTCAGGGTCACCGAGTCGTCCTTGTGGTGATACGCCGAGAGGAGGAAATCAAAGCAGAAGTAGTAGGCCGAATCGGCGGAATCGGCTTCGTCCGGACAGCTCGGCCTCCCCCGTCCCTCTGCGCGGTGCCATGCCTCCATATCCCCCAGGAGCTGCCGGGGCCAGGACACCCCCGGCCACTTGGCCTCGAAGACTGGCAGGTAACACTCGCACATATGGCATGCCGCCCGGATCTGGAGCTCCCAGGGAAGTCCGTACATGACCTGGAAGGCGATCGTCTTGCAGGCAGAGGACAAGCCCACGGGTGCTGCGCTGGTCGCCGTTTCTTCCAGCTTCTTCAGGAGATCTTGTCTTCGTGTGTCCATGCGTATCTACACTTTCTATTGATGGCGAACCTCCCATCCGGCCACGTTAGTGGTATCGGACTCTCGCCCTCTCTTTCTGGACGGCCTTGCCGCTCGAGTCGTCGCAGCAGTCGCAGCCGAGGAGGCTTGCCACAAAGTCGTTTCCTCGCTTCACGTTCGTGTGCCACCCTCCACGCTTGTAACAAGGACCATCCGTGGCCTCGTCCTTCGACTTTTCTTTTCTGATCCCCTTCACCTTGATTGAACTGTAGGCTGCGTTCTCGCTGTTGAGGGTGTAACCGCGGATCTTGGGATCGTCGCATCGGATGAGCTTGGGTATCTTCTCGGCGCAGGTCTCCTTTTCCGGCTTGGGCGGTTCGGGAGGCAGCGGTGGCGTAGGCCCCGTGGTCTTGGGGTCGGCTTGCGGCTCGGGCTTGGGGTCCTTGTCGGGCGCCGGTTGCTCGGTGTCGGGCCTCGGTGGGGGTGGCCGGTGCGTCTTGGTGTTGCGAACCACGTGATAGTACACGATCACCGTGACCACCATGAAGCCGACCACAATGGCTACCTCGGCGGCGCCCGCGGCGAGCACCAACGGATTGGCGACCAGCACGCGCGTCTCTGGTGGGAGGGACGCCGGGGAGGCAGGCACGCGGCGTCGCAGGGACGCCTCCGTCGCACGCTCCGACACCGCGTGGAGCGCGCTTGTCATGCACGCCTCGAGCTCGTCGAGGTGCAACGTCGAGTGCCTGAGCGCCACGTTTTCAACCTGACCGTCGCTGCTTAGGAACACGTCGAACGAGATGGTATAGCTCACGGGCTGGAGGGCAGTCGGGCCCCGTCGCTGGGTACAGTCCGTGAGCTTGTCCACCACGCGCTCTGGGAGCCGCCCGTCCGCCGGCGGGGCAAAGCCCACTTGCGAGCCCCCGCACCCCCCGAGCGTGAAGAGCCCCAAGGTGTACCCCATGAATAGCGTGAGCCCCGCCGCCAGGAGATGCCTGCCGATTTTGCTCTTGCAACGCCTGCCAGAACGACTTGTCATCGCTGCTCTCCCCATCGTGGTCCAGCGCGACCTCCCCCGGGAGGGGGTGTTACCCATCTTGCCGGTCCGAGCTGTTACCTATCTTACCGGTCCGTACCGCTCCACCGGTCGGCGAAAGCCCCTGCCCGAGATGGCAGCCGCGATAGAAGCCCGAGAACCCTTCCGCCACCGGAACGAAGCCGCTTTCCCTCGTCACGAAGCGGCTTTGGCGCTCCACGGCGTTTGCGCCACGCTCGAAACGCCTTCCGCCGCCGTCACGAAGGCTTCCGCCACGCAAACGAAGCTTGCGCCACGGCGGATGTCGCTAAAAACGCGGTGAAAGTCGCTTCCGGAAGCTCCCGCGCGGCGCCCAGAGCGTGGCGGAAGCTGTTTTTGCCGGGCGTGAGGCGCTCACGAGCGTGGCGGAAGCTTCGCGAGCGTAAAAATGGCTGTCGCGGACGGGGGTTTCGCCTGTTCCGGCAACGGGCGCCAGGCCCGCGGCCTCACAGCTCCTTCTTGGCGGACTTGCGACTGGCCAGCCCCATGCGAATCAGGTAGCCGCGCTTCTTCACGAAGGTGCGGGCGGTCGCGGCCCACTCTTCGTACCAATCTTTGAGCGCCGTGAGCGCGGCTTCCCGCTTGGCCTGGCGCGCGAGCACCGACTCGTCCAGCGGCGCGAGCGTCGTGGTGGGCCGGAGAGCCACCTCCACCAGATCGGCCAGGCGCGAGCGCTCTTTCTTGTCGAGCCCCCGAGTCGCCAGCAGCTCCACCGCCTTCTTGTCGTCTTTCTTCGTATCGGCCCGGGCCGGGTCACTGCCCTTGTCGAGCGCGTCGATGCGGGTCAGAAACGTGGCCACCCCGACGACCGCCTCCGCCCCGGTCGACGCCGTGAGATTGTGAAACACATAGGCCCCCGCGCTCGGAAAGTGGCGCCGGAGCGTCGCGCCGAAGCGGGTAAAATTCGGCTCGTCCCATTGATCGATCTCGGCGGTGGCCGCGCGCTGCTGACTGGCCTCTTCCGTGTCTTTCTGGGCGGCCGGCGATGGGAGCTGCCCCAGACACGCGAGCAAAAGCTGCCCCCCTTCGAGGATGTGCTCGTCGGTCATCCCGCCCTGTTGCATCAGGGTCCGGATGACCGGCTCGGCGCCGATTGCATTGAGCAGCTTGGCCGCCCGCGGGACCACCTCTTCGAGGACCTGCTTCGAATACTTGGATGATGTCTCGGTCATGAACCCTCCAACCGGATGTTCCATCGACAATGGCCCAGGAGAACAGCACGCCTCCAGAGCCGATGAACCACGGCAACCCTACAAGAAAATCTCGACAGGGTACAAGAGATAATTGGGACCCCGTGACGTCGGGTCTGTGGCGTCTGACCCACCCGATCAGGTACCGCGTTCTTCACAAGGGCAACGCGCGCAAGGCGAGCCAAGGGAGCCTGAGCGTCAACCACCCGCCCGCCGACGTCTCCCCCAGGTCCGGCGTTGCACGGCGACATTCACAGGGATGCAGAACACCAGCACCGCCAGCCGCGGCCGCCAACGTCCGGCCGATCGCCGCAACGCATCGCCGACGCACATCCTCGCACCGGCGGCCCGGTTAGCCGGCGTCGCCGAAGCTTCGGTCCGCCCACGATCAAGCTTGCAAAGTGCCGCAAGGTCATGGGAGCCTTTCCCTTGCGAGGAGTGGACGCCCATGCTTGAGCGACAAAACGGGCCACCTGCCGCCGGGGCACACGCGCAGTATCGAGCTACGACCAACGAGGAGTCGAGGTGCGAAGCGACGGTCTAGCGAGGTGTATCCAAACTGAGCACCTGCCGGCATCATTGGTTGAGGCGGAACAGTCGAAGTAAGAGTTAGATATGTATTGTAAAGAGCACGTAAAGAGAATGAAGGGAAGAGCCGGACATCAGGAGCTGCTACCGCCGATCGCGAGCACCATCTCGCACGTTGAGACGACGCGTTGAGCGACGGCGCGTGTAAGGTTTAGCATGATCATCGTCACAGTACGCACCCCGGAGCTCAAGGAGGCTGTTGCCGTCGCGGTTCCACCTGGTACTGGCATCCTGATCGGGCGCGATCCGAGCCTCGCTGATGGCGTTCCAGGCACCTGGTTTTCTCCGATGCACCGGGACCGGATCATGCCCTTGGTCCTTGAGTCGCCACGACGCCTGGTGTCGAAGAACCACGTGCTCGTCTGGGCGGAGGAAGGAGGCACCTTGGTCGTCCACGACCTGAAGAGCGCGAACGGTACGTGGTTGAGGCTGCCGAGCATACAGCCGACCCGAACGAGCGGCGCGTCGGAAATTGTATTGCAGCTCACCAGCTTGGCTGGAGCACCGAGCGAGATATCGAGCCCTAAACAGGCCCAGTGGACCAGCCGTCTCGACTTCGCCGATACGATATGCCGTGTGCTGGTCGAATGGCTTGCTTCGGTGGACATCGCCGCAGAGATGACCACAGATCCGCCTTGCACCACCGGCAAGCGTGGCGACGCCGTGTCCTTCCCTCTGGCGAACGGCTCGGAGCTCCAATTCCAACCGCGCGACCCGGACACTCAATCGACGGACTCGGCCGCCGCCCTCGCGAAAATACGCGAGTTCATCCAACAGGAGAACAGGCGCCTCCAAATCGAGGAGCAGCACGACCCTGGCTTCATCCTGGCATCGCCTCTATTTCGCGACGCCCACCACCAAGTCGTCGAGGCCAGCCTCCGACAGGCAACCACGATCCTGATCGGGCCGACGGGAGCCGGCAAGGAAGATATTGCCACGTGCTACCATCGCCACTCGCGCGGCGCCGCCGCGCCCTTCGTCAGGCTCAATTGTGGGGACCTGAGCCCGGAGCATGGCTATGCGGATCTGTTCGGCGTGCTGCGCGGAGCTGCGACCTCCGTCCTGCCGCGACGCGGTGCGGTGGAGGAGGCAAATCACGGCACGCTGTTCCTGGACGAGCTCGCCGATCTGAAGCCACAGCATCAGGGAAACCTGCTCCGCTTCCTCAATTACACACGCGACGAACAGGGAATCGCCAGAAGGGGTGAGTTCTCCCCGCTGGGCTCCTCCGACCGCGCGAAGCCGCGCTACGCCTCGGATATTGGCATTGTCTGCGCCACGAACGTGGATCTCGACGATGCGAAAGTGCGGGAAGCCCGCGGGTTCCGCCATGATCTCTGGCATCGGCTCGCCGAGAGGGTCGTCCGCGTTCCGCCGCTCTCCAGACGTCCGGAGGATGTCCAAGCCTACTTGAGCCAATACCCCACGGACCAACCGGTCAAGCTCAGGGACGCATTGCTGCCCGACGCCCTTGCCTGGCTTCGATCGTATTCCTGGCCTGGGAACTTCCGCGAGCTGGCCCGCTTTTGGAGTCCTAGGACCCCCTTGTCTCCCAGGTCTATCGACGTGTCACTGTGCAAGAGGCTTCTCGGCAGCACGGAGCCGCCCGACAGTCGAGTGGAACCAGGAGAGGCATCATTGCCAGCCGGCCCTTTCAACTGGGAAAACATCCTCCAGGAAGCCAACCAAGCGTTCGCGGCGGATCAGGGCGGTCCACCGGCGGGTATCGAGCAGGTCAATAGACACATCAAGGACTACTTGAGACCTGTCTTCGTCGCCCATGCCTGCCGTCTCGCAGGGATCCGCGAAGTTCCCGCGAGGCTGAACTATTCGGCGATGGCGAGGGCCCTCGGGTTCAAGGACGGGACGAGCGTCCGCGAACACCTCGAGCGTTATGCGGAGATTCGGAAGGGCGCTAATTGACGCGAGGGAGCACGTCATGCCGCTAAGCCCGGGCCAGAAGGTGCACAAGTACGAAGTTGTCCGCCAGCTCGGGGAGGGTGGCATGGGCATCGTGTACCTCGCGAGGGATGTCCAGCTCGGAAGGCCCGTCGCGCTCAAGCTTTTGCATCCCCGCAAGCTCGGATCGCCCGACGCCGAGAGGCGGCTGGCTGCTGAAGCCATGGCGATGGCGCAGCTACGTAATCCGCACATCGTCATGATCCATGACATGCTCTCGGTGGAGAGCGCGCAGTGCCTCGTCCTCGAATACGTCGACGGTGAGACACTGCGATCGCGGCTGCGCAGGAAGCGGCTCGCGCTTGCGGAGGTGCTCGAGATTGGCGCGGCCATCGCGAAGGCCATCGCAGCGGCCCATCGGCAAGGCATCGTGCATCGCGATCTGAAGCCCGAGAACGTGATGATCGCGAGGGATGGGAACGTGTACGTCGCGGACTTTGGGCTGGCCGCCATCGTGGAGCGGCCGGATGATCAGGGGTCGTCGCAGATCAGCTCGTTCCCCATGACGCCGGCCGCCTCCATCACCGCGCCGGACGCGCTCGCCCTGAGGTCGCATACCCCGCGGGGCACGCCAGCGTACATGGCTCCGGAGCAGTGGCGAACGGATGCCCCGACATGGGCGATCGATGTCTGGGCACTGGGAGTGATCCTGTACGAGATGCTCGCCGGCGTCTCGCCGTTTGGCGGATCGCCAGATGTCATCCAAGAGCTGGTTTGCTCGCGATCTCCGGCCCCGCCGCTAACGGCAGCGAACGGCCGGGTACCGGAAAGCATCGCGGGGCTGGTCGTTGAATGCCTGGCGAAGGACCCAGCCATGCGTCCCGCCGCCAAGACGGTCGCCCGGAGGCTGGGAAACGCCCACCTGACAAGGGGCGTACCGGTTCGCTGGAGGCGGCCTCTTCTCGTCGGGCTCGCTTGCACCATCGCCGCTGCGATGGTCGTGTTCTTCCGCGCGCAGCTCATGGCGAGCGGCGGCTCAGACTCGGAGGGCGCCACTTCTTGGCCCCCCGATCCTCCCATGACCAAGCTCGACGTGATCATAGATCCAATCTTGCGGCCGAGCCCATCCACGATCATGACTGCTCGTACTCTCCCTCCGAGCGCATCCTCCTCTCCCAAGCCCATGCCAAGAGTGGGGCCTACGTCAACCGGCTCTTCGGCCCCGCCCTCCGCCCTGCCCGATGGATTCGACCGCGTCGCTGCGGACAGGGCGCTGAAGGCCGGTTCTGATGCGGCGCAGGTACAGTGCAATGATCCCGATGGCCCGCACGGAAAGGTCTCCGTGGCAGTCCGGTTCGCTCCGGAGGGCCTCGTAGCGGCGAGCGTCGTCAATGCACCGTTCACGAACACGCCGGTCGGAAGATGCATCGAGAGATCGTTCAGGAGGTATACCGTCCCACGATATTCCGGCGACCCCGTGACGGTATCGACGACCGTCCAGCTTCGCTGAGCGTCAAGCGGCGCCAGCGTCAGCAGTACCGCTCCTCCAAGATTCGGACTTCTCAACCATCCGGGGAACCTGTCCATGAGCCTTTTCGATCGGTCACGTTCGTCCAATATCAGGACACGAGGCGCTCACCCGTACGCGCGCTCGCTTTGGTTGGTGGGCATCGGCGCCGTCCTCGCGCTCCTTTCGGGAGCTGTCGGCTGCGGCCCCGCCTTTCCGCCTCCGGAATCTGCGCGGGATCTGCCGAGATATAGCGAGAGCATCAGCCGCTACACGACAGATGACTACGCCGAAGAAAGCGATGAGAGCAAGTCCCTCTCGTACGATCAACTCCGAAGCACGTTTGAAGGGGCGCTCCCTGGGGATACGCTCTCGTTCATTCGCCACGAGCCGCGGCTCGACCGGGTGGCCGCCCTCATCGCTCTGGCACGCGTATGGGACTACAAGCTGCCGGTAAGCTCCCTGATTCGCTGGTACCTCTGGAAAGAAGGTTGCATCGTCCAATATGCCGGATATGTCACGTGGAGCGCGGCCGGGTCGGAGGGCGCCACGACTTTGAGCAACGCCCTCGTTGAGTATGCAGCCACGGAGGTGCATACGACCGAGCCGTTGTCGTACGGGATCTATCAGTTCCACAGCACGGAGGACCCGCGGATCGTATGGGGGCAGGCGGTCGTGTTCGGCAGGCGCCTGGTGGGCATGAAGCCGCTCCGCAAGAGGTACTTGCCCGGCGATCCGCTCGACATCGAGCTTCGCTTCCTCGATGACTACACCGACCCGCAGCTCTACGTCGACGACGTCGGAGGGGGGGCGCTCGAATGGCCCATCCCGCGCCTCTCAACCGAACGAGACACCAACAGCAGCGCTCGGGTACCCTCGAAGCCGGTCTACGCGTTGCGCCGCCAAGTGCCCGCTCAGCCCGGCCGATACTTCATCGAGGTCACCGCCCGCGAGCCCTTTCGAGCCGGAACGGAGCCAGACAATCAATGGCGGCGCAGCGTCCTCTGGGTACCGATCTACGTCGGCGTGAATGAGCCGACCGCTCCAGACGACTTCATCAAGGCCCCGAGCGACAACCCAGAAATTGGCCAATGGATTCCCACTATCCTCGCCGCATATGACAAAGCGCGAAGGGACTTCAAGCTGGCGCCGCTCCGACACCATCCAGGTCTGGAGGGCCTCGCGCAGTCTCGAAGCAGGAAGGCCGGAGATGAGGAGTTGGAGCCCCCGCCCGATTCCGAGCTGGGCTCCAAGATCCTGGGGTTAGGCCTACCAGCAAACAAGTACTATCAGACGCAAGGAACGTTCGAATTCCTGTCAGAGCACATCAAGCTCTCTCTCATGAGGCCGGCGACCCGCTTTCACCTCATGTCCAACGGCGCTCCTTGGATTGGTATCGGAATTGCGCCCAAAGAGCCCGAAAAGCACCAGAAGCACGACAGCGTCACTGAAAGCGCCATCATCGAGTACACAGTGCAGCCCGTGGCGAAGATCGATGACGAGGATGTCAAAAGGCGGATCCTCGAGGGGTTCGACGCGACGCGAAAAAGCGCGCGCCTCGGCGTGTATCAGCGTGACCCGAAGCTGTCCGCAGCAGCACAAGCCTTTGCGGGTCGGGTCTGTAAAGGCACGCAACGACCGGATGAGACGAACAAGGCCTGGGACGGCGTGGATGCGACGGTGAAGGGGGTCAAAGGGAATGGATCGGTCTACCTCACGAGCTACGATATCTCCGAGGCGGACATCGAGCGCATCCGTACCAAGATCGACGCGGCCGCCACTCGTGTGGGCGTTGGGGTGTGCCAGGGGGATCTGCCAGGGCGCCCCCAGGCGACCTATATCGTGCTGCTCTATGGCGGCGCATCCAGGTAGGGTCGGCAAGAACCGCCAGGCAGTGCCTCCGCGGATGCTCTGGAGCTCACCTCTGGAGAGAGCGTCCTCATCGCGACGCTGGTGAGCGCCCCGGAAACCGAAAACCGTATGCCTAGTGCGGTCCGCCCTGCGGGCTCCGATTGCACTCTCCGATCCGATCGGAATCGGAGCGGTCACACGATGGCTGCGCTGCTCTGGGGGCGCGGATCGCCGCAGCTCCAGCGTGATCGTTCGAGGCACGGCGGCTGCTACTCGCACCAAGCCGGGAGCATCGAGCGGAAACACCACGCTTGGGTGGTGAAGAGCTTCGATCCCTGAAGAGGATTGAGTCATGACGACAGTACTACGGATGACTGCGACGTGCGCGTGCTTTTCTGCGGCTCTGCTCGTAGGCTGCGGGGGCTCGGAGACGATCGTGGGCACCACTGCGGGCGGGGGCGGCTCCGGCAACGGCGGGGACGCGGCAGGCCCCGGCAATGGTGGGTCGGGGGGTACCACCACTAGCGGCGCCGGAAGCACGGGCGCAGGAACGAGCACGACCACGAGCGCCGGGACCGGTACAACCACGGGTAACTGCGTGGCCACGTGCTGCGACGGCTCGACCGAGAGCGGCGATCAAGCGGACGCTCAGGAGTGCAAGTTCTACGAGGGCTTCGCGTGCCAGGACAACGGCGGGCCGAAGTCCATCGAGTTCAACGGCAGCACCGTCTGGTCTGCGCCCGGTGGTTGTCCGAGCATGCACGATTGCAAGGCGAACTGCTGCAACGGCGACGTCAAGATCCAGGGGCAGCAGTTCGACGCCGACCTCTGTAACTTCTTCGCGATGGCGGACGGTGTCTGTGATCAGTCTGGCGGAGTCGCGAAGGTGTTCTTCGACGGTGAAGAGACCCTCAACAAAGTCGCGTGGAGCGGTAGCCAGACGGCTTGCGGAAATTGCCTTGCGACGTGCTGCGACGGCTACGTCGTGGGAGGAAACCAGGCCGACGCCGGTGCCTGCCACTTCTGGCAAGGCGTACCGTGCAACGATCAGGGCGGACCGCAGAAGATCGAGTTCCAGGGCAATGTGACGTGGGGGCCGGCCGCAAGCTGCCCGTCCGCGAAGGAATGCAAGCTCGTCTGCAACGACGGGGAATCGCTCGTCAACCAGGCGTTCGACAAGGACATGTGCGTCTTCTTCAATGTGGCCGGCGACTTCTGCAACGGCCACGCCGGAAACAACGCCGTCTACTACGGCGGGCAGAAGGTGTGGCCGTAGGCAGGGCATCGATTGACCATCCCGGGCCCGGACAGCTACGGGCACGTGACGTGGCGTGCCATCCGGTTCTCGATCGCGATGCCGCAGTATTACAGCTTCGAGTACGTCCGTGCCCGCGCCGAGGCTGACCGCGCTCGTGCGGTCAGCCCCGGCGCGTCTCGGCCTCGAAACAGTCCTCCGATGCGAGGAAGTCCGCGTTCATTGAGCACCTCGTCCTCGGGCGCGTACTGGACGAAGGCATCCATTGGAGCCGGCCGGGCGACCATGGCGCGAGTAAACAGCCAAGCGACCAAGCGTTCGCGCCGCTGGACACGGCAGCCATCGCAGCGCTAGAACATCTCCGTGCCCGCTCACGATCACGACCACGACGCCGTCGTTGCCGCGCTCGTCGCCGATGGCTGGACCGTCACCGCCGACCCGTTGCACCTGCGCTACGCGGGCGATGATCTCTACATCGATCTCGCGGCCGAACGGCTGATCGCGGCCGAGAAGGGGCCACAGCGCATCGCCGTCGAGATCAAGAGCTTCGGCGGTCCGTCGGAGATGGCGGATCTGCACGCAGCGGTGGGGCAGTTCGTGGTGTACCGCGAGGTCCTCGCGGACATGGATCCGCAATGCGAGCTCTATCTCGCGGTGACTGAACAGGTGCGTGTCGAGGTCTTCGAGTCGGGCATCGCCCGGCTGATGCTGGCGCGACAGATCCGGCGGCTCGTCTCGTACGACCCCGCAAGAAAGGCGATCGTCCAATGGATCCGGTAGATCAATATCGAGACGCCATCATGGCCGTGCTCCGCCCGTGGGAGCAGCGCCCCGGTCCGCAGTCCACGCTCCGCTTCGAGGCGGTGTTCGACCGCGAGCACGACCGTTACCTGGTGGTCGTCGTGGGGTGGGACGGCCATCATCATGTTCACTCCACGCTCGTCCACATCGACGTGATTGACGGCAAGCTGTGGATTCAACACGACCAGACCGAGCAGGGCATCGCGCCGGACCTGGTGGCCGCGGGCGTCCCTCGTGATCGGATCGTGCTCGGTTTCAAGTCTCCCGCGCGCCGCGCCGTCACTGAATACGCAGTAGGCTAGGTCAGCCAACCGACCCACACACGCCGGCGGCTGCGCACGCCACGATGATGCCGATGCGCAGCAGGACAATGGGGGCCTCGGGGAATCGGCGGATCGGCGACCACGTCATTACGAGGGACCACCGCCGCGCAGCGGCAAGCGCGGCCCCGTTCCGCTCCAGCCCCAGAAAGACACCGTCTCGTTCGACGTCTTCATGAACAGCGACGGGCAGGTTTCGAGAATGATAGGAGGGGCCTTTTTTTTGAGTGTACGCAGGAGATTCCGCAGAGGCGATGAGGGCTGGAACGACTACATCGAGTCTGTAGACCTGCCTCATCTTTCCGAAGTCCGCACCATCGACTCGGCTCTGAACCGCTACGCCCCGGGCGCTGGGGATATCGAGTGTACCCCTGAGACACTGGCTCAGTCCCTGAACGAGCTGCTGATCCCCAACTCCAGAGACGAATATTGCTTGCTTGCGATCAATCTTGCCACTGATTCCGCAGCGCGTGCTCCCGATGCCTGGAAGCTGCTGGGCCATGACCTGTCCGACGAGACTCAAACCTCCTCGCTGCTCAACTGCGGGCCCTGGCAAGGCCAGCTCGAGCCGTTCACGCAGCGGCTCAACGACGTAGGATTACTTTCGCGAGCCGACGCCGAGTTGGCCGTCAAGCTCATCCCCATGGAATGGGGAGAGAACATGGATCATGCGCATGCGACCATTTGGGCTCTCTACGAACGGGAATAGATACGGTTAGACGATCCACACCGCGAACGACGACGACGGCCCCGGCACCTGCTCGCTGATCGACCGAACCGCGCGCCTCCTCACCCCACCGTCACTTCATCTTCGCGTAGTGCGCGTCCCATCGCGCGATCTCCTCAATCACGCCACGGCCGAGCGCCGTCGGCTTGCCGTTCACGAGCACCACCTCCGCGCCCTCGCGGTTTGTCGCGCGCACCCTGGCAAATCGCCGCAGAAAATCCTCGTTTCGTGAGAGCAGATGGTTCGCCTCGATCATCTTCTCGTAGAGCCGCGCCACCGGAAGGAACGCGTGGACCGCGAGCAGGACGCCGTGGAGCGGTCTGGGATCGGGGCGCACCGGCGACGCATAGAGCGGCGACCACGCGTTCTCGAGGACGTCGTCGACCTCGAAGAGCGCATTGATCTTGTTGTGCGAAAACTCGTGGATCACGGCCTCGGTCATTGTCATGAGGCTGGGGTGCAGCGTCATGTAGATCGTGCCGATCGCCTCCTGGTACGACGCCGAGAGGTGCCGCCGTTCGTCGAAGCCGACGGGGACGATCTGGTGGAGGAAGAGGTCGATCTCGGCGGACAGGTCGGGGAGGTGCGTCTCGATGAGGGCGAGCGCATCGCGCAGCATCGCGGTCCACGCATCGATCGAGCGGCCGCCCAGATCGATCGCGTTGCCCTCCTTGTCGGGATGAGCCTCCTCCATCGCGAGCGGGTTGTTGTCGGCGAGGGCCAGGACGACGTTGCGCGCGATCGGGTGGTACGGGTGCGTGACCGCGCCGGACGCAGTGTCGGTCGCGGTGCGATCGAGCAGCGAGAGGACGCGCGGGGGAACGCGCAGAGGAACGCGCAGCGACGGCGTGGGCGGCGGTGAAACACCGGAGAGCGCGAGGTCGTGACGGAGGCCCGCGAGGAGCTCGACGACAAGCGCGTCACGCGTCGCAGGCGACAGGCCACACGCCGGGCGCAGCGCACGCACGAGCGCGCCGATGGTCGGGCGGCGCAGCGCGGCGATGAGCGCGCCCGGGTGCGATCTCGACGCGTGATCGAGGGTGGCGCGCAGCGCGGCGGCCTCGGCGCGCGCGGATGGCGGCGCGGAGCGGCAGGCCTCGAACGCGTCGCGGAGCAGCCGGCGCAGCGCCTGCGAGAGGACGTCGCGCGCGGTGGTGGAGCCCGGCTCCGGGATCGTCAGATCGGCGATCGTCAGATCGGAGAGCGAGCGCGCAGGCGAGGTCACGCGCAGCCCGCTGTCACGTCGGAGCGACAGGTCGCTCGCGCGGCCCACCCTGCGGCGGCCGCTTGTCCTGCGTGAACAAGATCACCGCGAAGACGAGCGCGATCAGGAACAGCACCCCGCCCACCGCGAACGCGACCTTCAACAACATGTCGTCGCGCCACCGCGTGCGCGTCGGCACCAGGTCCTTGTCGGGCAGCACCACGACCTGCATGTACTGGTGCATCGGCAGACCGCCGGGCCGCGCGGGCGGCGTGAACACCGGCGGCGCGTAGCCCATGCTGAAGAACCGCGCGACGCCCGCCCGCAGCTTGTCGCCGGTGCCCGGCGTGGCCGACCCGATGGTCAGGCTGCGGATCCACGGCGCCCGGTCGTAGGCGTTCGCCGCGGCGAGGATGTGCAAGATCGCGCGCAGCTTCTCGAGGATCAGCCGCGACTTGACGATGTGCTGGTAGGCCCGCGCCCGTTGATCGGCAGGGTCCTCGGACGACAGCTTGGCCAGGCAGAACGACTCGAACCGCGCGCCCAGGCCCGCGAGCTCCTCGTCCATCTTCTCCTTCGCCTGCGAGGTCGCCACGTCCCCCGGCATCACGAACCCCCACGGATCCTCGCGCCCGCGATCCTTGTTCCACTGGAACACGTCCGCGAAGCCCCACAGCACGTCGTACCGCGTCACGACGATGTACACCGGCACGTCGGCGTTGATCCCGATCCCGGCCTCGACCAGGTACTTGCGCAGCGTCCCCGCGTAGCGCTCGATCCCGCTCTCGTCGAGATCGACGAACTCGGCCACGCTCATCACGAGCAACATGCCGTCGAGCGCCTCGCGCGGCCGCGCCGTCCGCAGCTCGGTGGCGAGCATCCCGATCGCCGGCGGGTCGCGCCCCGGTCCCACGAGCTGCGTCCCCGGCTCGATGAACACCGCCTCCTGCGCCATCCAGTAGGTGCAGTACTGCTGCGGCAGACCGGTCCGCACGGTGCCGTCGCCGTTCGGCCAGGTGAGGTTCATCGCGCGCAGCGCCGTGCTGCGACCGGCCCCGGGCTCGCCCAGCACCAGGTAGAACGGGATGGCGTAAATCCCCTTTGGATCGCCCGGCTTCATCTGCTGGACGGCGGCGTGCAGCGCAGCGATCTCGTAAACGAAGGGGGTACTCATTTATCCAAAGCTGACCACGAGGATGAGCACGACCGAGAGCAGGCCGAGCGAGAGGCACGACAGAGCGAGGGCGCGCCCGAACCACAGCGACTTGTACCAGGGGTCGCGGCTCACCAGCTTCGAGGGGGCCTGATCGGAGCGCACCTGCTTGAGCACGCCGCCCTGGCGATCGCGATCGGGATCGACCCCGAGACGCACCGACAGCTCGTGGCGGAACTGCACCAGCTCGTAGCGGTTCGAGCCCGGCAGGCCGTACTTGCCGAGGAAGCCGATGCCGAGCACCACCATGAACGTCGCGAGGACGTTGGGCGGCCCTTCGCGCACGCCGCGCAGGCGGTCGTAGAATTCGACGCCGGCGTTGTTGGTCATCCAGCGCGCCGACTGGAGCGGGCGCTGCCCCCAGAGCCCGCGAAGATCGGGGAAGGCCATGGCCACTTCGTCGATGAGCGCGGCGATGGCGAAGACGCCGTCGTCCGCGTGCTGCACCGACAAGACCTGCGCCTCCTTCGACATCTTGAGCTCGTCGAGGAGCAGATTTGCCTGACGAAAGACGTGATCTGCGGGGGGTCTGCGCGGCGATTGCAGCAGCAAGCACACCCACAAGAGCAACTCTTCGCCGAATACCCCGACCGAGCGTTCCAAGAGGCTGGTTACGCTATTACAGCGCGCGCACGCTGCGGAAGGACAAAGTGGATTTGTCCGAAAGGGCCCGCCCGGCTGCCCCGTCGAGCGCCCCCCGTCGACTCCGCTGCGTGGCCGCGGTAAGGCCCCCCTCATGAGCGAAATCTTGAGCGTTCGCGCGCTGGAAATCCTGGATTCGCGCGGCAATCCGACGGTGATGGCCGAGGTCACGACCGAGTTTGGCAGCGGCCAAGCCGCCGTCCCGAGCGGCGCCTCGACCGGCGAGCACGAGGCGGTCGAGCTGCGCGACGGCGACAAGAAGCGCTACCTGGGCAAGGGCGTGCTGAAGGCCGTCCACAACGTCGAGAGCGTCCTCGGCCCCGCCATCGCGGGCATGGACGTCTTCGATCAGTCCGAGATCGACAAGGTCCTGATCGACGCCGACGGCACGCCGAACAAGGGCAAGCTCGGCGCCAACGCGATCCTCGCTGTCTCGATGGCGGTCGCCCGCGCGGCCGCCGACACCCACGACATGCCGCTCTGGCGCTACCTCGGCGGCGCCAACGCCCGCGTCCTCCCGACGCCGATGATGAACATCTTGAACGGCGGCATGCACGCCGACAACGGCCTCGAAATCCAGGAGTTCATGATCGTCCCGTACGGCGGCAAGAGCTTCGCCGAGGCGCTGCGCATGGGCGTCGAGGTGTTCCACACGCTCAAGTCGCTGCTCAAGAAAGACGGCCTCGTGACCGCCGTCGGCGACGAGGGCGGCTTCGCCCCGCGCCTGCCCACGAACGAGGCCGCGATCACCTACATTTTGCGCGCGATCGAGGCCGCCGGGTACGAGCCGGGCGAGCAGATCGGCCTGGCGATCGACGCCGCGCTGAGCGAGTTCTACGACGCCGGCAAGGAGCGCTACACCTTCGACGGCGCCGAGAAGACGCGCGAAGAGATCGTCGCGATCTGGGAGTCGTGGGTCGCCAAATACCCCATGGTCTCGATCGAGGACGGCCTGGCCGAGGACGACCCCAAAGGCTGGAAGCTCCACACCGCGTCGCTCGGCAAGAAGATCCAGCTCGTCGGCGACGACCTCTTCGTGACCAGCCCCGAGCGCCTCGCGCGCGGCATCGAGGACGGCATCGCCAACTCGATCCTCATCAAGCTCAACCAGATCGGCAGCGTCTCCGAGACGCTCGACTGCATCCGCACGGCGACCGAAAACAACTACCGCTCGATCATCTCGCACCGCTCCGGCGAGACCGAGGACACCTTCATCGCCGACCTCGCGGTGGCGACCAACGCCGGCCAGATCAAGACCGGCTCGGCCTCACGCTCCGACCGCATGGCCAAGTACAACGAGCTGCTGCGCATCGAGCGCGCGCTCGGCCCCGCCGCCGTCTTCGCTGGCAAGAGCCCCTACAAAAAGCGCTGAAGCGAGACATTTTATCGCGGAACGCGCCAGCGCTTCGCCGAACCGTCCATCGCGTGAATGGCAGCTCCACCCTTCGGAGCAGCCGCTCCACAGATCCAGATTTTCGCCCTCCACGAACATGGAGGCCCCGTGAACGTTCGGCGGACGCGGCTGCGCGCGCTTGCCGTGGCCCCGCCCGTTTGGCATACCGGCGCCATGGCAAAGTCCAAGGTCGCCGTCCTCAAGGTCAAGCCCGCCACCATCCTCGAAGACATCGAGCGGCTCACCCAGCTCGCCGACATGAAGGCGGCGCTCGACCCCAGCGCCACCACCATCCTCAAAGACAATATCTCGTGGCACTACCCCTTCCCGGCGGCCAACACCACCCCCTGGCAGCTCGAAGGGACCATTTTGGCGCTCAAGAACCAGGGCTTTGCCGACGTGTCGTGCGTGCAGAACAAGACGGTCGTCACCAATGCCTTCAAGGGTGAGGACCTCAACAACTACATCCCACTCTTCCGCAAGTACAACATCCCCGTCCTCTACAACTTCAAGGACGAGGACATGAAGTGGGTCGATTACCGCCCCAAGGCCAAGATGCACGTCCTGGACAACATCTTCCCCCACGGCATCAAGATCCCCGATTACTTCTTCGGCAAGAACATCCTGCACCTGCCCACGGTGAAGTGCCATATCTACACCACCACGACAGGCGCCATGAAGAACGCCTTCGGCGGCTTGCTCGCGACCCACCGCCATTACACGCACTCGTGGATCCACCGCACCCTCGTCGACCTGCTCGCCATCCAGAAAGAGATCCACAGCGGCATCTTCGCCATCATGGACGGCACTACCGCCGGCAACGGCCCCGGCCCGCGCACCATGTTCCCGGTCGTGAAAGACTACATGTTGGCCTCGAGCGATCAGGTCGCCATCGACGCGGTCGCCGCCAAGATGATGGGCTTCGACCCGATGAGCCTCGAATACATCAACGTCGCGCACAACGACGGTCTCGGCGTGGGCGACCCGCGCGACATCGAGATCGTCGGCGCCGACATCTCCAACGAGAGCTGGGGCTTCACGGTCGGAGACAACGGCGCGAGCAAGGTCGGCGACTTCATGTGGTTCGGCCCCATGAAGCGCTTCCAGAAGCTGTTCTTCCACACCCCCCTCGTGAACATGTTCATCTTCGGCAGCGAGGCCTACCACGACTATTACCGCTGGCCCCTCAAGGACAAGAAGACCTTCCAGAACTGGAAGTCCAACACGAGCTGGGGCCGCCTCTTCGAGGCCTACGTCCAGGGCCAGAGCGACCGCGTCATCCAGCCCTCGGCCCCCCAGCCGGCCGCCCCCGCCGCAGAGTGACGGTCTCTATCCCGCCTGCCCAACCCGGAGCGAATGAGGGTCGCAATGGGTACGCGGGAGGCGCCACGCAACGACTCGAGAGGTCGTATTAACCACGGAGCCACCGAGAGCACGGAGGTTTCACGGAGGCTTGAATTCATTATTTCCGAGAAAATGAGTCACAGCTCCGTGCAATCTCGGTGTCCTCTGTGCCTCCGTGGTTAATACGAGGCGTCAGGTCGTTGCCTCGCGCCGCCCGTGGTTCAAGCGCGGGCCTACTCGACACCAGGCAGCGCAAACCCCCAGAACGTCGGCCCCCAGTGGACCTCCCCCGGCTTCAATGCCGGCGGGACCAGGTCCTCGAAGTCGACGTCGGCGCACGCCAGCCAGAACGAGCTCGGCACCGCGGATCGCACGTGCTGCGCGAGCTGCCAGGTCTCCATCAGGTTGTGCAGCGGGTGCAACAACCGCTCTTTTGGCAGGTCCTCCGCGCTCATCCGCACGCGCAGCACCCACGCCTCCCCCGCCGCCTCGCTCACCAGCGATCCCGGGGCCCGCGCGATCTCCCCGAGCACGCGCCCCTTGCCCCCCAGCCGGCCACCCTCACCCGCCCACCCCAACCTCACCAGCAATAACGCCAAAAGTCCCTCGCCGAGCTCCCCGGCGTCCAGCTTCACCGGCGAAGGCGCATTGGCGAACGCCGACAACCTCGCCGCGACCGTCCCCGGGCCAGACGCCTCTTCATTGAAACCATGGCGAACCGCCTCGAACGCCGGCGCCCACCGCGCGTCGCCCGCGAGCGCCGACAGCGCCACCCCGCGCGACACCGGCCGCGTCACCCCGAGCGCGTGCGCCGCCGCCGCCCGCACCCCGCTCGCCTTGTCGAACAGCGCCTTTCGCACCAGCGGCCGCGACGCCGCGTCCCGCGCCAGCGCGTACACCGCCGCCGCCCGCACCGTCGGCGCGGCGTCGCCCAGCCGCTCCACCAGCAGCGGTTTCGCCCCCGGATCGCGCGCCAGCGCCGTCACCGCCGCCGCCCGGATCACCTCGCCCGTGCGCCGCCCCGACGGCCCCAGATCGTCGTCGTCCTCCAGCCGCTCGCGCAGCATCTCCCACGACTCCGGATCGCTCATCGCCGCGTACACCGCCGCCGCCCGCACCGTGCCCGCCCGGTCGAGCAGCCGCTCGCGCAGCAGCGGCCGCGATTCCAGATCGCCCGCCAGCATCCGCACCGCGGCCACCCGCACCGTCGGCGCCGAATCCTCCAGCCGCTCACGCAGCAGCCCCCGCGCATCCGGATCCGACCCGAGCGCGTACACCGCCGCCGCCCGCACGTCGTTGTCCTCGTCGTTCGTGCGCTCGCGCAGCAGCCCCCGGGCCAGCGGATCCGTCGCCAGCGCCAGCACCGCCGCCGCTCGCACCGCGGGCGCCAGATCCGCCGCCCGCGCCCGTAGCAGCCCGCGCGACTCCGGATCGTTCGCCAGCGCCCGCACCGCCTCGGTCCGCACGTTCGGGTCTTCGTCGTCGAGCCGCTCGCGCAGCAGTGGCCGCGACTCCGGATCGTTCGCCAGCGCCCGCGTCGCCGCCGCCCGCGCGTTCGCCACCGGATCCGACAGCCGCGCCCGCAGCAGCGGCCGCGCCTCCGGATCGTTCGCCAGCGCCTCGAACACCGCGTTCTTCACCCCGAGGTCCTCGTCGTCGAGCCGCTCGCGCAAGAACGTCCGCGCATTCGGATCGGTCGCCAGGGCATGGAACGCCGCCGCGCGGATCGCCGGATCCGCCTCCACGAGCCGGCTCTGGAGCAGCGTCCGGTCCACCGGCTGCTGCGCCCCCTCGCCAAGCGCCGCGGCCGCCGCCGCCCGGATCCGCGCCGCCTTGTCCGACAACAGCTCGCGGATCAGCCCGCGCGCCTCGGGATCTCTCGCGAGCGCCTCCACCGCCGCGGCCCGCACGTCCTTGTCGCCGTCCGCGAGCAGCGGCCGGATCCGCGGCCACGACGCCGCGTCCCCCGCGAGCACGGTCGCCGCCGCCGCGCGCACGTTCCACGACTCGTCCAGAAGCCGCTCGCGGAGCAGCGGCAAGCTCTCCGCGTCGTTCCCGAGCGCCGACACCGCCGCCGTCCGCACGCTGTACGACTCGTGGCTCAGCCGCTCGCGCAACATCGGCAGGCTCGTCGGATCGTTCGCCAGCGCCGCGAACGCCGCCGCGCGAACGTTGTAGTCCATGTCGCTGGTCTTCTCGCGCAGCACCGCCCACGACTCCGGATCCTTCGCGAGCGCCTGAAACGCCGCGACGCGCACCGTCCCCGAGCGATCCGACAGCCGCTCGCGGAGCAGCGGGTATGACGCCGGATCGTTCGCCAGCGCCAGGATCGCCGCGCTGCGCACGTTGTTCTCCGTCGGATCGTTGTCCTTCAGCCGCTCGCGGATCAGCGGCCGCGAGTCCACGTCCTCGGCCAGCGCCGTGATCGCCGCCGCCTTCACGTCCACGTCCTCGTCCGCGAGACGCTCGCGCAAGAGCGGCCGCGACGCCGGATCGTTCGCCAGCGCCTGCACCGCCGCGCCGCGCACGTTCGGATCGTCGTCGGTCAGGCGCTCGCGCAAGAGCGGCCGCGCCTCGGGATCGTTGGCCAGCGCCGTCACCGCCGCCGCGCGCACGAAGAACACCGGCTCGCCGCCCGTGTGCGCCACGATCCACGACACGTCCATGCGGGCCCGCACCAGCGCCGCGCCCACCCGCCGCGCCGCCTTCCCGTGCGCGCTGTGCCGCACCGGCTCGCCCAGCCCCGCCGTCCACAACAGCACGTTCGCCTCCGCCCCGACGTTGCCAAGGCTGCTGGTCAGCGCCCGCAGCGGCGCCCCATCCTCGTCGCGCAGCTCGGACCGCAACACCAGCAGCGCGCGCTCCGCGTGCTCCGCCAGCGCCTCCTCGGCCGGACCGAAGCGCGCCGACACCGACCCCAGCAGCGAGGCCACCCGCCGCACCAGCCCGGC
>Ga0163144_10008277_pt1 | contig 22527 bp, 18 predicted proteins | sample OliLak19BULKMAT1_FD_123175 | JGI IMG/M metagenome (GOLD analysis project Ga0163144, IMG submission 123175) | Freshwater microbial mat bacterial communities from Lake Vanda, McMurdo Dry Valleys, Antarctica - Oligotrophic Lake LV.19.BULKMAT1 | ecosystem: Environmental > Aquatic > Freshwater >...
AGAATGGCAGAATGTTTAAGCCTTTGCCAGGGGATAGGTCTTCACCGCAGCCCATTGTGAAATCGCCTCGCTGCAATCATTGCACTTAGGCGCCGTTTTGAACCAAAAATAGCCAAAAATGCCCGCGAACTGCGAAAGTCGGGTTAGCGTAACGGGATTCGAGCTGGCACCAGACCTGGCCGTCGAGCTCATAGGGGCCGAGAACGCGGACAGTGAGGTGGGCACCGGTCTCGAGACGGGTGTCTTGACGGTAGACCCAGTAGTTGCCTGTATCGAGGGGGAGCCAGGGGGACTTGCAAGCAGGGTCGGCTTCCGCCTTAGCGGTTACGGACAGGGAGAGTAACAGCAGAAGACTGACTGCCATTGACGGCCAAGGCGAGTTGATAATTGCCATCGGCGATACCTCTTGGAAGGACAATCTGGACCTGGAAGACATTCGAGGAGACGCGATCGACGCGGAGGGTGTGGATGGTTGTCTCACCTAGGCTGGTCGAGATCTCATTGGCGCGGATGTAGGTGTCGATGTTCTGCCCCGGGTCAGCGAAGGTGAGCGTGATGGTGTCGCCGGTATAGGCGGGGCGTGAACCATCGATCACGAACTGGTCGGGACCATCGACGCGTTGGATGGTCGGCGCAGCGGCCGAGACCAGTACGAGAACGCTGTTGACGGTTTCGCCTTCGACGTTGAGCTTGAGATGGACGAGGCCGGGGTTGGTGCTGGCGGGGATCTGAAGGGTAAGGCGGCCGGCGCCTGCGGCGAGGACCGTGATGGGTGAGTCGCCGAGGGTGGCGGAGACTTTGGCGGAGGCGGCCAGACCGTTGACGAGCAGGACGGCATTGGAGCCGGGCATGACAAAGCTTGAGCCCGATTCATTCGTCCAGCGGGAATCAGGTTGGAGAGCAGCCTTGCCGAAGGCGGCGGAAAGCTGTTGGATGGAGACGCCGTTGCGGAGCTGGATGTGGTTGAGGCCGGATTGGACAGTGACGAGCAAGCTGCCGGGGACGGCTTGTGGATTGGCAACGACGCTGGCCAGGATGCGCGTGGGCGACAGGACGGTGAGTGCGCGGACTTGGAGGTCGCTGGAGCCGAAGCCGAGAGTAACGCGGCCGTTCTGGAATCTTGAACCGGAGGCGTTGATCTCGACGACGGTTTCTGAAGCGGGGGTAAGGATGGAAGGCGAGATTGTGAAGCTGCTTGCTTCTGCTTCGGTGTAAGGAAGCTGGGCTGGGGCGTCGGGGCGAAGGAATAGCGAGCTTTGACCATCCGCGTTGAGCAGCACTACGCGAGCTACATGGCCCGTGGGGGCAGGCGGCGCAACAATCTGGAGAGTGCCGGCAGCTTCATCGAAAGCGCGGACAGGAGATTCTTCTCCATCGATCAATACGCGTGTCCTGGAGTTGATACCTGTTGCCGTGATTTGAGCCAGGCGAGCGCCGTCCGGGGCAGAAGGTATCCAGTTCACATTCAGAATTTCTGGAGCGCGCCGAGTAGCGACTTGAATTGCAGAGGGAAGGACATAGGATTCGGTCCCATTGTCGAGGACCATATGCCGATCGCCTTCGCTGAGGAAGCCAGAGAGGAAGAGATCGAAGACGATGAACTGATTGCTGAAGCCACGAACGCCGTTGATGGCCGGTGAGCCGCCGAGGATGGTGGATCGGAGGCCGGCAACCGGCTTGGAATCGGCAGTGACGAAGCCAAAGCCGCTGGCGATAAAGCCGGGGTTTACGACTTGCGGAGTGATGAAGGCTGGGCGGACGTAATTGCCAGAGTTGGTGGCAGGGTTGGTGAAGTAACTGTAGGTGGTGGGGTAGAAGAGCGTAGGTACCGACGATCGGGTGTTGACTGTAAAGTTGATGTCGGAGAGTGACTGGGCAGCGGCAACGTTCAGGGTTTGGGCTGACTGGGGTTCACGGGTGCCGGGGAAGAATTGGAGGTCGAAAAGGTTGTTGGCCGGGATCGAATTATTTTCAGGATCGCGGGGCAGGATGATGTCCCCGGGGGTGGCCTGGCCGCGCACGGGAGGCGGGATGGGATGGACGTAGATTTGATAAGGGCCGGGGGGAACGCCCTGGATCTTGTAGGTGCCGTCGGGGTTGGACAAGGTGCTTACAGCGGTGCCGTTGAGCGAAAGGGCGACCACGCTGGCCATGTTGACGCCATTGCCGTTTTGGGTGATGCGACCGGAGACCGAGCCGAACAGGGAGGCGAAATTGCGAGAAGGGTAGAGGATGGAGACGCCGGCGATGTCATCGGCTGCCAAAGCCTTGGCGCGGGTGGTGGCGCGTGTGAGCTGGGTGGACATCGCAGAGGAAGTAAAGGTGTGCTGGAGGCCGAGGGCGTGTCCGAACTCATGGACTGCGTTGAGAAAGAATGCTTCCGAGTAGCTTGGATAGGCGACGCTGTCGATGTTGCGGAGGTCTTTGCGGAAGACGACCAGCGAGCGAAGGATGGGAGTGAAGGGGGCCGAGGAGTTGAGGTCGGCATCGGCTTTGACGGTGGGACCCGCGTAGGAGATGACGCCGGGGGGCACGTCTTCAGAGAAGATGACATCGATGCCGGGCGATCTTTGGGGGCCCGGCGCCACAGGCGCGTAGCCGCCGAAGACAAGGCGGAGATCGCTGGTGGGGACATCGCTCCAAGCTCGCGCGGCCAGCAGGATCTGGCTCATCAAGGCGCTCGAATTGTCACCGGGGGCGAGGCGCTCCTGGCCGTCGGAGACGATGAAGAAGGGGACAGACTTATTGATCAGCGAGTTGAGATCGAAGCGCTCGTAGATCGGTACTTGATAGCCGAAGCGGGAGGTGTAGCGAACGAAGTGGTAGCTGGCCGTTGCGGTGGCGGCGAGGAGGGCGAGGAGGAGAGGGAGCCGTGAGAATCTCAATGGCGGGCTCCGATCGCGCGGCGGCCGTTGATGCGGGCGCGCAGGTCGCTCAGGGGCATGTTGATGCCGGTGTCGGCGACGGGCTGGCCAGCGGCGTTCACCATTTGCTCGCTGGTCTTTCCGCGGACCCCGATGAGATTGCCGTTGGTGTCTTTGGCGACATTGAGGAGACCCTGGCTCAGGCCCATTATTTGCTTGAGCCCGCTCTTACCTTGCCAGAGGAAGAACAGGTATTCGGAGTTGCGGGTAAGGGTGGGTGTGCCCTCAAAGCTCTGGCGATAACCGCCGGAGGTGCCGCCGGGGATGGCGACCTGGACTTTTAGCGCCGGCTGGCCTTTGAAGGTCTCGGCGACGTTGACTTCGCAGACGGTCCAGATGACAGGTTGGCGGTAGGTGAAATTGCAGTAAACGACTGTGCCTCGGACGATTTCTGTAGATTCGTCGATCAGGCGGGCGTCGGAGAGTTGCTCGAGAGTCGCGGCCGGGGCCATCATACTCAAAAAGAGCAGAAGGCAGACGGTCAGGCTGGCGCTACGGCGAGGCATAATTGTTCCGGGAGTGTCAGGAGCATGTCGGCTTCCGAACTACTGCATTGATTCTAAATAAGTTATTGGATTTTCGCAACCCTGATGTGTGGCGGTGGGACACAGATTGACTCACTCAAATGCCCCAATGTAGAGCTATTGTGGAAAAGATGACGAAGATCTGGGTGGGAATTGTTTTTCTGTGCGGATTGGCATCGGGGCAGGCCAGCCTCGACCGTTTGGGTCGAACGACGCCGAGATCGAGTTTCATGGGGTTCCTGCGGAGTGGGCAGGAAGGCAATTTTGCCAAAGCGACGCGCTATTTGCAGTTTGGTCCGGGAGTGAGTGAGAAAGATCGGGTTGAGACAGCGCGTGAGCTGCTGTTCGTGCTTGACAGGGGATTTGTCGGGAATTTGGATACGTTGAGTTCGAAGCCGGAAGGCAGTGGCGAAGACGGGGTGGGGGTGGATCAGGAGAGCATCGGGGCGGTGGTGGGATCGGAGCAGTCGAGCCCGGTGGTGATGGTGCGGGTGAATGAGGGCGGGCAGCAGGTTTGGCTGCTGAGCCGGGAGATGGTGGATATGGCCCCGCAGATGTTTGCTGAGTTTGGGTTTCCGGGTGTGGAGCGGATGTTGCCGCGCATGTTGATCGACAACCACGTATTTTCGATGCCTTTGTGGGTGTTGTTGGGGATCCTGATTGCTTTGCCGATTGCGATGGGGCTGGCGTGGCTGTTGGTGTTTATTGTGGCTCGACTGTTGCCTGTGCGCTGGGGCGTGTCTCGAAGGCCGAACTGGCCGGCGGTTCTGTTTGTGGGATTGATAGTGCATAATGCGTTGTCGAGAACGCTTGGATTGCCGTTGGTTTACCGGCTATGGTACACGCGGTTGCTGGTGGTGCTGTGGATCATGTTCTGGGTTTGGGTGATTTTTGGATTGATCGGGATGGCGGACCGGAGGGCAAAGGCCTATTTGAGCACCCATAATCTGAGCTCCACGCAATCGGTTTTGCAGCTCGGTCGCCGGCTGTTGCAAGCGCTGGTATTGGTGGCTGCGGTGCTGGCGTTGTTGAATAGCCTGGGGTATGACATCACGGCAGCGCTGGCAGGGCTTGGAATTGGTGGTATCGCGATTGCTTTTGCGGCGCAGAAGACGCTGGAGAATGTGTTTGGTGGATTGTCGATGTTGAGCGATCAGAGCATAAGGGTGGGGGATAGTTGCCAGTTTGCGACGACGGTGGCGACGGTGGAGGATATCGGTCTGCGGGCGACCCGGTTTCGGACCGTGCAGCGCAGTGTGATGTTCATTCCGAATGGCCAGTTGGCGACGATGACGATCGAGAATCTTGGCCTGCGCGACCGGATCCTGTTCAAGCATGTCATCGGGGTGAAGTATGGGATGGAGGCGGGCGGGATGCAGGCGCTTCTCGATGAGTTGCGGGTGATGCTGGAGAGCGATTCGAGGATTTCGGCTGAGGGCAGGCGGGTGCAGTTTTTGAGGTTTGGGGCTTACTCACTCGACATAGAGATGTTCTGCTATGTAATGACGAGCGACTATCCGTTGTTCTTGCGGATACAGGAGGAGTTGTTGCTGCGGGTAATGGAGATTGTGAAGGGGCACGATTCGGATTTTGCGTTCCCGTCGCAGACGTTGTATGTGGAGCAGGGGAAGTTGGAGTTGAGCGGGGAGTTGCCTTCGACGGTGGCGACCCCGCCTGGTGCGACGGCGGAGTGAGGGGTCCGTTCTACCTGAAGACAGGTCAGGCGGGTATCGCTCGAGGATGCGGCCGGCGAAAGATCGTAGTTGCAAAACGAAACGGAAATCCGGAAAATCCTGTCACCAGAGCGTAATGAACTTAATTCTGTTGATCCTGATTCTTCTCGTGCTGTTCGGCGGCGGAGGGGGATACTATTACGGCGGGCCCATGTTCGGTGGAGGCATCGGCGGGCTGTTGTTGGTCATCTTGATACTTTGGCTGTTCTTTGGAAGAAGAGCGACAGTGTAACGGCAGAAGGACTAGCCCTTTATTTGGCCGTGCTCGCGCTCGAATATCTTTACGATTTGCGCCCTTATCAATTCGCCAGCCGCCGCAGCAAAGTGGTAGCCGCGATCGAAAGGCCTTTCGACTTTGGGCTGTCAGTATCGCCGGACCAGAAGACGTTGTCTCGTAGGCGGGGGTTTCTATGGCTTCCTGGCTCGGCTTCGATTGGGAGAGAATGAAGCCGCCCGTAGCTTCGCTTCATCGGGCTGTCTATTTGAGGTTTTTTTCGAAGAGCTTGAAGATGCGGCGGTACTCGTCGGTCCAACTGGTGGGTTCGACGAAGGCGTGGTCTTCGACAGGATAGCTGGCGAGCTCCCAGTTGTCTTTGCCTAGCTCGATCAGGCGTTGGACTAGTCTTACGCTGTCCTGGTAGTGGACGTTGACGTCGACCATTCCGTGGGCGATCAGTAGCGCTGATTTTAGGCCCTGGGCGTGGTAGATCGGGGAGCTCTTGCGGTAGGCTTCCGTATCCTTCTGCGGCTCGTTGAGGATGTTGGAGGTGTAGGTGTGGTTGTAGTGGGCCCAGTCGGTGACGGGCCTGAGAGCTGCGCCGGCGGCGAAGGTGTCGGGGCTGGTGAACAGAGCCATCAGTGTGATGAATCCGCCATAGCTGCCTCCGTAGATGCCTATCTTTTTGGGGTTGATGCCTTGGGTTGTGGCGAGCCACTTGGAGGCGTCGAGGTGGTCTTCGAGATCCTTGCCGCCCATGAAGCGATAGATGCCTGTTCGCCAGTCGCGGCCGTAGCCGGAACTGGCGCGGTAATCGATGTCGAGAACCGTGTATCCGGCAGCGACCAGGATGTGGTGGAACATGTATTCGCGGAAGTAATTGCTCCACCAGTTGTGGACGTTTTGCAGGTAGCCGGCGCCGTGTACGAAGATCACGGCAGGGCCGCCACGGCGGACGTTTAACGGCTTGAGCAGGTGGCCAGGGATTTTCTTGCCGTCGCGGGATGGGATTTCGACGAGGGCCGGCTCGAGCCATTTTCTGGCGAGGAATTCGGGTGAGGGCGAGGTGGTGATCTGGACCAGTTTGGCGCCTGACTTTAGCTCTCCGATGTAGACTTCATCGGGCTTGGTGGTGTGGCTGGCGATGTCGGCGATCCAGCCTTCGTTGGGCGACAGGGTGACGTTGTGTTCGCCGGGGGCGGTTGTGATTTTGACTTTTGTGCCGGATGCGGGATCGAGTGAGTAGAAGTGGCGGTCGTAGGGGCTGCCTTCGCTGGTGGTGATGTAGAAGGTCTTCTTGTTGCGGGAAAGCGTGACGTCGGTGACTTCATAGGCTCCGGTGGTGAGGGGACGGGGAGCGTTGGCGGCGAAGGGTTGGATGTAGAGGTGGGAGTAGCCTCCGTTGAGTTCGCTTTGGTAGTAGACAGAGTCACCGATGAAGCCGATGCGGAAGATGCCGGGACCGCCGATCCAGGCGTCGTCGTGGTCGTAGCTGAGGATGCGGGCCTTGGCGGTGGCGGGGTCGAGGGCCATGCGCCAGAGATCTTTGTTGTCGGCGGAGCGGACGAGGAAGACAGCCTTGGCGTTGTCGTCGCTGAGGACAAGATTGAAGGCCGAGACGGGCTTGGGCTTCTCGCCGAGGGGGAGTTCGACGGGTTTGTATTCGCCGGTCTTGGTGTTGAGGACGGCGAGGCGGGAGCGGCTCTGGTAATCGCCGGCGTAAGTGCGGGCGGTGATGTCTTCGGTGTAGGCGGACTCAGTGATGTAGTTGGGGACGATAGCGGTCTTGGAGCCTTCTGGGGTTTCATTGATGAGAGCAATGACGTAGTTACGCTCGGCAGTGAGTCGGAGATTGGTCGGTTGATTGCGGGGTTGCAGGTAGTAAGGCTTGCGCGGGTTTTCGCGTAGGCGGCGGGCGCGATTTTCTTCTTTGAGTGCGGCGCGTTGCTTGACGATGGCCAGGAGGTCTTTTTCTTCCTGCTTGAGGAATTCCTGGCTGGTGAGTTCTTTCTTGGGGTCGCGCTTGGGCTCTTCTTCGTCAGGGGAAGGCTTGCCGGTGCGGATATCGGTGATCTGCTCGATAGATCCATCTTCGAGGGAATGGATGAAGAGGTTGTTGGCTCGCTGGTAGGTGAGCTGCTTGCCGCCGGGCAGGAAGCGGGGTTGGGATTCGAGGTCGCTGGTGGCGGTGAGGCGGCGGGCTTTGTCGGTTGAAAAGTCGTAGAGCCAGAGGTCGCCAAGTTGGGTGTAGAGGCAGCGTTTGTAGGATTCGTCGTAAGTGCATACGGCGGGTGGCGCGAGGCGGGCCTCGGCCTCGGAGAGCTTGGTCAGGTTGGCGCCATCGCGGTTGACGACGTAGGTGTCGAAGGGGGCGGAGATCGGGTCGGTGTGGCGCTTCCAGGAGAAGTAGACGCGCTGGCTGTCGCCAGACCAGCGGAGGTTGGTAGGAGTGTAGCCGCTGTAGCGGGGACCTTGCATGACGGTTTCGATCGAGAGCTTGGATTGCTGCGCCGGGGACGGGTGGGCGATGGCGAGGATTAGAGTAGCGGAAAGCAAGTGACGAATTTGCATGGATCTATGACATCGTAGCAACGGCAAGCGCGGGCTTTTCTACAATGGGAAGAATGTCTTTATCGAATGAAGAGTTTTACCGCATCGCCAAGCTGCCTCCCTATGTATTTGCCGTCGTCAATGAGATGAAGGCAAAGCTGCGGGCAGCACAGCAGGATGTGGTGGACTTTGGCATGGGGAACCCGGATGGGGCCACGCCGCGTGTAATTGTGAACAAGTTGGTGGAAGCGGCCCGAAACCCGAAGAACCACCGTTATAGTGTGTCGAAGGGGATTCCGCAGTTGCGGCTTGCCATCACGGAGCGCTACAAGCGGAAGTGGGGAGTGGATCTGGACCCGGACAAGGAAGCGATTGCGACGATCGGCGCCAAGGAAGGGCTTGCGCACCTGATGTTTGCCGTTGTTGGACCCGGAGACGTGGTGGCGCTGCCCAACCCCTGTTATCCGATCCATCAGTATGGCGTGATCATGGCTGAGGGTACACCTTGTATTCTGCCGCTGAACAGCCCGGATGAGTTCTTGAACCGGCTTGAGCATGTGTACAAGACGGAAGTGAAGAAGCCGAAGGCGGTGCTGGTGAGCTTTCCGCATAACCCGACCACACATACGGTTGAGCTGGATTTCTTCAGGCATGTGTTGAATCTGGCGGCAAAGCATGGGTCGATGGTGATTCATGATTTTGCTTATGCGGATTTGGGCTTTGACGGATGGCAGCCGCCGAGTATTTTGCAGATCGATGGCGCCAAGGAACATGCGGTTGAGATCTTTTCGATGACGAAGAGCTACAACATGGCGGGTTGGCGGGTGGGCTTTGTGCTGGGGAATCAGAAGATGATTTCGGCGTTGGGCAGGATCAAGAGTTATCTGGATTACGGGAATTTTCAGCCTGTACAGATTGCGTCGATTATTGCGTTGCGGGAGTGCGAAGAAGAGACACACAAGATTTGCAACATTTACCAGAAGCGTCGCGATTTGCTGGTGGGTGGGCTCAACAAGGCAGGCTGGCCGGTGGAGAAGCCGAAGGGCAGCATGTTCTTGTGGGCTCCGATTCCGGAGCGGTTCAAGGCGATGGGTTCGCTCGAGTTCTCCAAGCAGATGCTTGAGAAGGCGCTGGTGGCGGTGTCGCCTGGAATTGGATTTGGTGAGCTCGGTGAAGGGCACGTGCGATTTGCGTTTATCGAGAACAACCACCGGACAAGACAGGCGCTAGCAGGAATCAAGCAGTTCCTGAGTGCGTGATCCGGCCTGAGCCAGTTGCGCTGGAGGAGATCCATCTCGATCAGATCGAGGCGCTGCTCGAGGAAGAAATCGGCCGGTACCAGGCGTGGTACCGGTGGGATTTTACAGCTACGGCGCGGTTGGTGAGGCAACTGGTCGCCACGCATAGCCTTGGAGGCGTTGCATTGCTCGAGGGGCGCGAAGTGGTTGGCTACTCGTATTATGTGGTGGAAGAGAGCAAGGCTCTGATCGGGGATGTTTATGTGCGGGAGGCGTGGGCGTCACCCGAAAACGAACGTCTGTTGATGGCTTCTACTGTCGAGGCGCTGAGGCCGCATTCGCAGGTTAGGAGGCTCGAGAGCCAGCCAATGATGTTGCGTTATGTGTATTCTCACCCGCAGGCGGATCGCTATGAACGGCATTTTCTGGAGCTGGATTTGAGGCAGACGCGATGGCCTGAAGGTTACCCGGCGCCGGTTGGCTATCGTATTGAATCCTGGAACTGGAGGCTTGAGGAGGATGTAGCGCAGTTGTTGTATCGCGCTTACCGGGGGCATATGGATTCGCAGATCAACGACCAGTATCGTGCACCTGCTCGTGCGCGGTCTTATCTTTCGAACTTGATTCGCTATCCGGCTTGTGGAGGGTTCAGCGCTGAGGCGTCATTTCTTGTGAGCGACAAGCAGGATGGGCGGCTGGTGGGGGCTTTGCTTTCGAGCATTTCGGATGCGGATGAGGGAAAGGTTGGGCATGTGTCGCAGCTTTGTGTGGACCCTTTGGTAAGGAAAGCGGGTGTGGGAAGGCTGCTGATGCTGGGGGCGCTGGCAAAATTCTGTGAGCTTGGGTGTGAGCACTCGACGCTTACTGTGACAGCCGGGAATGCTCCGGCGTTGAAGTTGTATGAGTCGTTTGGATATGCGGAGCGGACTCGATTGTCGGCGTATGTTTGGCCGGCTTGGCCGGATTGACGAGGCCGGCTAAACAGCGTCCAACGATTTCTATTCATTCCAGGCGGCAGCGCGGGCGAGGCCCATGCGGAGTGAGAGTAGTTCCATTTCGACCAGTTTGTTGTTGATCCGAAGTTTTCCTTCGGTGGAGGGGGTCATGCCTTTGGGGTCCCAGTATTGCCTGATCTTCTTGCCGGGGAATTGCGCGAGGTCACTGGATGAGGGCGGTTTGGGCGTTCGCCAGACTATGTGCAGGAACAGGGGTGTCCTCTTGTACTCTTCAAAGATGGGTAGGAGCTCTGGCGGCGGGACAGTTGTAGCGTCGAGAGTGAAAAGGACTTTCGCGGTGTGGGGTTGATCGAGGACCACCAGACTTTGCTGCTCCATCGGCGTGGAGCCTGGTCCGGAATTGCATGACCAGAGCAATAAGAGAAGAAGAGATGCGAGGAGGCGCTTCATGCCCGGAACTTGGCCTCGAACTCGCGCTTGTAGGCTTCAAGGCGAGTGGGTTTGAGGAAGCGGTAGCGCGTGTCGCCGAGTTCGGCAAATTCGCGGCGAGCCTCTTCTTTGCGTTTGGCGGCAAGCAGGAGGCTTGAGACCTCTTTGCGGTAGAGGTGGTTGGTCGGGAATTCGCGCTGTAGGGCGCGCATGATCTCGACGGCACGTTCGGGGTGCTGTTCGCGGTTTTCGACGAGAGCGAGCAGGATTTGCGCTTCCAGCTTGCTGCGGAGACCGTAATTGGCTACGGTGCGCAGGCCGTTAATTCCCTTGTCTTTTTCACCTGAGAAGCCGACCAACGAGACCAGGGCCTTGAGATAGATCGGGAGGCTGCCGATGATGTATTCGTGGAAGCTGGGGACCAGCATGGCGTCGACAAAGTTCTTGTCGAGTTGGAGGGCTTTGGTATGGAGCTTGCGGGCTTCGCCACCAGTCTTCAGAGCCGACCGCCACTCTTTGTCGACCAGGAGTGCGAGGTTGGCGCGATGAGTCTGGCTGACCCCAAGCGCATAGTACGCTTCAGCTTTTTCGCCTTTAGCGGTCGCGGCTTTTTCTGCCTTTACAAGATTGGATTCGAAACGATCCCGATCGGATTGGCTGAACGGAGCTTTGGGGCGGCGGAGGAATTCAGACACGCTCAGGGCAACGCCACCATCGAGGGCGTCTGCGGCAAATAAGGCCCGATACAGGTATGCGTAAGCGAGATTGTTGTAGTGGTCGGGCTGAGAGGGTTCGCGCTGGCAATCGCTTTCGAGCAGCGGAATGGCTTGATCGAAGTCGAGGTTGTAAAGTTTTTGGAAAGACTCGGAATGGCGCCAGTCCTGTGCGGATAGTACCCAGGCAGTACTTCCTGCGATAAACGAACGACGCATCATAGTATAAGGAGTTCTCTCAGCCTGTCGTGGTTGCAACGAATTCCGAGGTAAAACGTTCCAAACTGGGCGTAAATGGCGCTGACAGGGTCAAATCTCATCTCGTAGATCAATTTTTTGAACACGAGGGCGTCATCGGCGAAGAGATCGACCCCCCATTCCCAGTCGTCAAACCCGATTGAGCCGGAGATGATCTGCTTGACCTCGCCAGCGTAGCGGCGTCCGACCATGCCATGTTCGTGCATGAGGGCTGCGCGTTGTTCGAGGGGAAGACTGTACCAGTTTTTGTCTTCACCACGGCGGCGGTCCATCGGATAGAAACAGCAGTATTTGGCCGGGGGGATGTCAGGGAAAAGGCGCGGAGCCATGGCTACTTTTTGGCGTTCGAGTGTTTCGGCGATCGAAGCCTTCCAGGGTTCGGAGTGGGCGGGAACGGCTTCGGTCGCGAGTGCTCCATAGACTTTGCCGGTGCTTTCGTACAGACCAAGTTCGACGATGCTCACGTAGGAAGTGGTGGGCTCGCAGTGCTCCCAAATGCGCAGTTTGCGGATCTCCCATTCCGTGTCGCTGAGTGTTTCGAAGTCTTTGCGAAAATGAACGAGCATGAAGTCGGCTTTGTGGCCATACATGCTGAAGAGGCCGGTACCGGCACCCATGTTTTCGAGAGTCTTCGTGAGCTCATTGGTGAGTTCGGTCCGGGTTGCGTCATCGAGGCTACGCCAGGATCCCCAGTTGATTCGGAACATCTGATGAAGCAGTGCAGAGCCTTCAACGGTAAGGGGCATCTGCGGTAATGGCAAACTCATATATAGATTATGGCAACCCACCGGGGTATCTGGCTCGGCTCAGCCTTTGCCGCCCTTGGGGCGCTTGGATTTGCAGTCAAGGCAATCCTCATCAAAATCGCATATCAGACGGCGCCAATTGATTCGACGACGATACTGGCGCTTCGAGTGTTGTTTTCGGTTCCGGCGTTCTTGCTCATGGCCTGGCAGGGGAATCCGGATGGCGAGAGCTTGAGCTGGAGGGACAAGGGGATTCTGGTTTGGCTCGGATTTAATGGCTACTACATCGCCAGTTTTTTCGACTTCTGGGGGTTGCAATACATTACTGCCTCGCTGGAGCGATTGATTCTCTTTACGTACCCGGGGATTGTGTTGGTGTTGAATGCGTTGTGGTTCAAGCGTGCGATCAAGAAACATGAGTATGGGGCGCTGGGGTTGTCGTGGCTTGGCATTGGACTGGTGTTTTATAACGACTTGCTGTCGAGTGCGCAGCCGGGTGTCGTTTGGAAGGGGGCGAGTCTGGTGTTTCTCTCGTCGATCACATATGCGATTTATCTGGTTGGATCTGGCAAGGTGATCCACAGGATCGGGAGTGTGAGGCTAACCGGAATTGTGGTGAGTGTCGCCTCAGGGTTCATCACAGCGCACTTCTTGCTGACGCACCCAGTGAGCGACCTGCGGCAGCCGGCTTCGATCTACTGGATCGCGGGAGCGCTGGCGGTCTTTTCGACCATCATGCCGATTCTGCTGACCTCGGAGGCAATCAAGCGGATTGGGTCCAATCGCACTTCGATTGTTGCGTCGGTGGGTCCGGTGTTTACCATCTGGCTGGGTTACCTGTTTTTGGGCGAGGCTGTTACTTGGACTCAGCTCGCTGGGACGGCGTTGGTTTTGGGCGGAGTTGTGTTGGTGTCGAGCCGTTAGACGCTGAGTACGGGGACGCCGCACTCGCGGATGATCGAATAGCTGTAGGAACGCATTGCGGCCATGCCGTGCGCGGTGCTGCGCGCGATCACGACCAGATCTGTCTTCGTGTTTTTCACCATAGCTGCGATGGTCTTGCCGGGGTCGCCTGTTTCCATAATCACTTCGGCGTCGAGGCCCTTTGTGAGCTCGGTCATGCGTTCCTTCACCGCGGTTTCGAAGTGGAGTTCGTGTGCGCGTTCGAAGTTGAAGCCGATGTGGGCATTCAGGCCCCCGGTGGCGTGGAGAACGACAAGTTTGGCTCCGAGGCGAGCGGCGAGGGCTTTGGCCTCATCGAGCACTTTGGGTGAACTGTCGCTGAGATCGATGGCTGCCGCGACTTTGTTGAATTGGATGTCCTCGAGCTTGGGATCTTCCATGTGAGCACCGGTAAGTACGGCGCAGGTGGCATCGTGGAGGACCTTGGCTGTGACGCTGCCAAGGAGAAAACGACGGAAAGGCCCGTAGCCGTGGGTGGGAAGAACGATCAGGTCGGCCTCGCATTCGGCGGCATACTCAACAATGCGTTCGCTGGGGAAGCCTTCGAGAAGCACGCGAGTGACCGGCATGCCTTCGAGTTCCCGAATGCAGGTCAGGTTGAGGCGATCGGAGCCGAGTTTGCGGCGCGTGTCCATGAGTTCCTGGAGGATCGGCCCACCGGCCTCGAGCACGGCTGCTTCGTAATCAGGAGGTGGGACTACATGGAGCAGGATGGTATCGAAAGTGAATTTTCGATAGAGCTGTTTCACATAATGAGCAGCGGCAGCATCGCGCGGCGAGAAATCTACGGGCATCAAAACGCGTTTCATTCAACCCAAGATATCGTAAGTTGGGATCAGCGGAGTTCGAAAAATGCACATGCTATGCTCAGGGTGTGTTTGTGCAAGATTCGCGTGTTTTTCCTCGCATTTTGATAGCTATAGCGTTGGTTGTGGTTCCACTTCAAGGGCAACCGAAAGCGATACAGATATTGGACGAGGAGTTGAATCGCAACTTTACCGCCCTCAAAAAATCGGATCCAGCGCCCTATTATCTGGCTTATCAGATGGTTGAGCAGGAGTCGATGGCAGTAACTGCGACGCTCGGGGCGCTACAGGGAACTACTTCGGGAAAGACTCGCACCCTTGATGTTTCGGTTCGGGTTGGGGATGCGAAGCTCGACAACTACCGGCAGATTCGGGGGGATCGCCCGCAGTTTTCAGGGGCGATTTCAATGCCGCTCGACGATGAGCCGAATGCACTGAAGCGACGGTTGTGGCTTGAAACTGACCGTGTGTTTCGCAACGCGGCACAACGGTTGATCAACATCAAAACGAATCAGCAGGTGAAGCTTGAGGGTGATGACAAGTCTGGAGATTTTTCTCCCGCCCCGGCGGTTGTGAAGTATGTCGATGTGGGCCAGTTGCAGTTTGACCGCAAATTGTGGGAGACGAGAGCGAGGAAGTGGAGCCAGTATTTTGTGGACAAGCCTGAGGTTCTGTCCAGCACGGTGGTTGTTGTTGGCCAGCGCGAGGTGAAGACGCTGGTGAATACGGAAGGCACAAAGCTGCAGCATGGCCGGATGTTCGCGCGGATTCTGATTAGCGCGCGGGGCAAGGCGAACGATGGGATGAATTTGGGGGCGAGCGAGACGTTTGAGGCAGAGGATATGGGGCGGCTGCCGGACGAGAAGACGGTGCAGCAAGCCATTGAAAAGGTGCATAAGAAGCTGGTTGCGCTTTTGAAAGCGCCGTTGGCTGAGCCCTATACCGGTCCGGCGATATTGTCCGGCAAGGCGGCAGGTGTTTTCTTCCACGAAATCTTTGGCCACAGGATTGAAGGCCATCGCCAGAAGGATGAAAGCGAAGGGCAAACTTTTACGAAGATGGTGGGGCAGAAAATTCTCCCTGACTTTCTGACAGTGAAGATGGACCCAACGCTGCATCGCCTTGCAAACACCGATTTGTTTGGCTGGTACAACTTTGACGATGAAGGTGTAGCTGCGCAGCCGGTGAGTGTAGTGAAGGCCGGGGTGCTCGAGAATTTTCTGTTGTCGCGATCGCCGATTACCGGTTTTCCAATTTCAAATGGACATGGGCGGAAGCAGGCTGGCGCTGAGGTTGTTGCGCGGCAATCCAACCTTGTGGTTGAGAGCAGCAAGGCCGTGAGCCCTGCGGAATTGCGCAAGCAACTGGTGGAAGAGATCAAGCGCCAGAATAAGCCCTATGGCCTCTATTTTGAAGAGGTGACCAGCGGGTTTACGATTACCAGCCGACGAGGTTTACAGGCATTTAGCGTCGCTCCAGTCATGGTTTATAAAGTCTTCGCCGATGGGAAGCCGGACCAACTGGTTCGCGGATCGGACATTGTAGGAACTCCGTTGACGAGTTTTTCCAAGATTGTTCAGACCTCGAATGAGACGACCGTGTTCAACGGGTATTGTGGGGCGGAGAGCGGTCAGGTGCCGGTGTCGGCGTCCTCGCCGGCGCTGTTGGTGAGCGAAATTGAAGTCTCATTGAGGGAGCGCTCCCAGGAGAGGCCACCGTTTCTGGACCGGCCGAGTGGTCCGACGATTGCGGGAGGTGTGAACTAATGCGACGCCGCGAATTTGCACTGTTGATACCGGCTGCCGCGATTGCACAGCGGGCGCCAATCGGTGAGTCGAGCGATCCGATTTTGAAAGCGATGCGGGACGAGATGACCCGGGCGCGCAGTTTGAGTGTAGTGGGTGGGCAGCCACTTTATTACCTTGAATGTGCACTCGATGAAGCTCAGGCTTTTCGGGCCACTGCCAGTTTGGGATCGATCTTCAGTTCGAATTCGACTTCTTTTCGAGTGCCGCGTGTAGAAGTCCGGATTGGTGAAAAGAAGTTCGATAACTCGAATTATGTGTTCTCCGGTGTATTCATGGGGACCCGTTTTGATCCTGAGCAGTTTCCTCTCGATAACAATCCTGGCGCGATGCGGCAAGTGTTTTGGCTGGCAATCGACCGGGCTTACAAGACAGCGCTTGAGGCGATTGGGCGCAAGAAGGCTGCTTTGCGCAATGTGACGCAAGCTGAGGAGTTGCCTGATTTTTCCGATGCCGCGCCGGTGAAGTTGGTCATGCCTGTTCCTGCGTTCAGCGTGGATCAGGATGCCTGGAAAGGGCGAATCTCGCGGTTGTCGAAAGTTTTTGCGGCGTACCCCGAGGTTTATACGTCTTCGATTGACTTTGAGTCGTCGATCGACACTTACTACTTCGCGAACAACGAAGGTACAGAGCTTCGTTATACGGAATTGCTCGCCTATGTGCGGTTGCGTGCGAACGGGCAAGCAGAGGACGGAATGCGATTGCGTGATCACGCCATGTTCTTTGCTGCGGAGCCATCCAGGCTGCCCAGCGAAGCGGACATGGAACGGGAGATACGCCGCAGTGCCGAGAACCTTAAGGCTCTGCTCAAGGCTCCGATGGGAGAGAGCTATTCGGGCCCAGTGATGTTTGAGGCCGAGGCCGCGGCACAGCTTTTCTCAGATCTGATTGGGAGCCAGTCCGCGGTGTTCCGGAAGCCTGTGGCCGAGCCGGGCCGGAACATCAATCTGCCGACGGGTGAGATGGAAGGGCGGCTGAATTCGCGGATTTTGCCGGCGTCTTTCACAGTGGTCGATGACCCGACGCAGAAGGAATTTCGTGGCAAGCCTCTGATGGGGCATTTCCCGGTGGATCTCGAAGGCGTGGCGCCTCAGCCGGTCGTTGTCATTGAAAAAGGAGCTTTCAAGAACTATCTTTCCACTCGCACGCCGACTCGCGATTCGAAGTCGTCGAATGGTCATGCGCGGCTGCCAGGTTCGTTTGGCGGCTATACCGCTTTTGCAAGCAATTTGTTTGTGAAGTCGGACGAGACGATTCCGGCTGATGGGATGAAGAAGAAGTTGATCGAGTTGATTCAGCAGCGCAACAAGCCGTACGGCCTGCTGGTGAAGAAGCTTGACTTCCCTTCGTCGGCCACATTTGAGGAGTTGCGTGGAGTGCTGGGCGGGCAGGGCTCGCGACCCGCACCGCTGCCGTTGCTGATTTATCGCGTCTATCCCGATGGGCGTGAGGAATTGGTTCGTGGACTGAGATTCCGAGGCTTGAATGTGCGTGCGCTCAAGGACATCGTCGCCGCTGGCAGCGATGAGGCGCAGTTCGACTACATGGCCAATGGAGCACCGTTTGCCGTGATCGGCGGCGGGAACTATGTGTTCGGGTGCACTACGGTTGCACCGAGCATTCTTTTTGAAGATCTTGAGTTGGAGCGGCCGCAGGTGGAATTGCCCAAATTGCCCGTAGTTCCGCCACCACCCATGACTGTGTGAAGATTCTTTCCAGAGCCATTTTTCGTGAGGTAGCGTCGAGCGCATTGCTGGGCGTGCTGCTCTTTACGTTTGTGCTATTTCTGCAGCGGTTGGGCAGTGGAAAGCTGTTCGAGTTGGTGCTGCGGAATTCAACTGACTGGCAGACGGCTGTTTACCTCTTTTTCCTGATCGTTCCGCCGACTTCTCCCTTTACGATTCCTGTTGGTGTGCTGGTGGGTGTGCTGATTGGATTGAGCCGGATGTCCGGCGACAACGAGATCACTGCGCTGCGTGCGACGGGTTTGCCAGCCTGGCGAGTGGTCGGGCCGGTGCTGACCTTCGGGTTCATCGGTTTTCTGCTGACCGCTGCATCGACTGCCTGGCTAACGCCTTGGAGTTTTCGTCAATCCACACGACTGATGAACCGGGCTTTGGCTGCTCAGGTAACGGCCGAGATACAGCCACGAGTGTTTGAGGAAGGGTTTCCGAACACGGTGCTGTATGTGGGCGATGTGATCGCGGGCCCTACCGTGAAGTGGCGCAAGATATTTATGGCGGACTTGCGTACGGGGGATCAAAGGAGTTCGAACGCGCGCGAAAGGTCGGACGAGCCGAGGATCCTGTTGGGTGAGGAGGCGCTGGCGGTTTCCGATCTCAAGAATAATCGCATCCAATTGTCGATGCTGAATGGCAGCACCTATGAGATCGGGCAGAATCCTGCTCAGGATGCGACGTCATTTTCACCTCGCAGCGATCTGGGTCTACAGGCCAAGGAGCCGAACGAGTTTCGACGGTCGAATAACTTTCTCGAGATGGATACCGTGCCTTTGTGGCGCTACGTCCAATCGCATCCGAGAAAGGACACAGTGGATGCCCGGCTTGAGTTGCATCAGAGGATTGCGCTGCCATTTGCTTGTCTATTGCTGGCGTTGGTTGGCGTACCGCTCGGAGTATCCAGGCGCAAGGGCGGCAAAAGCGCGGCGTTCGTCGTTACCGTGTTGCTTGCCTTTCTTTATTACATGAGCATGATCAGCTTGCAGCAGATTGCCCGGCGCGGTGGCTTGCCGGTTGAGCTAGCGGCATGGGGTCCGAATCTAATCTTTGTAATTTTGGCGACAGTGCTGCTCTCACGACTGGAGATGCCCGGGGATCATGATTTTGTGGGGAATGTACAGATTCTCATCGACCGGCTGTGGCTAAAGTGGCGTGGCGGAAAGGATCAACTCTTGCACCGGTCAGCGGCGCAGGCATTTGAATCGGGGTTTTACAAGGTAGTGCGTTTCCCTGGAGTGTCAGTGCTGAGCACGATCATGGACATCTATGTCCTACGCACTTTCCTGTTCTACTTTGTGCTGCTTCTAGTCAGCTTCGTGATGATGACGGAAGTATTCACCTTCTTCGAACTGCTGGGCGACATTATTCGCAACAACATCGAGCCGGCGAAGACCACTACATACCTACTCTTTCTCTCCCCTCAATTGATCTACCAGACCGCACCGGTGAGCGTGCTTGTGGGCGTGCTGGTGACATTCGGAATCTTGAGCAAGTCCAATGAAGTAACAGCGTTCAAGGCATGCGGTGTGAGCGTCCACAGGTTGTCGATGTCGATCCTGCTGATGAGCCTGGTGCTAAGCGCAAGTCTGTTCGCCTTCGATTACTACTATGTGCCTGAGGCGAATCGCAAACAGGATGCATTGCGAAGCGAGATCAAGGGCAAAGCTCCGCAGACGTATGTGCAGCCGGATCGCAAGTTCATTTTCGGTGAAGGTTGCCGCATCTTTTACTACAAGTTTCTTGACCCCGTGCAAAAGGTGATGGTGAGTCCGCGGGTGTACGAGCTCGATTGCGAAAAGTTCTCGATGAAGCGCATGATCGCGGCTGAGCGTGCGCGATGGGAGCCTAGTTTGCGCCGCTGGGTTTTTCAGTCCGGATACCAAAGAGACTACAAGGGCATCCACACGGCCGACTATAAGCCGTTTCTGGACTCGACGGCGACGTTTCCTGAATTGACGGAGACTCCGGATTATTTCCTTCAGGAATTGATCCAGGACAAGCAGATGAACTTCCACCAATTGTGGAACTACATACAGTTGTTGCAGCAGTCTGGCCTGGATACGACACGCTTGCAGGTGCAGTATCACAAGAAGTTTGCAGTGCCATTGTTTGCGTTCATTATGGCGCTTCTGAGCATACCGTTTGCTTTTATGACCGGCAGCCGGGGAGCGATGGCTGGGGTGGGGGTCAGTATCGGGATCGCGATCGCATATTGGACTGTTTCCTCGGTGTTTGAACAGGTGGGCAATGTTGGCCAGTTGCCGCCGGCGCTAGCGGCATGGAGCCCGGACGCATTGTTTTCACTCATTGGGGCCTGGCTTTTGGCTAGACTTCGTACTTAGAACTTTTTCTCTCAACTCCATGGCTTCTGCCCTTACCCCAACCATCCTCACTGTTTCCGGTCTGATCGGCAGTGGCAAGACGAGCGTATGCCGCGAGCTGTCGGCGCTGACGGGCTGGCGCGTTATTTCCGCGGGGACGATTCTTCGTCGAATGGCCGAAGCGCGTGGGCTTTCGGTGATCGAATTGAACGAGATTGCCAAGACGGATGAATCCATCGACAAATTGATTGATGATCAATTGATCTCCCTCAGGGCCTCTCGTGAGCCGCTGATTGTTGACTCTCGCCTGGCCTGGCACTTCATTCCAAACTCTTACAAGATTCATCTCGTGGTGGACACTTCGATTGCTGCCGAGCGGGTGTTTCGTGCGCAGCGAAGCGATGAATCGTACGCGACTCCAGGAGATGCCTATGCTGCGAATGCGCAGAGGCAGACGATCGAGAATGAACGATTCAAGCAATACTACGGCATTGATTGCGAAGACTGGCGGAACTACGACCTGATTCTCGATTCGAGCACGTTGTGGCCGGATGCATTGGCTGCGAAGATGCATGAGGCTGTGACCGGGCCAGCGCCCAAGGGGTCTTGCTGGTTGTCGCCGGGGAGGTTGAAGTTGACTGGTCAGGCGGCTGCCAGTGGGCCATTGGGGCTTGCCGTGGTTTCGGGCGAGATCGTTGTTGTGAGTGGCAGCCAGAAAATGATTGCCGGGGTTGGGGACGCCCTTGTGCTTGGGCGTTTGCTCAGCTATGAAGGACTGCCAGCCTAATCCTGCAATTGCGGGTAGGCGGCAAGTACGCGATCAATTTCCTGCATTTGGCCAGGGCCCAAGCCTTCGGCCGGGTCAATGCACCAGATGCCTTCGAGCAATTGTTGTCGGCGCAGGACTTCGTGTATGCCTGCAATGCATCCGTGGAAGTGGTTCGCGACATCGAAGATGGCTGCGTTGGCGTCTGTGAGTTGGGCGTTGAGGGTGAGCAGTTCGCTGGGTATCGGCAGGTTGTGATTGTGGATCTGCTGAATTCTCGTAAGGATTTCGACGGCACGGCTGGTCCAGACAGCCCATTGGCCAAGCAGACCACCGACCATTCGCAGCCTGACGCCATTGAAGTCGTAGACCGTCAGAAGGTCGTTGATGATGTTGTCGTCGTTGCCCGTATAGATTGCGATTTCACCTGCGCGGCCGCTTTCCGATACAGCTCGCATTACGTCGATGGTTTGGTAGCGGTGGAAGGGGGCGATCTTGATTGCTACTACGTTCTCGATCCCGGCAAACTTGCGCCAGAAGGAGTAGCTGAGAACGCGACCGCCGACGGCCGGTTGGAGATAGAAACCGACTATGGGCAAGATGCTGGCAATAGTCCGGGCGTGGGCGATGAGTTGGTCTTCTGTTTCGTCCCGGAGTGAGGCCAGGCTGAGAAGTCCGGCGTGGTAGCCGAGCCTGGCGGCCAGTGATGCTTCGCTCGATGCCTGGGCGGTCTTGCCGCAGATTCCGGCAATGGCAACTCCGCGCCACTCTTCGATGGCCATGGTGAGGACGGGCTCGAGCAAGTTGTGATCCCGGATCGAGAACTGGGTGGTGTGGACGGCGACGGCTATGCCTCCTGCTCCGGCTTGCTTGTAGTATCTAGTGAGGCCACGCTGGCGGGCTTCATTGAGTTTCCGGCTGGCATTGAGGGCGAGAGGATGGGCAGGGATCACCATACCCTTCATCAGTTGTTGGCGGAGCGTCACTAGAACTTTCCATCCCGGGCTTCGAAATGCGTGGGCTTGCCGAGGAAGCGGCCTCCGGTTGAAATCCAGTCTGCGGTCCAATCAAAGGCTTGCTGCCATGAGATCAGGGGCGGGCCAAAGAGTTGGTGAGCGCGCGAGCCGTTATTGAGGAGAGCTGTTGGGGCCTCTATGCCGGTGATCGACAGCGGTTTATTGAAGCGTTTGGCGAAGGCGGTAGCAATGTCGCGGACCCGAAGAATTTCAGGCCCTGCAATGTTGAGGGTTGCCGCAGGGCTAGCGGCAAGAGTGAGCGACTGCAGGACGTAGGAGTTCGCATCCCCCTGCCAGATGACATTTACGGCGGGCATGGTGACATCGACTGGTTCTTCATTGAAGACCTTGAGGCCGATGTCGAGCAGGACACCGTACCTGGGCTCCAGAGCGTAATTCAAGCGAAGGTTAATGACCTTTGCGCCATAAGCCTCTGCCCCGTATTCGAACATCCGCTCGCGGCCCAGAATGGATTGGGCATATTCTCCGACAGGGCCCAGGGCTGAGCCTTCGTTGGCGCCCTTGGAATCAACGGGCATGAGGGGGTAAATGTTGCCGCTGGAAAGGGCGGCAATGCGGGCGGTTCTGAAACGATCCACTACGCGGCCCGGGAGGAGAACGTTCATGGCCCAAGTGAGGCCCGCATTATCGGAGGAGCCGAATTTACGTCCTGCGAGGTAGATCAGGTTCTCTGTGTCAGGAAGGTCGAAGAGGGCTTGTTCGTCGAGCAAATCCGTAGAGTAGATCTCGATACCGGCGTTGATGAGGGTCTCGCGGACGCGGTCTTCGCTGAAGCGGGAGACGGCGATTACTCGCTGGCTCG
>Ga0163144_10008279_pt1 | contig 22524 bp, 23 predicted proteins | sample OliLak19BULKMAT1_FD_123175 | JGI IMG/M metagenome (GOLD analysis project Ga0163144, IMG submission 123175) | Freshwater microbial mat bacterial communities from Lake Vanda, McMurdo Dry Valleys, Antarctica - Oligotrophic Lake LV.19.BULKMAT1 | ecosystem: Environmental > Aquatic > Freshwater >...
CGCGTAATGCTGGAACACAAAACCCACATTGCGCTGGCGCGCCCCCACGCCGGTCACTTCCTGGCCGCCATAACGCACACTTCCCACATCCGGCGCTTCCAGCCCGGCCATGATCCGCAGCAGCGTGGTTTTCCCAGAGCCGGATGGGCCCAACAGCGCCAGCAATTCTCCGGATTGCACGCGCACACTGACGTCATTGAGGGCCTTGAATGCGCCGTAGGCCTTGCTCACCCGGATGACTTCAATCTGCATGGTGCACCTCCTGGCCCGCCGCCAGTGCGCGCTCCACACGGAGCTCAAGAAAGCGCCGTGCAACAAGTGTGATGAATGCAAGCATCAACAACAATGAAGCAACGGCAAAAGACGCGGAGAATTTGTATTCATTGTAGAGAATCTCCACATGCAAGGGCAGCGTGTTGGTCTCACCGCGGATGTGGCCGGAGACCACAGAGACCGCCCCAAACTCACCCATGGCGCGCGCGTTGGAGAGGATGACGCCGTAAAGCAGGCCCCACTTGATGTTGGGGAGTGTGATCCGGAAGAACGTCTGCCAGCCACTGGCACCCAGCATCACAGCGGCTTCCTCCTGGTCCGTGCCCATGGCCTCCATGAAGGGAATGAGCTCCCGCGCCACAAAGGGAAACGTGATGAAACACGTGGCCAGGATGATGCCCGGGGCTCCAAAGATGATCTTGATTCCCGCCGCTGCGGCATGACCGCCCAGCCAACTGTTGGAGCCCAGCAGCAGCACCATCACCATGCCCGCAATCACCGGGGACACAGCAAACGGCAGGTCAATGGCAGCAACCAGAAGGCGCTTTCCCGGGAACTGAAAACGCGTGATGGCCCACGCTGCGGAAATGCCGAACACCGCATTGATGGGGACACTCACCAACGCTGCCAATAGAGTCATACCAACAGCGCTGAGGGTTTCTGGGTCAACCAGGGCGCGGAGGTATTCAGCCAGGCCGCGGCGCAGCGCTTCCGCCATCACGGTGACGGCGGGCGCAACAATCATGAGTGAGACAAACGCAAGGGTGACGCTGAGCGCCAGGAGGCGGACCCAGGCAGGGTCCTCCGTGGCGGGGGGCGTGCGCAGCGCGGGTTCCAGCGCGTGGGCCACCGCGGGGGTCTCCGGGACCGCGCTCATGCCAGTGCTCCCTGGCGGACGGTGCGTCCCTGCAGCGCGTTGACAATGAGGAGCAGCACAAAGGACGCGCCCAACATCACCACCGCCAGCGACGTTGCCCCTGCGTAGTCAAACTGTTCCAGCCGGGTCATGATCAGCAGCGGCAGTACTTCCGTCTTCATGGGCATGTTGCCGGAGATGAAGACCACGGAGCCGTACTCGCCAAGGCCACGTGCAAACGCCAACGTGAAACCGGTCAACGCCGCGGGCAACACGCCAGGAATGATGATGCTGCGGAAGGTCTGCCAACGGGTTGCGCCCAGTGTGGCCGCAGCCTCTTCCACATCCTTGCTCATCTCCTGCAGAACCGGCTGGACGGTGCGCACCACAAAGGGAAACCCGGTGAATGCCAATGCCAGCACAATTCCCAGCGGAGAGAACGCGCTCTTGATGCCCAGCGTGCCCAGGAAACTGCCAAGAATGCCATGGGGTGAATAGAGCGAAGTGAGTGCAATCCCCGCCACCGCGGTGGGCAGCGCAAAAGGCAGATCCACCATGGCGTCAATGACCGAGCGGGCGGGAAACGTGTAACGCGCCAGGCACCACGCCACCACAAACCCAAACACCAGGTTGACCAGCGCGGCAACAAAAGCCGTCCCAAAACTCAGCTTGAAAGCGGCCAGTGCACGCGGGCTTGCCACCGCGGCAACAAAGGCCTCAAAGCTGGCGCTTGACGTTGTCACAAACAGCGTGGACAGCGGGAGGAGCACCAGCAGGCCCAGGTGCAACATGGTGTATCCCAGGGACAATCCAAACCCAGGTAACACTCTTTTTTGGCCGGCCAAGCTCATGGCGCCGCCCCAACCTGATAGATGCCGTCAAACGCCGCATTCTCCGCAAAATGGTCTGCGTTGGCGCGGCTCCATCCGCCAAACACCTCATCCACCGTGAACAGCGTCAAGGACGGAAAGTGTGAAGAATGCCGCGCTGCAACCGCCGCGTCCCGCGGGCGGAAGTGATGGCGGGCTGCAATTTCCTGCGCTTCCGGCGTGTAAAGCGTCTCCACGTAGCGGGTGGCCAGCGCGCGGGTGCCTCGGCGGTCAACCACGCGGTCCACCACAGCCACGGGCGGTTCAGCCAGGATGCTGACGGAGGGGTAGACAATCTCAAACTGGTCTGGACCCAGCTCATGGACCGCCATCAGCGCTTCGTTCTCCCAGGCCAGGAGCACGTCGCCAATCTGGCGCTCAACAAAGGTCATGGTGGCGCCGCGTGCGCCACTGTCCAGCACCGGCACGTGTTCAAACAGGGACTTCACAAACTGCCGCGCGGTGGCCGGCGTGGCGCCCGGCTGCCGCAGCGCAAACCCCCAGGCGGCAAGATAGTTCCAGCGCGCGCCACCGGACGTCTTGGGATTGGGTGTGATGACGGAAACCCCATCTTTGATGAGGTCATCCCAGTCCCGGATTTGTTTTGGGTTTCCCTTGCGCACCAACAAGACAATGGTGCTGGTGAACGGCGCACCGTTGCTGGGAAGCGCCTGTTGCCACTGCGGAGAAACCAGCCCGGCCCGCGCCACCGCGTCCACGTCAAACGCCAACGCCAGCGTTACAATGTCCGCCTCCAAACCGTCCATCACCGCGCGCGCCTGCTTGCCGGAACCCCCGTGGGACTGGCGCACCACCACCTGCGGACCGCCTTCCGCCGCCACTTTGGCGGCAAAGAGCGTGTTGAGCTCCGCGTACACTTCCCGGGTGGGATCATAGGAAACGTTGAGCAGCTCCACCCTGGCCACGCCGTCAGCGTCCCCGCGGCTGCAGGAGGCCAGGCACAGTGCCAGGGGGAGCAGTATCAACGTCAGCCGGGCCATTGGCGCCTCATCCGTCATGGCGGATGAGCCAGCGGCGCATCCGTTAAAGTAGACAGTTGGTACGTTATGGCGGACATCCTGTCAAGATGACGGAATTGGCGTTGGGGCTTACGTCGTCACGGGCGGGCTGATCCGGCGCGTGGACGCGCCACCGCTGCAAACCCGGTGTGGCGGGTGCGTGCCTGGCGGGCTGTGCCCCCGTTGTTCTCACGCTGCCGGCAAGGTCACTTGGTGTATTTCTTTTGTATCGCAAATGGAGACACATCGACTCGGTGTCTTTCCGCAGTTATTGGGCACCGCCCATGGAAAACCTCCTCACCGCAATCCTTCTGCTGGTTGGATTCATCAACTTCGTTCCGCTGATTGGGGTGCTGGGCCGCACGCGCCTTGAATCCCTCTACGGAGTGACACTTTCTGATGAGAACCTGGTCACGCTCATGCGTCACCGTGCGGTGCTGTTTGGCATTGTGGGTGGCTACATCATGACTGCTGCATTCCGCGTGGAGATGCGTCCGGCCGCGTACGCCGCTGGTTTCCTGGCCATGGTTCCGTATGTGGTGCTGGTGGGGCTCAACGGCCAGGCCAATGCGGCCATCCGGCGCGTGGCGGCAGTGGACGTGGTGGCAATTGTATTACTGAGCGCGGCGCTGGTGGTTGAGTTTCTGCAGCGGGGCTGACTCAGCCTTCCGGCTCAAAGAACCCATCGAGCGACGCTGGCAGCTCCACCAGAGGACGGACCCTGGCGTATTCACTGCGCGTCACATTGCGGGTCCATTGCTCCATCCAGGCGCGCGGTTTGTCACCGGCGTACAGCTCCGCGCGGTAGAGCACGCGCGCTCCGTCACGCTTCAGAATCCAGGCGGCACCGGTGAACGCATTTTTGGTGCTGAGGCCGCCAATCTCATGGGTGGGTGCCCCTTCCAGCAGCGGCGTCCGTTGCACCAGCGCGCTGGCGCTCCACACCACCAGGTCCAGCATGACGGCGTAGAGAATGCCCGGGTTCACCACGCCGGGTTGGCCGGCCCACCATTGTGTTGGGCTTGCTTCCGTCGTCACTCGGTCACCCTCATGGAAGAACCGGAGGCGCAGGCCCATGGGATTCTCCGGGCCACATCCAAAACACGTGTTGTCAGCGGCGTTCTCAAGCGGGGTTCTGGTCATGCGTGCTGCGTACGCGGAGAAGCCGGGCAGCGCCACGTCAGAACGGCACCGGTGCCTCAAACGCCACGCGCTCACCGGTGTCCGGATGTGCAAATTCCAGACGCCACGCGTGCAACATCAGCCGGGGCGCACTGTGTGGATCACCGTACAGCCGGTCTCCCGCAATGGGACACCCCAGGCCCAGCGCATGCGCGGCATGAAGACGCAACTGGTGGGTCCGTCCTGTCTCCGGACAGAATTCCAGACGGGTCCGTCCGCTGCCGCGCGCCAACACCCGCCAATGTGTAACACCTAGTTTCCCGTGCACCGGGTCATGGATCTGGTGGGGCCGGTTGTCCACGTCCAGGCGGAACGGCAGCGCCAGCGTGCCCTGGTCACCCTGCACGTCACCCACCACCTCCGCAATGTAGAGTTTCTGCGTCTGCCGCTCCTCAAACTGTCGTCGGAGAACGCGGTGTGCGGCCACGGTCAGCGCCACCACCATCACACCGGAGGTGGGTTGGTCCAGGCGGTGCACCAGGATGGAGCCCACGGCTTGTGGAAACACCAGCGGGACACGCGTCTGCACGGAGTCCGTCTTGTCTTCCCCGCGGCCAGGGCAGGAGAGCAGCTCAGCGGGCTTGTTGATGACGGCAAAACTGCGTTCCTGGTGGAGCACCGTGAGGCTCATGGTGCATCCACTCCGCACAGCAGGTGGCCCAGAATGGGGGCACATTTGCGGGTACAGGGTGGTTGGATCTCGCCGTGACGGCGTCCGTTCTGCTCCGGACCCCACCACGCTTCTGCCATGGCAACCGGTGTCAACCGCGCGCGGTTGGCGGCGTCCAGCAGTTTGGGAACCACGCACTCACCGGTGCCGGAGGGAATGCCGGTTCCCACAAAGATGTCCCGCAGCGGACTGCGCTCACCGTGTGCGTTGGTGAAGGCGGCGGCGTCAAACATGGCGGCCATGAGCCGGGCGGAGGTGGTCCGGCGCAGTGCCTTGAGGCGGAGGATGTTTCCATCTTCCTCCATCACTGCGCGCTTGGCGGTGGAGACGCGGGCACGCTCAGCGCTGATGGCGTCTTTGTTCCTACGCAGCAGCTCTGCAAGAACATGCGTCTGACCGGCGTGCGCGTGTTGATCCGCGCGGAATGTGGCCCGGCGCAACGAGGCCTGCTCCTTCACCTCACGCTCCACCTCCGCCAGCAGCGCCCGTGCCCGGATGGGGTTACACTGCGCCAGTTCCCCCTCAATCTCTTTGAGTGTTGCCAGCGTCTGGGCTTCCAGCGCGGCGGTGTCCTCACGGCGGAAAATAGGTCCTACAAAATCCGGCCAGTGCGGCGTGCCGCCCACGTCTCCGGAGAAGCCGCGCAGGACGTGGCGCTTACCATTGTTGTCATCAGCAATGAGCACGCCCACCATCTTGCCGCCGGCGTCATCCAGTGCGGTGCGCAGCGGGAGCCAGGAGGATTGGCCGCGCAGTTGTTCAAAGAGTGTGGCAAGGGAGGTGAACGCCAGCGGGACATTGTTGATGAGGTGGTGCTCACGCGCGCAACGAGGGCACTGGCCCACAAACACCTCCGGCGGTGCCCCCGCAACCATGGCGCCCGCCTGCGTGCTCACGGGACCGTTGCCGTCCGGACCAGGGCCAGCGTCTGTTCCCACAGGATCCTGTCTCCCGGTTCGCCGTGACCCGGCACCACCACATCTGGCGAGGGAAAACGCTTGCGCACGGCGTCAATGGCAGTGGGCCATCCAGCAAAGTCCGCATCCACGGTGTTGCCCAGCGAAGTGGACGCGCCGTCCTTCACCAGGCACCCGCCAAAGAGTGTGCCCGTCTTGTCATCATAAACCACCACGTTGTCCTGCGAGTGCCCCGGCCCCGGAAAGAAGACCTGCAGCCGTCCAACCGTCTTGTCCACGGTGAAGATCTCACCCAGGGAAAGTGCCACCGGATGCCGCTCCAGCGTTCCGCGGAGTGCGTGCACACGCAGGCCGCGCCGCACCACGGCCAACATGCCGCCGGCCCGGTCCGGATGTGCGTGGGTGATGATGGCATCTGTGACGGGGACCTTGAGGGTCTTCTCCGCGTACGCCATCAGCGTCTCCGCCTGAGCGTCCGTCCATCCCGTGTCCACCAGAACCGCGTGATCACCGTCCAGCACCAGCAGACCATTGGCCGGGTACCGGTCTGAGGTGGACCGCGTGGTGTGCATCCACACGCCGTCAAACAGCAGCCGCAAATCCACGTCATCTGAGAGCGCTGTGGGCGGATGGTTGGGACGCGCGTGCGAACACGCAAGAGACAGCGCAAGCATTCCAAGGAGCAGCCGCATGTGCCGCGTGTATCAGAGCGGAGTGTTGGCAGTGTCAACCGTCCGCGTGTCCGATACCGCTGGCCGCCGTGGTGCAGACTGAACTATTTTGCAGGGCATGGACGATGTCACGCTTGCATCGCTGAAGGCAGCGCTCGCCGCATCACCGGACAACACCGTTCTGCTCATGGTGGTGGTGCGCGCGCACCATGAATCCCGCCAACCCGCGGAGGCTCGGGCTCTGTTGAAAGGCCGCACCCCGTCCATGGTGTCGTCGGAGGATGACCGCACGTTGGCAGCGCAGGTGCTGTTGCAGAGCAATGAGCCCGAGGTGGCGCTGCAATGGGCACCAGAGCAGGGCAGCCACGCGTTGCTGGTGCGGGCGCGCGCATTGCTGGCGTTGGCCCGTCCTGATGAGGGGCGGCAAGCGTATGAACGCGCCGTCAAAGAGAATCCTGCGCTTGAGGACATGGATCTGAAGGCGGCTCTGGGGGCCCGTGAGCGTGACGTGAAGAAGGGTGAGGGCCCGCGGCTGCGTGTCATTGAACGCACCATGTCCCCAGAAGATGACACCCGCCGCCTGCTGCATCCGGAGCAGGAGCCAGTGACATTCTCCGACGTGGGCGGGCTGGATGAGCTCAAGGAACAGATCCGCCGCAAGATCATTCTCCCGTTCCAGAAGCCGTCTTTGTTTGAGCGCTTCAAGAAGAAAGTGGGCGGCGGCATCCTGATGTTTGGCCCGCCGGGCGTGGGCAAGACGCTGATGGCGCGTGCCACCGCCGGTGAATGTAAGGCGCGCTTCATCAACGTGGCCATCTCAGATGTGCTGGACATGTACATTGGGGAGAGTGAGTCCAAGCTGCATGCACTCTTTGAGAAGGCGCGCGCCGCAGCACCCAGCGTGTTGTTCTTTGATGAGGTGGAGGCGCTGGGTGGCAAGCGCCAGTTCTCCCGTGAGAGCACCACCGCCAAGCTGGTGAGCCAGTTCCTGGCGGAGATGGACGGGTTCTCACAGAACAACAGCGGCGTGCTGATTCTTGGTGCCACCAACGCACCGTGGGCGGTGGACCCGGCGTTCCGCAGACCAGGACGTTTTGACCGCTTCCTCTTTGTGCCGCCGCCAGACCGCGCGGCGCGTGACGGCATCCTGAAGATCCATCTCAAAGACCGGCCGGTGCACCCGGCTGTGGACGTGGATTTCCTGGGACGCAACACCAGCGGATTCTCCGGCGCGGACCTGCGCAACCTGGTGGAGACGGCCGCGGATGAGGCCATCACCGCCTCCATTGACGGTGGTGAGGAGGTGCCCATGTCTGACGCGCATTTCAAGCAGGCGCTCAAACAGGTGAAGCCCACCACGCTGGAGTGGCTGACGTCTGCCCGCAACCACGCGCGCTACAGCAATGAGTCCGGCCAGTATGATGACGTGCTGGCCTTTCTTGAGAAGCACGGGCGCGGCTGATGAATGAGCCCTACCGCATTGAGGATGAACCGCTTCCCTCGTCACTGGACAAGTCCGCGGTCAACCCGCTGTTCCCATTGCTGGGGCTGATGTTTGGCGGCGCGTGGCTGGCGTGGCCCTGGTTTGCATTCAACGCCGCGGCCATGGGGAGCCCAACACGCAAGCGTGAATGGCAGATTGTGGCCGGTGCGCTGCTTGGTTCCATGGTGTTGGCGCTGCTGGTGATCTGGGCGGACCGTGAGCACGTTGTCAGCACGTACACGGTGCGCTTTGCCATCCTGGGATTGCAGGTCTGGAAGCTGGGATGTGCGTACAAGCTGCAGACCATGCAGAGCCGCACGTTTGAGCTGTTTGAGTATTACGGCGGCACACCGCGCAACGGGCTGGTGCTCGTCATCGCGTCGTCGTTGCTGCGCAGCGTGGTGTTGGGCCTGGTGGAAGGCAACCTGTTCCTCCTCCTGGTGCTGGCATGAGCGGGGGACCGGATGTGGCGGAGCGGCTGTTGGCCCGCGCGCGTGAGCAGCTCCTCCAGGGGCTGAGCCGCCACGCCGTGGAGACCCTCCGTGAGGCGCTCTCAGATGACCCGGACCATGCTGAGGCGCACGCGCTGCTGTCCTTTGCATTGATGGACCTGCCGCGGCTCCACGCGGCGGAAAAGGAGGCGGTGACGGCGTTGGCGCTGGACCCGGAACTGGATCTTGCGTTTGCCGCGGTGGGGCATGTCCGGATGGCTCAGCGCCGGTTTGCGGAAGCTGAAACCCACCTGCTCCAGGCCATCACGCTGAATCCGCTGTCTGCATTCCATCACCGCCAGCTTGGCTGGCTGATGGAGCTTTCCGGACGCCGCAAGGAGGCGCTGCCCCATCTGGAGCGCGCGTTGGATCTGGACCCTGACGACGCGGATTCGCTGTGTGCCATGGGCACGTTTCACCTTGCGGAAGGGAATCTCCGTGAGGCCCACCGTTTTGCAGAGCTGGCGTTGGGCAGCAATGCGGATGAGGTGGATGCGCTGGTGTTGATGGGGCAGGTGCTGCTGCGTGAAGGCAATGTGGCGGACGCGCGTGAGCACGCCATTTCCGCGCTTCAGCAGAACGCGGAATCCCGCTCAGCGTTGACGCTGCTGGCCTCCGTGAAAGTGCGCCAGAACCCGGTGATGGGCCTGTGGTGGCGTTACAACGCGTGGCTGGGTGGGCTGGGTGACAGCCGCTCCATGCTGGTCATGCTGGCCGCGTTTGTGGTGTACCGCGCGGTGACCATTGTGGCAGCGGAGGAGGAGTGGCCCCGTGTGTTGGACGCCGCGCGCTACGGATGGCTGGCGGTCTGTCTCTACACGTACGTGGGACCCGCGTATTTCAAGCGGGTGATTGCGCGTGAGCTGGAGAGCGTACGCCTCAGGGATGACTTCTGATTACACTTATCTGGCAACGGTGACGTCGTTGTTGGTGCGTTGCTCAAGTGCTTTGTAGATGGCCGGCCGCGCGGCAATCACCATTCCCGCGTGGGCCACAAGGCCCAGGAGCCCGGCCGCCGCCGCGGTGAGTACCAGGCCCAAGTAGAACCTCCCGCCGGCATCACCGGGCAAGCGGCCGCCAATGCTGGATGCACCAATGGTTGCCAACAGGCCCAGCAGCACCAGTTGTGCGCCCAGGGACAACGTGAACAACGCAGCGGCCGGCGCCAGCGCAGTCAAAGACGCCACCAGCGTTGCCAGTCCGTGCCCGCCCATCAGCTCCATGCCCACAGCAAATCCCGCGGCGTCCGCAAAGACGGCAACCAGCAACGCCAACGGAATGAACGGCACCACCAGGATTCCCAGGGCCGCGCTGGTGAACTGGGCGAACATCACCGGGTGGAATTGGCCTTGGCGGCCGGATGCCCACGCAACCCCAGTAGGCACCGCCACGACGGAAATCAGCGCCAATGCGCCCACCATCACCACCGCACCACCGGCAGCAGCGGCGGCGGCGCCCACGGCGGATGCCACCACAATTTTCTTGAGCAACACGCTGGAGTCTGGCGCGGGTCTGGCGGTCTGTGCGGAGCCCAGCAACACCGCGGCGCACAACACAATGGAGCCCAGCATGGACGTCCTCCGTTGAGAAACGTGGCTACGCCGCCTTGACAGGAACGACAAGGGCGCAGTGACATGGCGCCATGAGTTTCACTCCACTGCGTCGTAGGGATTTGCTGGTGCAGGGCGGCGTGGGCGTTGCGGTGTTGACGGGGTGGTCATCCTGCAGCCCGCCGGCCGTGTTGTGCCCCAACCCGGAGGGCGTGTGCGCGGAGACGCCGTCCAACTCGGAAGGTCCGTATTTCCGTGAGGGCGCACCGGAGCGCACCAGCCTCAATGTGCTTGAGCGTCCCGGTGATCCCATACGGCTTGTGGGCCGGGTATTGTCGTCAGATTGCCGCTCACCCATTGCGGGCGCCACGCTGGACATCTGGCACGCGGATGGTGACGGTGTGTATGATCTGGACACGCAGCATTTTGGCCTGCGCGGACGCATCACCACCAATGACAACGGAGAATTTGCCGTCAGCACCATCATCCCCGGCATGTACTGGTTTGGCAGCATGCCGCGTGCGCGCCACATCCACGTGCGCCTGGCAGCGCCGGGACACGTGGCGCTCACCACGCAGCTCTTCTTTGCGGATGACCCGTGGATTCACCAGGACGTGCAGTTCACGTGCGGGGCGTTGGTGAATGTTGAGCCCGAGCTGGGTGGTTCTGTGGGCCGCTATGACTTCATGGTGCGCAAGGGCTGAGAACCTGGTCACAGCCGCGGAAAGAACATCCCGGTGGTCTGCCGGTACGCCTCATACTGGGGGAACGCCGCGGCCAGTTTGGCCTCTTCAATGCGCGCACGAACCACAACAAGGCAGGCCCAACCCACGTACACAACCGCGGCCAGTGGACTCCAGTGCATCAAAGTGTGACACATAAAAATCAGGAAGTGGGCTGAGTACACCGGATGCCGCACGTGACGGTACGGACCGCGCACAACCAGGGCGCGCGCTTCACTGACAATGGTGAAGGATTTGCGCAGCACAAAGAGCGCGGTCAGGTTCAGCACCGTTCCCGTGATCAGCATGAGGGTCAGCACGCACAGCGCCCAGAGGTAGGCGGGCGTGTGACGGGGAAACCAATCACCCAGGGTGTATGGCCCCATTACAATGGACGCCGGCAGCACCGCCATGATCATGGGAAAGCCGGTCTCCATAAAACCGCGCGCTACGGACACCGGCGGACGCCGCACCAGGAATGCCAGCATGTAGATGAGGAAGACCGCCGCCTCCAGGAGCGCGTACGTCAGCCGCAGACTCCAGACCAGACGGATCTCAGCAAGGCTGTAGCCAAGGTTGGCGTAGGAGGCCTGCAGGTCAAACGCGGCAGGCAGCAGCATGGCGGGGAGAAACGCCAGCGCGGCATAAAGCGGTTTGATCCACGCCACGTCATCAATCAGGCCCGGAAAGCGCTGGAGCTGCAACAGGCGGGACACCACCACCAGGGCGTTGGCACCGGCGCCCACCGTGCGGGCCATCAGCTCACGCGCGGGCCAGCGCTCCAGGTCAAAGATGGGGAGGTTGTTGAGCCGTCTGGCAAGGTCACGCAATGGTGCTCCCGGTGCAGCGGGGAAGTGTACTGGAAGACTCACGCAGCGTCGTCATCCATGAGCGGGGAGGGCGGCGCCTCCGCACGCAGCGCCCGTGCCATGAACGGCATCTGGGGCAACAGGGGCGGGCTGAGAAGTCTGCGGCTGCACAATGGCCACAGCGCTTCTGGAACCTGCAGGCGCACAATGCTGCGCGGATCCTCCCCGGTCAGCCGCGCGTTCAGCACCTCACGCACCCCGTCCAGCTCCATGGCCTGCCGAATGACGACGTCAACCATGGGCCGCGCCGGCAGCGGCTCAAAATGGATGTTGCCTCCGCGCCCATCCAGTTCCAGCAGGATGAACCCCTTGGTCTCATGCTGCTCCGCAAAGGAAGTCCGCTCCGTGGAGCCGGCATGGATGATGGGGATGCGTTTTCCGCCGTCAACCGGCGTACGCCACAACACCTGGCGGCGGTGGATGTGGCCAGAGACGTACGCGTTGAAACCCTCCGGCAGGGACGCGCGGGAGACCACGTCCGGTCCGGCCTTGAAAGTGTAATCAGCCGGACCCACCACACCGCCCTCAATGGCCTGGTGTATGAGCAACACCTTAAAATCCGCATCTGGCGTGGCCACCGCCGCGGCCTGCGCGGGCAGGGTGCGCGCAACGTCCTCACGGATGAACGGAATCCCGGTCACCGCCACACGTGCACCACCCGCCTGGAACACGTGTGAAGACGCGTGGTGGAACATGTGGATGTTGGAGTGTTGCATCAGCAGCGAGGGAGGAAGCTGTGACCGCTCATGGTTCCCCGCAATAATTCCCACCGGAATTCCCTCCGCCGCCAGCACGTGCAGCAGGTGGAAGGCGCGGTCCACCACCGCCGGTGGTTCCTGGGAGCGGTGGAACAGGTCTCCGCCGTGAAGCAGCAGGTCCACCTTGAGCTCCACTGCGCGGCGGAAGACGCGCTCCACATTGGCAAAGAAATCCTCACCACGGCGGTGGGCACCGCCCTGGCCACGTCTTGGCTGGTCAAAGCCAAGGTGCGTGTCACCGGTCAGGAGAATCATCACCATGGTTGCCGCGCCGCTCAGTCACTGATGTCTACCATCACCGGCCAGTGATCAGACGCTGCTTCTGCCACGCCGCACATCACCGGTGACCCGGACTTTTCCATCCGTCCGCCAACCGGAGCGTCATCCACACCGTTGTCCCGGCAAGGGTCATACACTTCTGCGGCCAGCACGGTGACGCCCCGGGTCAGGATGTAATCAATGCGTCTCCCGGAGGGAATCCGCGTGGCGTCATTGTTGGAATCCTCATGGCGTGCGTTGGCTGCCGTCAGGCCCGCGCCCAGGAGGACGCCAAACGGGTCATAGGTGAACGGGTATGCAAGGTCTGAACCCAGGCGGTAGGAGAAGGGCATGCCCGTGGGTGGTTGCGTGAAGGTTGGGCCCGGCGTCCGGGTGATTTCTTCATTGAGGTCTCCCATGAACAGCACGCCGCCCTGTTGCGCCGCCGCCGTCACCACCTGCGCAGCGCGCAGGGACTCCACGTGACGCCGCAGCAGCGTGGCGTCATCAAAGCCGCTCTTGAGGTGGGCGCTGAAGAGTGTGACGCGGGTCCCGCCGGGTGTGAGCTCCACGGTGACCTCGGCAAAGTCACGGCCGGTCTCATTGGCCTGCGTGTCCGCGGAAATGTCATTGGATGAGCGCGAGCGAGCTGACACAAACGCGCGGCGCGAGATGCACACATTGGTGAGTCCGCCGGCCATGGGCGTGGAGATGAGGCTCTGGAAGACATAGGGGTAGCCCAGCGCGGTGGCGGCCGTGGTCAGTGCGTCTGCTTCCTCATCATGGATCTCATTGAGGCACGCCACGTCCGGGTTCATGCGGCGCAGCATGGTGCTGACGGCGTCCACCGCGGCCTGGCCTTGCGCTGATGGCGCGTCACCGCCAGTGAGCTGCTGCACATTCCAGGACACCACGCGCAATGTGGAGCCCACGCACAACGGCAGCAGAGAACAGTCCGTGTCCGCACAATCACGCATGCCATCTTCATCATTGTCCACGCCGTCACCGCAGGTCAGCGCGTCTGCCTCCGTAGCGCTGCACACCGGCAAACCGGTGCATCCAAAGTCCACGCAGTCCGTGTAGCTGTCTGAGTCATTGTCCACGCCGTCCAGGCACGTGGTTGCGCTGTCCTCGGTGCGCGAGCAGATGGGCAGGTTGCGGCAGCCGTAGTCCGCACAATCCACGTACGTGTCCCCGTCATTGTCGAGCAGGTCCCGGCACGCTGCCAGGTCCCGTTCGGCCGAGCCGCAGGCTGCGTGACCCGCACAATCAAAATCCCCGCAGTCCACGTAGGAGTCACCGTCATTGTCCGTGCCGTCGCTGCACGCGGGGTCGGTGTCCTCGGTGACGCAGGATGGCGAGATCTCACAATCCACATCCCGGCAATCCGCGTTACCGTCCTGATCATCATCAAGCTGGTTGGAGCAGTTGGTCTCCAGTGTGCCTGCGTCCGGCGCCACAAACGCATCCGGTGTGCTTGCGTCGGGCGCTACAAAGGCGTCGGGCGTGCCCGCGTCCGTTGCTGCAAACGCATCGGGCGGTCCCGCGTCCGTCACCGTGACACCGGCATCCATCCCAGCGTCCGTTGCTGGGGGCGTCACGGGGCACGCGGCGGACATCAACAGCAGGCAGGCCAGGAGAATGCGCATGGGCGCGCAGCGTGGTGGAGCGGGCACCCGGATGTCCATCCGTCCTATGGCGTCACTTCTTCCAGACAAAACGCGGCTTCAGCATGTTCTCCACGGTGAAGATCTCATCCAGTTGCTGCACCGTCACCACGCCGCGCTCCAGCGCCACTTCCCTCACACTGCGTCCGGTCTCCGCACAGATCTTTCCAATGCGGTCTCCCTCTTCATGGCCAATGATGGGGTCCAGCATGGTGACAATTCCAATGCTGCTGAACACGTAGTCCTGACAGCGCTCCACGTTGGCAGTGATGCCATCCACACACTTGTCCCGCAGCGTGCGCATACCCGCCTTGAGCAGGTCCATACTTTCAATCAGTGACTGCGCAATCACCGGCTCCATCACATTGAGCTGCAACTGCCCCGCTTCCGACGCCAGCGTGATGGTCAGATCATTGCCAATCACCTTGAAGCAGACCTGGTTCACCACTTCCGGAATCACCGGATTCACCTTGGCCGGCATGATGGAGCTGCCCGCCTGCATCTCCGGCAGGTTGATTTCCTTGAAGCCCGCGCGTGGGCCACTGCTGAGGAGCCGCAGGTCATTGCAGATCTTGGAGAGCTTCACTGCCAGGCGCTTGGCGGCGCCGGAAATCATCACATACGCGCCGCAATCACTGGTGGCCTCCACCAGGTCCGGCGAGACGACAAACGGGTGGTGTGTGACGTCACGCAGGTGGCGCACGGCCACTTCAGAGAAACCTTCTGGAGCGTTCACGCCGGTGCCAATGGCGGTGGCGCCCAGGTTCACTTCCAGGATGAGCTTCTGCACCAGTTCCATCACGCGGTGCTCTTCCTTCATCAGCGTGGCAAACGCGCCAAACTCCTGTCCCAGGCTCATGGGCACCGCGTCCTGCAGCTGCGTGCGGCCCATCTTGAGAACCTTCTTGAATTCACCCGCCTTGCGCTCAAAGCCCGTGCGCACGTGGTCAATGGCGTGGATCAGCTCATCCAGGTGCTCATACAGGCCCACGCGGAAGGCCGTGGGATACGCGTCATTGGTGGACTGGCACTTGTTGACGTGATCATTGGGATGCAGGACGTCATAGCTGCCCTTTTCAAAGCCGTGCAGCTCCAACGCCAGGTTGGCAATGACCTCATTGGCATTCATGTTCACGCTGGTTCCGGCGCCGCCCTGGAACTGATCAGACGGAAACTGATCCAGGCAGCGTCCCTCCTTGAGCATGACGTCACACGCCTTGATGATCATGTCCGCCTTTTCTGGCGGGATGGTTCCAAATTCGCGGTTGGCAAGGGCACACGCCTTCTTCACCTTGGCAAAACCGCGGATGAAATGGTGGTCAAGGCTGATGGCGCGTCCGGAGATCTTGAAGTTCTCCACGGCACGCAGCGTGTGGATGCCCCAGTACGCGTCCGCGGGGACTTCCTTCTTTCCCAGCAGATCTTCCTCAATACGCACCTTCAATGACTGCATGGCACTTCTCCCGTGACCTGATGCCGCGGCCAGTACCGCGCGCCACGCCGTCACAGAAGCGCAGGGCGGCGCCGTTCCGCAGGTCTCGACGCAGTGGGCAATCCCAGCCGGACCATGGGCGGTGTCAGACGGTCCGCTTCTGCCGCCCAAACGCGGGCGCCAGCGCCGCACTCATGGCCTGCAGAAAGTCCATGTCCTGCCGCGTCCAGGCGCGCTCATCACGGCAGTGCTCACAACAGAGGACTGCCACCGGCTCACGTCCGTCCAGAACCACAAAGTCCAGCAGGCTGAAGATGTTGTTGGGCAGGAAGTACAGCGTGTTGAAGCAGGATGTGGCCGGGTGCTCACGTGCATCCGGGGCCACCACCTTCAGGTCATCCTTGATCGCCTTGAAGTAGTCCGCAAAGTCATCCTCGTTCAGCCGCGCCCCGGACGAGAAAGCGCCCGTCCGCACGTCATAGAGGCACTCACACGTGATGTGATCCTGCAGTGCGCTGAAGGCCCAGACACTGGCGCGCGTGGATCCCACTTTCTGGGTGATCTGCCGGCAGACGGCCTCCATCAGGGCCATTCGGCTGGCCGGGTTCTGACGGACCTGCTGGGCCATCTTGCGGATTGTCTCCATGCGCTTTCACCTCTCTCTGACGCCCATCCTTGGCAGTGTTCCTGTTTGCAACAAGTGGCCAGAGCCAGGGCGCCAGCAGCGTTGACGCAGCGTCCCGCACGCCTGCCTGGTGCGTCAACCATTTGACACGCTGTTAAAGTATTACCATTGTTGAGGGTCCACCGGCGCGGGAATGGTTGCGGGCAACAAGCGGACAGTGCAGGTTCACTGCATGCGGCTGGTCTGTATCAGTGACACCCACAACCGGCACGGTAGCCTGGTCATTCCGGACGGAGACGTGCTGATCCATGCCGGTGATCTGACGGGCATGGGCCAGCTCCCCAAGATTGCCGCCGCGGCGGAGTTCCTGGCGTCCCAGCCGCACCGTCACAAGGTGGTTATTGCCGGGAACCATGACTGGGGATTCCAGCGGCAGCCTGCAGAGGCGCGCGCGCTGATGAAGGGTGTGACCTACCTGGAGGACAGCGGCACGGTGATTGATGGTGTGCCGTTCTGGGGCTCACCGTGGCAACCGTGGTTCTGCAGCTGGGCGTTCAACCTCCAGCCCGGCGCGGAGCTGAAGGAGAAATGGGACCACATTCCCAGCGGCACCAAGGTGCTCATCACCCATGGGCCGCCGGCGGGAATTCTGGACCAGACCGTGAACGAGGAGCACGTGGGCTGCGTGGAATTGCGCGCCGCGGTGGAACGGGTGCAGCCCCGCGTGCACGTCTTTGGGCACATCCATGAAGCGTATGGACGTCACGAGGAGCGCGGCACCGTGTTCCTCAACGCCAGCATCTGTGACGTTGGCTATTCCGCCGTGAATGCCGCGCTGGTGCTTGACCTCTGACCCTAAACGCCCGGCCACTTGCACCCGCGCGCCAGGCCACTGAGATTCCCGTCCACACGTGCTGGTGGGGGATCCGCATGACCGTCTTCTCTGCAAGGCTGGATGCTGCGCTGGCCATGGCCTCGCACGCGCACGCGGGACAGACCCGCAAAGGTACGGAGATTCCCTACGTGGCGCATCCGGTGCATGTGGCGCTGATGGTGCTGCAGGCCGGCGCCACGGAGGACATGGTCATTGCCGCATTGCTGCATGACACGCTGGAGGACACGGCCGTTGAGCGCTCCGAGATTGCGCGCGTGTTTGGGCCCCACGTGCTGGACCTGGTGGCCTCCATGACGCAGCGCTCCCCCGAGGAGACCGGCCTGACCTGGCGCCAGGTGAAAGAGGAAGCGCTGCGCCACCTGGAGGCCGGCGGCGCGGAGCTGCTGCTGATCAAGAGTGCGGACACGCTGCACAACTCCGCCTCGCTGCTGATGGATGTGCGTGCGCGCGGCAAGGACGCCTTCACGCGCTTCAAGCGTGACCCGCAGGACCAGCTCTGGTTCTACGGAGAGGTGGCCCGCATCTGCAGTGAGCGTCTTGGACATGACCACGCCGTGGCCAGCGAGCTCCTGGAGACCGTGACCAACCTGCGCAAGGAGCTGAAAGCGCTGCAGGCGTGAGCGTGGTTGTGCGTTGCGCGCAATGCACGTAAACGCGCCCCGTTCTGACGGAGGCAACGTGCAATTCAGCCACATCACGCGCCACGGGACCGGCGTGTTCTTCCACCCCGCAGGTCCGCACCACAACGTCCAGGTCACCGGCAGCTTCACCGGTTGGCGCAGCCCTGGCGTGCACCTGCAGCGCGTGGACGGCGGTTGGCGCGCGGAAATCCCCGGCGTCACGCCGGGCGCACACACGTACAAGTTCATTGTTGACGGACGCTGGGTTGAAGACCCGCTCAACCTGGTGCGCTCGCCGGACGGTGGCGGCGGACACAACAGTGTCCTGCACCACGGCGGCGGCCCCGGCATGCTGCTGCACCTGGGCTTCCATACCCCCGCGCTCTCTGAACACCGCCCCTACGTGGTGCATCTCCCGCCGGGCTATTTCTCGTCGGACGCGCGCTTCAGCACGGTGTACCTGCTGCATGGTGCGCTGGACTGGGAGAAGAGCTGGGTGGACCGGGGCGCGCTCCTGGACGCGCTGGCCGGATTGCGTGCCGCGGGACGCATGGGTGAATTTATCGTCGTCATGCCCAAGGACAACGGGGACCTCTACAAGGGTGACACGCGGGTGCAGGACTACCTGGCGCAGGACGTGGTGGGACACATTGACCATGAGTTCCGCACGCTGTCCGCGCCTCGCCACCGCGCGTTGGACGGGCTGTCCACCGGCGGGTTCACCAGCGTTGTGGTTGGGGCTGCGCGCAGTGATGTGTTCACGTCCATTGGCAGCATGAGCGGTTCCCACGCGCGGCGCAGCTTTGAGGTTGTTGACCACCACGCCGAGCAGGTGCGTGCGCGCGGCCAGCGGTACCGGCTGCTGTGTGGCCAGGATGAACCGCATGTGGGCACCTGCCGTGACCTGGCTGGCCACCTCCGTTCACGCGGCATCTCCGTGGAACTGCATGAGCCACCCGGAGGCCATGACTGGCCGCTGTGGCGCCAGCAGCTTGGAGCGCACCTGCAGTTCCACTGGGATACCTTCCAGGCTGCTTGAATTGGTGGTTTGAGTTCTCCGTTTTGTAGACAGAGCTCCGGCTGAAACGCTCGTTTCCGTCGTCATTCGCAATGGCTCGCAAGTTGCGCTTGGGCTGCCTGTTCCCGACTTTCCGGGACCATCACGGTGAGCCCGCCATGCGCTCCGCACCCTCGTTCCTGCTGTTGTTGGCCAGCGCCAACCTCTCCGCCCTGCCGCTGGCCCCGTTGCACCTGGTGCCCTCCGCCATCCTGCGCCCTTCCGGGAGGCCGGTTCCGGAGCTGCGCAATGAGCCCGCGCGTCTCGACGGTGAAGCGCCGGATGGAAGCAAGGTCATCATCCCGCTGGTGCACTCCAGTGTTGAGGTGGAAGTGCGCGGTGTGGTGGCCACCACACAGGTGGTGCAGCGGTATGAGAACAAGGGCAGCCAGCCGTTGGAGGCGGTCTACACTTTTCCACTGCCGCATGACGCCTCGGTCTATGATTTGGAGATTACCGTTGCCAACCGGGTCATCCGAAGTGTGGTGAAGGAGCGGGAAGAGGCGCGCCGCACGTATGAGGCGGCCAGGAGCAACGGGCAGCGCGCGGCACTGATGGATGAGGAACGTCCCAACATCTTCACCATGCACGTGGCCAACATCATGCCCCAGGACCGGGTGGACATCCGCCTGCGCTACGTGGAGCCGCTGGCGTGGGAAGGCGGCCGCATCCGCTTGGTGCTCCCAACAACAATTGGCCCGCGCTTCATTCCCTCTGACACCGTGCTGCAGGCGGATGGAACGGTGACCTACGCGGTGAAGGACGCCGCGCTCATCTCCCCGCCCATCGCCGTCACATGCGGCGGCGCAGGCCATGATGTGTCCCTGAAGCTGACGGTGGACCTGGGTGTTCCCATTGAGGTCTCGTCGCCAACACACGCGTTGAGGGGAGGCGCCAGCGGCCTGCAATGGACGGTGGCGCTGGCGGACGGTGAGGTCATTCCCAACCGGGACATCGTCATTGATGTGGATCAGCTGGAAAGCGCGCAGCCGCGCACCGCGCTCTTCCTGTCCGCGGCGGAGGGAGAAGACACGCACTTCCTGCTGGTGGCATACCCGCCAGCGTCGTCATCACCGGAGGAGGCGCCGCCCATGGAGTGGATGTTCCTGGTGGACGTCTCCGGGTCCATGTCCGGCACATCCATGGATCAGGCGCGTCAATCCATGGCGCAGGCGTTGGACCGCATCCGCCCCAAGGACCGCTTCAACATCATCACCTACAGCAGTGATTACACTTCCATGGCGCCGGAAGCGCTGGCCGGTACGGCGGAGAACCTGGCCACCGCGCGTGACTTTGTGTCCCGCATGCAGGCCAACGGCGGCACCGTGATGTTGCCTGCGCTGGAGCATCTCATGGCCATGAAGACGGAGTCCCGCTGGCTGCGCTGCATTGTGCTGATGACGGACGGGGACCTTGGAAATGAGCAGGGGATCTTCCAGGCGCTGCAGGCCCGGTTGGGAAGTGCCCGCCTCTACACCGTGGCGGTGGGCACGGCGCCCAACCATCACCTGGCAACCCGGATGGCTGAGCTGGGCCGAGGCAGCTTCACGCACATTGCCAACGGAGCGGAGATTGAGATGCAGATGCGCGCGCTGCTCAACCGTGTGCAGGCCCCCGCGCTCACGGATGTGCAGCTTGCGTTTGACGGCGTCACTGCGGAGCAGCGTTTCCCGACGCAGACCCCGGACCTGCTGCTGGGTTCGCCACTGCGGGTCTTTGGTGTGCTGCACGGAAGGAAGGGCTCGCTGACCATCCACGCGCGCAAGGGAGAGAAGCCCTGGCGCCACAAGGTGGAGATTGACGTTGCCACCGCCACATTTCATCCCGCCATCACCACCCTCTGGGCACGGCAGATGCTGGACGCGCAACTTGCGGCCTACCACGCAGACCCGTCCGCCCAGGTGGATCGCCGCAGGGAAATTGTAACACAGGCCATCCGCTACAATCTGGTCACGCCTTTCACATCACGGATTGCGGTTGAAGAGCTGGTGGTTAATCCCGGCGGTGACCAGGCCAGCACACACGTCCCGGTAGAATTTCCGGAAGGCTGGGACCGCGCCAAAGTCCTGGGCGAGAATCCAAAGACCGGGACTGCGGACGCTTTCCTGCAACTGGTTGGTTGGCTGTGCCTGTTGGCGGGCATCTCGCTGTGGCTGGTGCGGCAGCGCAGGTTGAGGTTGTGAGTCATGCGCGCCGTGATGAGGCTGCTGTTGCTGGTTGGGTTGGTGCTGCTGGGGCGTTCAGCCTACCTGCAAGCCAAGGGCTGGCTGGCGGGTGAGCTGCTGGCCCAGGCCTGGGAAAAGAGTAAGCGCACGGGGCAGAGCGTGGCGCCGTGGTCCTGGGCGGACACCCATCCGGTGGGACGGCTCATCATTCCGGCGGTGGACTACAACGAGGTGATTGTTGACGGAGCCAGCGGGCGCAACCTGGCGTTTGGACCGGCGCGGATGGAGCACGGCGCGGTGCTGGGCGGCAAGGGTAACGTGGTGGTGGCGGGTCACCGGACAAGCTGGTTTCTGCCGCTGAAGGATGTGGTTGTGGGCAATGCCATCCTGGTGGAGACGGTGGATGCGCGGGGCCAGCCCTTCACCCGGCGCTTTGTGGTGCAGTCCATCCACGTCATTGCGCCGGAGGACACACGGTTCATTGCGCCCACGTCAGAGAGCCGGCTCACGCTCATCACGTGTTACCCGTTTGGACCGCAGCCGGATTCTCCGCAGCGCTATGTGGTTGTGGCGCTTCCAGAGGAGCCTGGCGCGTTGCGGAGCTGAGGTTTCATCCGGCCGCAGGTTGAACGCGTGCTACTGAGGAGGGCAGATGGAGCGCTGATGCCGGTCCGGATACGCAGTGTGGCCTACCATTTCCCCGCGCAGTCCATCTCCACGGCGGCATTGATCATCAAAGAAGCCCCCCACCGCGTCTTCAACCTGAGGGAAAAGCGCAGGCTTGGTGTGGCCAGCATCCGCGTTGCCTCCGACGAGGAAACGCCCTCTGCGCTGGCCACCTCCGCGGCGTGCAAGGCGTTGGAGCGCGCAGGCGTTGAGGCATCCCAGTTGGGATTGGTGATGACGGCGGGCTGCACGCCGCCGGATTTTGACATGTGGTCCATGCCCGCCAAGGTGGCGCGCAATCTGGGCGCGGTGAACGCGGAGTGCTTTGGCGTTGGTGAGTGTGGCTGTGCTTCCAGTTTTGCCGCACTGCGCGTCCTGGTCCCGTTGATGCTGGCGCCCGAGGGCCCGGAGTTTGCGCTGCTGGTGGCCGGCTGCGTCACACCCGGCACCCACTTCTGTCCGCCGGTGACCATCTACGGTGACGGCGCGGGCGCCATGGTGCTGCAGCGCAGCAGCGCCGACGTGGGCGGTGCTTTGAAAATAGTACGCGCGGACTTCTACACGGACGCGCAGCACGTGGATTCCACCGGTGTTGCCGCGGGACTCTCGCGGTTGCGGGCCTCAGGCCGTCTGGAGCCAGTGGACTGGGCGGTGGGTGCCAAAGATCTCACGTGGCCCGGACTCTTCCTGGCAACAACGGGTGAACGCGGCGCAGCGCGCCTCTTGCAGAGTCTGCACAAGGCGGGCTGGACGCCCTCAGAGCTGCGCTGGTTGCTGGGTGACAACATTGCCACCACCATTCCGCTGGA
>Ga0163144_10008280_pt1 | contig 22521 bp, 17 predicted proteins | sample OliLak19BULKMAT1_FD_123175 | JGI IMG/M metagenome (GOLD analysis project Ga0163144, IMG submission 123175) | Freshwater microbial mat bacterial communities from Lake Vanda, McMurdo Dry Valleys, Antarctica - Oligotrophic Lake LV.19.BULKMAT1 | ecosystem: Environmental > Aquatic > Freshwater >...
CCGTGCGTTAGCGAACAGTGGGGAGCGTTCAGCAAAGACAAACGGCCCAGCATCGCTGCCAAGCCGTTGAATTTGTTGGTAGGCCGTGCTGGGCTCGAACCAGCGACCAAAGGATTATGAGTCCTCTGCTCTAACCAACTGAGCTAACGGCCCGCTTGATGGATTCTAAAGACCGGGCCCAAGGGCCGGGCTCTGAGCCCAGCGCGGCGGACTCAGCGCTTCGAGTTCAACACCTTCTCCACCGGCGCGGGCCGCAGCCGGTATGCGTCGGGCATGTTCGAGCCGAGCAGCGGGCGAAGGTACATGCGGAAGGCATCGGTAATGTCGGTGCCGCTGTCGGCGATGAAGGCGTCGTCCATCACGCGCGTCTTGCCGGCCACGTCGGTCAAGGGCACGAGTTCGTAGTCGGCCGAGTAGAAGCCGGTGCGCTTGATGGTCACCGAGCCGTCGCGTTGGCCCCACATGGCGTACTGCACCGCCTTCTCGCCGACCTCGCGCGCCTCGCGCGCATCGACATCGCTGACGCAGCCGATGAAGCTTCGCTGCAGGTAGCCGAAGGTGTCGCCGCGCACGCGCTTCAGGTCGAGCTTGGCCTTGATTTCCTCGCACAGCAAATCGGCTAGCGCGCCGCTGCCCGAGAGCTGCACATTGCCGTGCGCGTCGTGTTCGACCTGCTTGGCCAGTTGCGCCAGGATCGGCTGGCCCGACGCGTCGTGGATGCCCTCGGAAACGGCGACCACGCAACGGCCGTAGCGCTCTTGCGTGGCTTTCACATCGGCCAGGAACTTCTCGATCGAGAAGATGCGCTCGGGCAGGTAGATCAGGTGCGGGCCGTCATCGGGGAACTTCTTGCCCAGCGCCGAGGCCGCCGTCAGGAAGCCAGCGTGGCGGCCCATCACCACGGCCACGTACACGCCGGGCAGCGCCGCGTTGTCCAGGTTCACGCCGGCGAACGCCTGGGCCACGAAACGGGCGGCCGACGGGAAGCCCGGCGTGTGGTCGTTGCACACCAGGTCGTTGTCGATCGTCTTCGGGATGTGGATCGAGCGCAGCGGGTAGCCGGCCTTGGCCGCCTCTTCGCTGACGATGCGAACGGTGTCCGACGAGTCGTTGCCGCCGATGTAGAAGAAGTAGCCGATCTCGTGTGCCCGCAGGACTTCGAAGATCTGCTGGCAGTACTTCAGGTCGGGTTTGTCGCGGGTGGAGCCCAGGGCCGAGCCCGGCGTGGCGGCGACGAGTTCGATGTTGTGGCTGGTTTCCTGCGTCAGGTCGACGAAGTCTTCGTTGACGATGCCGCGCACGCCGTGGCGCGCGCCGTAGATGCGCTCGACGCCGGCAAAGCGCCGCGCTTCGAGCACCACGCCGGCGAGCGACTGGTTGATGACGGCGGTGGGGCCACCGCCCTGGGCGACGAGGATCTTGGCTGCGGGCATGGCGCGGGGCTCCGGTGATGCGAATGGCGTGATTGTGCCCACCGCAGAAGAGCGCGGGCCGGGCCCTATAATTCGCGCCTTTCCGCGCCGGTGTAGCTCAGTTGGTAGAGCAGCGCATTCGTAATGCGAAGGTCGGGAGTTCGACTCTTCTCACCGGCACCAAAATTGACAGGGGTTGGACGGTTGGGAACCGCAAACCCTTTCGTTTTTTTACTCGCCATGTGATGGCGGTGTAAGACGACTCCTCAACGCCGAACGAGCCGTCGATGAACCTGCGCTTTGTCGAGGCCTTCTACTGGGTTGTCACGCTGCGCAGCGTGACGCAGGCGGCCCAGAAGCTGCACGTGACGCAGTCAGCGATGTCGAGCCGAATCGCAGCGCTCGAGCAGGAGCTCGGCACGCTGCTGCTGGACCGGCGCGACCGCCAGTTCCGCGTCACGCTGGCTGGCCAGCGCTTCTTCGGCCATGCCGAGCGGCTGCTCGCGCTGCAGCGCGAAATCCGGGCCGAGCTCGGCGCTTCGGTCGCCGCGCCGGTGCTGCTGCGCGTCGGCTCCTTCGAGTCGGCGCTTCATTCCTGGCTGATGGACTGGGTGCGCCAGCTGCACGAGACGCAGCCGGGCATGGCGCTGGAGCTCACGGTCGAGACTTCGCCGGTGCTCATCGACCAGCTCGCGCGCGGCACGGTGGATCTGGCCATCGCGGCGTTGCCGGCCGACGGCAGCGGCGTGCGCTCGGTGGCGCTGCCGTCGATGCCGATGGTGTTCGTCGGCCACGCCCAGCGCCACCGGCGGCGCCAATGGCGGCTGGAAGACCTGATCGGGCAGGACCTGTTGACCTTCCAGCGGGGCTCTCAGCCGCATGTAGCGCTGCTCGACCTGCTGTCCCGGGCACGCGTTGAGCCGCCGCGCATCCACAACGTGTCGTCGATCAGCGCGCTGGCTCAACTTGTGGAAGACGGCCTGGGCATCGCGACGCTGCCGGCAGCCGTCGTTCAGCGCCTGAGCAAGCGCATGCCACTGCGCGCACTGGCCTGCGACGCCGAGTTGCCGCCACTGCCGGTCCATCTGAGCTGGCGCATCGATCCCACTTCGGCGGCGCAGCGGCCGGTGATCGACAGCCTGCTCAACCATCTTGGGGTGAACCCTAGTCATCGGAAAAATCGATGAGTTGAGAAAGAAAGTTCTCGCTTGCCCCGATGCGCCGCACGTCGCACGATGGAGCCATGCTGCATCTGCTCCCGTCCCGTTCCTTCGATGCCGGCGCGGCCGCACGCGGTGCCGCAGTCCGACACCGCTTCCGCGGCGGCGCCCTCGCGGGGCACACCAGCGGTCTGGCCGACGATTTGGTGCAGGCCAACCTGGTGATACTGCCCCGCGACGCAGCCCATGATTTCTTGCTGTACTGCCAGCGAAACCCTCGCCCCTGCCCGGTGCTGGCGGTGGGCGAGGCGGGGAGCGCGGCCCTGCCGTCGCTTGCGACCGACCTGGATTTGCGCACCGACCTGCCGCGCTATCGCGTCTGGCGCAACGGCGAACTGGTGGACGAGCTCGGCGACGTCGGTGCGCTGTGGCGCGATGACCTCGTCGCCTTCGCCATCGGATGTTCCTTTTCTTTCGAGTGGGCCATGCAGTCCGAAGGCATTCCCATCCGCCACATCGAACAGGGCTGCAATGTTCCGATGTACCGCACCAACGTGCCAACCGAGGCCGCAGGCGCGTTCAGCGGCCCGATGGTCGTGTCGATGCGCCCGCTGGCAGCCGCCGATGCCATCCGAGCGGTGCAGATCACTTCGCGTTTCCCAGCCGTGCATGGCGCGCCGGTGCACCTCGGCGACCCGGCCCAGATCGGCATCACCGACCTTGCGCGGCCCGACTACGGCGACCCGGTGCACGTCGCGCCCGGCGAGCTCCCCGTCTTCTGGGCCTGCGGCGTGACGCCGCAGGCCGCGCTGCGACAGGCGCGTCCCTCGTTCTGCATCACGCATGCGCCTGGCGCTATGCTAATCACCGACCTTGTCAACCACCAGCTCGCCAGCAGCTGACCTACCCCCTGAGAGGAAGCCCCGATGAAATCCTTCGTACTCGGTCTGACGGCCATCGCCTTTTCCACCGCGGTCAGCGCGCAGACCAAATGGGACCTGCCCAGCGGCTACGGCAGCAACACCTTCCAGACGAAGAACCTGGAGCAGTTCGCCGCCGACGTGAAGGCCGCCACGGGCGGCAAGCTGTTGATCACCGTGCATTCGGGCGGCTCGCTCTTCAAGCAGCCGGAGATCAAGCGCGCGATTCAGACGGGCCTTGCACCGGCCGGGGAGTTCATCATCTCCGGGATGGCCAACGAGAACCCGCTGTTCGGCGCCGACTCGATCCCGTTCCTCGCGACGAGCTACGCCGATGCCAGGCGCCTGTACGAGGCGACCAAGCCAGTGCAAGCCAAGGTGCTGGGGGGGCAGGGGATCAAGATGCTGTTCTCGGTGCCATGGCCGGGGCAGTCGCTTTACTCGGTCAAGCCGATCAACACGGCCGACGATTTCAAGGGCACGAAGATGCGCGCCTACAACCCGGCGACGACCAAGATCGCGCAGATGCTGGGCGCGTCGCCGGTGACGATCCAGTTGCCCGAGCTCGGCCAGGCGCTGGCCACCGGTGCGACCAACAATTTCCTGACCTCCAGCGCCAGCGGCGCCGACAGCAAGCTCTACGAGCAGGTCAAGTACTTCTATCCGGTCAACGGTTGGCTGCCACGCAACGTGACAGCGGTCAGCCAGAAGGCCTTCGACGGGCTCGACAAGGCGACGCAGGACGCGGTGCTGAAGGCCGCGGCCGACGCCGAGACCCGCGGCTGGAAGGCCAGCGAGCAGGTCGACACGGACTCCATCAAGATCCTGGCCGACAACGGTGTGACCGTGGCGCCGCCGTCGGACAGCGTCAAAGCGGCGCTGCAGAAGATCGGCGAGCAGATGACCTCTGAATGGCTGGCGACCACCGGCGCAGACGGCAAGGCCATCATCGACGCTTATCGCAAGAAGTGATCCCTATCCTCCGTCAGGCGCGCCGTCGCCGGGCGGGGCGTGTCCTTCGACCGGAGTGATGCGATGCTGAACCGACTGGCCTTCGGCTTCTACAAGGTCCTGCTCGTGGTGTCCGGGCTGGCGATGATCGGCGCCTTCGTGGCGATCATGCTGAACATCCTGGCGCGCATCTTCGGCTGGAACCTGCCGGGGCTGGACGGCTATGCCGGCTACGCGATCGCCGCGGCGCTGTTCCTGGCGCTGCCGGCCACGCTGCAGAGCACCGAGCACATCCGCACCACGCTATTGCTCGACCATGTAAGGCCTGGCATCAAGGGGAAACTGGAGATGGTGGCGCTGATGCTCGGCGTGGGCATCTCGATCTACCTGGCATGGTTCGCGGTGCGGCTGGTCTGGGTGTCGTACACGCTGCACGACGTGGCGCCCACGGGTGACGCCACCCCGCTGTGGATCCCGCAGTTGAGCATGGCCCTGGGCTGCGTCGGCTTTGCGCTGGCGTTCATCCAGGCACTGTGGTCGCGCTGGACGGGCCGCCCGTTCTTTGCCGAGGCGTCGGCCGAAGTCCTCCACGCCGACTGACGCGCCGCCCCCCGCGCGAACAACGAGAACCCCCATGGACGTCCTTGTCGCCACCGGTCTGATCGTGCTGCTCTTCGTCGCTCTGGCCTCGGGCCTGTGGATCGGCATGGCGCTGATCGCCGTCGGGCTGATCGCGATGGAACTCGCCACCAGCCGCCCCGTCGGCGACAGCATGGTCTTGACGATCTGGGGTTCCACCTCGAGTTGGACGCTGACCGCGCTGCCGTTATTCCTGTGGATGGGCGAGATCCTGTTTCGCACCAAGCTGAGCGAGGACATGTTCAAGGGCCTGGCACCGTGGCTGAACCGGCTGCCGGGCCGGCTGCTGCACGTCAACGTCATCGGCAGCACGATCTTCGCGGCGGTGTCGGGTTCGTCAGCCGCAACCTGCGCCACCATCGGCCGCATCTCGCTGCCCGAGCTGCGCCAGCGCGGCTACCCCGAGTCGCTGGCCGTGGGCTCGCTCGCCGGTGCCGCCACGCTGGGCCTGTTGATCCCGCCGTCGATCATCATGATCGTCTACGGTGTGGCGGCCAACGTGTCGATCGCCAAGCTGTTCATCGCCGGCATCTTGCCGGGCATCGTGCTGGCCACGCTGTTCATGGGCTACATCGTCGTCTGGTCGCTGCTGCATCCGGACCAGATCCCGGCTGCCGAGGGGAACATGAGCCTGGCAGCCAAGCTGTACGCGTCGCGTCACCTGATCCCGGTCGTGCTCTTGATCGGCGCCGTGCTGGGGTCGATCTACTCCGGCGTGGCCACCGCCACCGAGGCCGCCGCGATCGGCGTGCTCGGCTCGCTGGTCGTCGCCGCGGTGGAAGGCAGCCTGAGCTGGAAGCGCTTTGTCGAAGGCGTCGGAGCGGCCTGCCGGGTCTACTGCATGATCGGTCTGATCCTGGCGGGCGCCGCCTTCCTGACCCTGGCGATGGGTTTCGTCGGCCTGCCGCGCCACCTGGCCGAATTCATCACGTCGCAGAACCTGTCGCCGTTCGCGCTGGTGCTGGCGCTGACGGCCTTCTACATCGTGCTCGGCTGTTTCCTGGACGGCATCTCGATGGTCGTCCTGACGATCGGCGTGCTGCTTCCCACGATCCAGGCTGCGGGCTTCGACCTGATCTGGTTCGGCATTTTCACGGTATTGCTGGTGGAGCTGGCGCAGATCACGCCGCCGGTGGGGCTGAACCTGTTCGTGTTGCAGGGACTGACCAAGCACGACCTCACGTACATCGCGCGCACCGCGATGCCGATGTTCCTGATCATGCTGCTGGCCGCGGTGCTGTCTTACTTTGGGCAGGACTTGATCCTGTGGCTGCCGAGCCGGATGTAGGTTGATGGCTCTGCCCGCGATCGGCGTGCGCCTGCTCGATGCGGGCGACTCGGCCCTCACCGTCGAATTCGGCGATCGGATCGACCCTGCGCTGCTTGCGGCGGTGGCCGCGCTGGACAACGACATCGCCCGCGAACAGGCTGCCGGACGCCTGCCCGGGCTGATCGAGACGATGCCCACCTTCCGCTCGCTGACGCTGTTCTTCGACCCACTGGTGACCCATCGCGGGGCGCTCATCGAGGCGCTGCAGCCGCTCGTCGATGCCGCCGGCCATGCGGCACCGGTGGCGGGCCGAGGCTGGCGCCTGCCGGTATGCTACGAGGGCGAAGCCGGCCCCGACCTGGCGGACACCGCGCTAGCCATCGGCGCCTCGGTGGACGAACTGGTCGCGTTGCACAGCGGGGCCGAGTACCGCGTCCACATGCTGGGATTCCTGCCCGGCTTTCCGTTCATGGGCGGCGTCCCGGAGCGACTGCACCTGCCGCGCCGCAACCAGCCGCGCGTGCGCGTGCCGGCGGGCAGCGTGGCGGTGGCCGGCGGGCTGGCAGCCATTTACCCTTGGGAAAGCCCTGGCGGCTGGCACCTGCTGGGCCGTTGCCCGGTGCCGCTCTTCGACGCCGCGCGCGAAGCGCCCGCGTTGCTGGGCGTCGGTGACCGCGTTCGCTTCACGGCGGTGGGTACGGATGAATACAACCGGCTCGAGCAAGGCCTGCGCGCGGGTGAGATCGACCCGGCGCAATGGCTGACCGATTCGCCGGCCGCGAGCAACACCGCATGACCGGCGCGTCGCTCGAGGTCGTCGCGGTCGGTGCCTTCGCGTCGCTGCAGGATCGCGGGCGGCGCGGCTATCGTCGCATCGGCGTGCCGTGGGCCGGGGTGCTCGATCCGCGGCTCATGCGCATCGCCAATACCCTGGCTGGAAATGCCGAAGGTGCCCCGGTGATCGAATGCTTCGACGGTGGCCTGCAGCTCGCCGCGCGCGGTGCGGTCGTGCGCATCGCGGTGGCCGGGGACGCGGTCATCGAGCACGAAAGTGCCGGCGAGCGCCGCGTCCTGGCGGCCTGGCGATCGATCAGTCTGGCCGACGGTGACATGCTGCGCATTCGCCGGATGGAGAGCGGCCGCATCGCCGTCGTCGCGGTCGAGGGTCTGACGCTTCCGCTGGTGCTGGGCAGTGCGTCCACGTACGCACGCGCGGCGCTCGGCGGGCTGGACGGCGGCCCATTGCGCATCGGGCACCGTTTGCCGGTGCCGCCGGCCAGCGTGCGCCGCGAGCAGATGCTGGCCGAGCCGCCGAAGCCGGCGGGCGGCCCGATCCGCGTCATCGCCGGCCCGCAGGCCGACCATTTCGCCGACGCCGCTCGCGCCACCTTCGTGGATGCCGACTACGTTGTCAGCTCGGAGGCCGACCGCATGGGCGTGCGGCTCGAGGGCCCCGCGCTGGCGCACCTCGGCGCGCCCGAGATCGTCTCCGACGCGACCGTTCCGGGCTCGATCCAGGTACCGGGCAGCGGCCAGCCGATCGTGCTGCTGGCCGACGCGCAGACCGCCGGCGGCTACCCGAAGATCGGCACCGTCATCAGCGCCGACCTGCCGCGGCTGGCCGCGGCGCGGCCAGGTCAGCGGCTGCGCTTCGCGTGGGTGAACGCGGCCGCGGGCCAAGCGCTGGCGCACGCCGCCGAGGCCCAGACCCGCGCGGTGCTGGCGTCGCTGCGGTCACTGTTGATCGGAGGTGTGGACGAAACCGCGCTGTATGCGGCCAACCTGGTAACGGGCTTTGTGCACGCCCTGGCGCCGGAGTACGCTCACGACGAGGCTGCGCGCCGTGGTGCCACCTTCGCCACTCCCCTCGGGACCGTACGATGAAGATCAACCTCAACGCCGACCTCGGCGAATCCTTCGGGGCCTGGCGCATGGGCGACGACGAGGCGCTGCTGGGCGTCGTTCGCACCGCCAATATCGCCTGCGGCTTCCATGCAGGCGATCCGCTCGTGATGCGCACGACGGTTCGCACGGCACTGGCCGCGGGCGTCGAACTCGGCGCCCATCCGTCCTATCCCGACCTGCAGGGCTTCGGCCGGCGGCCGATGCAGATGGCGCCGGCCGAGCTCGAGGCGGCCGTGATCTACCAGATCGGCGCGCTGGCCGGCATGGCCGCGGCCGAGGGTGGGCGCTTGACGCATGTCAAAGCGCACGGTGCGCTGAGCAATCAGGCCTGCGAAGACGCAGCATTGGCCGACTGCGTCGCGCGGTCCGTGCGCGCCGTCGACCGCGAGCTGATCCTGCTGGCGCCGGCGCTGTCGGCCCTGTCGGATGCCGGTGAGCGCGCCGGGGTGCGCGTGGCCGCCGAAGTCTTCGCCGACCGCCTCTACACCGATGCCGCCACGCTCGCGCCGCGCAGCCGGCCCAACGCCGTGTTGCACGACGATGCGGCCGTGGTCGCACACGTCATGCGCATGCTCGACGCGCGCGGGATCGTCGCGGAAAGCGGCAAAGTGCTGCCGACGGCCATGCACAGCATCTGCGTGCACGGCGACACCCCGGGCGCGGTGGCCAACGCGACGCGGCTGCGACGCGCGCTGGAAGACGCTGGCTGGCGGGTGACGGGGCTTGTCGACGCCCTGGTTGGCTGATGGCGGAACTGCTGAGCGCCACGCTGTTGCACGCCGGCCCCAACCACCTGCCCGGATCGCGGTAGGCCGCCCCGCTGCTGGCGTACTGCGGGAGCACGACAATGCGCGAATCGCTTCGACACAAGGGGTCGCTGATGTCTTTGCTTCACACTGAACTGGCCGCCCTTGCGGCCTACCTGAGCACGCGCCGGCCTTTCATCATGAAGGCCTGGCGCGAGGCGATCCGCCGCGACCCGTCACTGACCTCGGGCGACGCCCTGCCGCGCGCCCAGCTCGACGACCACATCCCGTCGGTGCTGGGCGCCTTCGAGCGCGAGCTGGATGATCCCGGCGCCGCGCAGTGGACCGACGTTGCCAATGACAAGGCCGCCGCCCATGGCCTGCATCGCTGGCAGCAGGGCTACGACCTGCGCGAGGTGGTGCGCGAACTCGGGCGTCTGAACGTCTGCGTCATCGACGAGCTGGAGGCCTACGCCGCCGCGCACCCGCAGCTCGACCCCGGCGTGATGCGCGACGCGCGCCGGCGCTGGGCCCTTGCGTGCAGCATCGGCATCGAGGAGAGCGCAGCGCAGTACTTCGAGCTCCAGCGCACCGAGGCGGCCGGACACCTGAGCGACCTCGAGAAGGCGCTCGACTCGGTCCGCGAACTCGAACGCCAGCGTGCCGACCTGTGGCGAGAGATCGCGCACGACCTGCGCGGCAACGTCGGCGTCTTGTCCAACGCCACCGCTGGCCTGGCGATCTCGGCGGAGCGCAATGTGCGGGCCGACCGTTTCCTGCACATGCTCCAGCGCAATGTGAGCGCTCTGCACCATCTGCTCGACGACGTGACCGACCTGGCGCGCCTGCAGGCCGGCCGCGAGGAGCGCATGCTCTCTCGTATCGACGTCGGCGCGCTGCTGCTTGCGCTGTGCGAAGGGCTGCTGCCCTTCGCGCAGGAGCGCGGCCTGTTCCTGCGCTGGCAAGGCCTGCCGTCCTTCACGGTCGAAGGCGATGCCGTCAAGCTGCGCCGGCTGGCGCAGAACCTGGTCCTCAATGCCGTCAAGTACACGCAGCACGGCGGCGTGACGGTGAGCTGGGGCGACAGCGACAGTGATGTCGACGACCACAAGCGCTGGCTGCTGAGCGTCGAGGACACCGGCCCGGGCTTCCACGCCGGCCCGGGCGCGCCGATTGCGGGCGCGCTGGAGAAGGCCACCCAGCTGGCGCACGATGCCGACACCAGCGAACCGATGGCCGCGTCGGGCACGGACCCGGCGACGCCACCCACACCGGCGCCCGCGCCCGCCCCCGACCCGCGGCCCGAAGCGCAGCGCGCCGGCGAGGGCATCGGGCTTTCGATCGTCAAGCGCCTCTCCGAGATGCTCGACGGAACGGTCGAGCTCGACTCGACGCCGGGCCGCGGAACGATCTTCCGCGTCCTCCTGCCGCGGCAATACGCGGCGCCAGAATCAACCCCATGAAGATCGTCTGCATCGGCGGTGGCCCCGCCGGCCTGTACTTCGCGCTGCTGATGAAGAAGCTGGGCCGCGAGCGGGGCGCCGAGCACGACATTCGCGTCGTCGAGCGCAACAAGCCCTACGACACCTTCGGCTGGGGCGTGGTGTTCTCCGACGCAACGATGGACAACATGCGCGAGTGGGACCGCGAGACCGCCGACGCGATCGAGGCGTCTTTCGCACACTGGGACGACATCGAGCTGCAGTTCAAGGGCCGCACGATCCGCTCGGGCGGCCACGGATTCGTCGGCATCGGGCGCAAGAAGCTGCTCAACATCCTGCAGGCGCGTTGCGAAGCGCTGGGCGTGCAACTGGTGTTCGAGACCGAGGCCGACTCGGACGCCGACTACCCCGAGGCCGACCTCGTGATCGCCAGCGACGGCATCAACTCGAAGATCCGCACGCAGCACGCAGCCGTTTTCAAGCCCGACATCGTGAGCCGCCCCAACCGCTTCATCTGGCTGGGCACCCAGAAGCTGTACGAGCCCTTCACCTTCATCTTCGAGAAGACCGAACACGGCTGGTTCCAGGCCCACATCTACAAGTTCGACGATTCGACCAGCACCTTCATCGTCGAGTGTCCCGAGCACGTCTGGAAGGCGCATGGCCTGGACAGCGCGAGCCCCGACGAATCGGTCGCCTTCTGCGAAAGGCTGTTCGCTTCCAACCTGCAGGGTGAGAGGCTGATGACCAACGCGCGGCACCTGCGCGGCTCGGCCTGGATCAACTTCCAGCGCGTCAAGTGCGAGCAGTGGTCGCTGTTCAACGGCAAGAGCCACGTGGTTCTGATGGGCGATGCGGTGCACACCGCGCATTTCGCGATCGGCTCGGGCACCAAGCTGGCGCTGGAAGACGCGATCGAACTGACGCGGCAGTTCAAGGAACAAGGGGACACGGCGGACCCCATCCCCGCGGTTCTGGCCCGCTATCAGGCCCTGCGCGCGATCGACGTGATCCGGCTGCAGAACGCGGCCTGGAACGCGATGGAGTGGTTCGAGGTCTGCGGCGAACGTTATTGCGACCAGCTCGAACCCGAACAGTTCATGTACTCGATGCTGACGCGCAGCCAGCGCATCAGCCACGAGAACCTGCGCTTGCGCGACAAGGGCTGGCTCGACGGCTTCGAGCAGTGGTTCGGAGAGCGCACCGCCGCGACCGCAGCCTGGGGGTCAACTCCCGTTCCTCCCATGTTCACTCCGTACACCGTGCGCAGCGTGACCGTGAAGAACCGCGTCGTCGTCTCGCCGATGGCGCAGTACTGCTGCGTCGACGGCCTGCCGGGCGAGTTCCATCTGGTGCACCTCGGCGCCCGCGCACTCGGCGGCGCCGGAATGGTCGTCGCCGAGATGACCTGCACCAGCCCCGACGCCCGCATCACCCCCGGTTGCCCGGGCCTGTGGAACGACGCACAGCGCGACGCCTGGCAGCGCATCGTCGCGTTCGTGCACCGCGAGACCGACGCAAAGATCGCGATCCAGATCGGCCATGCGGGGCCCAAGGCCTCGACCAACGAGCCGTGGGCCGGCGACGGCGCGGACCGCCCGTTGGCGCAAGGCAACTGGCCGATCGTCGCGCCATCGGCCCTGCCCTACCGCGCCGAGGGCGGCCAGATGCCGCGCGAGATGACCGGCGTCGACATGGACCGCGTGCGCGACGACTTCGTGCGTGCAACGCGCTACGCCGCCCAGGCCGGATTCGATTGGCTCGAGTTGCACTGCGCGCACGGCTACCTGCTGTCGTCCTACATTTCACCGCTGACGAACCGGCGCAGCGACAAGTTCGGCGGCAGCCTCGCCAACCGCCTGCGCTATCCGCTCGAAGTGTTCGCGGCCGTGCGCCAGGTGTGGCCCGAGAACTTGCCGATCTCGGTGCGCATCTCCGCGCACGATTGGGTGGACGGCGGCATCACGCCCGGCGAAGCGGTCGAGGTCGCACGCGCCTTCAAGGCCGCGGGCGCCGACATGATCGACTGCTCTTCCGGCCAGGTCAGCGCCGAACAGAAGCCGACCTACGGCCGCATGTATCAGACGCCGTTCGCCGACCGCATTCGCAACGAGGCCGGCATTGCGACGATCGCCGTCGGCGCCATCAGCGAGGCCGACCATGTCAACAGCATCATCTCGGCCGGTCGCGCCGACCTCTGCGCCGTCGCCCGCCCCCATCTAGCCAACCCCGCCTGGACGCTGACCGAGGCGGCCCGGATCGGCTACACCGGCATCGCCTGGCCCAAGCAATACTTCAGCGGCAAGGCGCAGATGGAAGCGATCTTCCAGCGCGAACGCGCCGCGCGGGAGTAGAACCATGCTCGAACGCGTCGACCCGACCCTCATCGCCGGCAACCGCGTTGCGCTCGCCGGGCACGCCGCCCAGCACTTCGACTGGCAGGTCGACCGCGGCGTCGGTAGCGTCACGCTGAACCGCCCTGAGCGCAAGAACCCGCTCACGTTCGCCTCGTACGCCGAACTTCGCGACCTGTTCCGCCAGTTGCGCTACGCCAGCGACGTCCACTGCGTCGTCGTCCAGGGTGCCGGCGGCAACTTTTGCTCGGGCGGCGACGTGCACGAGATCATCGGACCGCTGATCCAGCTGAAGGCGCCCGAACTGCTGATGTTCACGCGCATGACCGGCGACCTGGTCGTCGCAATGCGGCATTGCCCGCAGCCGATCATCGCCGCGGTGGACGGTGTCTGCGCCGGCGCCGGCGCGATCGTCGCGATGGCCAGTGACCTTCGCCTGGGCACCGCGCGCAGCAAGACCGCCTTCCTGTTCAACCGCGTCGGCCTCGCGGGCTGCGACATGGGCGCTTGCGCGATGCTGCCGCGCATCGTCGGCCAAGGCCGCGCCAGCGAGTGGCTGTACACCGGCCGCTCGCTGGCCGGCGACGAGGCCGAGCGCTGGGGTTTCTACAACCGCTTGGTCGCGCCCGAGGCGCTGGCCGCCGAAGCGCTGGCGCTGGCCCGCGAACTCGCTGCCGGGCCGACCTTCGCCAACGGCATCACGAAGACGATGCTGCACCAGGAATGGAACATGGGCATCGACCAGGCGATCGAGTCCGAAGCCCAGGCCCAGGCACTGTGCATGCTGACCGAAGACTTCGGCCGCGCCTACCGCGCCTTTGTCGCGAAGACCCGGCCGGTATTCGAAGGCGACTGATGGATCCGCTGGACCACCTGCGCTGGCCGTTCTTCGATGAAGGGCACCGCGAGTTCGCGCGCGCGCTCGATGCCTGGGCCGGCAACGAAGTGCGAGACGTGCACGGCAGCGATGTCGATGCGCTCTGCAAGCAGCTCGTGCACCAGCTCGGCAGCGCCGGCTGGCTGCGCGGCAGCGTGGCCGGCACCGAACACGGCGGCGCAGCGGACACGATCGACACGCGGAGGCTCTGCCTCGCACGCGAGGTGCTGGCCCGGCATGCGGGCCTGGCGGACTTCGCCTTCGCGATGCAGGGCCTGGGCTCGGGCGCGATCTCGCTGGCCGGCACGCCCGAGCAGAAGGCGCGCTGGCTGCCTCGCGTGGCCCGCGGCGACGCCATCGCCGCCTTCGCACTGTCTGAACCCGAGGCGGGCAGCGATGTCGCGGCGATGCAGTGCGCCGCGCGCGTCGACGGCGACGAAGCCGTGCTCGACGGCGACAAGACCTGGATTTCCAACGGCGGCATCGCCGACTTCTACGTCGTCTTCGCCCGCACCGGCGAAGCTCCTGGTTCGCGCGGCATCTCGGCCTTCATCGTCGAAGCCGGAACCCCCGGCTTCGAGATCGCCGAGCGCATCGACGTGATCGCGCCACACCCGCTCGCGCGCTTGCGCTTCACCTCCTGCCGCGTGCCGACCGCCCAGCGCATCGGCGCCGCCGGTGAGGGCTTCAAAATCGCGATGCGCACCCTGGATGTGTTCCGCACCAGCGTGGCCGCCGCCGCGCTCGGCTTCGCCCGCCGCGCGTTCGAAGAAGGCCTACAGCGAGCCCGCACACGCAAGATGTTCGGACAGACCCTGGCCGATTTCCAGCTCACGCAGAGCAAGCTCGCACAGATGGCGACGACGATCGACAGCGCGGCCCTTCTGACCTACCGCGCTGCCTGGGAACGTGACCAGGGCCGCAACGTCACGGCGGCCGCCGCGATGGCCAAGCTCACCGCCACCGAAGGTGCGCAGCAGGTCATCGACGCGGCAGTTCAGCTCTTCGGCGGCCTGGGCGTCACCAGCGGCCACCCGGTCGAACGCCTGTACCGCGAGATCCGGTCGCTGCGCATCTACGAAGGCGCGACCGAAGTCCAGCAACTCATCATCGGCCGCGAACTGCTGAAAGCCCCCACCCCATGACCCGCCAGACCCTGCAACCTGCCCATTGGGCCCGCCCCAAAGGCTATGCCAACGGCGTCGCCGTGCGCGGTACGCAAATCTTCGTCGCCGGCATGATCGGCTGGGACGCTCAAGGCCACTTCCACTCCGACGACCTCGTCGAACAAGTGCGTCAGGCCTTGCAGAACATCGTCGAGTTACTCGCCGAAGCCCGCGCCAGACCCGAACACATCGTGCGCATGACCTGGTACCTCGTCGACCGCCGTGAGTACCTGCTGCGCATGAAGGAGATCGGCGCGGTGTTCCGTGAAGTCATCGGCGGCTTCGACATGGCGATGACGGCGGTCGAGGTGCGAGCATTGATCGAAGACCGGGCCAAGGTCGAGATCGAAGTGACGGCGGTGATTCCCGATACAACGCCCTAAAGAAGGACTTTCATGGCCACCAAAGCAAGTTTTCACTGGAACGACCCCTTCCTCCTCGACGCCCAGCTCAGCGACGACGAGCGCTCCGTTCGCGACGCCGCGCAGTCCTACTGCCAGGACCGCCTGGCGCCCCGCGTCATCGAGGCCTTCCGCCACGAGAAGACGGATGCAGCCATCTTCCGCGAGATGGGCGAGCTCGGGTTGCTGGGCCCGACCATCCCCGAGCAGTATGGCGGCGCCGGCCTCAACTACGTCTGCTACGGCCTGGTGGCGCGCGAGGTCGAGCGCGTCGATTCGGGCTACCGCTCGATGATGAGCGTGCAGTCGTCACTGGTGATGGTGCCGATCAACACCTTCGGCACCGAGGCGCAGAAGCAGAAGTATTTGCCCAAACTGGCCACGGGCGAGTGGATCGGCTGCTTCGGGCTCACCGAACCGAACCACGGCTCCGACCCCGGCAGCATGGTCACGCGGGCGAAGCAGGTCGCCGGCGGTTATGCGCTGACCGGATCGAAGATGTGGATCAGCAACTCGCCGATCGCGGATGTCTTCGTCGTCTGGGCCAAGGACGACGAAGGCCAGATTCGCGGCTTCGTGCTCGACAAGGGCATGAAGGGCCTGACCGCACCGGCCATCCACGGCAAGGTCGGCCTGCGCGCCTCCATCACCGGCGAGATCGTGATGGACAACGTGTTCTGCCCGGAGGAGAACGCGTTTCCCGACGTGCGCGGCCTGAAGGGCCCGTTCACCTGCCTCAACAGCGCGCGCTACGGCATTGCCTGGGGCGTGATGGGCGCGGCCGAAGACTGCTTTGCCCGCGCCCGCCAGTACGTGCTCGATCGGCAGCAGTTCGGCAAGCCGCTGGCGGCCAACCAGCTGGTGCAGAAGAAGCTCGCCGACATGTTGAGCGACATCGCGCTGGGCCTGCAGGGCTGCCTGCGCCTGGGCCGCATGAAGGACGACGGCAGCGCCTCGGTCGAGGCCACCAGCATCATCAAGCGCAACAACTGCGGCAAGGCGCTTGACATCGCCCGCACTGCGCGCGACATGCTCGGTGGCAACGGCATCAGCGACGAGTTCGGCGTCGCGCGGCACATGGTCAACCTCGAAGTCGTGAACACCTATGAAGGCACGCACGACGTGCATGCGCTGATCCTCGGCCGGGCCATCACCGGGATCCCTGCGTTCTGAAGACGACGCACTTGCGAAAGACCAGCATGACAACAACACACACAGGCGAGGGCAGCGGGCCGGACACGCGCGCAGGCGAGTTGATCGACCAGATCACCGACACCGTTCGCGCCAAGCTGCCTCCCGAGCAGGCCATCGAGGCGGCCGAGTTCGCCGACCAGTACTACGCCCAGGTGGCGCCCGAAGACCTGGCCGAGCGCAGCCTGCCCGACCTGTACGGCGCGGCGATGTCGCACTGGCATTTCGCCCGCAACTTCGCCGGCGGCGCGGCCAAGCTGCGCGTCTACAACCCGCGCCTGGATGAGCACGGCTGGCAGTCGACGCACACCGTGGTCGAGATCGTCAACGACGACATGCCCTTCCTGGTCGACTCCATCACGATGGAAGTGAACCGGCAGGGCCTGACGATGCATTTGATCGTCCACCCGGTGCTGAAGATCCGGCGCGACGCCGAGCACCGCGTGATCGGCCTGGCGCGCGAACGCGACGAGGCCGGCGGCCGTTTCGAGTCGCTGATCCATGTCGAGGTCGACCGCCGCACCGATCCGAAACGCCTGGCTGAGCTGCACCAGGGCCTGTCTCGCATCCTGGCCGACGTGCGTGCTGCGGTCGAGGACTGGAAACCGATGCGCCAGGCGGTGATCGACACCGCGGCCGAATTGCGCACGGGCGCGCCCAAGGTTTCCGCCGACGACCTGGCCGAGGACCTGGCGTTCCTCGAATGGCTGGCCGATGACAACTTCACGCTGCTCGGCCAGCGCGACTACGACCTGGTGAGCGTCAACGGCGAAGACAGCCTGCGCGTGGCCGGCGCGGGCCTGGGCATCTTGCGCGTCACCGGCGACACCGCGTCGGCCTCGACCGCGTTCGCGGCACTGCCGGCCGAGGTGCGCGCCCTCGCCCGCGGCCCGCGCGTGCTGCTGCTCACCAAGTCGAACGCCCGCTCCACCGTGCACCGCCCCGGCTACCTCGACTACATCGGCGTCAAGCGCTTCGATACCGAGGGCCGCGTGCTCGGCGAGCGCCGCTTCATCGGCCTCTACACCTCGACGGCCTACAACGCCAACGCGTCGGACATTCCGCTGCTGCGACGCAAGGTAGCCGCCGTGGTGCAACGCGCCGGTTTCCTGCCGAAGAGCCATGCGGCGAAAGCGCTCGTCACCATCCTCGACCAGTACCCGCGCGACGAGCTGTTCCAGATCGAGCCGAACGAGCTGTACGCCACCGCGATGGGCATCCTGCGCCTGGGCGAGCGCCAGCGCACACGCCTGTTCTTGCGCCGCGACGCGTTCGGCCGCTTCGTCTCGTGCCTGATCTACGTGCCGCGCGAGAACTACAACACCGACCTGCGCGCGCGCATGCAGGCCTTGCTGACACAGGCACTGAACGGCGTCTCGTCGGAGTTCTCGGTGCAGTTTTCCGACTCGCCGCTGGCCCGCGTGATGATCGTCGTGCGCACCCAGGGCGGTGCGTCGGGCAAGGCCGCGAAGGTCGACGTGAGCGAGCTCGAGCAACGCCTGGTGCGCCTCGCGCGAAGCTGGGACGACCACCTGCGCGACGCGCTGACCGAAGCCGTCGGCGAGGAGCGTGGCAACGCCCTCTTCGACCGTTATGCCGGCGGCTTTGCGGCCGGTTACCGGGCCGACCACGCGCCTCGCGCCGCCGTGCGCGACATCGAATTGATGGAGTCGCTCACCGGCCCCGACGCGCTGGCGATGAGCCTGTACGTGCCGCTCGAAGCGCCGCCCGGCCGGCTGCGCTTCAAGCTGGTCCGCGCCGGGCAGCTCGCGCCCCTGTCGCAAAGCCTGCCGATGCTCGAGCACATGGGCGTGCAGGTGCTCGAAGAACGACCCTACGAAGTCAGGCGCAGCGAACCCGGGCGCAACTCCGATGTCTGGATCGACGACTTCGGCATGCGCGTGCCCGGCGCCGACGAGATCGACGTCGAGCACCTGCGCGGGCGCTTCCACGACGCAGTGGCCCGCACCTGGCACGGCGACAACGACAACGACGACTTCAACCGCCTGGTTCTGCTGGCCGGCCTGGACTGGCGCGGCGTGGCCGTGCTGCGTGCCTACGCGCGCTATGCCAAGCAGGCCGCGTTCACCTTCAGCCAGGCCTACATCGAACAGGCGCTGGCCACGCACCCGCAAGTGGCCACCGACCTGGTGGCCCTGTTCGTGGCGCGCTTCGATCCCCAAGCCGAAGGGGACCGGGCTGAACGCCAGGCGCAGGTCGAGCAGCGCATCGGCGCAGCGCTCGACGAGGTGGCCAACCTCGACGAAGACCGCATCCTGCGCCACTACCTGGCCTTGGTCCAGGCCACGCTGCGCACCAACTTCTTCCAGCGCACGCCCGACGGCCAGCACAAGCCGGTGCTGGCGTTCAAGTTCGACCCGTCCAAGGTGCCGGGCCTGCCCGAGCCGCGTCCGATGTTCGAGATCTTCGTCTCGTCGCCGCGCCTGGAGGGCGTGCACCTGCGCTTCGGCCGCGTCGCCCGCGGCGGGCTGCGATGGTCCGACCGGATGGAGGACTACCGCACCGAAGTGCTCGGCCTCGTGAAGGCCCAGCAGGTCAAGAACGTCGTCATCGTGCCGGTCGGCTCGAAGGGCGGCTTCGTGTTGAAGCGCGCGCCGCCGGCCGGCGACCGCGAGGCGCTGATGAAGGAAGGCGTGGCCTGCTACCAGGCCTACCTGCGCGGCCTGCTCGACGTGACCGACAACCTGGTCGCCGGCAAGGTGGTGCCGCCGAAGGACGTGGTGCGCCACGATGCCGACGACCCGTATCTCGTGGTGGCGGCCGACAAGGGCACGGCCACCTTCTCCGACACCGCCAACGCCATCGCGGCGGAGTTCGGCTTCTGGCTCGGCGACGCCTTCGCCTCCGGCGGCTCGGTCGGCTACGACCACAAGAAGATGGCGATCACCGCCCGGGGCGCGTGGGAGAGCGTCAAACGACACTTCCGCAGCTTCGGCCACGACACGCAGACGCAGGACTTCACCGTTGTCGGCGTCGGCGACATGAGTGGCGACGTCTTCGGCAACGGCATGCTGCTGTCGCGCCACATCCGCCTGGTCGCGTCCTTCGACCACCGCCACATCTTCATCGACCCGAACCCTGACGCGGCCGCGACCTTCGCCGAACGCGAGCGCCTGTTCGCGCTGCCCCGGTCGTCGTGGGCCGACTACGACGCGGTCAAGATCTCCGCCGGCGGCGGCGTGTTCACGCGCAGCGCCAAGTCGATCCCGCTCTCACCCGAGGCGCGCAGCGCCCTGGGCATCGAGGCCGACGTCGCGCAGATGACCCCGGCCGAGCTGATGCATGCGATCCTGCGCGCCCCCGCCGACCTGTTCTACAACGGCGGCATCGGCACCTACGTGAAAGCCTCGACCGAGACGCATGCGCAGTGCGGCGACCGCGCCAACGACGCGATCCGCGTCGACGGCAGTGCGTTGCGCTGCAAGGTCGTCGCCGAGGGCGGCAACCTCGGCTGCACGCAGCTCGGCCGGATCGAGTACGCGCTCAAGGGCGGGCTGATCAACACCGATGCGATCGACAACTCGGCCGGCGTCGACTGCTCGGACCACGAGGTCAACATCAAGATCCTGCTCAACGCAGTGGTCGCGGACGGCGAGCTGACCTTGAAGCAGCGCGACAAGCTGCTGGCCGAGATGACCGACGACGTGGCGGCCCTGGTGCTACGCGACAACACCTTCCAGAACCAGGTACTCGCGGTCACGCGATCGCGCGGTGCGGCGCTGCTCGACGAACAAGGCCGCACCATGCGCCATCTGGCCGCCAGCGGGCGGCTGAACCGCAAGCTCGAATTCCTGCCGGACGATGCGACGCTGGCCGCGCGCGCGCAGGCCGGCGTGGGCCTCACCGCGCCCGAGCTGGCCGTGCTGCTGGCGTACCACAAGATGGCGCTGTACGACGCCGTGTTGGACTCGGACGTGCCCGAAGACGGCTACATCGCCACCAGCCTGCAGCGTTACTTCCCGGCCCGGCTGCACCCGCAGTTCCCCGCCGCGCTGCAGGCCCACGCGCTCAAGCGCGAGATCATCGCGACGCACGTCGTCAACAGCATGGTCAACCGCGTCGGGCCCACCTTCGTGCACCGCCTGCACGAAGAGACCGGCGCTGCCGTGCCCGACATCGTGCGCGCCTACCTGGCCACGCGCGAGATTTTCGGCCTGGTGCCGCTGTGGCTGGCCAACGAAGCGCTCGACCACCAGGTTACCGAATCGACGCAGAACGCGATCGTGCTGGCCAGCGTGCGCCTGATCGAGCGCGGCACCGTGTGGCTGTTGCAGCACCCCGATGCGCTGCGCGACCTCGACGCGACGATCCGGCGCTTCGGGCCCGGCGTGGCTGCGGTCGGCGAAGGCCTGGCCGCCTGGCTCGCACCGAACGAGCGCGCGGCGCTCGACGCCACGGTGGCGCAATGGACCACGCTCGGCGTGCCTGCCGATCTGGCCCAGCGCGTGGCGCACCTCGAGGCGCAAGTGGCCGGGCTCGACATCGTCGAAGTGGCGGCCGAGTCGGGGGCCGACGTGCCCACGGTCGCCGGCGTCTACTTCGGTGTCGGCGGCCGGCTGGACCTCGGCTGGATGTCGCAGCAGATCACCGGGCTGCCGGCGCTGAGCCACTGGCAGGCGCTGGCGCGGGTGGCGATGCGCAACGACCTGTCGTCATTGGCACGCGAGCTGGCCCGTTCGGTGCTCGCAGCGGGTACCGAAGGCAGCGACGCCGCCTCGCGCATCGCCGCCTGGGAAGCGCGGCGCGCGAGCCAGATCGCGCGCTGCCACCAGGTGCTGGCCGACGTGAAGCCGGCCGCCGCAGTCGACATGCCGATGCTGTCGGTGCTGCTGCGCGAGCTGCGATCGTTGGCCTGAGGTCCTGCAGCCCGTGACGTTCACCGCGTCGCCGAGACGATCGGGATCGGGATCGTGATCGGGATCGCCCGGGAGCCCTGGGCCATGGCACGCGCCCGCAACTGCCCGCATCCGGCCTCCACGTCCTGTCCGGCCGACTGACGCAGCTTGGTCAGCACGCCGCGCCGCTGCAGCGCGCGGGCCATCGCCGCCGCGCGTTCGGCGCTCGGGCGCTCGAAGGCCAGGCCGTCGACGCGGTTGTAGGGGATCAGGTTCATCAGCGCATACTTGCCGGCGAGCAGCGCGGCGATGCCCTCGACCTCATCGTCGCCATCGTTCACGCCGGCCATCAGGGCCCATTGGTATTGCACCGGGTAGCCGGTCTGGCGCGCATAGCGCTCGGCCAGCGCCACCAAATCGTGCGGCGCCACGCGCGGCGCGCGCGGCAGCAGCTGCGCACGCAAGTCAGCCCGCGTGCTGTGCAGCGAAAGCGCCAGCGCCGGGCGCACCTGGCCCCCGCGCAGCGCCAGCAGGCGCTCGAACGCGCGCTCGTCGCCGACGGTCGAGAAGACGATGTTCTTGTGGCCAATGGCGCCTTCGCAGCCCATAAGCTCGATCGCCTCCATCACGTTGTCCAGGTTGTGCGCCGGCTCGCCCATGCCCATCAGCACGACCTTGCGCACCGTGTTCGGCCCCCGCAGCGTGCGCGCCAGCGCCAGCTGGGCCACGATCTCGGCGCTGCCGAGCTGGCGCACCAGCCCGCCCTGCCCCGTCATGCAGAACACGCAGCCGACCGCACAGCCCACTTGGCTCGACACGCACAACCCGCCGCCCGGCAGCAGCACGCTCTCGACGCTCTGGCCGTCGGCCAGGTCGACCAGCAGCCGCTCGGAGCCGTCGGCCCCGGCATGGCGCGAGCGCAACCGGGCCAGCCCGGCGAGCTCTTCGACCAGACCGGGGAGCGCGTCACGCAGCGCCTGCGGCAGGTAGTGCTCGATGCGCCGCCGGCTGCTCTGCTGCGGACGTGCCTGGGCCCAGCGGCGCAGGACATGCCGGGCGTGTTCCGGGTTCGCGCCCAGGCTCGTCAACCGATGGCGAAGTTGTTCGATGCGCATGGTTGGCGTCAACGAAAGCCTCTCAAACTCTCATTGGCTGTAGTCGTCTTCACGCTGATGACGGACAGCGCCCACGATCACCTGTTTGCCCACCACTTCGAAAAGCACGACGTAGC
>Ga0163144_10008281_pt1 | contig 22521 bp, 17 predicted proteins | sample OliLak19BULKMAT1_FD_123175 | JGI IMG/M metagenome (GOLD analysis project Ga0163144, IMG submission 123175) | Freshwater microbial mat bacterial communities from Lake Vanda, McMurdo Dry Valleys, Antarctica - Oligotrophic Lake LV.19.BULKMAT1 | ecosystem: Environmental > Aquatic > Freshwater >...
GCGCAAGAAAAAGCCCAACAAGCTCCTGTAAAGATGATGATTCCAATGGTTCTCCTCATCTTCCCTTCCATTTGGATTGTGCTTTTAGGTCCCGCTGTGTTGCGCCTAATGAACACAGATGCCGGCGGCGCGTTCTAAAGCGTTCTTGCCCAATGAAGATACTTAATCCCTTAAAAGCTCAGCCCAACGCTGGGCTTTTTTCTCCTCTGCGCCCATTGATAACCCTCGCGGTAGACATCCTGTTTCCGCCTCGTTGTCACCACTGTGGGCGCGTAGATACCCATTGGTGTGAGGATTGCCAAGACAGCCTAGAAAAACGTCCTTGTACCCCCCTTACGCGCTTTATTGAGGGTTTGGACGGCATTGTTGCTTCGGGATATCATGACGGCATTTTGCAGTCTGCCATTCATGCCTTTAAGTATGATGACCTTATTTCATTGTCGCCTTTTTTGGTCAATCGGCTCTCAAAATCGCTAAAAAGCCAAGATTGGACAATAAACACAATTATTCCTGTGCCATTACACACATCACGACAACAAAAACGGGGGTATAATCAGTCTATAGTGTTAGGTGAGCAATTAGCGCAATTGGAGGGCATCCCTCTGGCTACAGATGCACTAATACGCCACCAAGAAACACGCCCCCAAGTGGGCTTGAATCGGCGCGAAAGGATGGCTAACGTGGCAGAAGCGTTCATCGCTAAGCAAGACGTGGCAGGAAAAACCATTCTCCTCCTAGACGATGTGTGTACCACAGGTTCAACGCTTGTGGCGTGCGCCAATGCTGCACGTCTTGCTGGCGCAACAGCTATTTATGCCCTTACCCTCACTTTTGCCCAAAATTAATTATTCATTTCACAACTGGAGTACATCTCATGGATATTACTGTCAATGCCAATAACGTGACTATCTCTCAAGGACTCGAATCGTTTATCCATGAAAAGCTCTCTCGGCTAACGCGCTATCTGCCCAATATCACAAGCATTGTGGTGAACTTTACAATGCAAAAGAGCAATAGAGGTCCCGATGAAGTGATTGCCCACATTACCATTCGCCACGCACGCGGGGCTATTCTACGGGCAGAAGAACGCATTGCCAACGAGGATTATGATTCAATTAAAGTCGTGACCAACCTTGCGATAGACAAGATGTACCAACGCATAAGCCGCTTTAAGGGCAAACGCAAGGACAAAAGAGACCGTAGCGTTGATAAGTATCAAGCCACTGTAGAAGAAATTGAAGTGGCAGAAGAGTTGCCAGAAGAAGATGAAGTTGTATTAGAAATTCCTGATGCCGAACAACAAGACCCATTCATTTATCGGCGCAAAATTGTTCCCGTATCACCCATGACAGAAGAAGAAGCCATTGAACAAATGGAATTACTGGGGCATACCTTCTTCATGTTCTACCACTCGGAACGCGAGCGCGTAAACGTGCTTTACAAGCGCGAAAGTGGCGGTTACGGGGTACTAGACCCCAGACTAGAATAGACTCGACAGGCAAGGGTTGGCATACGCCAGCCCTTTTTTATTGCTTGCGCCATAATTCCCCCAAAATAACGTATTTACGAAATTCGTACCATGCCATCATCACGCACAATCGCAACCCGTGAAAGCCATCTTGGTAGCCCTTTAACGTAAAGTAACGCCAGCGAAAATGGCGCAGAGGTTGTAGGATGTAATTTTGCGGTTTGGGACGCACACCCTGTTCAAACAGCACTTGGGCATCATAGGCTACATAGCGTTGTTGCTTTTGGATAAAGTGCGTAATGTCTTTGTAGTTGTAGTGTATGATGTGGTGCTGGCATGTGCCTTCTTCGCCATCCAGTACCACCACTTCATGCACTTTACGAAGGGGGTCATAAGTGGCACGTCCTACCTTTAACAAGCGCGTTTGGTAATCGGGATACCATCCCGCCCCCTTTGTTAAATTCCCAAAGAGATAGTTAAAACGAGGAATACGCCAACCCACTGCCGCGCCCACATCGTGAATAGCACGATGAATTTCACTTGCCAATTCAGGGGTGATGCGCTCGTCACAATCCACAAACAACACCCAATCTGCACTCCGTTCTTCAGCAATCTTTAGGGCGGCGTTGCGTTGGTCAGCATAATTTTCAAATGGACGTTGTACTACATACGCCCCTTGCGCCCTTGCCTTATTTGAAGTGTCATCGGTGCTAAAAGAATCAATCACAATGCGCTCGTCTGCAAAAGCTACGCTTTCTAAACAAGCAATAATATGTGCAGATTCGTTATGGGCAAGAAGAATTGCCGTTAGTTTTGTCATGCTAACGCCTGCTTGATAAGGGTCTGATAGGCTTCTTTAAGTTCGGGGGTACGGGGGCTATTTGGGTCTAGGCGATGCAATTGGCGCGATAACCCATAAGCAACCATGCGCTTTGCTAACCATAGCTTCCATGTGGGATAGTGCTTTTCATACAAGCGCAGTCGGCTTTGCCATAAGTTTAGCAAGCTACGCACCTTTACTTGTCCTGTGCTTTGTCCCCCCAAATGAATCACGTGGGACGTTGGCACGCTCAAAATTTGCCAGCCTGCTTTTTTAATACGCCAAGCCCAATCGACTTCTTCGGCATACATAAAAAACGCCTCATCAAAGCCACCCGTTTGGGTGATGACTTCTCGGCGAAGCATCCACGTTGCCCCTAGCGTAAAATCCACATCAAACGGCTTGGGCTGTTCGTATAAAGCACGCCGATAACGCCCGTTAAACGCTGCCTCACGCAATCGCCAGTGCGTTGGAAAGAACTCTGCCCATAATTGGCGTAATCCCGGAAACGCAAACGCGCCATGCTGAAAGCTCCCATCGCCATAGGACAAACGCGCCCCAACAACGCCCACACTTAGGCGAGTTTCTAAAACGCTGATAAGAGCCTGTGTTGCACCCTTTTGGGTAATCGTATCGGGGTTTAATAAATAAACATAGTCGGGCGCGTTGGCAGAGCCGTCAAATAGCCCCAAATGTCGCATCCCTGTATTGTTGCCCTTTGCAAAACCCAAGTTTTCAGGGCTGGCAATCAGTTCTACTTGGGGGAAGTGTTGGGTGATGGCTTGGGCGGTGTCATCTAATGAGGCACTATCCACCACCACCACACGCGCCACAATGCCACTGGCATGTAAATCGTCATAGAGGCTAGATAACGCCTGTAGCACCAGTTCTTTTACATTCCAAGTAACAATCACCACACCCAACAACACCATCGTTTACTGCCCTAGCCCTGCAAAGTTAATGTTTGTCGCATCCAAAAAGCCATTAAGCGACGAAAAATCATTGGGCAAGGCACGCACCACACGCCCCGCCCCCAAAAAGGGTTGCAAAAGCGTAGTCGCAGCCTCATTGGGCAATGGCGTAGACTCACTATCAGGAGAAGGTGTTTCTTCTTCGTCATCGGGGGCGGGTGTAGCTTCGGCACTTTCTAGTCGGCTAAACGTTAAGAAGGCTTCTATGAGGCGTTCTTGCTTGTCTAGCGAAAGCAATGGCGAGACAAACATCACACCACTTGTCCACTCGATACTTCTAAACACCACGCGCAATTGTCCACCAATACCGTCAGTGTCCGATTCTACAAAGGCGTTATAGACATCGGCGGGCATGGCAGTCACATCACATTGGGCATTGGTAAAAGAGGGGAACATTTCTTCATAGGTTTCAAAGTCACGCACACGCGAAAAGCTGTCTAATGCAACGTTTGCGTTGCTATAAGCCAGCGTGGGAAGTACCCAAGAAAACAGGTCATCATAACCCAAACGGCAAAAAGTTCTGCCTGCACTGTCGGATAGGGCATTACCTTCAATGCGTCGGGCGTACAAAATCACCATTTCACGCCCAAAACTGGCACTGCGTCCTTCGCCATATTCAACGCGCAAGACGGGCGTACCGCACTCTTGCGCTCTTGCGCTGGCATAGCCAAGGCTATCTACCCACACCGCCGAAACCACATCCAAGCCCGACCGACAGAGTGCCGTTACCGCTTCTGCGGTTCGGTCTGCCAAGACGATTTTTACATTTACATCGCTCGCTTCTAGGATACGCGCTTCCAGAGATTCAATTTGGGCTTCGGCTTCTTCTCTATTGGCAGGCACAAGCACCAATTGCAAAGGATTTTCTGGAAAGCCCGCAGGGATAGGCGTAGCAATATATGCTAAAGGGGTAGAAAGAGGCGTAGGGCTTTGTGTGGGGCGTGCTGTAATCACAGGTGTTGCATCGCCACCCGCACCACACCCCACCAAAACGCCCATTATCAGTATATAGGTCACTAAACGCCACATGCCGTCCCCCTTTGCTTTAAGTCAAAACGCTACACTCTAAAGTTTACTCTATTCATCCGAATTTGACGAAGCGTTGGGGTCAACCAACCGAATTTGCCTTGCACCCACATAACTATTTCTAAGGCTCACTTCCACATCTTCATGAATCAAGCCCGCCCAACAGTTTTGAGGGTTCTGGCGCACTTCAATACGGGTCATACGAATCGCACCCCAAACAACGGCACGCGCATTAGCGGGCAAATAGTAATAAGTGATGCCTGTTTTGGGGTCGGTTTCACTGATGAGATCGCTTTCAGAACCAATTGCCCAGCGATAAGGAAACGGTGTTGTAGACGTTTCGCACTGAATCCCTACACGCCACGCGCCAGATTCTTCAAATGCCCCCAACGAAGCCGCCATTTGCTCTTGCTGATACACCGTACCGGGTGGTGGATAGCTCGTTCTAATGGGAACGTTATTATAGTTTTCGATGGTGAGCTTAAACACCAACAAATCGCCCACAGGCACAGTAATAGCATTCCGTGATAGCCCTTGTGGTGAAGTTGGCGCATCTACAAGGTCGCCCAGCTTATCAAACTCACTTAAAAAGCGTTCATCATAAGGCATCGTCTCAAATACGACATCTACGCCTACCGCCTGAGGCACAATTTCTGCAAGTGGCTTGCCCCCATTACGAATGGTGAGTTCTGTTTCTTGGCGGATGCGTTGCCCTTCGGCATCTTGCGCCAATGCCACAAGGGTATATGTACCGTCTTCGGGGGGGTCTGCGCCGAGGTCGATACCGCCCTCATAGTCAAAGATGTGTCGCCCCGCCTCGCCCGCTTTGCGCCCTTCTTTACGCGCGGAAATGGGCAATTGTCGCCCATTTGCATCAATGAGGAACACGGTTAATTGGGCTTCTTTTTCCAAGTAGACGTTAATCTCTACGCGGTCGTCCACGCCATCTTGATTAGGCGTAAAAATAGATGGCGCAACCGTAAACGAGGACATGGTGGGCAATTGCACATCCGCGCCCTCAATAGTCAGCGTACCCGTTGTAATTTCGGGGTCTGCACCCTCTTCTGTGGCAATCAGTTCCCACGTATACGTTTGATTGTCTAGCAAGCGTCGTTCTATTGTGCCTAAAACTGTTTCATCTTGTCGTACAAAGCCGTTTACAATACCACTAAACAGCACATCATATTCGCCAGCTGTTCGCATTTCATCTTGCCTAAACGCAAAGGTATCGCCATTATCCGATTCTAAAATAAGGCTAATCGTTGCATTCCGAGATAGCGTGTAACGAAAGGTCGTTAGGTCTTTATCGCCATCGGCATTGGGGCTAATGACAGAATCATCAAACCCCGCCTGAACAATCAACGAGACATTGGGCTGAAGGATTGCCTGCCCCACTAAAAATACCCCTGCAAAACCTAGAATTGCTGCTAAAAGCACCCATACTATCGGGATTCGCATTTTTATTTCCCCTAAGGATGACGGTTCAAAACGGTTTCAGTGTATAGACCACCACACTATCACACAAGGCTAAATTGATAACACTGTACTTTAAGGAGTGACATCTGTACACTATGACGCCTAAACTACACCACGCAATAATTCCAGAGGTTTCCATTGTCAGAAGAAACAAGCACTCTTAAACCACCACCCAACGCCACTCCCACTGCCGAAGGAAACATCGAGCAACCCTTGATTTGTGTTCCTGAGCAGTTTTTGTTCCCATACACCACAACCGCACTTCGCTTAACAAGCAAGGCTTATATAGAGACGGCACGCTTTGCCATTGATAACGCGCAAACGCTCGTTTGGGCAAACTATTTGCCTAAGGGCAAGGCATTTACCCCCTTTATCGGCATAGAGATTGCGGTTTTAAGTTTTTCGGCAGACGAACATGGCGCAAACGTGCTGGTAGAAAGCAGACGGCGCGTTCTCATTCATCACACCAGCATAAAAAAGCCCTACACCTATGCCATCGCCACACCGCTGGAGGATGAAAAAAAGGGTGACCTTAAGAAACCCCTCGCCTACCTGCTAGAACTGTTTCAACAGGTTGTGGTGCTTAACGAAAATATCCCGCCCGTAGTGGCAGAGTATGTGGCACAACAAGACGATGCCAGCCTTGTCACCGATACGCTCTCGGCATTGCTAACGTTACCACCCAAAATACGTCTATCGCTTTTGGAGCAAACAGATCTTAGCCGAAGAATTGACATTCTTGCAGAAAGCATGCTTCAAGAGCTAAACACGCTTGAACTACACACCGACCTGAATAATCAGGTACAAAGTGATATGGCACGCTCGCAACGCGAAATGTATTTGCGTGAGCAAATGCGTATTATTCAGGGCGAGCTAGGCGAAGCCGACCCCTTCCAACAAGACCTGACCCAGCTGCAATCACAGCTTTTGCAAGCAAAGATGCCCTCTGACATTCAGGCAAAGGCGTTTCAAGAACTGTCGCGATTGTCCTTGCTTACGCCCCTCTCGCCCGAAGCGGGCATCATTCGCACCTATATTCAGTGGCTGATTGATGTACCATGGAGCAATGCCACCAAAGATAACCTTAATTTGCCGCATGCAGAAAAAGTGCTAAAGAAAGCACATCATGGGCTAGACAAGGTAAAAGAACGCATCCTAGAGCATATTGCAGTGCGTAAGCTGGCAGGTAGTAAGATGAAAAGCCCTATTTTGTGCTTTGTAGGTCCTCCTGGTGTGGGCAAAACCTCGCTAGGCAAAAGCATTGCAGAAGCACTAGGACGCGAATTTGTGCGCGTTAGTTTGGGGGGCGTGCGTGATGAAGCCGAAATACGGGGGCATCGCAGAACCTATATTGGCGCAATGCCGGGGCGCATCATCCAAACCATGAAGCTGGCTGGCACAGTAAACCCTGTGTTTATGCTAGATGAAATTGACAAACTTGGGGACGATTATCGTGGCGACCCCGCAGCCGCCCTTTTAGAAGTGCTAGACCCCGAACAAAATCAAGCATTTTCTGACCATTATCTGGATGTGCCGTTTGATTTGTCACAAGTTTTGTTCATCACAACAGCCAATGACCTAGACCCCTTGCCAGAAGCCCTAGAAGACCGCCTAGAGGTCATTGAATTTAGAGCGTATACCGAAGAAGAAAAAACAGAGATTGCACGCCAGTTTTTAATCCCAAAAGCCCTAGAGGCACACGGGCTTCATCGCCGTGGCATTCAGTTTCAGCAGGACGCGCTTCAGTCACTCATACGCCACTATACCCTAGAGGCAGGTGTGCGTAACCTAGAGCGTGAACTTGCCCAAGTGTGCCGTAAATTGGCGCGTTTGGTTGCCACTAAAAAACCATACCCCAAACGCATCACAGCTAAGTTAGTAGAGAAGTATCTGGGACCGCCCTATTTGCTAGAAAGTCGTGTCAATCGTGAAGATAGCATTGGCACAGTCACAGGCTTGGTTTGGTCGCCTAGCGGTGGAGATACCCAAGTCATTGAAGTGTCACTCTTAGCGGGCAAGGGCAATTTAACGCTGACAGGACAATTGGGAGAGGTGTTACAAGAATCCGCACAAACCGCGCTCTCTTACATGCGTTCACGCGCCTATGACCTAGACGTTCCTACCGATGATTTTGAGAACTTTGATGTTCATATTCACCTGCCCGAAGGTGGCGTACCCAAAGATGGTCCCTCTGCAGGCATCGCGTTGGCTATCGGCATCATTTCTGTGTTTACAGAGCAAAAAGTGCGAAGCAACTTTGCCATCACAGGCGAAGTAACGCTACGCGGAAACATCTTGCCCGTAGGGGGCATTAAAGAAAAAGTGTTGGCAGCACGTCGCCAAAAAATTGCTAGCGTTATTTTGCCCGCCGACAACGAAAAAGACCTCATCGACATTCCAAAGGTAGCACGCAAGGATATTAACATCATTTTTGTGCGTCACATGCACGAAGTGATCGAACTCATGCTTTTGCCTGCGCCCGAACAACGGCACCGTGATATTATTGCTGCCGAAGAAGACGATGACGATGATGAAATCGGCGAAGTCAAAATAAAATCATAAGGTATTTGATGATAAAATGGGCGTTTTACATGGTGGTATTACTCACGTTGGGGGCTTGCCAAGCACCCAATGTGGTAGTGGTATCTGGAACGTGCGGTGCGTTTGCACTCGCGGAGGGCGTGGCTTGTGAGCGTATGAGTAATGACATTACACTCTTACAAAGCAATGGTACAAAAACCATCACCTACTTCAACGCTATCATCACCATAGACGGTTTGCTTTATGCGCGTGAAACTGCCACAGGAGCCACTTTTATTGCACTGCGAGGCGTTACGGTATTCAGTGCAAATAACACCACACGCCAGCTTTCCGCAGGAACACAGCTTATGGTCAATCGTGATGCTGAGGCGGTTACGGGAACACTAGGTAACATCGCACCCTATGATGAACGTGAAATTTTAGCCCTCACCCCTAGTAACCCCACCCTCAATAATAGCGAAATTTCGCAAACAACCCCTGATGCGTCGGGGCAACTGTTGATTGCGCCTGCCAATAGCAACACATCGGCAACGCCACCGACAACCCAACCCCGCCAAAGCACAACACCCGCCCAATGTGCCACAAGCACGGATTGGACGGGGCGTTACACGGTACAGCGTGGCGATGTTCTCTCACGGATTGCGGGACGTTATGGCGTGTCACTTGAGGAACTCATTGGTGCGAATTGCCTTACGAACCCCGACCGAATCCGCGTTAGCGATGTCTTGCGCGTGCCAAATGTTGCAACCCTTACGCCCCCAAATGCGCCCACACTTACGCCAAGCGCAGTAGCATTTAGAGCAGATAAAAGCGTTCTTGCACAAAGCGAGTGTACGGTGCTTCGTTGGGATGTCTTTAATGTCAGTGCTGTGTTCATTGATGAAACACCCACGACAGGCAACAACATCTTAAACGTTTGCCCCACCCAAACGACAATCTACACACTACGGATAATGTACCCTGATGGCACAGAAAGCACGCACATTACAACGCTTACGCTTAGCCCTTGATGAGTTTTTAGGGATTATGCCCACCTTTTACCCCACGATAGCCTAAATTTGGATAGAAGCGCGTGCCATGACGTGCTATGCTATCGTCTTATACTATGACGAATAGTAACCAGAACAGGATGTACTGTATGCGATACGCGCTTTATTTGATGACTTTTATTTTGTTGGTGGGCTGTAACGCGTTGTCAGAACCGACACCTACCCCTACAAACACCCCCACCGAAACGCCTTTGCCCACCGTGACGGCTACGCCTTCGCTTACCCCTACGGCAACCATCACGCCATCGGCAACGCCATCACCCATCCCCACAGAAACGCCAACGGCGACCTATACGCCCAGCATTACGCCCACAGCCAGCGTTACACCACAGCCTACGATTGGCTTTAGCTTTGATAGCTGGCAACGGGTTGAAATTCCTAATAGTATTCGCGCAGGCGTAACTAGCCCACTTGTGGTGTATACCAACAGCAACAACCAATCCACCATTGGCAACATTGCCACACCGGGCGCAGAAAACCGCGTGCAAACACTTTATGCTATCTCGCCAAATTCCCCCCTTAATCGCATTCAGCTTTTACAAATGGACGCATCCACTGGCAATCAAATTTACTTGTCACGCAATGGCAAATCACTGGCGTATTTACAGCCCACAGGCAATAACTTTGGGCTATACATCATTAGCCTAGAAAATGGCTACGGGGGGCGCGTGTTGCCCGTTACAAGCCTTACACAACGAGGCATTACCAGCTTGCCCGTGTGGTCACCCAACGGCGAACAATTGGCACTCACGCTGGATACAGGCTATGCACTAGATATTTTCTTGTATGACCGCAACGGCGCAGGGCGCACCAATGTTTCAAATTCACCCGCCTCTGATTTTTATCCCACATGGTCACCTGATGGGCGTTATTTAGCCTTTGTCAGTGACCGCAACACTTGCCCCTCATGGACACCGGCTGATGCAGGTTTCTGTGATGTGCTCACACAGCCCGCCCCTGTGGGAGGCAACGTCTTTGTGCTAAATATCAGTGATGGCACAATACGACAAGTGGGCGAAATGACCACCACAGAACCTCCCCGTTGGGTCAACAATCGCCTCATTGCCATTGCCGAAGGTGACATTAGCAACATTCTTAACCCACAACGCACGCTTTGGCTAGGGGATGCAGAACGTGGTACAGCAACGCCTGTGTTACTTAATGGCGATTCTGCCAGCAATACGCTGTATCTTAGTGATGTGTGGTCACCTGATGGGAGCGCATTGGTGTTTCAGCGCATCACGCCCTCTACAACCAGCGTTGTGATGATGGGCGCAAATGGCACATTAGTAAGAGAACGCACCGAAGACCTTGGGTTTCCACGTTTTGGAATGAGCGCCACGTGGTCGCCTCTCAATGACCGTATTGCCTTCGGGGGCTTAAATGGGCTTTGTCCTTATGGGGTGCGCGTCGCAGATCGCGCTTTTGACTGGGTCGCCACGGGTAATCCGCCGCCCAGTATGTGTAGCCCTCAATTTTCGGCAGATGGGCAATGGTTGGCGTTTAGTGGCGTAAACCCGCGTGTTGATGGACGCGATGACATTTATATTAGCACCAGCAATGGTTTTAGCGCGGTCAATTTAACCGTCGATTTACGCGGACAAATGCAGCTCATTGGTTGGATGGGGGGCGTGCCGTAACAGCCCCCTTCTCGATGGGTTATAGAGACTGTATTCGGTTTATCAGCACTTTAAGAGAGGGAAGCACATTATGACAGATTTTACAGGCAAAATTGCCATCGTAACGGGCGGAAGCAGGGGTATAGGCAAAGCCATTGCCCTAGAACTGGGCAAGGGTGGCGCAACAGTGGTTGTTAATTACAACAGCAGTGCATCGTCCGCCGAAGAAGTCATTACAGCCATTAAAGCCAGTGGTGGCGATGGCATGGTGTACCAAGCCGATGTTAGCGATGCCGACCAAGTTATCGCCCTATTCAAAGCTGTAAATGAGGCTTATGGTCGCATTGATATTTTGGTCAACAACGCGGGCATTACCCGTGATAACGTGATTATGATGCTAAAGCCCGATGACTTTGATGCTGTTCTTAATACCAATTTGCGTAGTGCGTGGCTGTGTAGCAAGTATGCCAGCCGTACCATGATGAAACAACGGAGTGGGCGCATTATCAACATTTCTAGTGTGGTGGGTATCGCGGGCAATGGTGGACAAACCAATTATGCTGCCAGCAAAGCAGGCTTAATTGGGCTAACGAAGTCATTGGCAAAAGAAATTGCCAGTCGTGGCGTAACGGTTAATGCGGTTGCGCCCGGCTTTATTGCCACCGATATGACCGACTCGCTAGGCGATGACATTATGAAGAAAGCCATTGATGCCATTCCGTTAGGTCGACAAGGCACACCCGAAGACGTGGCGAAAGCCGTTGCTTTCTTGGCAAGCGATGACGCAAATTACATTACAGGGCAAGTGATTGTCGTTGATGGTGGCATGGTAATGTAAGCCATTCCAAAGTAAACACGCAAAACGTTAAGGGCGATACATAGTTATCGCCCTTTTTAATTCCCGTGCTATAATCTATAGAATCAAATCCAAATTAGATTAAGAGGTTTTTTCCATGACTTATGAAGCCATTCTTTACGATGTTCACGAAGGCGTTGCTACTTTAACACTTAATCGCGTAGAAACACGCAATGCCCTGAATAATGCTATGTACCGCGACCTTAAACATGCCCTTGAAACCGTAAAAAATAGCCGTGATGTCCGCGCTGTGGTACTTACTGGCAATGGTAAAGGGTTTTGTAGTGGGCAAGACCTTGCAGAACTTAATGAACTCGTGGGGCAAGGCATGACTGTAAGTGACATGCTACGCGCCAATTTGAACCAAATGATTTTAGATATGCGTGCGCTAGAAAAACCGATTATCGGGGCAGTTAACGGCGTGGCAGCGGGTGCAGGAGGGTCTTTGGCACTGGCAACCGATATTCGCGTCGCATCCCAAGAAGCCAGTTTTGTGTTTGCTGCGTTTGTCAACATTGGTATTATCCCTGATGGGGGCGGAACGTATTTGTTACCCCAGCTCGTTGGTGCAAGTAAAGCCCTAGAGCTGGCATGGTTGGCAGATGCACAACATCGCATCAGCGCACAAGAGGCGTTACAATTAGGTATTATCAACCGTGTGGCATCCCACGATAGCTTTTTGAGTGAGGCGCAAGAACTGGCACAACGCCTTGCAAAAATGGCAACGCTCGCACTAGGGCAAACGAAGAAAGCCGTTTATCAGGCAATGGAACGGTCTTTAGCACAAGCCCTTGACCACGAAGCAACGACCCAAGGGCGCATGTTCCAAACACACGATTTTAGTGAGGGTGTGCAAGCCTTCTTAGAAAAACGCCCCGCCCAATTCAAAGGAGAGTAATTCGCTTATGGCAAGCATTTTTACCAAAATTATCAACCGAGAAATTCCCGCAGATATTGTCTACGAAGATGAACTAGTAATTGCCTTTAGGGACATCAGCCCCAACGCGCCTGTTCACATTCTCATTTGCCCCAAGCGTGAAATCCCAACAGTGAACGACATCACACCAGAGGACGAACCCACATTAGGGCGTTTATTTACAGTGGCAGCCAAGCTAGCTAAAGAGAACAACATTGCAGAAAGTGGCTATCGCCTGATTACCAATACCAACGGAGACGGTGGTCAAGAGGTATATCACATTCACATGCACTTAGTGGGTGGCAGAAAATTGGGCAGAATGTTAAAGAAACAAGACGAGGCATAAAAATACTAAGGGGGCAGAAGTGCCCCCTTTTTTATTGCTTAATAACTAAGGTGCTGTTGTTGCTTCTTCTGTTGCTTCAGCTGTCATTTCTACTTCTTCTGTTGCTTCAGGCGTCATTTCTGCTTCTTCCGTAGATTCAGCGTCTGGAACAATATTAAAGGGCGCAAAGCGGTCAATGGCTTCATTAATTTCGTCAATAGACAGTGGGTTTTCTACCAATGTACCGTTGATACGAAGTGTGGGCGTGCTGGTTGTGCCTTGTTGACCACGAAGCAAGAGGTCGTTAATGGGTGCAGTACGGAAGCAGTCAGTGAGTGTGTTTACGTTTACACCCACACCTTCCGCGCCCGCACGAATGCGGTTTGTGGTAAAGGCGGTTTCACCAAAACGGCTTAACCAATCAAAGAAAACATCGTGTAGCTCCCAGAACTTATTTTGGTTAGCGGCACACAGGGCAGCCCGTGATGCGCCTTCGTCATTGGTAATGCCCCGTGACACAGGCACAAACGTGAAGTTAATTTCGCCACGTTCAATGCGTTCTAGCAATTGTGGAAAAATCGTATCATGAAATTCGCCACAAGTGGGGCAACTAAAGCTAGAATATTCCACCACTTGCACCCGTGCATCTACCCTGCCCAAACGAGGGAAACCTTGCTCATTCGCGCTTTGTGGTAGGTCAATGTATCGCGCTAGTGTTTCTTCGCTTATAGGGGCTTCTGCGGGCTGATTTGCCACAAAGAATAGCCCACCAATAATTACGGCGACAGCAACAATCCCCCCGACTACTGTAAAGCCACGCTGGCGTTGTTCTTGTTGTTTTCGTTCTTCAAGACGTTTTTCTGTACGAGAACGTTGTGACATGCGTTATTTCTCCGTTGGGTGCATAAAAAAGTTCATTAAAAGCGTGCAGAAGTGTAGCAAGCCTCTTGTGAATTGGATAGAGATACTATGACATGCGTTTCTTCCAACGCAGCAAATGGTCTAAAAAGCTACTCATGCCAGAAGGAATGGTGTCAAACACAGTAGGGTACTTAACAATCTTTGCTTGTATCACCTGTGGCAACGACTGGATATATAAACCCTTGGGTGTAGGCGAGGGTGCTTCGTCATTAGGATGCAGTATGGTTGAAATGCGTTCATAGCGAATCAACTCTGCAACGATAATCCGAATTTGACGAATATCCTCCTCTGTGACAGGGCGATAAACCACACTTCTAAGACGGTCTTTTTCATCGAAGGCAAGTGTAAGCCCACCAAAAATATCAATGCTTGCGCCTTCAAAGTTTCTGTAGACGGTGTCATTTAGTTCTAGGCTTCGCACGCTAAAGTACGTCATAAAGGCATACCCATCCGCGTTACGATACGTCCCCATTGGCAATAGCTCCTCGTCTATCTTTAGCGAGAGCGCAGGGAACACGGTTTGCTCTAAAAAGAGTGCCGATGAAAGCGCATTGGTAAGCGTTTTTGGCAAGCGAATATCAGGCAAGTTTTTAAGGGCTTTAAGGTGTTTTCTAGCATCTGCTTCGCTTAAAATGTCCCGTTTTGCAAACACATGAATCAGCATTTCTTCAAATTCACCCTCATAGCCAATGCTATCCGCAGACAAAAATGCCTTTGCCATATCTGCAAAATCCATCTCACCCACAGGCGCAAGCTCAATTGCCATCATCACTAAATAGCCAAGAGTGTCACGGGCTTTAATCACCGCCATATAAGGCGAGTGTTCTTTGCCGTATGCCTCATACATGCCCACCAGCGCATCATAGCACGCCCCGGTAAACAGCCGTGAGTAATTGTGTTCTTGGCGTGAAAGTGTCATTTCGGGGTCAGTGGGCAAGTATTCCAACACATCAAAGGGCTGGTATGTAAACGCATTAAGTGCATTACGTAGATAGATGGTGTGTTCAGGCGTAGAAACTTCACCTTTTTGTAAGGCTTCTACTAAATGTTCTGCCACTTGGCTAACAAAGTTAGACACGCGCAAGTCGTTGTTTGTCCACGATAGCAAGCGACGAATGAGCGTGTCATCGTGTAATGCCACTAAAACCGCCGCAATATCACCAAAAGACTCATGAAACCCACGACACCCTAAGCCAAAAGACTCATTCCAAAAGTCGCGCATCCCATCTAAAACCGCATGAGCCGTTTCATGGCTTACAATATCAGCATTTTCTGCTGTACTAACCACTTTGCCTTCAACCGTTGTGTAAGTATGAAAGCCTATCATGCGTGCTTGTTCGTTGTAAAAAGCATTAGACAGATTGCCAACGTGCGGGTCTATAGTTAAGCGTGCCGATGGAAACGCCCACGATATCGCACGACGCGTATAGCGTTCAAACATTCTTAGTGTAAATGTGGTGTAGTAAAAAGCGTTTACCAACGCAAACTCGGGCTTATCTGACCAATGAAAATAATTGCCATCCTCATCGGGTTTCACGGTAAGCCCTGTGCTATCTTCAATCCGCACCCGTGAGTTAATCAAGCCCTCTTGGGCATCATCACTGTGCAAATAGCGCACTTCTGGCTCATCAATCATCGGATTTTGCGGGTAAACCAGCAAACCCACATTACATACAGCTTGTTCGGGCAAAGGTTCTTCATGCAACGTAAAAGAACTCATGCCACGTTGTGCCATCAAACTAGGCAAATTGGCACGGCTATTGTGGTTTAGACGCTGTAGCAGGCGCATCATGCCCTGCTTTGCGTCCCCGTAGAAATGTGAATCCTCAGATTTAGACATTGTTATCGCTCCTTGTTCGTTAAATACATTATAACCCCGCGAATGTTTTATACGTCTTAGATTAAAAACATTGATAAACTCATACACATATATCAACTAATCAACTAAAAACTATTGACAGTATCAATCTTGATTGGGTACAATACAGATATTCGTCAAAACTGCTGTCATCAAAAAAGGAAATAGCCCATGAACTCGTTTGGCGCACGTGGTAAGTTTGACACAGGCAACGGAGAAGCGATTATTTATCGTTTAAGCGCGTTGTCTGAAAAAGGCGTGGGGCGTATTGATAAGTTGCCCTTCTCCATCAAAATTCTGCTCGAAAACGCACTTCGTCATCTTGATGGGCGCGCCGTTCAAGAAAAGGATGTTGCCAACCTTGCAAATTGGAGTCCTACAAACTCTGCAACAATCGAAATTCCATTTCAGCCCGCTCGTGTTATCCTTCAAGATTTTACTGGCGTGCCTTGTGCCGTAGACTTGGCGGCATTGCGTAGCGCAATGGTGCGCTTGGGTGGTGACCCCAAGAAAATTAACCCCATTGTTCCCGTTGACCTTGTGATTGACCACTCGGTTCAAGTGGATTTCTTTGGTAGCGATAGTTCTCTTTTACTTAATAGTGACCTTGAATTTGAACGCAACGTAGAACGCTATGAATTTTTGCACTGGGGTCAAAAGGCATTTAACAACTTCCGCGTTGTTCCCCCCGCGACGGGCATTGTGCATCAGGTCAACCTTGAGTACCTTGCCAAAGTAGTGCAATTGGTAGATGACAAAGAAGGCGAAGGCAAGGTCGCCACATTTGATACGCTTGTAGGCACAGACAGCCACACCACCATGATTAACGGCTTAGGCGTGCTGGGCTGGGGCGTTGGGGGCATTGAAGCCGAAGCTGCCATGCTTGGACAACCTATTTACATGCTGATGCCCGAAGTCATTGGTTTTAAGATAACGGGTAGCCTGCCACAAGGCACAACCGCTACCGACCTTGTGCTTGTGGTGACACAAATGCTTCGCAAGAAAGGCGTTGTGGATAAGTTCGTAGAGTTCTATGGCACAGGCTTAAGCAGTATGTCATTGCCCGACCGCGCGACTATCGCCAATATGGCACCCGAATACGGGGCAACGATGGGCTTCTTCCCTGTGGACGAAGAAACACTAAGCTACTTGCGCCGTACAGGGCGCGATGAAGCCACTGTGGAGCTTGTACGTCGTTATAGCATTGAACAAGGCCTGTTCCGCACAGATGCTACTCCCGACCCCATTTTTACGGACAGCCTAGAACTAGACCTTAGCACAGTTGAACCCAGCATGGCGGGTCCTATGCGCCCCCAAGACCGCGTGCTAGTACGCGACATGCAATCTACCTTCCAAGAAGCCTTGCGTAAGCCCTCTAGTGAACGCGGGTTTGACCTCACCGAAGATAAAGTAGGCAGTACAGCCACCGTCAAGAACGGTCACACCAGCGAAATTAGGCATGGTGCAGTGGTCATTGCAGCCATTACCTCTTGCACGAACACCAGCAACCCTTCTGTGATGGTTGGGGCGGGCTTGCTGGCAAAGAAAGCCGTAGAACGCGGTTTAACACGCAAACCCTACGTTAAAACCAGCCTAGCTCCCGGCTCTAAAGTTGTAACGAGCTATCTGGACAAAGCCGGCTTAACCCCTTACTTAGAACAATTGGGTTTCTACACAGTAGGTTATGGGTGTACCACTTGTATTGGCAATTCGGGTCCGCTACCCGAAGAAGTTTCTGTTGCCATCAAAGAAGGCGATATTGTGGCTTCGGCAGTATTAAGTGGTAATCGCAACTTCTCTGGGCGCATTAGCCCCGAAGTGAAGGCGAACTACTTGGCATCTCCTCCGTTGGTGGTAGCGTATGCGTTGGCGGGTACGGTAGATGTTGATATTTACAACGACCCACTAGGCTATGATAAAAACGGCGAGGCTGTATATCTTAAAGACATTTGGCCCACCCAAGAAGAAGTATTAGATGCGGTGCAAAATTCGCTCTCTGCGGACTTGTTTAACGAGCAATACGGCAACGTTTACACAGGTAACCCAAAATGGAACGCCATCCCTAGTGCAACGGGTGACGTTTACCAATGGAACGATGACAGCACTTACATTCAAGAACCCCCGTTCTTTATTGATATGCCCACCAATCCACCCGGCGTAAAGACTATTCAAGGGGCGCGTGTACTTGGACTGTTTGGCGATAGCATCACCACAGACCACATCTCGCCTGCCAGCAATATTGCTGCTGATAGCCCTGCTGGACAGTATTTGCTAGAAAAAGGCATCATCAAGAAAGACTTCAACAGCTACGGCGCACGGCGTGGCAATGACCGTGTGATGACACGCGGCACGTTTGCCAACATCCGCCTACGTAACTTGCTGGTTAAAGACAGCGAAGGTGGCGTAACGTCTTACTTGCCCACTGGCGAAGTGCTGTCCATTTACGATGCTTCGATGAAATATCAACAAGACGGCACAAGCCTTGTCATCTTGGCTGGTAAGGACTATGGCATGGGATCTAGCCGTGACTGGGCTGCCAAAGGCACTCTCTTATTGGGCGTAAAAGCCGTTATCGCAGAAAGTTTTGAACGTATTCATCGCAGTAACCTTGTGATGATGGGCGTACTCCCCCTTGTGTTTGAAGCGGGTCAAGACTGGCAATCACTGGGCTTAACAGGTGAAGAAACGTTTGACATTGAAATTGATGACAACGTTCAACCCCAGCAAAAAGTTAGTGTAATGGCGACCGACAGCGCGGGCAACACCAAGAAATTCTTTTGCACTGTGCGCCTAGATACGATTGTGGACGTGGACTACTACAAAAACGGCGGCATTTTGCAAACGGTTCTTCGTAACTTCATCAAGGCATAACGCTTTTTCTATCTAACCACATAAGGCGAGTCATTGTGGCTCGCCTTTTTTCTTTTATGGGATAGCATGTCAACCTCTACAGAAACACCTCATCATCGCTACAACGCCATGCAATTCTTTAACTTCCGTTTGCTCATCTTTGGGCGGTTTGCAGGGCAAACCGGCGAGATGATGGTCAGCGTGGGCGTGGGCTGGGAAATTTATGAGCGCACAGGAGATGCCTTCGCGCTGGGTTTAGTAGGTTTAGTACAGGTCATTCCTGTACTGTTGCTCTCGCTCATTGGTGGGTACTTTGCAGATATTTACAGCAGGCGCATAATTACGCTTGTCTCACAGTTAGTTTTGGTGGTTTGTTCGGTTGCACTTGCGGTTATTTCCATCACAGAAGCCCCTCTCGCCGTGATGTATGGGGTGCTGGCACTCATTGGCGTGGCACGCGCGTTTAACAACCCTGCGGAGGGTGCGCTGACACCCCAAACTGTACCCCCTGAATACTATTTTAACGCCGCAACATGGAGTTCTGCTGTGTGGCAATTATCTGCCATTGGCGGTCCGGCTATCGGTGGTTTGTTGATTGCCCTTACAGGAAGCGCAGTAGCGGTTTACCTAACCAACATCGTTGGGGGCTTAATTTTTGTCGTGGCGTTGCTTTTTATTCGTGTCAAGTCTAAAAATAACATCGCACACCTAGAACCACCCGTTGAATCGCTTAAAAACGGCTTGCGTTTCTTGCGCGATACCCCTGTTATTCTTGCCTCAATTACACTAGATATGTTTGCAGTGTTATTTGGGGGCGCGGTGTTCTTACTGCCTGTGTTTGCCAAAGACATCCTACAAGTGGATGCTGTGGGTCTAGGGGTTTTGCGTGCAGCACCGTCTGTTGGGGCATTGGTAATGGCAGTGTTTTTATCACGGCGTATCGCCTTTAAGAATGCGGGGCGGGTACTGTTATTAGCGGTGGCAGGTTTTGGGGTGGCAACAATTGGTTTTGGTTTATCGCAATCGTTCTGGCTATCGGTATTCTTTCTATTTTTAACGGGTGCACTGGATAATATCAGCGTAGTCATTCGGCATACGCTCGTTTTAACGCGCACGCCCGACGAGATGCGCGGACGAGTAAACGCTGTCAACATGATTTTTATCGGGTCATCCAACGAGCTTGGGGGGTTTGAATCGGGTGTGGCAGCCGCCATCTTAGGAACAGTAGGTTCTGTTGTGTTTGGTGGTATTGGCACAATTGCGGTAGTAGGCTTAGTCGCTTGGCTATCACCCGACTTACGCAATCTAAACCAGCTAGAAGAATCTAAAGAACTCACTAGCTCATAATGCGCCCTTGTAGCGCAGCAGGAATGGGAACGCGCAAACGGTGAAGCACTGTAGAAGCTACATCCATCAATTGATAAGGCGCAACTTCACCTTGCCCCTTTTGCGCCTCATGCAAAATAAACATGCCTTCTTCGGCATGGTTTGCGTCATCAGGTCCCGTGTCATTTTCTAGCGTGTAGTGGGTGGGATAACCAACGCCCCCTACTGCACGCCAGTGCAAATCACCAAAATACACAATTAAATCGGGCGCAAAACCGTTCACAGCTTTATAGACTTCGTGAGGACGGAACACGCGCGTGCTTAAGGGCGTTCCTTCTGGGCTTGTAATCGCTTTTAACTGCTCTGTCAGCGTATTTAACATGGACTCAATTTCATGGGTTGCGATAACGCCTTGTGGTTCGCGCCCTTGCACATTCATAAAGATGCGCCCGTAATACCCCCCTGTTGACCACGCCCGCGTTTGTGTCCAATCCACATCTTGCACGTTAAACGCCTGAATTTGCCCCTCTGGGGGTGTACTTTTTAGGGCGAGCCAGCCGTTTTGCCAAAGCCAATGGTTAATGGCAATTGCACCGTCCATACGCTTCGCCCCATGGTCACTTACCACAAGGACGCTCGTTCTATCGTCAACGTGCGCCAAAACACGCCCTACCCACGCATCTACAAAGCGATAATAATCTTTGATTGCATTTTCAAACGGGTTATTAGGTTCGTACAAGCGATGCTGTGGGTCTTGATACCGCCAAAATGCATGGTGAATACGGTCAACCCCAATATTCACATGCACCGCAAAATCCCACTCTTGCGTGGTTAGCAAGTGTTCAAACGCTTGGTACTGTATCTCTGTCAGGTCATAGATGCGCTGAAGCAGTGCGGGTTTCTCGCTGGTTCTAAAGTTTCCGGCATCAAAGCTATAATTGGGGAACTTTTTTAGCAGGTCGCTTTTAAGAATTGTGGGAAAGGTGAAGGCACTCTCACGGTTTGGCGTAGTAAAATCGCTCACCAACGACCCTTTAAGAGGCTTTATGGGGTATGTTTGCGGAACATTCACTACCAGCGAAGGCTTATTGTGTTCTGTTAGGTAATCCCACACACGCGGAAACTGCACCGAGTGACTATCAGCTGTAGAAAGCTCATCATAGCCATAATTTGCGCGGTTACGAAAGCCATACACACCCAGCTCGCCCGCGTCACGCCCACTAAACATGCTTGCCCATGCTGGCACAGTAATACACGGCAGAGATGAACGCATCACGCCCCATGTTCCCCCATTCATCAGTTGTGATAAGTGAGGTAAGTGAGCGCGATAACGTTGAAAGACAAGCTCGGGGCTGGCACAATCCAAACCAATCACCAAAAAGCGGCGCGGTTTTCCTCGTCTAAAGAAGCGATTCATAGGGCTATGGAGTGGTATCTTCTGGGGTGGATTCGTTTCCTAAGATGCGTTGTACCACGCTCAGGTTATCAGCGATCGTCCCTAATACCCCATTGATAAAGCGTGCGCTATTGTCTGCGCCAAACGTCTTTGCTAGCTCAACTGATTCATCAATTGCCACACTTAACGGCACATCAGACACCATCCCTATTTCAAAGAGGGCAATTCTGAGCGTGTTACGGTCAGTAATGGCAAGTTGTTCAATCGGGAAGTCAGAGGCGACAGCGTGTAGCACTTTGTCAAGCGGTGCCAGCAAGCGAGTTACGCCCAACACCAAACGTTGAAAGTAGGCAATAATGCGTTGCTCTACCAAGCCTTCGTTTGGAATAATCTCAATATATTCTGAGAGGTCTGGCACTGTTTCCTCATCGTCAAGGAAGTACTCGGCAAATGTGCTAGAAATGGATTGACCATCTTTTGAAATAAAGCGCGTTAGCACATCTTGAGGAAGATGCCCCACGCTGTCTATTTCATAGAGAGCCTGCAACGCCAAACGGCGTGCAACGCTTCGTTCCGTGACGGGATTACGATGCGAGATAATGTCACGAGACTCAATTTCTTCTGCTGTGAAGTCAAATTCTGGGTAGTCCGTCATTAAACAGAACTCATTTAGGGTGATATGGGCTTTTAAGATGAGGGGTAAGTCTACCTTACAAGCCTAGTTTTCGCCACAGCGAGTTATATTTGACCCCTTGTGAACCCATGTGATTATTAAAAGCTCTTTAAGAGTTTTAGAAACACACAAAAAACTCTTGATTTTATTGTGCAATCCTGCTAAAGTAATTTCTATGGCGACACAAGATTACAGAGAAGGAGAAGCCATGATTGACTATAGAACACAAAAAGTTGCAGAGATGCATCGTCAAGAGATGGAACGAGAAGCACAGGCTTATCGTCTCGCTCAAGTAGCACAACAGGGGGCACCACAAACGGAACGCACCCACTGGAGAAGCACCATTAAACAGGTGTTAGCCTCTTGGAAACCCGCCCTAACATCAGGGGCGGTATCGGAAAAAACCAAGACGACAGAAATTCCCGTCTTA
>Ga0163144_10008284_pt1 | contig 22519 bp, 23 predicted proteins | sample OliLak19BULKMAT1_FD_123175 | JGI IMG/M metagenome (GOLD analysis project Ga0163144, IMG submission 123175) | Freshwater microbial mat bacterial communities from Lake Vanda, McMurdo Dry Valleys, Antarctica - Oligotrophic Lake LV.19.BULKMAT1 | ecosystem: Environmental > Aquatic > Freshwater >...
CGATCTCCGCGCCGAAGCCACCTTTTTCCGGATGGATTTCGAAAACCAGATCATCCCCGCCAGTGTCGCCGGCGGCCTTGGGGCCACGCTCACGAACGCCGGTTCCACGCTGCACCAAGGCACTGAGCTCTCCGCCGCGTGGCAACTCGCTCGCTTTCTCCCCCGCCAGCACGCGGTCACCTTGCGCACTGCTTGGACGGCCCTCCCGACGGCTCGGTTCAGTAGCGATCGCTTCAGCAACATCCCCGGCTTTACCGCCGTCCGCATCACGGGCAACCGGCTCCCCTATGCCCCCAGAAACTTGCTGACCTCCAGCCTCAGCTACACCCACGTCAAGGGCGTCAACGTGATTCTCGAAAACGTCTACACCGGTCGTCAATTCGCCGACGATCTCAACACCGTCGCCGGTTCGCCCGACGGCCAACGCGGGCTCCTCCCGGGTAACGCCTTGTGGAACGCTTCGCTCAACGTGCCGGTGCGGCGGGCGACCGTCTTTTTCACGGTGAAAAACCTGACCGACCGGCTCACCATCGTCGACCGCAGCCGCGGTCTCTTACCGGGGATCCCGCGCCTCGCGCAAGTCGGCCTTCGCTTTAGTTTCTAGTTGATCGGCAGTTCGGGCTTCGCGCTCCACTCCTCAAACGAACCGTCGTACAGCTTCACTTCGCGGCCCGCCAAACGCGCGGCGAAATACGGAACCGTGGCCTGCATCCCGATGTGGCAATAGGTCACGAGAATCCCCGCTTCGCCCAGCTTCTCGGTCAGCGTCGCCACCGGCAAAAAGGCCTTCCCCTCGGTGAGCAGGGTAGGGTAGGGAACACTCATCGCCCCTTGAATATGCCCCGCCCGTGGCATGTTTCCCGCATCCTGGCCGGAGTAAAATTCGGGCAGCCGCGCGTCCAAAATCTTTACCTGCTTATCGGCAAGATGGTCCTTGACCCAAGCCGAATCCACGATCAGCTCCGGTCGTGCCTTCACCGTTAACGCATTCGCCGCGGTCACCGTCGGCACGTCCGTTGTCACCGGCATCCCCGCCGCCTTCCATCCAGCCAACCCGCCGTCGAGCAACGACGCGGACAAACTCCAGTACTCGAAGGTAAACCAAACTCGCGTCGCTGTCTGCACCGAGGCGTTCCCGGCGTAGACCACCACCCGCGTCTTGTCCCCAATACCCCACTGCATCATCCGTTCCCGTATGAGTTCCGCCGATGGCATCTCTAATCGCAATTTTGATTCCGGCTTCGATACATCCACGAGAGTTACGAGCCGCGCCCCGGCCACATGCCCCTCGGCGTAGTCCTTGGCCGAGCCCGCATGAAGAATCACGACATCGCCCTTCTTCCGCTCTTCTTGCAACCACTCCGGGGTAACCAACAAACTCGCCGCTGCCAAAATCAAAATCATCCCCCTATTGTGCCGGATTGCCTGGCGCTTTTCTCGCCCGTGGATACGGCGTCCCCCAGCCCTTCACCGAATGCCAAATCACCCGGTCCAGCAACTCCGCCGGCGCTTCGTCGGGCTCGCTGAAATCCATCCGCAATGACGCCTCCGCCATCTCCTTCTCTTCCCCCTGCAACCCCTTCAAAGGCGGGTTCATTTCGTCCAATGGAATCCGGTTCTTCTCGGCGACATACGGCGTCAAATCCGCCTTTCCAGTAAACACCGGAAACATCGGCTCCGCCGCCAAATCGAACTGGTTCTGCGGCGGCAGGCCCAGCAAATGTTGAATCGTCCGGTACATGTGGATCGTCGTGTAAAAGGTCGAATCCACCCCCTTCCGCTTCACCCACGGCCCAATCACCATCCCGATGGTCCGATGCCCGTCCACGTGGTCCAGGCCGCTCTGGGCGTCGTCCTCGGTGACAAAAATCACCGAATCCTTCCAGTACCGGCTCTTCGATATCGCCTCCACCAAACGCCCCAGCGCCAAGTCGTTATCCGCCACCATCGCCCGCGGCGTCGGGAAGCCCGGCGACGTTCCGCTCGTATGGTCCTGCGGCAGCAGAATCACGTTCAGCCGAGGCAGTTTACCGTTCTTTTCAAACTCTCGAAACTCGCCTAGAAACTGGTCCACCCGCACCTGGTCCGGCACCGTCAATCCATACGCCGGCACGTTCGGCGAAAACACATCCCGCAAGCCCACAATCTGCGCCCGCGGCGTGATCTTCACCTTCGTCGTCCCATTCTTCCAATCCCCGTAGACATCCGCCCAACTCGCCTTCGCCGGCACAATCGTATTTAGCCCCCGCTCCCCATAGCTCCGCACCGTCACCCCATGCGCCTTCGCCGCATCCCACAGAAAATCGTTCGGTGCAAACAGCATCGGGTTCTGATCGTTTCGCCCGTTCCCGTACTTGTGCACCCAGTCGCTGGCGTACCCCTGCGTACACCACCGGTGCCCCAGCGCCGACTGATCGGCCGGCGTATAGAAGTTGTCGAGCAGCACATACTCCTCGGCCAATTTATGATGGTTCGGCGTCACCTCCCGGCCAAACTGCACCAGCTTCATATCGCCATTCCCTTGGGGCAGATCGCCGAAAATCTGGTCGTATGTCCGGTTCTCTTTGATCACATAAAACACGTGCTTCACCGGTGCGATCTTGCCCTTCATGCCCCGATGCAACTCTCCCGCGTCGTTCTGCCGCACCGCCTTAGTCCACTCCGCTAACTGTCGCTCGGTCGGCTGCTCCACCACCGTGATCAGTCCTTTGCGGTTCTTATACGAAGGCGGCAACGAACCCACCCCGTACCCGCTCGCCACCAGAATCGCCTTCTCATCGGCCGACAAAACTACCGCCGTCGGATACCACCCCGTCGGCACAAATCCCCGCGTCTTCCCGCTGGCCGTGTCAATAATCGCCACCGCGTTGTCGGCCCCGTTCGCCACATAAAGCGTCTTGCCGTCCCGGCTCACCGCCAACGCGTTTGGCGCGCTGCCCACCGGTGCCTTGGGCGTAATCCCCGCCGCCAAAGTCGCGACCACCCGGTCGACGGTCGTATCGATCACCGAGACCGAATCGCTATTGGCATTCGCCACATAAAGCCGCTCTCCGCGCAACGCCAGCGCACTCGGATGCAGCCCTGTTTCAATCTCTTTCTCGACTCTTCGTCCCGCAATATCGACCACCGAAACCGTCCCCGATTTCGGAATCCCTGTCCGCGGATCCACCACCACCGGAAACACGCCGTCCGTCTGGTCGCCCGCGCCCGGCCGCCGCCCGCCCCAGTTGGAAACGTAAGCCTTTCCCCCGCTTACCACCACCGTATAGGGGTAGCTCCCCACCGCCACCCGTTCCACCTTCCGGCTCGCCAAGTCTACAATGCCCAGTTCATGCTTCTGGTTCAAGGCCACCAGCACCGTCTCCCCCATCACCGCTAAGCCGCTCGGCGCCCCGTCCATCTTCACGACGCCATCGGCGACAAACTGCTCCCCGCTCCGTCGAAACAGCTTCAACTCCTGATCCTGCCCGCCGCCCACAAACAGCCGCTCTCCGTCGCCCGAAAAGGCGACCCCGACAAAGCTGTCCCCCAAGGCGATCGTCTGTGCCACTCGCTTGCCCGCCACATCCACCAAATGCAACGCCCGCGGCGCAAAGTTCGAACCGGTCACCACCGCCAATCGCGTGCCGTCCGGGCTCAGCGTCAGCCCCAGCGGCCGATCGTTCACTTCAATTGCGGTTCCCGCCGGCTCCACGATTTGCCCCGTCGGGAGCAGGTACCGGCCATCGGCCAGCTTCCCCGGACGCACCGTCAAAGCCACCGCGCCCAATAAAATCACGCCGCCCATCGCCAGGATCCATCTCATGCGAGGCAGCGTAGCACAACGAGTGGGAAGGCGGCCAACCGCCCTCCCACCCGCTCCCTTAAAGGGACTGGTAACCCTGCACGTTCACTTGCAGGCTGGCTGCCGCCGACCCGCAGTTCACGTTCAGCGCCGTCGCTGCCGTCCCCCGCAACGGCGTCGCAAACCCGATCACCGCCGGGACCGCCATATTGGCCGGAGCGTTGTACTGCGCTATCAACGTCGCTCCATCCAACACCAATACCGTCGTCGTGGTCGCATTCGTGTTCTGATACTGCAAGCCGGTCACGTAGTTGCGAACCCCCGCCGCTCCCGCCGCCCGCACCGCCTGCGCCGTCGCCGTCGTCAGAACGCCTGTGTACTGCCAGTCCAGTTCGGCACTCGCATAAGGCTTCTGCACCAGTTGGCCGCTCGACGAGACAAACAGGTCAGCCGTGTCACCCGCCACGAGCGTCGTGTCTACCGCCGTATTCACCCGCCCCGCCACTCGTACCGGGTTGCCCGACGAAGCCGCCGAATGCGGCCCCGGGCCCACCACCGTAAAGTTGCCCGACCCCACCACCGTAGCGTTCAACTGCGACGCCGTCGCCTGCTGCACGTTCCGCGTTAGCGGAAGCGGACTGTTCTGCGAAAACACCGCCATCCCCTGAATCGAACCGCCCACCACGGTGGTCGAAATCCGGACTCGGATGAATCGGCAAAACAAACTCGCCGCAAACAGCCGAACCGTATTGGTCGCTATTGCGAGCGTTGTAATCGGGTTCGCGTTCTGCGTCACGACGTCGAAAACCTGCAACGCCGCCCAGTTTGTCCCGTCCGCTGACTGTTCAAAGGCGACCGCGCCGGCCGAAATCCCGGCCGTGCTCTGCACCTGCAGCAGCACCCCGTTATATTGCTCGCACGAAGTCGCCGAACCGTCCGATGTCAGAATGTTGTTGCTCGCCGTCTGTGACGCCGGGCCGGTCGCCGTCACGTCGGAACAAAATACGACCGGTAGCGAATTGGCCGGACTCGCAACGCCCTGCGCTGGAATCCGCGCCGTATTTGTCGCCACCAGTGCAGCACTGGTCGCCGTCGTGCCCGTGTTGGTCGCGATCGTCCCGGTGTTCGTCGCAGTCGACGCCGCACTGGTTGCAGTCGCGCCCGTATTGGTAGCGACCAGCCCAACGCTCGTCGCCGTCGTCGCGGTGTTGGTCGCAATTGTGCCCGTGTTGGTCACCGTAGTTGCCGTATTCGTCGCGATCGTCCCCGTATTCGTCGCTACGGTTCCTGTGTTGGTCGCCACCAGCGCTGCACTCGTCGCCGTCGCACCCGTATTCGTCGCTACAAGCCCAACACTCGTCGCCGTGGTCCCGGTATTGCCAGCAATTGTGCCTGTGTTGGTCGCCACCAGCGCCGCACTGGTAGCTGTAGCGCCCGTACTGGTCGCCGTCGTCGCCGTATTCGTTGCGATCGTCCCCGTATTCGCCGCCACGGTCGCTGTATTCCCCTCCACCGCCCCCAACTTCCCCCCCGACTCCAGCGCGTAGTTCGTAACCGCCGCGCCCCCGCTCGACCCGACGACGAGCAATTCCCCCAACTCCGCATCAACACTGTAAGACGGACCACTAAACGACAACGCGTTAGGGTTCGCCCAGGCTAAATCAAGGTTTGATTTACCAAAACAATCATAGTATCCATACTGGGTATTTCCACCAGTAGTGGTGGCCTTAATGATTAGATAGCGCCAGCCATCACCGTCCCCGGAGGTGCTGAATTGACCCAGCAAAACCGCCGTATACGTTGACCCAGCAATCGTCTTTACGCCCACAGGTAGCAACCGATTCATCGTACGACTCCTTGTTCCATTCTTCCGCTTAACCTCTTTTAGGTAGAGGTTTTAGTTCTAACAGGCTATCATATAAAAGAATTAAATAAAAGAAAAGGTATGTTAATAAATGATTTAAATGTCCTCGATTCATTAGAAATAAGCGCTCCCCCTCCCACCCTGCCCGAAACCATTCGACTAGTACTCCCGTTTCACCCCTCCGGCAAACCGCCCTCTCCCTTACGCACTTAACCCAATATCGAACGCGAACCCACCGCCCCATCATGGAATTACGCTTCTTATGTCTACTATTCGCGCTATTGCTCTTCTACCCCTTATCCTTGGTCTGCTCCCCGCGGGCACCATCACCATGTCCATTTCCGCGCCCAGCGACCAAGCAACCTTTATCGCTACCGCAATTACGGAGACGTTCAACTCTCTCTCCACCGGTAACCGAACCACCTCCTACACGGGTACCATCGGCACCTACCAACTAACCACCACCTCCGCCTTCGCCGTCCTCGCGGCCAATCAGTTCGGCGGTGCCAACGGCACACGATACATCTCCATCGGAGCGCAGAGCGGCACCACCGGCTCGGTCATGCTCCAATTGAACGCCGACTACAACTACTTCGGCTTCTGGTGGTCAGCCGGCGACGCCAATAATGGACTTACCCTCTACGACGGAAATCTACTGCTCGGCCGAATCACCACCGCTGACGTCCTCGCACGGCTCACCCCCAAAACAGGCACCGTCCAAGCCGTAAACGGCAACTTCTACAACAACGCCCTCTACTACGGGAATCCGAATAACACGACCCAAAACACCGGCGAACCCTACGCCTACATCAGCCTAGTCGCCTCCGGCACTACCTTCAATCGCATCGTCTTCGACAACTCCTCCTCCCTTAGCACCGGCTTCGAAAACGATAATCACAGCGTCTACTTCGGCTCCGTCTCCCTACCCGGCTCAAGCGTCATCATCTCGACCACCCAGACCAACGTTCCTGAACCGGGCTCCGCCGCTCTCCTCACTGTTGGATTGCTCCTCGCCGGCTTGGCCCGCTTCCGTCGCTCCCGCTAAACTGGTCGAAGAGACCTTTTTGTGAAAACACTCCTCAGCCCGCGGGTCCTTGTTGCTACCTGCGACCGCCTCGACCGCCTCACCTCCTCCTCCCCCCGGCGCTGGGGCCGCATGGGTCCTTATCAAATGGTTTGCCATTTGAACGACTCGTTCCGCCTCGCGCTCGGGGAACGAACCGCCAGCCCGGGCTCGGCACCGCTGCCCCCGGCAATTCTCAAGCTCATCGCCCTTCGCCTTCCCCTTCCGTGGCCCCGAAATTACGCCACCCGGCCGGAAATGGACCAACTCCTCACCGGCACCCCACCCGCCCAGATCTCGACCGACACCGCTTTCCTCCTTTCCCCCCTCCATCGCTTCGCCGATCCAAACCTCTCCGCCTTCGCCCCCCATCCTGTTTTTGGAATCATGTCCTCCTGGGAGTGGCGACGCTGGGGCTTCCTCCACGCCGACCATCACTTCCGCCAATTCGGCCTATAATCTTCAAACGCAGCGTCGCCAATTCCTGGCCCTCTTCGCCCTCCTTTCAGCCCTCCTCCCCCCAACATCGTCCCCATCCCCAATCCCAATAAGCCATGATCTTCGCGCCCCTACCCGTCCCGGTCGCCCTCTCCCCCTGGGTTGAGTTCGCCTGGTCGCTCGAAGGCATTCCCGCCCCCCTCGAGGCCATCTTCCCGGACGGTCGCTGCGAACTCGTCTTCCACTTCGGTGCCCTTCCCCATCGCGACGGTGCCCTCCAATCCCCCGCCTTCATCGTTGGCCAACTCACTTCCCCTGTCCATCTGGAACCGACCGGCCGCCTCGTCACCTTTGGGGTCCGTCTCCGGCCCGCCGCCGCGGGATCCTTCCTCCGCCTTCCGGCCAGCGAACTGGAAGGCCGCTTCGTCGATCTCGACTTCCTGAAGCCCGCCGAACCCACCTGGAACGCCCTTGTTAGAGCACTCCTCGCCCACTCGCGAAACTGCGCCCTCCCCGACCCCGCCCTCGCCCACGCCGTCGGCCTCTTTCTCGCCACCCACGGCACCGCCCGCATCGACGACGTCGCCCGCGTCGCCAACCTCAGCCCCCGCCACCTCGACCGCCGCTTTCTCGCCCACCTCGGCCTGCCGCCCAAATCCTTCGCTCGCCTACTCCGCTTTCAGTCCGTTCTCCGTGCGTACCAAGCTGCCGACTGGCCTCTCTGGGCCGAACTTGCCCTCGATTGCGGCTTCTACGACCAAGCCCATCTCTGCACCGAATTCCGCCATTTCGCCGGCGTCCCGCCCTCCCAATTCTTCCGCCATCCCTCCGCCCTCGCCCTTCTCCTCGCCCGCCCCTGATGTCCGATTTCTCCAAGACTTCCCCGCGTTTCTCCGCTATCCTCAATCCACATGCGCTACTTACTACTCCTCTGCCTCGCCCTCCCTGTGGCCGCCCAGTCCCCTCTCGCCTGGCTCGCCGGCGCTTGGTCCGGAACCATGGGCCGCGCCGCCATCGAAGAACTCTGGCTGCCCCCCGCCGGAAACTCCCTCCTCGGCGTCAGCCGAACCGTCGCCGGGGGCCGCATGGTCGCCTTCGAATTCCTCCGTATCATTGAAAAAAACGGCGAAACCTTCTACGTCGCCCAACCCAACGGTCGCCCTCCCACCGAGTTCAAGCTCATCTCCGTCACCCCCACCAAAGCCGTCTTCGAAAACCCCAGCCACGATTTCCCCAAGGTCATCACCTACGAACTCACCGCCCCGGACTCACTTACCGCCACCATCTCCGGCAACGAGAAAAAACAAGAGTTCCGTTTTCAGCGAACCAAACCCTGATACCCTAACGCCCATGCGCCCCGTCCTCCTCTGCCTCTTGCTCTGCCTCCTTTTGGCCCCCCTCCTCCCCGCCCAACCCAATTCCCTCTCCCCCGCCGAAACCCAAGCCGGCTGGCAACTTCTCTTCAACGGAACCTCCCTCGCCGGCTGGCGCTGGGCCGACGAAACCCCCGCCCCCGCTCCCTCTTGGGCCGTCGCGAACGGCTCTCTCGTTACTACCCCTGCGCAAGGCAAGCAGGTCTACCTCCTTTCCCAGCGCGAATTCACCAACTTCGAACTCGCCTTCTCCTGGAACGCCGCCCCCCGTGCTAACTCCGGCATCAAATACCGCATCCAGTCCATCGCCAATAAAGCCCGCCTGGAGCCCACCGGCCTCGAATACCAGATCACCGACGATCTTTCAAACCCGGACTCCCTCTCCACCCCCCGCCACTCTTGCGCCGCCCTCTACGACTACGTCGCCCCCCGGCGAACCTCCCCCGCCGCCCCCAACCTCTGGCACCATTCGCGCATCATCGCCCACGGCCTCCACATCGAACACTGGCTCGACGGCGAAAAAGTTATCGACGTCGATCTCGATTCCCCCGCCGCCGAAGCCTCCTTCGCCCTCAGCCAACGCGCCGAAAGCAAGGTTACCCTCCGCCGCCAAGCCCGCCGCCTCTCGCCCATCGCCCTGCAAGTCCACGACGGCGTCGTCGCCTTCCGCGATATCAAAATCCGGTCACTCCCCCTCACCCCAAGGAATTAAAACCATCGGCCGTGATCGAAATACCCCCAGCCCTACGCCTTACTCAGTGAGAACCTAAAAAATGACACGCAGACTCTCCCTCGTTTCCCTCGCCGCCGGCCTCACCGCCAGCCCCGCGGCCGCTCAGCCCAACCCTGACGGCGATTGGATCCTGAACCTCCTCCGCGCCAGCATGACGGCGAAGAAAGGCGTCACCCTTCACATTAAAGGCCAAGCCATCCCCATGCTCGTTACCGCCATCGGCGATCACTTCGTCGAAGGCCGCAATCAGCAATCTTCCAAAGTCGTCGTCCGCCTCGAATCCATCGACGCCGTCGCCATGGCCTAACCGTTAAAGCTTCCCTCTACCCCTGTCGATAGCGGGGGTAGATATGCTGCGCGCAATCCTCATCGGCCCCTGGTCTCCCGATAACCAGGATCTTCTGTCCCATCTTGACGGCTCGTCCCCATCAAGGTCCCGGTCGGGTTCGACTCCTAACCCGCGCGGTGCGCTCGCGCCCTCAATACGCTCGTCCCCGGCCTCCCTATCGTTAGCTTTGGGGTGCCGATGGATATCTCCGCACTCACCCGGCTCATGCATCTCGGGATCCGGGAGAATCTCGCCATCCCGGTTACGGCAGATCGACTCATTGAGGTGGCCCGAACCACCCAGAATTAGCTTAAAGGCCATTCCTCACCCGGTGTCCATCGCGTTGACCTCTACTCGTTCTTGCCCGTCAAAGGCGGGGTCGGTGCCTCCGCCCTCTCGACCAACGTCAGCAGCCTCCTGGCCAACCAACTCAAAGTACGTACCTTGCTCATTGATGCTGACCTCGCATCCGGCACCGTCCAGTTCCATCTCAATCTCACGAACAACTAACTCGACGAAAGCCTCTGGACAGACCCCATCGGAAAGTCGGAGCACCTTGACGTCCTCCGCGCCCGTGGGTCGGACTACTTCCCCCCTCGACGAAGCGGACCCGCTGCCCGTCCTTGCCTTGGCGCGCGCCCAATATAGCGTCATCTGCGCCGACCTCGGCACCAACTTCTGCTCCCTTTCCACCGAGTTCCTCCGCCAGTCCCGTCAGGTCTTCCTGGTCACCACTCCCGACCTCACCGCCATGCACCTGGCCGCCGCTCCCATGGCCCGCCTCAGCGAAATGGGTCTCCGCGATCGCGACACGGTCCTGTTGAATCGCAAGCCCCACCACCGGGGCATGCTGAGCAACGAGCAGGTTTCAGAAATCCTCGGCCATCCGCCGCTTCTATCCTTCCACGAAGATCAAAAGAATACCGAACACGCGATTCTTGCCGGACCACCAATCGCCACCGATTCCGAGCTCGGCCGCGGCGTCCTAAGTCTCGCTAAATCCCTCGTTCCGACGCAGCTGGGTCCGCCGGCCGCGTCGAAAAGTGCGCACCGGTTCCTCGAGTTCCTCCACCTGCCCCTTCACGCCGAATCCAATACGCGCTGGCAGGACTAAACGCTAACTCCGCCGCGCCGCAAATCGCGCTCGCGCCCGCGCCGCCTCCTCCTCCCGGGTCTTCGCCGGAACCTTCGTCTCCAGCGCTCGCAGCATCCGCCCCGCTGCCTCGGCGATCTCCTCCACCGCCCTCCCAAACGCCCCTTCATTGGCCTTCGCGGGCTTCACCGTCCCGCTAATCTTCCGCACAAACTGCAATGCCGCCGCCCGAATCTCTTCGTCCGTGCTCGGCGGGTCCAGAGGAAACAGAGTTTTTATATTGCGATACATAATCCGTGATCGATTTTACTCCCCCCCTGCGCCCTTCTCAGTGACCATCGAAACCAAAAGGAAACCAACATGAACAGAAGACTCTCCCTCCTCGCCTTTACCGCTGGCTTCGCCGGCCTCGCCACCGCCCAAGCCACCACAGAGGCCGACTCCATCCTCGGCGTTCTCAAGGCCAGCCTCGAGACCAAGAAAGGCGTCACCCTTCACATTAAAGGCCAAGCCATCTCCATGGTCGTCACCGCCATCGGCACCCACTTCGTCGAAGGCCGCAGCCAGCAGTCTTCGAAGATTGCCGTCCGCCTAGCCTCCATCGACGCCGCGGTTCTTGCCTAAGCCTCATCGCTATAGGCCAAATACGCCGCGCAGTGAAGACAGCGAAAGACGTATGCCGTCGGTTCACGGTCTTTTCCCATGCCCGCTATGGTGCGGCCCACCTCGCCACTCGCTAACCCGCACTCCTGGCGCAACCATCGTTCCACCGCAGGTCGCGCCCCGGCCAATTCCCCGGCCAACTCGGCCGCCCCGGCCCGGCCCAAATACGCCGCCGCATCATCGCAACAGCAAAGCCATCGCTCCTGTTGCCAAGCCATAAAACCGGGCGTGCGCTTGGCCAACTCCTCCAAGACAGCCTTCGGAACATCGTCCAGCGTCCCGGTGTCCGCAAATTCGGCCCCAAACGCCTTCGCCGCGGAACCATCCGCCACACACCAGGGGCACAAGCATCCGGAGAGGTAGTGAAACCTCTCCGAATACGCCGGACCCGTGTAAACGTAACCGCGGATCCGGTTGCAGCATAGGCACGGCTGGTCTGGATTCGCCTCCACGCTCCCGGTCGCAACGGGGTCCGGGTGATACTTCGTGATCGGCAGATCCATCCCCCGGCCTCCTATTTGAATGTTGCCGTCGCTTTGCCTTTTTTGTAAAACAACGTCACTTCGCTGATCTCAAGCAGGTTGAGATCATACCAAATGTACTCCTCCCCGTCGTCGTCTTCCACGCGAAGGTCCCAAAGCTTGGCCTTCTCCTTACGGCGGAAAACGATCTCCACTTTCTCGCCATCGGCCAACGAATCCCTTCCCAGAATGTCGTCGCCCCAATCTTTCGAGTTGTGCGGCGTCACCTGGATCTCATCGATCGTAAAACCAGTCCGGTTGACCACCCAGAAATCCTGCTCTCCCGCCAGCAGCAAGGAGCCCGGTGCAAGTCCCAACCCGCTACCCAGCGCCAAAAAGTTTCGTCTATTCAAAATTGAATCCTTCCTCCCAGCTATCATCGCCGAAAATCCAAACTCATGCATAGCGAAATCGCTTCCGTTCTCGCGCCATTATGCACAACGATCTCCCGCTTGCCGGAAGTCTCAATCCCCGGGAAACAACACCCAAACATCGGGGCGACCCACATTGCAGTGCACCGACCGGCTCAATAACCCCGGCACGCTCCAACTCAGGTACAAAGCCAAACGAGCCGCCTGCCAAGCGCCTGGTCCGGTCCCCCCTCGCCGCAACCGCGCCGTCAAAGACGGCACCGGATGAAAGATCCGCTCGACCCACTTGGATCGCGACGGTTCGTCATCCTGCTGTCCGTCGAGTCCTCGGGCGGTCGTCTCCCAAGCGATGCCCTGCGCCGCCGCAAACCGGTCCGCTGCAAATACCGCCGGACGCGAAAGGCTTGGCAGGATCAGCAATCCAGCGAAGGACCATAGGGTAAAGCCAAACACTAACCGCAGATAGCCGTCCGTACTGGAAAAGCCGGCCCCGGGCGTCCAGGCGAGGCTCGCGAGCAGACCTGCCAGATTGAAGGTGACCGCCAGCGCCAACCCAGCCGCCCGCGCACCATTGCCAATCACTCCGCTCCGCCTCACCCTTTGCACCGCGCGCCACTCCGCGGGCCAACTCATCGGCATAACCAGCCTCCGCGTCGGTCCCAAACCAACCCATCCCCCCACAAATGCCGGATCCCCCACCGCCACCAAGTCCATGTCCCCCTCTTGGGAAACGGTCCGCACGGAGCCGACCGCCCCCGCCAGCAGACCCTGGCCCATCATCAGCGCCAGCATTACCAGGATCATCGCGGCCCCCGCCCCCGCGATTCCATAAGCTTCACCGGCCCACCATAGAACGAACGACGCCGCCACCCAGCAAAGTCCCTGTACCACGGCCCCTTTCGCCCAGCCCGCGAAAGAACTCTGCGCCCGGCCAAACTTCTTCGGCAGGTAAAAGCCGCCCAGCCAATCGAAGGGAGCCTGGATCAGTACGTAAAGCACGGCCAGCACAAGCAGGTCCGCCGCTCGGGATCCCCAAGAAACGGGGGCCTGCCACTGTTGCCAGATCCCGGTCGCGGCAATCACCGTCCACGTGCCCACGCCCGTAATTCCCAACCAAAGCCTGCTCCGCGCGTAAGTCATATCCAATCAGATGCACCGGCCCAGGCCGCCAGAGGCAGAGTTTCACCTCCTCCTGCGCCGGAGCGAGTCTGTTGTGCGCGAGTTCCTCGAAAGGTACAATTTAGCGGACCATCACCCGCCCAATCCCATTGGCAAGGAGCTCGCACTACATGCCTGAAAACAACACGATGGCCCTCCACCCCGTCTTCGGGCGGCGTGAATTGCTGGCAATGTCCGGTACAGCGGCTTTGGCCGGCCTCGCCGCCAGTGCTGTTTCGCATGGCGCGGAAAAACGGCCCCGGATCGCCTGTATCGTCACCTTCTGGGCCGCTCCGGGCTCCCATGCCGATTGGATCATCACCAAGCTCCTGGACGGCTACTGGTGGAAGGGCGCTCATACTCCGTCCCGGGTGGATGTCGTCTCCGTTTACATCCATCAGCTCCAGGAAAGCGGATTGGGCCGGAAAGTTTGCAAGTCGAAGGGCATTCCGATCTTCACTACGGTCAGCGAAGCCCTCACCCTGGGGGCCAAGGCGCTGGCGGTGGATGGGGTGGTGCTGGTCGGAGAACACGGCGTTTATCACAACAATCTCAACGGGCAGAAATACTATCCGCGCTGGTGGCTCTACCAACAGATCGTCCAGGTTTTCGAGCAGAGCAAGCGCTCGGTACCCGTCTTCAACGACAAGCACCTCTCCACCAGTTGGAACGAGGCCAAGTGGATGTTCGACAAATCAAGAGAGCTGGATTTCCCCTTGTCCGGCGGTTCCTCCATTCCGTTTTACTTCCGGAAGCCCGAGATCGATCTTGATATTGATACGCCCATAAAGGCGTCGGTGGTGGCCGGCGGCGCTGGCGATGAGGGCAGCCTGTTCCATTGTGTCGACGTGCTCCAGTCTTTCGTCGAACGCCGCAAGGGCGGCGAGACCGGCATCCTCTCGGTGCAATGCATCGAAGGGCCCGAAACATGGAACTGGACCGACCGCAATCCTTGGGCGGGCAACCTGCTCGATGCCGTGCGAAAAAGCTTTGACCGGAAGCCCGGAAACTTTCAGCAGGCCGTCCGCGAACCCCGCGTCTCGATCGTCGACTATCGGGACGGGACGAAAGCGGCGGTCTACTCGGTCCAGGATGTCGGCTGGACCTACGCTGGCGACATTGAGGGGCGTAAGGACCCCACGATCATCTCGATGCTTGGCTGGCCTGGGCCCTACTCCCAATACCACGCCGCCAACGCCTTTGAGCACTGGCTCGTCGAGATGATGTTGACCCGAAAGGAACCATACAACGCTGAGCGTCTGCTGCTTTCTACGGGAATTGTGTCGTTCAACATGGAGTCAAACTGGGAGAACGGGCGTCACTCCCCCGTCGGTCGCCGCGTCGAGACGCCATTCATGGACATGGCCTACCGCTCGGCCCGCGGAATGCAATTCAACATGGGACCGCGCCCGCCCGTCATCCCATATATACGGGGTTTTGAGAAATAGGCTCAGTGCGAGACCCTGTCGGTGCCAACCGGAACCAGGACGGAAACAGAAAGGGACCGGGAGTCCGCCACAGCTGCATTCCCCTAGCGGTAGCGCCTGCTCTACAGTGCTGGAACAATCTCAGGAACCCAGGGTAGGGCCTCGGCACAACCATTGTGGGCGCAGCCGCACAGAATATCCAACGTCTCACCTTGACCCTCGCAAAAGGTGCTGCAAAAGTTACTGTCCTTCATCGCGCGGCATTGGCAACTCGGATGAGCGCACTTATCGTTGTTTTCATTCATGGGGATGATCTCCTAATACGAGAGAGGAGCCGATCCGCCGGACTGTTACCGGCTTTACCGGGAATTGCCTGTTTATCGCGCATCGGTCACCGTCGAAACGGTTTCCTCAGGCTAGGAAAGCTTCGGCACTCGCGAAAATTTACCCACCCATACTCACCAAGCGTTGACTATCGACGCGACTTGCGCTTCCAATCTCCTCTGGCTCACTGCCACGCGGCATCGCCACGCACGATCGTGTCGACTTAAGGATGTCCGATGAGGAGGAAGGAGTTACGCGCCTGCGGCGCGGATGCTGGCACCACGCTGAGTAGCCTGCGACATGGCAGCGCCTGATTTCGGTGTGGTCAACTCTATCCAAACACGGGTGGTCAATTTCCCGTGAGCGCCGAGGCTATGAAACTGCCCTCCCCTGCCGCCGCCGCGTCAAGCCTCCACGCGCCCGCGGTCCACGCCGCGGCAGATTTCATCACGAATCGCGATCACGACTGGTCGTCCCCCAAGCGTCTTGCGCCCTTCCGCCTATACCTTCACCACCGGCCTATCTGTCTCCAGCCCCAACCGCTCATGACAAAACCGCTCGAAGCGAATGCCATACGTCTTCCGGGCTCTGCGCCATGCCCCCCGAAAGCGCGGACTTTTGGCCCACATGGTGAAAGACACGGCCCAACCACGATTATCCGGATGGGTCCAGGTTTCATCCAAACCCAGATCCAGGAACACATTTTCCATCAGTTGCAGCAGCTCCATGCACGCGGCCAACTCATCGCGGCTCGGCTGTTTGACTTCCACCCCGGCCGGCACATCCGCCATCAACTCGTCAAACAACGTCATCAGGTTTGGTTCCTTCCGGAGCGTTTCCCAGAGCTTGGTAAATTCGTTCCCATGCTTCACCAGCGTGACGGCGGGCGAACTCTGCGCCGTCCAAAGGTCATAGAGCGTCGAGGCGATGTCCACTGGACTTCCCTCATTTTCCACCCCCCGGAATGTCATTGCCGCCGCGTGATGTCCCAACCGGCGGTACGCCTCGAACTGGTCCTCCGAGAAAAACTGGTCGGCCGTCGTCTCGTGCGGAAACGTCGGATGGCCAGCCTGGTACTGTTCCACTCCCACGTTCTCATCACCCGTGACCGAAGACTTCAGGTAGATCAGGTAACCTTGACGTCCGCTCGCATAGTTGATCTTCCCCACCGCGCAGTGCGCACGGCTCAATCCCGATTCCTTGCCCTTGCGGATGGACCCCACGTCCAGATCGATCTCCGCTCCAAAATCGGTCTTGCAGATCCGGATCAGGTTGCCCAGGCTCCCGAACGTAAGATCCGGATCCGCTTCGGCGTCGCAGGCAATGATCACCTTGGCGCGCCGGCGGACCAGTTCATAAATGCCGAGATTCTCAAAATGTCCACCATCGGAAAGATTCACCAAAGCTGAGCTTTCATCCGCCAATCCAAACAACTCCTGGAATAGGTAGCTGAAGTTGAAACGGCGTGACCACTCGGCGGGCTGATCCCGCCGGCCCGGATTCGGGAACCACCAGCCCAGCCGGACGTTGAAGACCGTAAGCAGGAAGGACACCAGCGGCGACGTGTTGTAGCCCATATTGGGGCTGGCCGCGGCACCAGAAATTGAAATTGCCTGCCCCAGCGTTACCGCATCCGGCCCCGGATGCAAAAGGTAGCCGAGCTTGGGACGATCCACCCCGCGGGTCAGAGGCGTGAGGGTGAACGACGCGCTTTGCCGTGTTTTTACCTGCAGGTCCGAGCTTCCCCCCAAGTTCAGAGCACAGTTGATCAGCGGAAAGGGACCCCGGAAGTTTTCCTTATCCCACTTTTCGCAATCAAAACGCAGGTCGGTCAGCAGAAGATCGTCGCCCTCATCGAAACCCGTGAACCCGTTGGGCCGCCGCAGGCCAGGCCTCCACCGCGTCGCCCCCAGGTAACAGCGCACCAGACGGTTCCGGTAAAACTGGTTCAAACCGAAGATGTTTAAGTCAAACCGCGACCCGAACAGAAGCCCCGTGGCCACCAGGATTCCCAACACCACCCACAGCAGGTTCTCTTTGCTGATCTCGTTGAGATTAAACCAATAGTCCTGATAGGAATGGTCCAAATTCAAGGCGAGGATCTGATGAAGCGACGTCGCCATAGCCAGCACCCCGGCTACGATGAACAGCAGTGCTCCGATGCGGGCGAGCCATTGCATCGCTGCGCCGCTCCCATTCGCCGCATCCCCTTTCGTGCGGCTGCTCTTGCCCGCGAAAAGCGCCCCCACCACGGTTGCCACGAAACTCGCCCCCCCGCTCCAGGTCAGCGCGGGAGGAATTATTTTGGAAAGCTCGATCGTCCACTGAGGACCAAACACCGCCGCCAAACCGGAGGCGAGAAAAATCGCGCCAAAAATTCCCAGCCAGGATCCGTACCGGGTCCACCATTCGCGCCGCCAGTCCGCCGTCGATTTCCCGATCACGCCAATGAACATCACTACGGCAAGTGTGAACGCCATCAACGTTAGCGGCGGGCCGAGGACATAGGACATCCAGGAACCCTGCGGAATTCCTTCTGCCGCCAAGCGGTTAAAGAACCACAGAACCCCGCACAGACTGATATAGGCCACCCCCATGCAAGGCAACGGCGTCAGCAGGGCCCCGGCCACTCGCGTCACGGTCCACCCCTTTCCAGGCTCCGGCCATAGCGAAATCGCGGACATGGCGGCATAGCTCGCATAAAAGCATACGCCCATGTACCCAGGCATCGTGCGCCAGAACAGGGGCAAGAACGCCGAGAAATCCATTAGTCCCCGCTCCGGGGTCAAGTCGGACGCCAAACGCCACAACAAAGCCGCCGTCACGAACGAAGCCACCCAAGCGAAAAACGCCACGATCTTGGGACCCTTCTGTCCCTTTGCCGACCCGACGGACGAGAGCTGCCAGCATACGAATACCGCAATACCAACCGTGCACCCCGCCAGCAGAAGTTGGGCGGCGAAGTCGGTGCCGGCGTCTCTACCGGGGAGGTCGAAAAGTTTCTTCCCCAGCAAACCCAATGTCAAAACGGTCCCCAGACAGACCAGCGCTAAAAGTTGGATCAGGAGTGCGTTCCGGATCCACGTACCCCACATCACCCATGTGTCGGCACTAAACAACCCGGAATGGGGAGCGAGATAGTCCGAGTAATCCCGCAAGTGGTCAATCGATTCCTTCCAACTCGTGGGCTTGCCCAACCAGTAGCGCGTCCGCCGGACATTACCCAGCAGCCACGCTCCAATGTATCCACCGCCGGACACCGTGGAAAGATAGTCCACTCGCCGAAGCAGATCGATTTCCCGCAGGCGCTCTAAAACCCCCAGGCCGAACGTTGCGCTGCGGATCCCCCCGCCCGAAATCGCAAGCCCCACCAAGTCCTGCTCGGTTTCCCCCGTGCGGACCCTGCGGCTCCAATAATATTCCTGCACATCGTCTTCCCCGCAAGGCGTCTTCGCCGTCTCAGCCTTGGGTTGCGGGCGGCTCGGGTCGGGCGGCCGCTGGTACTCTCGCAATTTCCGCTGACCATGGATCTCGTTCAGTTCGCGATCGTACGTCAGCCGCCAGGAGTCGGTTGGGGTCTCCGGTTTATCCTCCGGATGCGCCTTCCGCCACTCGCACTGTTCCGATATCTCAATGGAATTCTGAACCAGTTCGCAGGCGAAATCAAATACGTTGCGCAGGATTTCTTCCATTTCCAGGTAGGTGAACTGTCCCGCTTGTCCCGCTTCGCCCTGCCGGGAAATCAGTTCCAGCCAGGAAACGCCCACGTAGCTGACTTGGCATTGGCTGGAAACTGACGCGCCCAGAATCCTTGCCAGCCAGTACAGATCCATCGCCCCGAATCGCGCGGCAAGGGGATTGGTCGCGCTCGTATTCCGCCTCCATTGTTTCGGGGGCGGCCCCTTCCGCGCCGTCTTCTCGTCGACGCTGTTCTTCGGCGTCTCCGGCGGCGGTTCCAGGTCCCGGTAAAATTTGCAGCGCCCTTCCGCCCAACCGATCAGGTTCAGACGCAAAGCGGACAGGTTCTGATCTTGCGTTCGGTCGTTGGGTGGTAGCAGCCCGCGGAGGTATAGCTCAAAAGTCTTCTGGGTCCCCTCCTTGGCGGAGCCGTCCTCGTCCTCAATGCCTCTCAGCATGCTGGTGAAGCCATCCAGAAATCCAAGCGCATCTCCCCACTTAGAACCGTCGCAAACCAGCAGCCTCTGGAAATCCGCTAACGCCTGTTGTCCATCGCGTCCCTCTACGGCGTCTGGTGGCTTGAGCGGAACCGTCCGTTCATTCCATATTCGTTGGCGGTGCTTCTTACCGCCCTCTTCCCCCGGGCCTGGGCCGTCCCCTTCTTCATCGGGACCCTCGCAGTAACAATATTTTCGCCCTAATAGAAAACGCACCCCGAAATACAAATACGAGTTCAAGTACTGCGAAAACGCCCGCGACTTCAGCAGCAGGGCTTTGTACTCATCCAGAAAGGCTAGGTCGGGCGACCCGCCCGTTTCCTGATCCAATTCGGTTAAGGCTAACTGGGTCAGTTCCTTGTCGAGAGCCCCCCGGATAGCCATCGCGTCCTTGTCTTTTTGCACCGCCGAACTCAGGCCAGCTTCGTCATGCGGCCGCAAAACGGACCGCCGGTCCATCTCTTCTAGCTTCGAAAGCTTCTCCAATGTTTCCCAGGTCGGCTTATCCATGGCGTTACTTCTCCGGCATAACAATATCGGCAAGCGCCCGCTGCGCTTCCCTCGCCTGCTTGGCCTTCGCGACCGCCTCCCCCAACTTATCGGCCGCCTTCAACCCCTCCGCTTCCGCCCACAGAAGCTTAACCTTCGCGAGCTTGGAGTTAACGCGCTTCGTCAGCAAGTCTTGGTCGATCATCGCGGTCTCCACAGTTTCAAGCAGGCCCGGCATGTCCTCCTTTTGCTGCTTCCATGACTCCTCGGCCTTCTTCTTGTTGGCGCTAACAGAGTCGCCCAATTCTTTGAGCTTCGACGGAAAATCCTTCAGCTCTACCATTACGTCGGCGTAGCGCGCGGCCTTGAAGTCCTTGTCACTCTGGCTTAAAACGTCGGTTAACTCCTTCAGCCTCTCCGGATCGAATTGGGTGGCTTCCTCCCGCAGTGTTTTTACCGCCCGTTCGGCGGCCGTCTTCGCACCCGCGGCACCGGATTTTGTCGAGTTCTGACAAGCGGAAAGAAGTAACGCAGCCACCAAGGGGGCACATACGCGTAGATTTGTTATAGCCAACGGAACTATCCTCCTGCTCAGAATCGCGAAAGGCGCCCATGAGCTTAACACAAGCGCACAGGGACCGGAGCGGTCTACTCACGGTCTACTCACGGATGAACCGGGAACTACCGCCGCCGGCGCTCATATTCCCCTGTCCGTTCTGGCCGCCCCAAATCGCATCAACTTCTCATGTTCTCTTAATGCTGATTTCCCGGAAGCCCCTATACTCATGCTTCATGCCATTGCGCATCGTCGAGACGTCGAAACAAAGGTTGGCAACGTGGCGTATACTTCCCGAATCACACGTGGAGGGAAGTATGCCTGTAACGCGGCTGATCAAAGACGTCCTCGCAGAGAGGGCATCGGCGGGTTTCGTTGGGAGGGAGCGCGAACTGCGGCTGCTGGCCGAGTGCGCCGATGGCCGAGGCCCAGTGCTCGCGCGGATTCACGGCCCTGCGGGGATCGGTAAGTCATCGCTCTTGCAGGAGTTTTCGGCCAGGGCCACGGCCAGCGGCACTTCTATCATCCGGCTCGACTGCCGCTTCATAGAACCCACGCCGGAAGGCTTTCTCCTTGAATTGCAGCGGGTTCTTAACCGCCCGGTGAGCACCATCGACGCGGTCAACGATGCGCTCTCGTCCTTCACTCGACCAGTGTTAGTTTTGGATAGCTACGAAGTCTTGCGCTTACTCGACGGCTGGATGCGACAAGTATTCTTTCCCGCCCTGAAGGAGACTATCCGCGTCGTGATCTGCGGCCGATACGCACCCACTCCGCACTGGCGAACCGCTCTGGAGTGGCAAGGCCTCATTCTCACGATTCCCCTGGATCCCTTGACCGAATCCGAGTCGCTCGTGCTTTTAAAACGCGCGGGGATGACGGCCAGCGACGCCGCCGCGATTTACCGCATCGCACGCGGTCATCCCATGGCACTTGTGCTCGTGGGCGGCGCCAGGAGCAATATGGGCTGGAATAGGGACAGGACGGATTCACATAGCATAGTGCGGCAGCTCACCCAGTTGTAACTGACCGACGTTATCGATCCAAACCTCCGCACCGCGGTCGAAGCAGCATCGGTCATCCGGCGGCCCTCTCGATCGTCGAAGCGACGAGCGAGGGTCTGATGCTTCATGATCAGGTTCAGCAGGCCGTCTCGTCGTGGCTACGCGGTTCAGACCCTCTTCGCTTCAGTACATACCGGCGTGCCGCTTGGCGTCAAGTGCGTGCGGAGTCTCATCAGGCCGATGGTGGCGACCGTTGGCGCTACACGGCGGACATGCTGTATCCGGTCCAGAATCCAGACTTGCGCGAGGCATTCTTCCCCACTGGGGTCCGGAACCTTTATGTGGAGCGCGCCCGCCCTTCTGAAGAGGACGCGATTCTCGCCATCGCCCACGCTCATGAAGCCCCGCTGGCCGCCGTCGCCATCAACCGATGGTGGCAGAACGTGCCAGAAAGCTTTTACGGGATGCGAGACGCCTCTGGAGAGATAGCCGGTTTCTACATAGCGGCGGACTTGCGAACCCTTCGGGGACGAATGCCCGCCGCGGCCCTGCCGTGGCTCAATTGCAGCGCCATCTGCAACAGAATCCGCGCCAAGAAGGATAAGACAAGAGCCAAATGAAGTAAAATCCATCGGCAGGCTGCCCCGGTGCGCTAGCCAACTCAAAGAAGGCACCCCGTTAGCTCCGCCTTTCTCGCAGATTCCTGAAATTTGCTCGTTCCAAACGGGTAGTCGGGTTTAGAGTAGTTTGCCGAATTTCCTTTCGCATTGAACTTGAGAAAGGTGACCTTGTGGCCTAGATGCATTGGCGATACGTCTCGGACACAATCGAACGCACAGATTACGGCGGGGCGCTGCTGAGTCCGAACCTTCTCAAACAGCCGCTCCACGTGCCCATTCCAGGATTCCGTAATTATCGCTCTTTTAATCCGGTCCAGCGGGCGGTTTGTCCAGTTTGGGTCGACCTTCTTGTAGCCGCTCAGCGAGATTAGCGAAACGTCCAGAACCCAGAAGCCGCTCTCCTTTAGCCGTAATAGAAATTTTGCGCGTTTGTCGACCGTCGTGGGTTGGCTTACTCCAAAGGCCGGCAATAGCAGTTGGTGCCACCACGGTGTGTAGTAGCGTGGCTCGTAGATGAAGCCTGCACCCTGTCTAG